>OLIX01000994.1_pt1 | contig 26645 bp, 14 predicted proteins | sample 1601331 | NCBI WGS metagenome assembly OLIX01 (sample SAMEA2452120, study PRJEB22498) | human gut metagenome | biome: human feces; feature: human gut; material: feces | place: Australia | collected 2012 | reverse complement strand
TCTGAATTTAACTCAAATGAATGCTGATAATAGATTATCTATCTGTCAACAGACTAATACATTACAAAATGCTATTACTACAGGATTTAACACATTAATGTCTGATAATGCAAGTAAATTTAATATCTTAGGTTCTAAGATTGACGCACAGACTCAGATTATCAATGATAAATTCTGTCAGTTAGAAATGAGAGAAATGCAGAATAAGATTGATGCTCTGCGTGATGAAAAGAATGCATTGCAAACTTCTGCTATTACTCAACAGCAGACTCAGAATATTGTAAATCAGATTAAACCTTGTCCAGTTCCTGCATACCTGACATGTAATCCGTACGGATGTAATGGTGGATTTACAGGTTATGGAAACCCTTATGGTTACGGATATGGCTACGGTGATAGCTGTTGCGCTTAATAAGAAAGGAGGTTATTATGTTTCCTTTCATGTTTAATCCTTACTTTGGACGTAACAATACCGTTCGTATTTTAGACCAAGTAATACCGAAAATCAATACAATAAGCGTAAGTGATTCAACAGAATCTACAGTTCTGGGTATCTGTCCTAAAGTGTGGTGTAGACTTCCTAGAGAAGGTGTGTTTGTATTAGAGGTTAGACATACTCCTGCCACTGCTAGTGCAACACTTCCTGTGTTTGTATCTACTACTGGTTCAGTAAGCACCGCTTCAAATAACAACAATATACCTGTAGTAAAAGGAGATAGCACACCATTAGTTGGTTCTGAAATCTCTGCTGGTAACAGATATTGGGTTTATTACAATAAATGCGATAATGTTATTCAGGTTATGAATCATTACACTGTGGCTGCAGCTCCAGCTGCCTAATATATTAACTAAGTATATGGGCAGCGAGTAATACCTGCCCATATCTTTTTAAACTTAAAGATATGACATTCTCACAGTTAACGCCGGGTACAAATATACACGTACTCGAGATTACAGGTACTTTTAAAAAGAGTACTACATACAGTTTAGGTAAAGTAGTAAGTGTATCAAAACCCTACGATGAACCATTGCCACCAGGTCAATTCCCAATGCCTATGCAAAATAGGCGTAAGCTTGTAGATTTAGTTATCTCTTGTGACGGTGAGCAGAAGAAACTGTCAGTATCTGAAGATAAAACAATGATGACCGATTCTACCATCGGACTCACTATAGCTACAGATAAAACTCAAATTGTAGATATGGTTAAGCAATCCTATAATGACTGCAAAGTTAAAAAGGAAAGCGTATTAAAATACGATGAAGAGATGAGGAGATGTGAAGACATCTTAAAATTACTTAATACAACTCCGGACATAACAACCAATGTGACAAAAGATTTCAAAGAACTTGATGAATTAAAAGCTGAAGTGAAAGAGCTTAAGCAACTTTTACAAAATGTAACTACTGTTCGTCCAGAGGTTAAAATAGAAACCCCCTCATCTGAGGAGAAACAAATTGAAATCTAAAACACAAAGGTTGGCTATTTAGTCAACCTTTTTTATTTTAATATTATATGAGTACATACAATAATAAATACGATATATTAGGAAGTACGATTAAACCTAATCCTGCATCTGTTAAGTATTGGGCTGATTTAGCATCTAACCCGAATGGTGGTGATCTGAAATACTTTAATGGTAAAGATTGGGTTTACGTAAACAGTAAAGCCACTGGCGATATTACTGAATTGCAAGAAGATGTAAAACAACTTCAAACAGACATTAAAAACAAAGTAGATAAGGTATCTGGTAAAGGTCTTTCTACTAATGATTATACTACTGCGGAAAAGAACAAGTTAGAAGGTATTGCGGCTAATGCAAATAACTATACATTGCCTACTGCTTCTGATTCTACTTTGGGTGGTATCAAAACAGGTTTTGCATCTACTGATACTAAGAAGGCTGTTAAAGTACAAGATGGTAAAGCTTATGTAGAAATAGATTCTACTAACATTGAAATTAATGATATACCTAATGCTGAAAGTTTTTATTCTTATGGTGTATCTTGGCAAACAGGTTCATTGAATGCAACTTTAGCTAGAATTGGTAATTTAGATTTACATCGTACTTTACCAATCCAGAATAAGATGAGAGGATGTACCTTAGCAGATAATGGTACAGTAAACCATTATTTCAAAGATGACTGGTCTGCTAATGAAGATGGTACACCTATTAAGAAAGATGGTAGTGATGGTATGGTAATGATTGAAATACCTGAATTCTATGTAAAATGCCAAAGTAAGAATGGTATAGATAGTATGAGTATTTCAGAATATGCATTAGATGGTTATACTCTGGTTAAAAAGCAATATGTGTCTGCTTATGAAGCTACTGTAGATAGAACTAAATCTGATACTTTGAAATTAGCTTCTGTAGTAAACACTACTGCTAATTTTAGAGGTGGTAACAATGATGCATCAAAAGATGAAGCAGAGAATACTCAATTGGGTATGCCACTGACTGCTACTTCTAGAGCTAATTTCAGAAAGTATGCTAGAAATAGAGCTGCAGGTTCTAAATGGAATATGTTGGATTTCTTTGCAACAAATACTATTTGGTTACTGTATTCTATTGAATATGCAAATTGGAATTCTCAGTTAGCCTTTAATGAAAAATTATCTAACGACGGTTTTAAACAAGGTGGTTTAGGTAATGGTGTTACAAATATTACTGGTAGTGATTGGAGTACTTTTAATAGTTATTATCCAATTATTCCTTGTGGTACTAGTGATGCTCTTGGAAATAAAACCGGTGAAGTTGAATATACTTTACCTTCTACTTTTAAACCAGACAGCGTAGTAAAAGTAAAAGTACCTAGATATAGAGGTATAGAAAATCCATTCGGACATATTTGGAAGAATGTTGACGGTGTTATTTTTGATATTAAATCTGATTCAGATGGTGGTACTAGTACTATATACTTAGCAAAAACCGAAGCTGATTATGGTGACACTGTTACTGAAGGTTTTAGTGAATTAGGACAATTACTTAGAAAAAATGGTTTTATTTCTGATACTTACTTGGGTACATTCATCCCATCAGAAGTAACAGGAGCTAGTTCTACTACAGGTAGATGTGATAACTTTGAAACCAATGTAAATAGTTCTTCTTTAAGGACTTTGTTCTACGGCGGTTCTGCTTCTTACGGCGCTGCTGCCGGTGTCGGTTGTTGTCATTCGACTGGTACGGTCGGTTCTACGTCTGCTCCTTACGGCTCGCGTTTAGTATATAGACCGTAAACATTTATAGGTTGATGTCAAGTAAAAAAACAGCAGTAATGCTAATAACAGCACTAATGCCAGTCTCAGTTGTTGTAATTCGAATAATACGGTCGGTAATACGAATGCTAATTACAGCTCACTTAAAATTTCTTTTTGTTTTGACATGACCTTGGCTCTTGCCAAAAAACAAATAATAAAATCAGCGGTGTTAGTAGTTTCGACGAACGCTCCTCTTATCACAATTTTAATGAAAAGAGTTTCTAATATATTTGAAGGTATCATAAATTATAATAACATCTTGTATGCAGATGAAAAAGCTCGTAAAGGGAAATTACATTCATATGGTGTTAAACACCATGATAGAAATCGTGAACGTAATCTTCATAAGCTACAGGATGCCTTAACAAATTTAACTTACAAAACTTCAGAATATAGTTTATTCACAATTCATGAACCAAAAGAAAGATTAATATATAGATTGCCATACTTTCCAGATCGTATAGCTCATCATACACTTATGAACTATTTAGAGCCTATATGGGAGAAGATATTTATTGCACATACTTATGCTTGTAGAAAGAATAAAGGTATTCACAAAGCAGCACAAGATATAAAGAAAGTACTGAGGAAAGATGTAGTTAATACTCAATATTGTTTAAAATTAGATATTAAGAAATTCTATCCTTCTATAGACCATGAGATTCTTAAGTCCATAGTAAGAAGAAAAATAAAAGATACTAAAGTATTAAAATTATTAGATGAAATAATTGATTCAGCACCAGGAGTACCTATTGGTAATTACTTATCACAGTACTTTGCTAATCTATATCTAGCTTACTTTGATCATTGGATTAAAGAATGTAAGAAAATAAAATACTATTTCAGATATGCTGATGATATAGTAATCTTTAGTAAAAATAAAGAGAGTTTACACACTTTAATCAAAGATATAATAGAATATTTAAATATCAATTTAAAACTAACAGTAAAGAGTAACTATCAAGTATTTCCTTTAGATTCAAGAGGATTAGACTTTGTAGGATATAAATTCTATCATACTCATACATTACTTAGGAAAAGCATTAAACATAGGATGTGTAAATGTTTATCTAGGTTATACAATAAGACGTATAGTAATTCATATGCTAGACGTAAAGTATGTTCTTACTTTGGTTGGTTGAAGTTTTGTAATTCTATCAATTTTTGTAAAAAGTTAGTATTAAGGGTTTGTAAGAAATATAATCTAACAACACCTGAAATATTTGCACCTAAGAAAGATATTATATCAAATGTCTTAGATAAGAAATTAAAGTTTATAGGTTATAAAATCTATAATAAGTATTTTAAATTATATGTAATTACTAATAAACTAATTAGTGTTACATCTAAAAGTAGATTATTATTAAGTTTAATGAGAGATATTATAAGTACTTATATAATTATAATATTTCATAAAAGATATAATGCATATGAAATCTTGCTATAGTGAACGTCCTGAAATGATTCAAAAGTTAGATGATAATTCTTACGCTTTTAATTATAATATTGAAGAAGTAAAGAAGGACGATAATACATATTATGAATGTGAACAAGTAATTATTAATGAATCTAATATCAATGATGATTCCATTATTCGTGATGTATTACTTAATAATTGGGATGTTAATCAACAATTGAAAATGGTTAATGATTATTTTGCATATAAGTTAGATTTAAACAAAGATGAAATGTGTAAAACAAGATATGAAAACTTCTTGGATTTTAGATCTAAACTTAAAACAAGTGTAACTAAAAGTATAATCTAATGGAACTCAGATTAGATAGAATATTTCGTACTAATGAATATACTATTGGGGAGTTATATGTAGATGGTGCTTATCTATGCGATACACTTGAAGATCCAGTAAGACCATTACCTGAAGTATGTCCTAATACACCTAAAGGAATTGCATGTAAATGCAAGGAAAAGGTGTATGGGGATACTGCTGTACCTGCTGGTACGTATGAGGTGAAATTAAGCTATTCTAACCGTTTTAAGCGTATTATGCCTGAGATACTTAATGTACCTCACTTCTTAGGTATACGTATCCATACGGGCAATAAAACAGCTGATACTGAAGGATGTATACTAGTAGGTACTTGGGATGGTATGAAAGAAGATTGGATATCTAATTCTACTGTAGCTTATAACAAGCTTGTACCCCTACTTCAGAAGGCGATGGATAATAAAGAACAAATAACAATAACAATAAATAACTTATAAGTATGAAGAAACATTATGAAACACATGTAGAAGATACAGATAAGTTTATAAGTGTAGCAGGTCCTGAATTAGATTATAAGTCTTGGTATGAACAATACAGGAAATTAATGGAAGAACAAGCTCAACGTAAATACGGTCTTTATACCCCTACTTCAGAAGGCGATGATGATGATTTCCCATCTATACCTGGTATGATTGCAAGATATTCAGCATTAGGTCTTACTAATGAACAAATGGCAGAGAACCCTGTATGGAAAGACCTTACAGGTAATGGACATGACTTGCAAATGAAGAATTTCGCTTGGAAGGAAGGATCGGGTATTAGTGATATTTATCCCGGTGCACTCGTCTTTGACGGAGTAGACGATTACGGTGTTTGTGAGAATTTTCCTATTTTGACTAAGGAAAAGGGATATACAGTTGTAGCGTTGAGACAGTGGATTACAAGGGGTGAAATAGCCCAAGGATTAGTATCTAATGTAAAGAATTGGCTCAAGGATGGTGCCTTCTTGTTAGAATATAGAAATATACAAGCCGAGCATCTTAATAAGCCTATATCTTTTGGAGCAATAGGGAGTGAAATGGATTTACCACACATCCTTACTTATCAGACATCTAAAAGTTATAATGGTGTTTCGATTACAACTGGTAATTTTGAAGGAACAGATGTGCTACATGTTGGGAAATTAGCTCCAACTAATGTAGGAACTTGTATTAACGCTGCTATCTGGGAACTTGTATTTCTCGACCACGATGCCACCGAAGAAGAGCTAACCAAGATCAAAGACTACTTCGTCAAAACCTATCCCTGGCTCTTCCCCGACCAAGCATGGACAGTCACCGGCAAAACCAACGAGGACGAAGATCGTGCTACTATTGCCAACATTACGGGCAATGGTAATAATCTTGTGCTGTCGAATTTTGGGTTTATTGAAGGGAGTGGCTACAATGAAGAAGGTGAATATGCTGGCTATCTGGTTACTGATGGGGTGGATGATAGAGTTGTTAGCAGATCCTTTACACTTAATAAAGATTGGACGATTGTTGGCAATTGGAAGATGTTGCAGCCTGAAGCTAATAAGTCATCTGGGATTGTTAAACAAAACAGCTTATTCATATACAATTATGTTGATGGGTTAAATATATATATAAATGATCCTTGGAATTTTTTTAAACTTAAAGACATTCGCTCTGTTAATGCTATCTGTTCAGATGGTAGAATCTATCTGAATGATTGGACTGAAATAATAGACTCAAAACAACAAACCGTAAATGAAAGTGTTGGAACATTGGTAATTGGTATTTTAGGTAACGTTTATACAAGTTTAGCTTTCAAAAATTTAGGCATATATAACAATCAGATCCTCTCCAAAGACGACTGTATCAAAGCATACAACTATTTACAAACCCTAAAATCAAAATAATATGAAGTTTATAATAATACCAAAAGAATTATTTGATTCTATTCCAGAAGAAGCAAAAAAACAACTAGGAATAGATAATCCAAGGATGAACATAGATGAAACCGAAGTATTACTTCATATTGAGCATTATGATGTTTTATTTCCGCCTATGATGACTTTGGAAGAAGATGATAATAGTGATATCGTTTATCCGTTTCCAACATACGATGCAACATCAACAGAATTCAATAGTTTAATCACTTCTGATGAATGGAGTACAAATACTAAAGACTATGACATTTAATTCATTAAATACAATAATTGATGATATTTTGCTCATTGTACGTGATAATAATATCAGTGAATCTGAGAACTTATCACGTATACAAATAGAGCAGTGGATACATCAATATAGAGCATATTTAATTAAACAGGATCTAGATAAGGGTAGAGATATAAATCCAGAGTATATACAAACTATTGGACCTTTACACATATCCAAAGTAAGTAATTGTACTGGTGGTTATAACTACAAATCAGATGAAGAGATACCTAATTTCATTGACTTACATTTTGGTTTAGGTTTAGTTGCTGTAAAAGATATGAATGGCGATTTAATTCAACTTGGTACAGAAACCAAAGCTAAATACCAAGTAAGTAGAAAATATACTTGTAGTGATTACATCGCTTATATAAAAGGTAATCATCTGTACATACTTGGTCCTGAACATTTAGAATATGTTAAAATAGAAGGTATATTAGAAGATCCTACCCAAGCTGGTGAGTGTTTTGATAGAGATGATACTCCGTATCCAGTGCCAGCAAATATGATACCTACGATTAAACAAATGATATTTGAAAGAGAATTGAATATCATGTTACGAGTCCCTAGTGACACTACGAACAATAGTACAAACGACGTTAACAACGAACTGAATGCAAGAAACTAAATACAATAGAAAAGCTTATACGATTGCTGACTTCTATGATAGTTATTGTAATTACGTAGAAGACAATCCACTATATCAGGTTTCTTATAAAGTATTTAGACAAATTGTTTCAGACTACTTTAGATACTTAAGAGACGAGATAATTGAAAACGGAAAAGAAGTCAGATTACCTTGTAGAATGGGTACATTATCCATAGTAAAGCATAAACCTAAAGAATATACTGGTAAGAGTTTAAGGATAGATTACGCTGAAAGTAAAAAATACAACAAAGTAATTTACCATCTTAACGAACATACTGGGGGTTTTAAATATAGATTTTATCACAATAAACAGAATATGCTTACTAAGAATAAAACTAAATATCAGTTAGTTATGACTAGGGATAATAAGAGACGTCTGGCACAAATATTAAAGCAGCATGTAAGAGATTACATCGAATTATAATTATACAATATGATTACAAAATTAACATCTGTAAAGACTGTAATAGCAAAGATCATAGCAGACCTAGATCTCAAAGAAGATGACACTAAGATTAGTGATATCACAGAATGGTGTGGAGAAGCTATTGAACAAATAGGTGCTATTACTCAATTTATACCTAAAGTTACCGGTGTTGAGGGAGTTCCCGCAGTAAAGATCAATTGTCATCAAGCTCCACTGCCTTGTGATCTACATCAATTGCATCAAGTGGCATACTCATTTAATTGCAATGGCCCTTGGTTTCCCATGAGGAAAGCAACAGGATCATTTGCTGTTTGGGGATGTGGTGACAATTGCTGTAAAGAAAACTGTGAATGTCTTACTCCGGAAATGATCATTCAGAATGATACCCTAGTAAACCTAGTAGTTGATATGTGTGGTAATATTGATAAGACTGAAGCTATTGAAATGATTAATAGTAATCAAAATCTTAGAACTATCTTATCTAATTTGATCAACTTACACACATATGATATACACAGTTTAAGTTCTGTAAATTCTGCAAATCCTAGTTTGGGTTTTCAATATACTGTAAAACCTGGTTTTATAATGACTAATGTACCTAGTGGTTACTTAAAATTATCATACAGTGCTATACCTACTGATGAAGAAAGCTATCCATTAATACCGGATTTAATATCATACAAGGAAGCAATATACTGGTATGTCACAATGAAATTAAAGTATCCGGAATATCTTAATGGCAGAATGAATAGGGAAGTATATTACGACATACGTAGGTCTTGGAATTTCTATAGAAATCAAGCATATGCTGAAGCATTGATGCCTAATGAAGATGGTTTAGAATCTATAAAGAACAATTGGAATAAAATTGTACCTGAATTTAGAGACCACAATTCCTTCTATAGCCACACTGGGGAACGTCAAATAATTTATAATGGTAACAGATAATGAATGCACAAAGACAAACAAATACTTTCCAGAAAGGAATGAACTGCGACCTAGACTATTCAGTTATAGATTCAGGGCAATATCAGTGGGCAGAAAACATACGTATTATTGCCAATGATAATAGTTCTACTGGAGTAATGCAGAATATTGAAGGTGTGCGTAAGCTCAATCCTACATTGACATTGAATGGTGAAACAATAGTCCATACAAATACAATTAGGGATTGGGCAATTGTGTTTACTAAGAAAGGTAGTAACTTCAATATCTATAGATATGATTTTGGTGCATCTGAAACTGAACCTATAGTGACTACAGTAGCATCCAATGTAGCATTGGATATTCCTATTATAGATGGTCATTATGCTGTTAGTAGTGTTTGTAAATGGGAATCTGACGATTTAGTTAAAATATATTGGTGTGATGGTGTACATCAGATTAGGGTATTGAATGTAGCTACAACTCATCCTAATCTTAATGTAGACTCTTTAAATATATCACCAAAGAGTCAATTACCACCTTTATTTTTTAAAGGTTTAGGTACAGGTGGATTGAAAGCCGGTAAGTATCAATATTGCTATCAACTATTTAATCCCAGAACATCTGAAACGTCTATATCTGTTTTATCTCCAATTATCACAGTATCTAGGAGTTTAGAAAACACCAATAGCCAAGATATCTATGGTAGTTCTAAAGAAGAAACTACTAATAGATCCATTAAACTACAGACTACTGTTGATACTAACTCTTTTAGTAGAGCTAGAATAATTTCTATATATTACTCTAGTAATACTGCAGAACCCGTTATCACAGTGATAGATGAAATAAGTATTTCAAATAATACTTTAGTCTATGAAGATAAAGGTGGTTCAGTTATCGATGAGCTTACTTTAGAAGAATTCAATGGTTTAAGTACTTATATATTTACTCCCAAAGTAATAGAATCTAAAGATAACATGTTATTTGCTGCTAATATCACTGAACAGACTTGGGATATTAGTGATGATGAATTTGATGCTAGAGCATATAGATGCAATAAGAATGGTCAAATATTATTAACTTCTACATCTGGACAAAACTCTATAACATTTTCTACTTCAGAAATAAGTACTAAAGATATACCAACTAATCACGACTGTATTTGTCCTGCAAATTATGATGATACTAGTCAGTATTTATATGCTCCAGATGCTACAGGTAAATATGTATATGGTGGTATAGGTAAAAATATTTCATATAGGTTTATAAAAACCAATCTAATTGAAAGTGATGCACCTACATCTAGGACAGGTTATGCTGAAGATTCTTTCTCATTAAACTCTAAAGCACGTTCTACATCTACTCTAGATTTATATAACATTGAGGAAGATGGTTCCTGGTCAGATGCAGGGTCTTTATCTTTTGCTGATGCTACTGCTAAAGTATTAAACTATAGTAATAGTGAAGTAGAATCAATGGCAAGGGGTTATATGAGAGATGAAATATATCGTTTTGCTATTGTATTCTACAACGAAGAAAATGTAGCATCTTCTGCGCACTGGATTGCAGATATAAGAATGCCTAAAGCTAGTGCACCTGGTTATAACATCTTTACTTCAGGTATGCGAGTAGACATTGGTGGTAATACCACTAATAGCCTAGAAGTAGTTACACACCCATTAGGTGTGCAATTCACAGTTAATATACCAAGTGATTTAATCCAAAGTAAGAAGATTACTGGTTATGAGATTGTAAGATGTGAAAGAACTATTTCAGATAGAACAATATTGATGCAAGGAGCTGTTAGTTGTGTTTGTAATTATGATAATACAAATCAATTAACTGCTTTTCCATATCTTACCTATTCTACTTCTCATGGGATGGTATCACAAAATAATAAATATGCACATGCTTTTGACTTTAGTAGTCAGAATGCTAATGAATATTTCTTATTTATATCACCAGAAATATGTGTTAATAGAACAAATGCATCTGAAGTAACAGGTAGAGCTACAGAGATTAAAGGTATATATAGACTAAGATCTTCAATATCTCCTGATGAATCTATGGGTAATGGTACTCCTGCAAACGATAAGGTTATACCTAATGGTAACAAAGTTAAAGTATTAGTTGGGGCAAAAGCTTCAAAGCATGATTTAAAGAATATAACCTCAAATACTGGTACTAGTTGGGCTAAGAATAGCGGTTGGGCTTATACTTCAGTTACGGCTATAAGTGATTCTGTAAAACAGTCTACTGCAAACAATGCAATTTATATGGGTGCAGAATCATGGTATGATGCCACTTTAGCTAAGTATTACAATAAAGTTACTACAGGGGGATATAATTCAGCATCAATTCAAGACATTACAATTGCTACTAATACAGATCCCTTTGACTTAGATGACGATGCATGGAGAACTAAAGCTACCAATGTAGGTAGCATGGTATACTATAACTGGGTATACGGAGATACATCTAAGGCTAGTGATTATGATGATAATAATGTTAGGAAGGTTGGACCTCATGGGGTATGTGCAATATTCCAGAGTACAGATATGACTTCTCGTAATACTATGGTTGGAGAAGTACCAGAATTAGCTGCTGGACCAGAAAGTGCTAATGCAATTCTCATTGCTAACTTAAGACAATCTATAACACCTTATGGTGGTAATAGTTATGCTACAAGACAGAACTCTGTATATATAAGTACAGGATCTTATGTCAATGCGAAAGACAATAGTAATACTAAAGTAAACGTATTTGGTGGTGATACATACGTTGGTGTATTAGATTATGCTAATTGTATGTTTGCATATCATAATGCTAGTGATAACTATGAACAACCAGATAATGAAAGAATTAGAGCATATAATGGTGCTTATATACCATTAGAGTCTTCTATTAATCTTTCATTAAGAACAGATACAGTAGGTACAGCTAAGACTTATGAATCTGGTACAGGATATGCAAATCACTTTGTAGAGAATGATATTGTACAAGTAGGTTCTATATATGTTCAGAATACGCCATTATATGCTTATAATGATGCTTATTCTGCTCAACCTAGAGCTAAAAACTATGTTAGTAAATCAATCTATAGTATAGATAATTTACATACAGATACTAGGGTAATGAACTCAGAACCTAAAACTAACTTGGAAGTAACTGATTCATGGACTAAATTTAGAGTTGCTAATTACTTAGATGTTGATACCAGATTTGGTTCTATAAACAATTTAAAGTTATTTAAGAATAATTTGTTGTTCTGGCAAACTGACGCTTTTGGCACACTTGCTGTAAATGAACGTTCTCTTATCCAAGATAATAATGCAGGTGCACTTACGTTAGGTACAGGAGGTGTATTAACTAGGTTTGATTACTTTACTACTAAGAATGGTTCTAAAGAGAATCAATTAAGAACTGCAACACAATCAGATAGTACAGTATATTGGTATGATGCTGATAGAAATGAAATATGTGGTTTTGATAATCAATTACGTACTGTATCTAAATTAAAAGGTGTACAATCTTATTTACACGATAATAAGGATATAATTACAAATGATCCTATATCTGTATATGATAAAAAATATAATGAAGTTCTTCTTACTCTAGAAGATAAGACTTTAGTATTTAATGAACAAGTTGGAGCTTTTACTTCATTCTATACTTATAGACCTGATTGGTATGCTGAATTTACAGATAAATTAATGATATATAAGAATTTAGCTGTATATAAGTATAATTCAGGTAACGAATTAGATATGTTTACTGGCAAAGATAAAATATCTTATGTTAGATTTATAGTAAATGATAAGTACCCTCAAACTAAAACATTTGATAATGTTGAATATGGCGGTAACTTTACTTACGACACTAACTTTGATAACATCTACTTTGAAACTAAAAGACAAACTAGTTTTACTCTTACTCAGGATGATATAGATTATAGAGAGGATACTTATAAATTCTGTATTCCTCGTAGTAGTAGAGAATTAAATGAGGCTGAAGAGTTAGTAAACAAATCTTATAGAGATAGAATGAAAGGGAAATATTTAATCTGTCATTACAAATATGATTGCAATGGGGGTAATACGTTTAAAGTTCCTTATATTAGTACAGCATACAGATATTCGTTGATATAATATGAAAAAGAAAATAAATAAAAAGAAAGTTCCAGCTTACGCTTTTGGTATAGATCAAGGTTTAGAAATTGCTTCTATATTGGGAGCTGGTTTACAAGGCTTTACAGAAGAAGGATCTGGTGCAGATATTGCTGGCAGTACTCTAGGGGGTGCTGCCAAAGGTGCTTCTGTAGGTATGGCTGCTGGACCGATAGGAGCTGCTATTGGTGGTGCAGTAGGCGGTATTGGTAACCTTGTATCAGGTATATTTAGAAAGAATGCGATTAATAAGCAAAAACGTATTAAAGCAAATGCTAAAGAAATAGCAATGGGGAAAGGTAATGCAGCTACACTTGAACAAAAATATTGGGATGATAATTCTTTAGCTTACACTTTTGAAAATGGTGGTGTATTACCAGATTTGGCTTATGTAGATAATAATGAAGTAATAAGAGATGATTTTGGTAATATTGAACAAGTACCTAATAGTAAACCAGGTACAGACAATCATTTGATAAATGCTTCTAATCTTGAATCTGTTCTATCTGATAAGATCAAAAGACTTGGTACAAACAAAACATTTGCACAAGAAGGTAAAAAATTAGTTAATATGACTAAAGGAAATAAAGGAAAAGATAGATTTGCTCGCAATGCTGATAGATTAAATCAGATAAATGCAAATGCAATGTATGAACAATTGCTTACAGAACAAGAAGCAGTTAAAGCTAAAAAAGGCATTAAACCCAAAGTAAAGGGAATACCGGCATATGCCGATGGTAAATCTAGAAAACTGGGTAAAGAAATACCTTTATTGAGTGGTGAAGCTTTTGGTATTTATGCTGATGCTTTAAAAAAGTTCTTTACAGAACCAGCAAAAGCTACAACTGCCAATAGTGCGATGAATGAAGCATTCGACGTAAATAGTTTAAATCAACGAGGTGGTTTAGGTAGCAGAAAGTATTGGAATTCTACTAATTCTAGTATGACTGCAGCCCCTTATGGAGAAGCTGTATCTACACAAGGCGTAAACCCTATTACTGGGGAAACAATTCCTGTAGGTGTAAATGAGCCTATATATGATTTGCCTGAAGTACCATTTCCTGATGCAGCACCTATAACGAAGGTTAAATCTGTTAGGAAACATACTCCAGCAAGTAAGTCTACTAAAGCTACTAATCCTCCTTTAGCACCTGATCCTATTTATGCTCCTTTACTGAATATTGAAGATTTTAATCCGTCTTTAGCACCTGATCCTATTTATGCTCCTTTGCTTTCAATCGAAGATTTCAATCCTACGTTAACACCAGATGAGATTAAAACACCTAGTAAGTCTTCATTTAACTTTGGTAGTTTATCTGGTTTATCTCCTATATTGTATAATTGGGTTCAGAGTAGACGTAAACCTGAAGTAGAAGATCAGGTTCTTAATCCTTATACTGGGGCTATTAATAGAGCAATGGCTAGTCGTAAACTTAATATAGAACCCACTCTTGCAGCTAATAGAAGATCTAGAGCAGTTGCTCGTAATAACATGGCTAGACTCAATCCTAACACGGGTATGAATTTAGCATACGGTAATCAATTAGCTACTGGGGAATACGCTCAAAATGCCTCCGTATATGCTAATAGAGACAATGCTAACAATCAGTACTTAGGTGAATACGCAAATATGATGAACAATTTAGGTCAGCAATATGTACAAAATACTGTACTTACTAATGACCTAAATGCCCGTAATAGAGCTGCTGCAAGAAACTTTGGTGCTACTGCTGCTGGTCAGTTAGGTCAATGGTCTCAGACTAAAGAAAAGATGCGTAATCAGGCACGTAGAGATCGTCAGATATTACCTTACTTACAGAATTTCTTAAGATACGGTACAGTAAATAGTTTAGTTGATAGTTTAACAGTATAATTATGGCAGTAAATAGATATGACAATCCTGCACAAGCTCAATTTATAGATACCTATGTTCCAATCCCTTTTGAACAATTATATACATTGGGTAAGCAGGCAAATGAAAGAGTTGACAAAGCTTTAGCAGATTATAGAACTGCTGCAAATACGTGGGCGGAATTTCGTTCTAGGTCTATGAAAGATATGCAAACGTGGGATGCAGAAACTAGAGGTAAAGTACTTCCGATTATTGATCAAGCTGCTAAGAATCCAGAAGCAATAAAGAGTATGGAATGGCAAATGGCTCTACAATCTGCAATAAATAATGTAGATAGAGCTAAACTTTCTGCATTAAAACAGAATGCTGCCAATTTTGATGAATATGTAAAGCAAGTTCAAATTTTAATGCTACACGACAAATATAATCCACTATGGCATGATAGAGATTTTACTAACTGGGATACTACTACTTCGGGTTTATTCAACGAAGTTCCTTTAGCTTATTCTTCTATAAAAGATTTAACTAACGAATATGTAAATAATTTGAAGGATAGCTATCTTGATAGAGAAGGTGGATTTATTTGGACTGGTGTTACAAGACAGCAAATTGAAGACATACTGGATGCTAATAGAAGTGGAATATTATCTACACCACAAGCACAAATGCATATGCAAACATGGATGAGAAATCATCCTGGATCAACAGAAGAGGATGCAGCTAATGCTTTCATGCAAAAAGCTTATACAGATAATCAAGAATACATTCGTAAAAACCCCACCGTAGATCCTTATGCTATGCAAGCGTTGAAATATAAGCAAGCATTAGAAACCGCTAAATTGAAAAAGAAAGGTACAGAAAAAGAATCTGTAGATTACCCTGACGCTTATAAAAAGCTGTATAATGACGCAGTAGTATTTGAAAAACGTCAGTTAGAAAATAGTCCAGTATATTCACAAACTAGATTTGTAACTAATAAATTCCAAGAAGCCGCATCAGCCTTAATGTCTGGTAATATTACTCCGGAAGAATATAATTCCTTAGTAAAGGATTATGGAAAAGAAATGTCAGATGCAACTGCTAATGATATTGCTAATCTGTTTGCAACCAAAGCTGGAGAAATATTTCCTAAAACTGGAGTAAGAGCTGATAAATTGCCTCAGTATTACGATGCTGCTACTAGAGTACTGAATGATATTACATACCCTTCTTCTGGTATGATTCTTAATAGTTACAATAAAGTTAAGAGTTCTAATGAAATTGATATTAATTTAGGCGGTTCAGTAACTAAAGGATATGTTACACCAGACACAGGTGGTTTAATATTAGCTACTGATTTTGTAAATAAAATCATGAAGGTTCCTTCTATTAAATACAATGTAGAAACTACAAATGGATTAGAAAGAAACTTTGCAGAAGATTTAAAATCTGGAGTATTCAAAGACGTTATCAAAACTCCTAGAGGTAGAATCATGTCATCAGTGGTAGATGGCATTCCTCAATTAATGCAGAGAGTAAGTGTAAGAATACCTTTACAAGCTATTAAGAATGCTGGATATGATGTAGATAGTTTTAAATCTATGGTTAGTAATTCAATGGGTATATCTGCAGAAACAGGTTTAAATGTCAAGCCTATTGATAAAAAAGATTACAATGATGCTTATGGTGGGAATGTACTATTAACTGGTGAATATTTTACATTTGATACAATGGAGCCGATTGATCCACATGGTATGACTAGAATGACATTTGATCAAGAAGTTAATGATATTCATGGTGGTTCAAAATTACAGAATGATAATTATGAGCAATCATTTACTGATGCTTATGATAGTTTAATAAACAGTTTATTACAATAATATATGGAAAAATCTATATTAGGTCAATATCCTACTGACAATACACCTAGCAAAGCAGCCTTATTAGGTAAGGCTATGGATACGGTCAATGCTCAGTATTCTCCTATCACTAATATTAAAACAGGTTATGATAGGAACTTAGAAACAACTCCATTAGACGATTATGAATATGCGTATCTGTTAAATAAAGAAACTCCAGAAGAAACACTAAAGGATAAGAGTTATTTAAGGGATGCTTGGACTACTTTTGCTAATAATAGAGATCAAATTAATCTGATGTCTGAAAGAGCTAAATTAGTAAAAGACATTAATCCTGTTATTGAAGACATTGATTATGAATTACAATATTTAAATGATAAGAAAATGCTTTTGAATCTTGAAAGCGTCTTACCTACTATGGATAAGAGCTCTCAAGAATATCAAAATACCTTACAGCAATATGAAATTCTTAAAAACAATTTAGAAGCCAATTCTGAAAAGTATAACGCAATATTAGCAAAGTACAATGATTCAGAAGGTACAGATGTTGATAAGAGAATTGAATACTTAAATGGGATAAGAGATTGGTGGGTAAACGAACAATCTGAAGTAAATAAGAGTATTCAAGATTATTATGATTCTATCACATCTAGATCTGAAAGATACAAACCTTCTGCTAGATTTCAAATAAAAGAACAGAAAGCTCAAGATAAGCCTTTCTATGATTCTGATTATGTATTATACGCCGGACCTGGTTTAACAGGTTCATCAATGTCTACTGTTGAATCCTATGTAGCTGATGCATTAGCAACAGGTGCTTTATATCTTGGTAGACATTATGCTACTACTGGCGCTTTGAATGCAGTTCCTGGTATTGGTGCAGCATCTAATCTTATTGGTTGGAGCTCAGCTATTGCTGCTACAGCACTAAGTTTAGCAGGTAATATCTATAGTAGACATAGAGAATCATTAGCGCAAGTATATGGAGCTTATCGTTCTAAAATTGAAAAGGATCTTGAAAGTAAAGGTGTATCTATCCAGGATTATGTTCAAATGGGTAGAGATCAATTGAAACAACAGAATCCTAATATAGATGTTACAAAGATTTCAGATGATGAAATTATAGATAGAACTTTATCTGGAGAGATTAAAATCTCCGATGAAGTTCTAAACTCTTTAAAAGATTCAGCAGATAATGGCTTAGAAAATGTTTACAATAATAACATGGCTTTGTCTGCAATGGATGCTGCACAATCAGCTTTGATATTTGCCCCATTAGGTAAAGCTATGGGTAAAATTATAACTAAACCTATAGCTAGCGCATTAAAGCCTTTAGTTAAATTATCTGATACTGCTACTAAGAACTACAATAAGCTTATTGATGCTTACACTGGATTTAATGCTAGATTGGCTTATAATAGTCCTAAAATGAACATGTTGAGCAAGGGTGCTAAAGCTCTAGCTCGTATGGGTTTTGCTGCTACTGGTGAAGCTTTTGAAGAAGGTAATCAGGATATATTTGACTACGATTACATTCATAATCAGTATGATAAAGATTCTTCTGGCGTATTCTCATCATTACTTGGGTTAGCTGAAGCTAATTATCGTACTGCAAAGATCTTATCAGGAATAGATACTGAATCAGAATTAGCTAATGATCCTCAATTCTGGAATGATGTAAAAGGTGGTTTTGCATTAGGTATGTATTTAGGTGGTCCTACTACTGCATATCACGCTGGTATTGATATGCGTAAAGACTTCGTTGCCAATACGTTTGTTAGAGATATGGTAGCAGATAACATAGCTAAGAAAGATGCTATGAATAAAGCTGTGACATACGCAGACAGAGCATCAAAATCTATGCTCAATTACAAAGATAGTGTACTTGAAGTATTAGAGAATTTTAAATATCATATGCCTGATGGTCTTACTGAGGAAGATATAAATGCTGAAATCAAAACTGCGAATAATGTATTTAACTTAGCTAAGTCTAAGACTACTAAGAACATTGGTAAACAATTAGGTTATTCTGCAGGTACTACAGAATATAATACATTAATTGGTTTACAGCATGTAGCTCAATTAGATTTACAAGAAGCTGTAAACAATGCAAAAGCAGCTCAGGATGCAGATAATAAATTGTATGCAGATCTTTCTGAAGATGCTTTATTGAGTAATTACACTCCAGAAGAAAAGCTAGCAGCTATTACTTTGACTAAGTTGAATGTACAGAAAGAAGCTTTACAGGAGTTAAAGAATGCGATTGAAGCTCCAGCAGAAGATGGTAAAACTAAATTTGGTATTACTAATAGTGATAATTCTGTAGCTAAATCTATTTTAAAGACTATACCTAAAGCTATTAAGAACATTGATAGTCAATTGGCTCAAGTAGCTGCTGATACAAAGTTTAGTACAGATTTTGTAGCAGCTCCTCATGTCATGCAGACAGGTGTAGATAGCTATGCAAACTTAATGTTAGCTCAGCATGATGCTTTGGTAGCAGAGCATAAAATGAATGAGATATTCGGTAATACTCTGGAAGATGGCAAACTTACTAGTTTTGACAAAGCTACAGATAAATCAAAGAAAAAGGTATTAAACAATATCAAAAAGAGAATTGAGAACTACCTGAATAATTCAGATGAATCTAGTAGAATTGCAGAAGATAATGCTAAGCAGATTGTTGAACAAGATATCGCTTCTACAGAAAAAGAAGTAGCCAACAATGGTACAGACAACAATGAAACTGTAGCAGCAAGTAAAATTGCTCCAGAAGTACAAAGAGAAGAAGTTGAAAAACCACAATCTCCTGTAATGGATTCTAGAGCAAAATCCAAAGTAAATACAGAAATACCTGCACCAGAACCTACTGTTCCTGAAGCAACACCTGAAACGCGGCCTGAAGAAAAAACAGAACCAGCAACCAAACGTGATGAAGAATTCCCTACAAAGAGTTTGGAAGAACTAGCTGCAGAATTTGAAGCAGAACGTAAAAGGATTGCAGAAGAAAGTAAGACAAAAGCTCCAGTAGTAGAAGATGTTGAAGAAGAGGATGAAGAGTTTGCTTTTGCTACAGATAAAGATTTGAGAGCAGCTGCCAATGCTGATGCAGATCCTTTAGCTGCTGCTACGGATGAAGATAAGAAAGTATCACAAACAGTTGATACTATTACTCCAGATATTACTGTAGAACAGAAAGTTGAACAGGCTAAAAAGAAATTAGCTACTGAACAGAAACATGACAGTAAAACAGATATGGATTCTGAATCTAGAGAATATGAAGATTCTTTAGAAGTAGAAGAATTAGCTAAAGATACCGTATCACATACACTGTTCTTCTCACCAGATTCTACTACTCCTATATTACCGGGTTATAAATCTGGTAAAGAATTAGCAGAGAGAATCAAAGATCCTAATTTCTTTACAGACAGTTTCTGTGAATTTATTATCAATGAATCTTACACTGAAAAAGGTAGTAAGCCATATAAAAAAGGTGATAAGACTACATATGATAGTGCCTCTATCATATTAAGTGTAGAACATCCTACTGGTAAGTATGCTTTAGCACTTAAGACTCCTAAAGGAGCTAGAACTAAATTTGATGCAGATATTGCAGGTATTCGTAACAGTGCTACAGCAGAAGAGCTTAATACAATTGAGCAAGCTAATGAAGTATCTATAAATGACTTAAAATCTTTTAGAAACGCAATCGTTACTGCCATTGAAAATAAGACAGAGAATGAAGTTATTGTACCAAGTACTATCAGTAGAACTAGAGGTAGATATAATGTAAATAGAAATGGTCAAAAGGCAGTATTCAGACCTGTACAAGAAGTAAAAGGTTTTGCAATTCCATCCAATGTGTATGACATTACTCCAGAAAATGTAACCTTTGGTATCAGTAATGGTATTATTTCTGACAGTTTGATCCTTGGTGCTGGTGGTGAAATATTGAATGGTACTGGTGGTAGTGGTCAGTTATTTATCTATCCCCCCAAATCTAGTACACTTAATAATTCAGAGATACCTGTACAAGTTAATTTACAAAGATTTGATAGAAAACAAGCTGAGTTTCTTGCAGATTTACTTTTGAATTATGGAGCTTCTCCTGAGTCTTATTACAAGGATACAGAGATTGTGGCTGGGGAATTGATTGACTTTATGGTTCGTTTCGGTGATAAAACCAAAGTTACATCTGATATTCCTACCTTCAATTGGATGAAGAAGAAACAGCTTTATGTAAATGATAAAGGTGATCTGGTAGTAGGAGAAAAATCTTATCATGTAGGTAATATGTCTTCTCAAGACAAAGAAGATCTTATTAATGATTTAATGGGATTTCACTGGAGAGCTAATAGAGAGAATTTCTTTAGCCCTATAGGTGATGCTATACCTTCTTTAAAAGAAGCGTTTACAAAAAGTCGTTCTTATATATGGGAAGAAGCTATTCCTGGAATAATGTTACGTAGAGAAGACTTCTTAGGTAATGCAGAACATGCACCTATGTATACAATGGGTTTGTTTGTTACTAACAATTTAATCCAAAGTGATTTACAGGATCAATTGTTTAAAGATTCTTTTGCTTATGCAGATGATATTCAAACCATATCTAAGAAAGTAGAAAGTGATAAGGCAGTTGAAGAAACTAAAAATAAGGTTGAAAATGTATCTAATATCCCTACAGGTACTCCTGCAGTAGAACCAGAAGAATTAACTGAAGAATTAAAGAAGATCAATGAGATCACTAAGAATGGCACAATTGACCCATTTGCTATAGAAGACGATGATATTGATATTCCTATGAGGCGTCTTACTGGTAAAGTAACTAAAGAGGTGTCTAACGAGGAAATAGAATGGTTCAAAAAGAAATTAGGTTTCCAAAGCGATTCTCTTACTATAGTAGATGATGCTATCTCATTAGGTAACAATGTATACGCCATGGGTCTTGTTAGACAGGATTCTACATTACTGTGGAAAGGTGCAGAAACGGGTACTTTATATCATGAAGCGTATCATAGAATCTCATTGTTAACTATTTCACCTAAAGAACGTCGTAAAATATACGAAGCTTATAGAAACAGAACTGGTTTAATCGGTACTGATAAAGATGTTGAAGAAGCTCTTGCAGAAGACTTTAGACAGTACATGTTGAATAAGGCTGAACCTGATTTAAATATCGTTAAAAGAGCTTGGAAAGCAATTAAAAACTTTATTAGTAAATGGGTTTGGAGAACTGATACTACTATTGACAACATCTTTGATAGGATCAATACAGGATATTATAGTAGATCTAAACAGAATTCTGCAGCTGTACAGGAATTCTTAAATGCTTATAAAGGTGCAGGAGCTCCATTTAAGTTGGGTGGTCACAATTTTAAGAACATTACAAATACACAATTTAAAGAAAGTGTTAATTCATTAGTTGCTTCTTTGTTTACTTTGAATAACATAAAGATGCAAGATGATTTAACAGGTTTAAATTATAGTTTGTTAAAGAGTGCCTTGGAACCTTCTTTGACAGATAAACTTGTAGAAAACGGAAAGATCACCAAAGAACAAGGAGAGGCTAGAAAAGAAATATATGAAACCTTTGACAGTGTATTCTTACCAGCAATTATAAGGAAACTGAATGAATATCAAATCAGAGCTGTAGACAAACAGGAAAATATTGACCAAGAAATAGATGAAAAGGCTGAAGGTTCTGCTGTAGGAGATCAAATGGCTACATATATCCGTGAGTCATTAGAAACCTCAGTAAAAGATAATGCTTTGGCATCTATTAAAATCTTCATTGCTACTATGCCTAAAAGAGAATTCTATGAGGCAGAAGTTAAGAAAGAAGATGGTACCATTACAAAAGTACAGAAAACTAGAACTGTATTGAGTCCTGTTACAGGATTACCTCTTATGGTTGATTTTGATTCTACATGGAATACTATAATCAATGAATTGCATTCAGAGAACACATTTGAAGGTATGATGAATAAATGTGCTAAATGTGCAAAATCATTACCTATCTTTGACACATTATACAGAGAATTGTATAAGATATCAAAGACTGTTCCGGGAGAATCAGAAGCCCAAGTAATAGCTAGAGAGAATTTACAGACTCAATTTAGAAATACCTTTAGAAAAGCTAAACATAAACTTATTGGTATCTTGTCTGAAAAGATTGAGAATACTAATGGTAATGATCAGACTAACTTGTATGTAAAGGATGAAAATGCAAATAAGATCTCTAAGAATATCATTGAAGGTTGGAATTATGGTTTACTCAGGATGACTGAGTTAATAAATTTTGATGGTAATAATTACACATTAAAAACTACTGATAATAAAACCAATGTAGAATTATTATTAGATGATTACCACAAGATTAATAATCTACTCAAGAATTATAAGAATAAACCAAATGCTAAGCTTAAGAATGGCCAGACTTATAAAGAGTACGTAGAAGCCAATGTCATCAAAATAAAGGAACATATATTATCACTTTTAGGTAGAGCAGGTGTATCTGTGGATATGGCTACATTAAACTCATTCTTGATTAAAGAATACTATGATTCAAATACTGCAGAACAATTAGTAAACCTGTTTACTGATGGTAGTAATGCTGGTTTAGCATTCTTATTCAGCAACAAGTTAAAAGATGTACTGAAAATTGAACCATCTGGTAATGTACCCGGCACATTCAATAGACATATCAGCAGATACTATGATGATTCTAAATTCTTAGGTAGATTGTCTGAAACGTATGGTATGACACATCCTAATTCAGATGAGTTGTCTGTATTGTCTACTGATGGTAAGTTGTTATATCCTATATCTGATCATAACTACTTGACAGATATGGTTCAGAATCTTGATAATGATCCAGCTACGGTAGAAGCTCTTACTAAGGTATTATATAACACAGGTAACAATGCTAATCCTAATTATTTCAAAGGTTCCTATTTACTTACAAATCTTTATAATAATCCTACCGCATCTGGTAAAATAGGTGTTGAAACCTTAGTTTATTTTAAAGAGCAAGGTGGTGGTGATAAAGGACGCAAGTACACAGAAATCTCACCATTGGAAGATTATATTGCTAAAATGACACTTACTCAGAAAGGTAGAATTGTTTTACCTACTATGGGTGACTCTCAGACATATAATACTTTGTATGGTACAGCTATCAATAATTTCAATCAACCTTTAGATACTACTAATAATCAAGTTAAATTTAATGCCAAAGTATTAACTAGATTTATTAATTACTTTGAAACTGAATTAGATACTATTGAATTCAACTATAAGAATGAGGGTAATCTGACGAAAGAACAAAAAGTAAAGAATTATGATACTGGTAATAGAAATGGTTACAGGTTTAGATATTTCAATGGATTCTTTAAATTGAAAGAACAACCTACTTTAGGGGGCATTGAATTTGTAGATGACTTCTCTGACTTCAATGAAGCTCTTAAACTTGCTGAAGATATTGGTGGTAATGATTTAGCATTATCTATAGTAGATCAGATAAAAGCTTCTTGGGCTAAGATGAGTAATTCTGATAAAGCTTTGTTAATGAATGAGTATTTAACAGATGCCTTTAAAGATGAATTAGATTATGCAAAGGAAATAGGTATCATTGATTGGAATGGCAAAGATTTTGCTAGTGTAAAGAGTTTAGCACTTCCTCAAAAGGCATTAGATGATGCAGAAAATCACTATAAGAAACGTCAAGAAGTATCAAAATACAGCAAAGAATTAGCTGCTACTGAATTGATGGCAAACTATTTTGCTAACACTATATCCTCAGTAATAGAATTTGAGAAGTTATTTATTAAAGATCCTGCGTATTATAAAGATCCTGTAGATAAAATCAAACGTCTTCGTGAGGTATTGTCAACTGGTGTTACTCCTAGAATAGATTATGGAGAAGGTAATGAATTATCAAACTTAACTGAAGTTAACGTAGGTACTTTATCAGATAATGTAATACCTAGTAGACAGCTTGATAAAATCAATGAATTTGCTAAAAAGTCAGCTGCAGTAAGACTGTTACAGGAAATGCATGACATGACTCAAGAAGAAGCTCTTGCAATGTATGAGAGTGGTGAAGCATTACCTCAAGACGTTGAGGACGCTGCTAATCTTGTAGTTGATAGTAAATTCGGCGGTTATACCAAAGTAAACCAAACGGACGCTACAGTACTTATCTCTCCTGAATTCTATAAAGAATTGGTTAGAAGAATTGATGGTTGGACTCCTGAAGTAGCTAAAGCTTTTGATATATTAAATAACCCTGAAACAGATTACGAAGCTGATGCAGATACTTATAATGAAGCTTTAGCCGTTACATTAAAACCTTTGAAGTTAATGTATTTCGGTGATCATTATGATGTAAACGCAAAGAGAGACATACCCGTATTTGACAAAATGGCTATGTTCCCAGTTCATAGAATATTCTCTACAGGGGATATGGGAGAAGTATTAAAAGTAATGCAAGCCAGAAACATACACATGCTTGCGTTTGAATCTGCAGTTAAAGTTGGTCAAAGAGTTGAAGAAGTTAAATCTAAGATTTACACAGATAAATCAAATACCAAGGTAGACGTAGAAGGTTTAATGAATATGCCTACTCACAAACAGTCTTTAGTTAATTTTAGACGTCAGCTAGTAACTGATCCACACCATGCAGATAGACAGATGTTTGTATCTCAGGCTCAAAAAGCAGCTATGGGTAACATTAGAACAGCTTGGACATATACTACTCCCAATGGTGTATCTTACTCTGGACAAGAGGTTATTGATAACTTCAATGGAGCACATAATGCTATTACTGAATTTGGTAGAAAGAGTATAGAAAAAGACTTCGGTATTGATGCCAATAATCCACAAGCTAGTATTGTTAAGTTTGCCAATATTCTTAAGAGAAAAGCAGAAAATTCAAACATGAACGATAATGTTTTGAATGGTCTTACTGTAGAAGATGGCAATACTAATGCTCCTATTTCAGGTTTGTCTGATAACTCTTGGATTGAAAGTGGTCTTATATCAATGTTGAATAAAGCCATAGTAGATACTAATCTACCTGGTGGTATGTTTATTCAGATGTCTTCTATATTATATAATAGATTAGCTGTAACATCTGATATCAACAATGTAAGAAAACTTAATTTTGTTAATAATGATGGCAGTATGGATTGTGTTATATCAATTAACTTATTGAAACACATCATACCTAATTATGATAAAATGACTTTCAGTCAAGCTAAAGCGTGGTTAATAAAACACGATATAATTGGTCCAGATACAAAGGCAATAGCGATGGGTTATCGTATCCCTGCACAGGGTCAAGCTTCTACAGCGGCTTTAAAAGTGATAGACGTTTATCCTGAACAGATTGGTGATACTATTACTCTTCCTGATGAATTTACCGCTTTAACAGGTTCAGACTTTGATATTGATAAACTGTTTATTGCCAGATATAACTATGATAATAATGGTAATAGAATCAAGTTCGAAACAAAAGATCAATACGTTCAGAGACTAAGAGCCACAGGTTTGGATGATGAGACTGTAGTAAGAAAAGCTTA
>OLIX01000991.1_pt1 | contig 26743 bp, 26 predicted proteins | sample 1601331 | NCBI WGS metagenome assembly OLIX01 (sample SAMEA2452120, study PRJEB22498) | human gut metagenome | biome: human feces; feature: human gut; material: feces | place: Australia | collected 2012 | reverse complement strand
CCTTATTTCCCTTACGATTATCTCATAAGGGCAAAAATAAGGGAAAATACATATCGTTTCGCTAATGCACAGGCTGGAAAGCCTGTAAAATAGGGAAAGTTAGAAATATATTTCGGCAAACTGGAATTTAGAGAGGAAAAAATGAATAAAAGACAAGCTAAGAAGTATCGTAAAAAAGTAGTATATCCAATTATTGATGAATTTAATTTATTAACTCTTAATCAAGAAGAACTAGATAAAGCAATAAAAGATTTCGATGAGTATTGTATTAAACATCGTCATTATAAACATTATAAAGATAAGAAAAAAATCATGAATGAACCTTGTCTTTATAGTTATCCAGTTGGAAAGTCTGTAATTGGCTTTTATGAAAAAATGTTTTCATTAACAAGAAAATATACTAAATCAATAAGGGTAACTCAAAGCCTTGATGATTTAAAACAATCGTATGATATTAATTTAAATTAGAATTTAGGAGATGAAATAAATGGCTAAAGCAATATTAATTATGGACATGCCGGAAGCATGTTACGATTGCAAATTTTGTAGAAAATTATACTATGAAAATGGAGCATGTTGTGAATTAACAATCGATCCAGATGATGATACATTATATCGAATGATTTCTGAACACGACCTTCATAAGCCAGATTGGTGTCCACTTCGAGAACTGCCAGAGAAGAAAGATACTCTGACGACATTAGAGTGTCATTCTAACGGTAAATGGACAGAAGGTATGAAGGCAGGATATAATGCTTGTTTAGATGAGATTGTGAAAAATTGTAAAAATCATAATATGTAAAACATATTAAAAAGAGTCAGAAATGGCTCTTTTTTATTTTTTTCGATTTCGTACATATTGTATTTGAATATTGAAAAAATAGGAGGAAACAACATTATGATGAACAAGGAAGAATTTACAAACGAAATTGCAGCAAAAATTGCAACCATCTTACCAGAGGATTTCGAAGGTGCTGAAATTACAGTATCCGAACACGAAAAAAACAACGGGCTTGTATTGACAGGACTTACTATTCACAAACCAGGTTCTGATGTATCACCAATAATTTACTTAGACCAGTATTATAAGCATTATTGTGAAAAAATTGCAACAATGGATGATATTCTCTTAAGCATTAAGGAAATACTTCTCGACAATCCAGGAAATGAATATTCCGATGTAAAAGAAACAATTGTTGACTTTGCAAATGTCAAAGACAAAATCTTTGTAGCTTTTATTAATAAGCAGCGCAATGCAGAAAAACTTTTAGATATTCCATACACAGAAATGGAAGATTTGGCAGTAATCTATAAGGTTATGTTAACATCGTCCAAAGAAGGAACGGCAACTATCACAATCACCAATCCTATGATGGAACAGTGGGAAATAACCAAAGAAGAACTTCATGCTTTGTCCGTTGCAAACAGCCGTCGCATCCTTCCACCAGAAGTTTTACCGTTAGGCAAAATGGTGGAAAAAATGATGCGTTCAAATGGAATGTCAGAGGAGCAGCTTGACGAAATGTGCAATGAAATATTCGCACCAGATGAAATTCCAATGTTTGTAATCACAAATGATCTGAAATTAAATGGAGCAGCAACTATCTATTATTCGGATGTATTGGAAAAAATTGCTGAAAAATTAAGGGATGACTTGTACATACTCCCTTCTTCTATTCACGAAGTAATTGCAATTCCTTCAAGATATGAAGATTTAGAATCTTTGTCAGCAATGGTAAAAGAGGTTAACAGTACTCAGGTTGCAGAAGAAGAGCAGTTGTCAGACAATGTATATATGTATACTGCTTCAACAAAAGAGTTACATATTGCGACACGCTAAAGTCGAAAGTAAAAAGTAAAGACAAAAATTGTAAAAATCATAACAAAAAAGGTCCCGGTATCGGGGCCTTTTTGCATTGAATAAAGGGAGGTATATTCGAAATATAGTTAATTGTCAAAGAGAAGACCCACCGTGGGCTTTAAAAAGGTTATTTATGAATGTTTACACTTATAATATGTACGATATTTTAAAAATTGCCGGGCTTTTTACAAAGAAAAATAGTATAATTGCAAATTTCCTTATAGAATAGCTAAAAATATTTTTTATTTTCGTACATATTATAAATAGATAAGTAGTGTAACTTAAATAAGGACTACAGAAAAATACCTACTATTATAGGCTAGATGTGATTTGTTCTGCTAACGCTATACGATATATACCACAAGAATATCTGCTGTTGCAGACTATTTAAGTACAGTATAACTATAACATATAGTATTACACCACCAACAAATACCTGCTGGTGCAGGCGAAGAAGCATCAACGAAAAGACAATAAGGAGGAACTATGCAATACAAAGAAGAAATCCGAGATTTATTTTCTGTCTCAGAAGATTATTATTTAGCACACTGCATTAGTGCAGATTTTGGAATGGGTAAAGGAATAGCTATCGAGTTTAATAAAAATTTCGATATGAAGAGAAAATTAACAGACAAGTACCCGGACTATATCAACAATTATCGTAGTAATCAACTTGGTGGCACAGTACTTATTGAAGGACGAGTAATCAATCTTATCACCAAAGAGCGATATTGGCAAAAACCAACTTATGACACTTTGCAAGCTGCATTAAATGCTGCAAAATCACAGCTACCACCAGATTGTAAGAAAATTGCAATGCCAATTATCGGTTGCGGCTTAGACCGGTTGCAATGGAATAAAGTCTCTGAAATTATTAAGGATGTATTCAAAGATACAGATATCGATATTTTGGTCTGTAGAAAATAAAAAAGAGGGCGGCCATATCTCACGGCAAAAGTTACGAGTCTTAACCGCTGATTGATAAAAAACAAAAAGGTCCCTGTATCGGGACCTTTTTGTATTGAATAAAGGGAGGTATATTCGAAATATAGTTAATTGTCAAAGAGGAGGCCCACCGTGGGCTTTAAAAAATGTTATTTATGAATGTTTACACTTATAATATGTACGATATTTTAAAAATTGCCGGACTTATTACAAAGAAAACTAGTATAATTGTAAATTTCCTTGTAGAATAGCTAAAAATATTCTCGTTTTCGTACATATTATAAATAAGATGGTGGGAGTGCTCAGGTATATAATACCTGCTATTGCAGGCAATAGTATCTTTTTTCATATTAAATCCTCCGGTATATAATACCCATAAATACCTGCTATTGCAGGCTTCTTGAATAAACCCCATCTAAATTTCCAAGGTATATACCACCCACAAATACCTGCTAATGCAGGCTGCTCTTATTACGTAAAAAGGTTCATAGGGTATGCTCATAATAAACACCTGCTGACGCAGGCCATAGATACGGACGAAGTTACTCATTACGAAATTAGAGAAAGGAAAACAGATGAAATCTTTTAAAACGGAAAATACTGTGAGTTTCTACTTTAGTAAAAAAGAAACCATGCGGTCAAATATCAGATTAACAACTGCTGGAGGCATTTACCCAGGATACATAATAGATGAAATTGTTGAGCCAATGTCCAAAACAATAGCCGCGCCAAATACAAAGGTATTGGCACTTATTGGTATTCGGCTCGACTTGGAGCAATTTTCCTGTCAGTTTTTCGATAAAGACGGGGCAATAATTGTTGACGAAGAGTATGCTATCGAACTAGCAAAAGAACTCGAAGAGAGTGAAAACAAAATGAATATATCAGATGAAGATTATAGCTTTGTCACTCTATTCTTTTGTAAACAAGGTCAATGTGATAGATATACTCATCCACTGCAAGATGAAAAAGATGCAGAAGCAACAGAAGAGGCAAACACAGGAGAAGAATATGACGACGAAGATGCTGATGAAGAGGTGCCGGAAGAAGCGGTAGAAGAATCCGTTTTAAATAAAAGAGACTCCCCATTCATGAAAAGACCAACCAACTTATTTGCCTGTTTTCGATTTTCTAATGCCAAGGATATTTGTTCTGTTTATCAGCTGCTTGGAACAGACACAAAATATTGCAAAATATATTATAATGATAAAAGTTGGTATATAACTGTAGATAAGAAGAAGTGTACTTATAGCTATTGCACGAATTTATATTTTTTGTTTACAGAGTATAATGGAATCGACTGTAATAGATATGGAGCTTATCTAGCGGAACATTGCACTCCAGTTTCAATAGAACAGGTTCGACTTTTTGCATTATGATATTTTATAGGAATATATATATTATAAAACATATATAATTCTTATATAGTACATATATTACGAAAGATAAATCCGTAAGCCCTTATAAATAAAGGGTCTGCGGATTTTTTGTTTTATGAAAAATAGAAAAGTGCATGAGAAGTCATTGATGTGCATCAGAAAAGCAGTTATGTGAATACTATATTTTCGATGTTTATGGAAAATGTTGTAATGTGCATGAAAAATTTTCTGATGTGGATAAAAATATAAGAGAAAACAGAAAAAACAGAAGAAATTATAATGATCATTAATGAAAAAGTAGAATTATGGTGCGAAAATTCCTGAATAGGATAAAAAATGGCACGCAAAAAAGACCTATGCAGCTGCATAAGTAGAAAAAATGCAAATACGCCGGAGCAATGCACCAAAAGATTGAACAGATTTGCCCTTGTTGTAATAATTGCTGAAAATCTCACAGATTGAAGTGATCAAACACGGAATAGTATATTCAACAGTTAATTTTGCAACATCCTTTTGTTGTTCTTCAGACAATGCAATTCCAGTCGGCAAAAGGCTCTCCATCACGCTATTAAGTTTCTCTGCACGGAAAATATCAATAGAAAAGCGCATGGAAAAAGGACTGGTAAGTTCCAGTCTTCCATTATGAACCTGTTTTTGCGTAATACCTTCAAAAGTATGACCAGTGTAATTTTGATGCTGCGGTAAAGTGTGTTTTAAATCATGAATAGAAATCGATGTAAATGGAGTCCCAGTAGTACGTTCTGCCTCATCCAACCTGAGAAGGGTATATAATTCCAGTCGCAGGTCATTTACATGCTTGATGGACAGTATTCTTTTGATATTGTCGCCTGATACTGTGATATATCCGGATCCGCCACGTTTTGCCGGGAGAAACATATTTTCATAATCTCTTAAAATAATGTTAAAGTGCTTGTTGCTGTATGCATGGGAATATGTAATGTAATAATTGCGTTCCAGTGCATTAAGGCTTTGTCGAACAGTTGCTTCTGTAATATTTAATTCTTTGGTTATAGCTGCCATGCTCAAATTACGAATACAATATAGCTTTCCAAGCTTTTCTTGTGGAATAGAAAAAAGAAATAAATATACCCGCAATGCTGATTTAGGTAATCTCTTACCAAAATCAACTGACTTACGATATACTTTCTTTATTCTATAATTTTTGCAAATAGCAGAAGTACAGGAGGAAGTTAACCTTTCCAGTTCTTTATTGTTTCTGTAAATAAGGAGCATGTCTGGATTTTCTTTTTTTAACTCTGCCTGTATAATAGAACGCAAAATAACACATTCGGAAGCGATAGGACATCCGGATGCCATACATTTACTTTCTTCACGGTGAAAAGTTTTTACAGTTGGTTCTAAGACTTTTCCGATAATGGTTTGAAAAGTAATTTGTGATAATTGAACTAAAGGTTTAAAATCCATAAACATACTCCTCCTTTCTATTTGTGATGATAGTTGTTTTATAAAACAGATGCAAATGTAGGAAAAAATGGGGTAAAACAGAAGAAAACATGAGAAAATAAGGGAATAGAAAAGTAGAAAAAAGTGGGGCAGAAACCACAACCTCCCGTAAAATGGGTATTATCACGAATATGAAAAAATTTTTATAGGAAAAAATGTTCCCCAAACACAAAAGTGGAATCAAAAATAAAGGAAACCTGCAAAAAGTAGGAAAAAGCGGGGCGGATTAAAAAAAATTGGCATTAAAAAGTAGAAAAAAGTGAGGCAATTTTTTGAGAGCAATAAAAAATAATTTTGAAAAAGTAGAAAAAAGTGGGGCGGTTTTTAAAAACAGTCAAAAATTAGAAAAAAGCGGGGCAATTTTGAAACTGAATATAAAAAATTAGAAAAAAGTGGGGCAGAAACACACTTAATTGAGATAAAATCCGTATGTACAAAAGTTAGGAAAAAATGGGGCAGTTTTAAAAAAGCCTGTAAAAAGTAGGAAAAAGTAGGGCAGTTTTAAAAAAGCCTGCAAAAAGTAGGAAAAAATGGGGACAAAAACATGTATTTAATGGAAAAAACACACCGGTTAAAAGTTAGAAAAAAGTGGGACAGTTTTTAAAACATGCCAAAAAGTAGGAAAAAGTGGAACAGTTTTGAGAAAAAAAGCAAAAGTTAGGAAAAAGTGGGGCAGTTTTAGATGGGATTAAAAATTGCACTGGCTAAAAGTTAGGAAAAAATGGGGCAGTTTTTTAAAAACTGACAAAAAGTAGAAAAAAATGGGACAGTTTTTAAAAAAACATGCCAAAAAATAGGAAAAAGTGGGGCAGTTTTGAAAGATATAAGACCGTGCAATTTTGAAAAAGTAGAAAAAAGTGGGGCAGTTTTTATAAAAAACGGCAAAAGTTAGGAAAAAGTGGGGCAGTTTTTAAAAAAGTGGGGCAGAATTGACACACTCTCCAGAAGTGAATATAAAAAGAGGCTTCCGAAGAAGCCTCCTTAACAAAAAAGAGTCCGTAAGCAAGAGGACAAATAATGCTTACACTTATAATATGTACGATTAGGTCCTATTTTTTTATTTTTTCTATTTGTTTAAAATGATGTCTTTCATAGTCAACTGTTTGGTTTCAATCCTATCCTTTTTATTAATCCGAACATCTGCTAATTCATCAGTCGTAAGTGGATAAAAAGTAATGACAAAAACATTATTTTTATATGTAAAAGATTTTACAAATAGTTGAGCTTCGACATATTCATTTAAAGCCTGGCACAAGCGTAATACGTTATCCTTTTTACGTCTGGTCAAAGTCCTTACACTACTTGAGAAAAATACATACTCAAAATTTTTAGTCATATGCGCATCTACATTTTTACACTCAGGTGGCATTTCCTTTGTAAGAATAGTACGCTGCATTTGTAATATTGGAGCTAATAAATGAGCCAGCTCTGAGTCAACTTTATCATAGGAAGACTGAGTAATTCCGATTACCTGAGCTTGAATAATGTCTTGATATAAACGGTCCCCAAAATGAATGATTACATCTGCGTCTGGAGAATACGGGTTTTCTTCAGAAGGAATAAAGTCCGCTGGATTTTTTATTGTAACTCGGTCAAAAAGGTTAAATGCGTCCCCGGCAATATCATTTTCTAAATCTCTGACAGAATAACTAAATTTCTGATAGGAGATGAGTAAATCCCCGGCTTTCTTTGTATAAACACGGTTATATTTTGCTGGACATAAAATTTGTGCAAATTCCCTCAATTTTGTAATAACGGTTCGGTTGGAATAGAAGCTATCGGTGATATTATTAAATATGCCGTATTGAATCATATCAAGGTCTTTTGGCCCAAGAGATTTCATAGGCATGCCTTCACCAACTTCGTCTATCTTAACAATCGTGTTAAAAACGGAATCTTTCGTTAAAAATAGTCTCTCCACCAAGGTTCCTTCTTCATCTGTAGCTTGCAAATTGAGGTTTTCTTTCTTTTCACCAAAAAGAGGATTCTCAATAATTGTGTCGGTATATATTTTTTGGAAGCTATTTATATTCAGGTTATAATTTTCTTTAAGATAATTATAAATATCGATATACACGTCCGATATAAGTGCGTTATATATCTTATTCTGTTTCAATGTAGATAATGCAGGAAACTCTATTAAGTATGTTTCAGAGTTATTACACCATTCATCTAGTTGTTTTAATTTATCATCTATTACAAAATCAAATGAATTTGCCCATCCAAGTTTGCGTTTGTCAGCCGGTGACAAGCTATTATATGCAATATATTCAGAAAAGAAAGGATTTTGAGGATCATCATAGGAAAAAGCAGAACAATCCTTGTGGATTCTTTCCGTCCATCCTTCTTTCTTTCTTTTACGAGATTTACGCTCATTACGCATATTTTTATTAATAACATCCTTAGCTGTTGCAGAAATATATTGTTCCATGGCTTCACGGACAATCGTTTTTTCATTTAATTCTCGAAATGAAAATTCATTTCGCTCAATAAAATCCGATACAATAGGACTTAAATGTTCAGATATCTCTGTTACAAGCTGCTGTGGAAAATGCATCATCATACCTCCTTAAAATCACTTAATTATAGCATACACTAGAAAAAAAGCCAAACGAAAAAGGCCCCAAAACCGGGACCTTTTTCTAACAGAGAAAAAATTATATGAAAAAAGTGGGATATTCAAAACAAAAAAATTATTAAAGGAGAGGCCCACCGTGGGCTTTGAAAAAGTTGTTTATGAATATCTACATTTATAATATGTACGATATTTTAAAATTTATCGGACATTCTACAAGAAAAAATGACATAATTGTAAATTTTCTTGTAGAAAAGCCAAAAATATTTTTATTTTCGTACATATTATAAACAGATGGTTGGTGTGATTGGGTATACACCACCGATAAATACCTACTGTTGTAGGCGGGTACCTGCAGGCGGTGGAAAATGAGGTGGGTATACACCACCAATAAATACCTACTGTTGTAGGCCATTGTAAGTATAGCAACAACTATTACGCCGGTATACACCACCCATAAATACCTGCTGTTGCAGGCAACTGTCCTGAAGATATTCTGAAAAGCCGTGGTATATACCATCAATAAATACCTGCTGTTGCAGGCATAGGTTCCAGCTCCTTTCTTTATTAAAGGATATACACCACCCGTAAACACCTGCTATTGCAGGCGCATGGCGTCAAAAACTTTAACATATTTTCGGTATATACCACCCGTAAACACCTGCTGTTGCAGGCAAGTGCATATGAGGAATCAGATAAGGAATTGGTATACACCACTTGTAAATACCTGCTGTTGCAGGCCTTAAAGCGAAGCGTGTTGGGCGTGATTTTCAAAAAAAAAAAGGCGAAAGGAGTAATCCAAATTCATGAGAATAGGACAATTTGCAAAATATAAAGGATATATCGGAAGTATTGAATATGAGCCTTATGATGATTCATACCATGGCTTATTAGTCAATACTGATGATTTTGTTAATTATGTCGGAGATAGTATAGTTGACCTTCATAAGCAATATCATGATGCTGTAGACGATTATATTTCTTTTGTGAAAGAGATAAAAAAGCTTCACGGTTCAAACTGCGTTAATCCGATTGAAAGTTAGCTTTTGAGTTTTACGGAAGTAAAATACCTACTATTGTAGGTGGTCGCATTCTTCTAGGATACCTGGAAATATTAAATAATCGTATTAAATAATGCTTTATAAGGCATTTTTAATAATAATAATAAAAAACAAAGAAAGGTTGCCAAAAAGGCAAAAGAGGTAAAAAATCATGGTAATTGGCGTAATTGTTGTAATTGTAGCAATTCTACTTGTGAGCAATATAAAGATTGTTCCACAGGCAAGAAGTATGGTAATCGAACGTTTGGGGCAGTATTCTTCAACCTGGGAAGCTGGTATACATATTAAGATACCGTTTATCGACCGAATCGTAAAAAAGGTTTCCCTGAAAGAGCAGGTATATGATTTCCCACCACAGAAAGTCATTACAAAGGATAATGTTTCAATGGGCGTTGATTCTGTTGTGTATGCAAAAATCTTTGATGTGAAGAAATATACATATGGCGTAGAAGACCCGATGTTAGGATTACAGAATTTAACAGCGACAACATTGCGAAGCGTTATCGGTAATATGGAATTGGATACCACCTTATCATCCAGAGAGGAAATCAATGCCAAGATGCAGGAAACTCTTGATAAGGCAACCGACGAATGGGGATTGAAGGTAACTCGTGTAGAGCTTAAAAACATCACTCCACCAAAAGAAATTGAAGAAGCCATGACAAAGCAGATGAAAGCAGAGCGTGAACGTCGTGAGGCTGTTTTACAGGCACAGGCGCATAAGGAATCTGTTGTTACTGAGGCAGAAGGTGATAAAGCAGCGAAAATCATGGCTGCTGAAGCAGAACGTGATGCAGCAATAGCGTTGGCAGAAGGTAAAGCTAAATCTATTGAATTGGTATACGACGCTGAAGCAGATGGTTTAAAGAAAATTGCAAATGCCGGAGTAAATGATGCTGTTCTGCGGTTGAAATCTATTGAAGCAATGAAAGATGTTTCTGATGGCCGTGCAACAAAGATTTTCATTCCGAACGACTTGGGAAAAAGTTTATCCTCTTTTGGAGTCATGGGTGAAATGCTGGGAACTGCTCCAGAAGTAAAAGATGAGGTAGATCGTGAAGACTATCGAAAATCTCTTGTAGAAACAGATACAAAACAGCAGCTGGAAAAAGACGCTTGTTTTTCAAATCCAAGTAGCAATGCAACAACATTAAAATCTGTGGAAACAAATGCAAGAAATTCCTCAGAAATGAGACAGGAAACTAATCGTTAAGCAAAATAAGCATTCCACTGGTCAAAAAATGGCTGGTGGAATTTTTTTTGTTACCCAAATAATATTGTTGCAATAATGCTTCAACAAAAAACATAGGCAAATCGTACATATTATAGATAAAGATAATAGGGAAGGAGGTTGCAGGACATGTATCAATACAACAATAGTCTCAGATATATTCCGCAATAATTGCTAAGGTTTTGAAACGGCTCTTAAAATTGCGGGTCCTGCACAGCTTAATGAAAAAAATATTTTTATTATTAATGACGTCTATATGTATTCTTTCTGTACAACCGGTTTTTGCAGATCCTTTACCGGATAACCAAACGGTAGAAGACACTACGGAAAACACAAACACCGAAAATAATGATATTGGTGGCGATACAACTAATGAAAATGCAGAAGACGCTGCAAATACTGAAATGGCGGGTTCCGATGATGTAACAATAATTGAAAATACCACAGAAGAGGCTGAAAGTACAGAAGAAAATAAGATCTCACAAAATGCGTATACATGTGTTATCAAATCCGGGAAGCCATCAACAGTAATTATTCGTTATGGACAGACACTGGAAAAGGCACCAAACGTATCCATTACATTAGACGATGGAACTGTATTAACGGCAGCCCCGGAAGAAAAATATACTGGTGAAGCTTTTAGTATGAATTATGAGTGGGATGGAATGGCTTTTTATATTAACATCCCAAAAGTGGATGCAGACACCACATTAATTATAGAAAGCGATAATGCTGCTGGTTTTTCTGTAAAAGATTATACCGGAAAAAGTATTGCAATGACTTCAATAGAGGATGATAAAGACTATGTTAAGCCTACTAAAAAAATATCTGCAAAAAGTATTCGCTCTATAGTACTTTCAGTATTATTGATTGCTATAATCCCAGTTTTTCTTTTGTTTTCAAAGAAAACACAACCTAAGAGCAAAAAAGATGATGTCAAAATTGAATTACCTGATGATACTGGTAAAACAGAAGAGGATATAAGAAAAGAATTAGCGCAAATGTTAGATGAGAAGAAAGAGCAGGAAAAACGTCGAGAAGCAAAGCAAATGAAGCGCACAAAGAAAAAGGAGACCGTGAAGCAGGAAGAGGCTTCATTGGAAGTAAAAGAGGTTGAATTATTTGAAAAGAAAGAGGAAAAACCGGAAGAAGAAAAAGGGTATACAGACGACGAATTATTTGCAGAGTTCGATGATTTTAATTAGGCAAGTCCCGTGGTTATGTTTTGTAACCATGGGATTTTTCTTTGTAATATGCTCTGAAAAATGAAATGAATCGTACATATTATATATGTAGTAACTCAATCAAAGAAAATTAACACGAGGTAGAATAAGGAGAGATGAATTATGTCAATTGATCCAGTTAATATGGCGATTATTAATGATATAGTAAGCAGCATGGAAGAAGCGTATCCACAATACATAAAAGCACCGGCAGAGGGGATAAAAGAAAGAAACCGTCAGTTATGTGAAAGAATAAAGAACGGTGACAAAGAAGCGGAAACAGAGCTAGTCGTTCGAAACAGACTTTTGGTGAAAAAATTCACAAAGATGTATTACCATGGAAATAATTATGATGATGCATACATTTGTGGATTTATCGGGTTGCTTAGAGCTGCACAGACATATGATACAAATACGGAATATACATTTGCAACATATGCCGGAGCCTGGGTAAGAAATATAATCACAAGGATGGTAACATCGTTAGAATTTTCAGTTCGATTACCGGAGCACGCAAGAGTTAAGGCTGCTAAATTGTTTATGCTTTATGGACAGGAAGGTGATATAGCAGCCTTACTTTCTGATAAAGAAATTGCGGAAAAAATTGATGCATCCGAAGAATTAACATCAAATATTAGAGCTGTATTAAAAAGCCCGCTTTCCATGCAGTCGAAATTCCCTTCAAATGAAAATGAAGACTATACATTCGAAGACATTATAAAGTCGGATGAAGACGTAGAAGAAGAAGTTAGTAACATAGAACTCCGGGCAAATATGGAAAAATGCATTGGAAAACTTACAGAAAGAGAACAACAGATTATTTATGCAAGATTTGGATTTGACGGCGGAAAGGTAAAAACTTTGAAAGAGATTGGTGAAGAAATAGGCTTAACACGGGAACGTGTCCGCCAAATAGAAGAAAGAGCACTTGATAAGCTTGTCAGAATGCGGGATATCCAGGAGCTTCAGGTTAGCTATAATATTAAAGACATAAAGAAAAGACGTGAGAAAATCATAACAAGATGATACAATTAACATGGATAGGAGGTTTGAATAATCCATGAAATTAACAAAGTTCGCAGATATTCCACAGTTTACATCGGAAGGAACATATCAAGTCAATTACCCACTTTCCAGCCTTGTAAAATATATTGAAGAAGAGGTAAAAGAGATGGGGTTGCAACTTGATCCGGATTTTCAGAGAGGCCATGTATGGACAGAAGAACAACAGGTTGCATGGCTTGAATATCATCTTAGAGGCGGAAAATCAGGAAATACAATTTATTTGAACAATCCTTTTTGGAATAGTGTAATGGAGCCAAAGCAGGGAGAGTATTCTGATTATGTATGTGTCGATGGATTACAGAGAATAACAGCAGCTCAAAGATTTATTCATAACGAAATCAAAGTGTTTGGTTCTTATTTCGATGAATACGAAGACAAGTTAAGATTAGTAAACGACAATACTATAATCTTGAATGTCAACAACCTGAAAAGTAAAGAAGAAGTTCTTCAGTGGTACATTGATATGAATGCCGGTGGAACTCCTCATAGCAAAGAAGAAATTCAAAGAGTACAGAAAATGATAAAAGATTTTAAATAAAACAAGAGGAAAAACAAATTGGAAAAAGATGTGGAAACAACTTTAATCCAAAGGCTGTTAATAAAACTGTTATATTTACTTATAAAGATTGCAGGAAACTATATGGAAAATGTATTGAATCAGAGCAAACTGAAGAATGTGATAAAAGATTTGAAAAATATATGAATAGTAAAGTAAGTGATTAGATGAAAAATTGCTTTCAAGGAGAGATTGGTATTATGAATATATTGCTATCTGATGATAAGATTATACAAGAAATAAAAATGTATCCTATTCCCAATTGGATATGGATTGAAATATGGGAAATGTCTCAATATGAGATACAAGTTGTAGTTACCGTTAATAAAGAAGAAAGCTGTCACTTAGGACAACATAAAGTTATTCATATCTGTTCTGCCGAAGCGGATGACATTGATGATATAATAAGATTAAAGACTTATGCGAAACTAATAGTAAAGTTGATAAGAAAAAATTTCCCATGTAGTAAAGTACATAGTAAACTTTATTACAGATGAAAGATTGTTTTTAAAATAACTTTAAGAAGGTGAATATAATGGAAAATTTATATGTATTAACACAAAAAGAAAAATTAGAATTAGAAAGCATTGTAGAAATTTTATTATCTGTTCATCTCGATTTTGAATCCTCCACAGATCCAGACGAAAATAATGATAATTTATGTCAAAGCGTAGAGGAAGTAAGAGAATGTATGAAATACGATATGCAGTATTTGGAGAGAGCAAAAGATGTTTTGCGCAAAATTTTATTTGGTAAAGAAATTGATGAATCCGTTTCTGTGCGTGATTTTGAATTATCTAAATAAAATATAAATACGAAACAGGCATATTATTTAGAAGCAGAAAATATCTGCTTCTTTTTTTTGTTTTGCCGAATTAGAAACGATAATGCCTTTTATATATAAAATTAAGCACGAAAAAAGACCTCAAACGAGGCCTTTTTCCAATAAAAGGAGCCTAAACAAATATGAACGAAAAATACAACCACAATGAATTAGGGCATTATGATTGCTGAACGCCGTATACAGGATTCGAACCTGTAAACCTTTTACAGCCAACGATTTTCAAGACCGCTTCCTCGCCACCCGGACATACGGCAAATGTAGCGGTTGCAGTGTAACCGCTATATTTGAAATTGTTTTTGTCACTGCTTTTATACAATTTCATGCGGACTTTTTCTACCGCTTACGACTTTCACCGTAAGTTAGCGCAGTGTGCAGGATTCGAACCTGCAAGGCGAATAAACGCCAGGCGGCTTAGCAAACCGTTCCAATACCATTATGGGAACACTGCATTTATGGTGCGATTTCTTAGACAACCTATTCATTGCAACTATCCACCACGCACCTGCCGAATAAAGCTTTACTAGGTTGAGTGAAATGGGCCATGTAGGACTCGAACCTACGACCACCCGGTTATGAGCCGGGCGCTCTAACCAACTGAGCTAATGGCCCTGGTATCCGGAAGGGGGTTCCGGATAATCAATCGCTGGTGCATTTCCAATCAGCACTTGCCGCACAACTCATTTAAGTTGCCCAGGAGGATTCGAACCTCATTATTCTGTTGCAGCGAATGAACTAGGCTAGTGGGATTCGAACCCACGTATGCAGCAGTCAAAGTGCTGTGCCTTACCACTTGGCTATAGCCCATCGTTCTTACACATATAATATGTACGATTTTAAAAATATTTTCGGGCTTTTTACAAGAATTTTTACGATTTTTAAGATTACCCGCAAAAAAAATCGAGCTGAGTTTCTTCCTATAATAAATAGCAAAAATGTAATTCACACATAAAGATAATTTGTCAAAAGTAAAATACCTCTGTTTTTCTTGTAGAAAAGCCGAAAAAAAATAAGATTTCGTACATATTGTAAGTAGAAAATATAAGGAGGCTACTTGTAATATGGATTATGCAAAATTTACAAAACAGGGAAAACTTATAAAAGGTATCAAATTAGAATTAGTTCCACAGGGAAATACAAGAGACGCTATTAGCGAATACAAAATTGTGGAAGCTGATCAGCAGCTTGCAGATATGGTAAAAGAAGTTGTAATGGCGGGCAATGAATTTTATAAGGATTTTATCAAACAGATTGTCGGACATATGGATGGAGCAGATTGGCAGGCATACGGAGAAGCTGTTGAAAACAAAGCAACAGAACAGAAAACTTATGACGAAGCAGTTAAAAGCATTAGTGCTAGTATTAAGAATGCAATTTTGGGCACTGCCGAACTGTATGGCGGAAAGAAAACACTGTTTGCAAAAGACTTTATTACTATTGTTTTACGCAAATATGTAGAGACAGCGGAGAACTTCCCTTACAATAGAGAAAGAATATTAACCTGCATCGATGTTCTTTCTGATAAGAATGTATTATTCAAAACCCCATATGTAAAATGGGAACATATCATTTTTGGAGAGAACAAAGGTAGTATTGCAGAACGTATGTTGTCAAACTTTGACATCTTTTATGATAATAAAAATAAATATGCTGCCTTAAGGGAAACTGCGACAATTACGGACTTTGATGATTTCTTTACAGATTACGCATCCTATACAAGATACATTGGACAGGACGGAATTGAATTGTACAATTCTGCAATCAGTGGTATTTATAGTGAATCCGGCACAAAGATTTCAGAGGGAATTAATGAGTATATTAACAAACTCAAAATGAAGCATCCGGAATTACACGTAAATATGTTAAAAAAACTGCAGAAACAGATCTTATCAAATTCTGAGCCATTATTTAAAGTAGCAACCATTCAGAGTACAGAAGAATTAAAAGGCATCATGAATAAGGTAAAGGTTGCAGAAGAAAGTGTATTATCATCAGCAAAAGAACTGTTGGTACATATGGAAACAAGTGACTTGCGAGATTTATATATTTCTGGCCAGCGTTTGTATTTCGTGTGCCAGAAAGTAGCAAAAGACGGGGGAATCCTTGAAGAGTTAATTTTTAATGATGAATGCTCCAAGGTGGAAAAACTAACAGAAAAAAAGAAAGAAGAAATCAGGGATGCAATTGTAAAGCATGATTACAGCTTTGCATATATTGATTCTTTATTAAGTGAATATGCGGAAAAACAGGTAAAAATGGTAATCAACGAAGAGTTACAGAAACTTATTTCTGCTATAGTTTCTTCCGGTACAAGTTATGACAGTATTACAATTAATCCGAAATGGAAGGCCGTTCCAGATAAGGAAGTTACGGTAATCCGTGAATATCTGGAATCATTTGTGGAATTAAATAAATTCCTTAAGTGTTTGCGGGTCAGAGATTCGGATGTTTATCCGGATTTTAAAACATATGCCACTTTAAATGTGCTTGCAGATGAACTGGGTGCATTAAATAAGGCGTATAACATGGTCCGAAACTTTGTTACAAAGAAAGTTAATGATAAAGACGGCAAAACAAGGCTTTGCTTTGGAAGAGGTGCTTTATTAGAAAGAGGCTGGAACAGAAAAAATCAGGCAGTAAATTGGCTTGGCAATATTGACCATATGCTGCTCATAAAGGATGGTAAATATTATTATGCAGTACCGGCTCCGGTAAAACGTAAAACAAAAATCTACATTTCAGATACAAAGCCATCAGATGAAGTGTATGAATATATGGAAATTTCAAAACAAAGTTCATTCTTAAAGACATTTGCAAGACTTTTTACTTCTTTAGGATTGAAGAACATCGGGGATGCAGATGATATTACAATGGACCTCGGTAATGGAAGTATGACCGTTACAAAAGAGTTCCTTGTAAAATACAAGGATGGAGAGTGCAAAAAAAACACAGACTTTATGCATAAATCTATTGATATTGCAAAAGAATTCCTAACAAAGCACTACTCATACGCAACTTTCAACTTCTCAGAACTGAAAAAGACAGAAGATTATACCTCATTCTATGAATTTGCTAATGATGTAGACAAATACACTTATGCAGTTAAGACAAAATATATTGATGCTGCTATCATTGATAAAGCGGTAGAAGATAAAGAATTACTGTTATTTATGTTATCCAGTATGGATCTTTATAAGTCACAGGAAAGATGTAAGGATATAACAGCTTTATATACACGTTACTTCTTTAGTGAAGAGAACAGAAAAAAGGCAGATATCTGGTTGAACGCAAACCCTGCCATCTATTACAGAAAGCCGCTTATTAAGTTTGAAAAGACACATCCGGCCGGAAGTATCCTTGTAAGAAAGACATATGAAGATAAGGACGGAATTACACATATTGTACCTGATAATGTATATATGTCCTTGTATAATCATTACAATAAGAATACTCCGTTAAATGAAGAGGCTATGCGGTATGTAGACCTTGTAGAGCATCATGTGGCAGTACAGGACTATGTAAAAGATGCAAGATATACAAGAGAAATGTTTACCATTAATCTGTCATTCACTCTAAATGGTAATGCAGGAGACGCAGCTCAGGCATATACTATCAACAATATGGTAAAAGAAGAAATTAAGGCAAAAATGCCAAGAATGCTTACTGTTGTAAGAGGATACCGTAACCTGCTCGAATATTGTGTAACCGATGAAACCGGAAAAGTGTTTGAATCCGGCAATTTTAATACAATTGGCGGAGTTAATTTCAAAGAGAAGTTAGAAGACCTTGACAAAATAAGAAAAATTGATGCTCAGAATTGGAAATATGAGAAAACGGTAGTAAACATCAAAGAATCCTATTTAGGAATGGTAACATCTTCAATTGTAAAGAAAGCGGTAGAATATGACGCCATCATTAATGTAGAACAGTTAAGTGACGCATTCAAGGATAAACGCTCCTGCATGGATAATCAGGTGTTCAAAAAGTTTGAAGAAAAACTGGTAAACAAACTGGCTTGCTATTATGACAAAGAAAAGGCACCTACAGAACCGGGCGGCTACTTAAATCCATTACAGTTGGCATCCCCAAACTGCCTGAGTAATACGCAGAATGGAATCTTATTCTATGTAAGCCCGGCATATACAAATGAAGTATGTCCAAAGAGCAATTTTATTAACCTTTTAGATTTCTCAGCTGCAAAGACATTAAAAGCAAAAAGAGAATTCTTAAGAAAAATGAGCGGAATCTGCTACGATGCAGAACATGAAGCATTTCATTTCTCATTCTGCTATGATGATATGCCGATTAAATTGCCGGTAAAAGAAAAGAAAGAACTTAACGATAAAACCAACCAGAAATTTGGAAGACATATCTGGACAGTTTATACAAACGGTGTCAGAACAGAATATAATAAAAAAGAGCGAAAGCTCGTAGAGCTGAATGGTACGGAAATTTTAGGAAAAGAATGTGCAAAAAATAATGTCATGCTGACTGACCATATGGATGTTGACAGTATGCCAAATAGCGTCGTCAATGAGATGATACACATTTTCCAGAAATATTCATTTGGAGAAGTAGCTCAAAAGGATGTATATTATGTCTCTCCGGTGTCACCGCAGGCAGAACCAATTTGCACACCTGGAGAACTCCGGCTTAGGAATATGTCTGAGAAAGGATATATGATCCTCCACAATATTGTTGCAGGAAAAGAAAAGTTTGCTGTAAACAAAATGGAATGGCTGGAAGAAAAATTGGGATAGCTACTGCAAGATGAATAAGAAAAATACCCACTTTGCCACATTGTGGCAGAGTGGGCGTTTTGCGTTGTAAAATCTATAAGAAACTGCCGAGGGCAGGCTCTGTAGGTGAGTAAAAATAACAACGAAAAACCCGGCAAAAGCCGGGTTTCGTAAATATTGAATGAGGAACCATTGCGCATATGGTCCCATAAGGGGAAACAGCCCACCAAAATGGACCGTCTATAAGAAAAATAATTTCTTATGCATTTATAATATCTCATCTTATGAAAATATACAAGAATATATTGCAAAGCAAAGTGAAAAAGGTGCATACTAAAAGTAGTTTTTTATTTTTTTTGCATTCGTACATATTGTAGTTAAGTATTGAAATTAAGGAGGAAATAACAATGAGATATTTTAACGTCAGTTCTACGCTGAAGAGTAGTGTGGAAAATGTTTTAAAACGTCGATGTATCCCATTTTCTTACACAGAAGAAGGGAAAATCGCAGTTAATATGTCCGGGGAATCTTTTCACAAGGTTGTGCTTCGGGCAAAAATGGAAAAGCGGCAGGAAGAAGAGGGCAGTCCAGTCCCTTATATCGCCGAATGTGAAATGAATGATCCGGTTGTTGAAGAAGAAACCGGAACGGCAAGAGTTATTGTCGGATAAGCAACTACTTGGATATGAGCTGACGTTATGTGCGTCAGCTCTATTTTTTTACCACGGAGGTAGATTAATATGAATGCAGATTTAAAAGAAAAACTTCAGTTTGCCCATGTATTTGAGGAACACGTTTATGTAACAGATGAAGATTTAATTGAAAGAATTATCGCAGGAACTTATGATAGCGGTCGCTTTGATGGGGTAGGAAAATATATCACCAGCCGCTTTTATTCGGAAAAGATAGCATTATTTGCTATCGAAAAGACTCTTATTTTAAACGAAGGTGGAATCAAGGAATGGCTCCGTTTCGGAACTGGAAAAAGATTTGTTGTCAGTGCAAGCTGTAAGTCTTCAATTGGTAAGGGATTTGCAAAAGGAACAAGATTCTCGGATGGAGGATATGAGACACATAAATGTGTCGTTGTTCTTGAGGCTGATGCACATTATCGTAATTACAGTATTGTTACTGCATACCCAGTACCAAATGCAGCAACAATGAGAAAAATTCAGGAAGACAGAAATATTTTCTGTGCTAAAAAAAGAACCCAGTAAGGGTTCTTTTTTTTTGTAAAACACATATTTTCCCTATTTTTTCTTGTAGAAAAGCCAAAAATATTTTTATTTTCATACATATTATAAGTAAACAGCAAGATTTTGTTGCTTATTTGACTGTGGAATTTTCTTACACAGGATGAATGATAAAAAACAATAGTAGGGAAGGGAGCAAAAATGGTAAAAGGATATAAAGTATTTAATCCAGATTGGACATGTAGCGGGAAGCAATATACATGTCCAGGTAAATTTGAAGAAAAAGGAGAACTTGAAGTTTGTGGTCACGGTATGCACTTTTGTCAGACTGCTGCTGACTGCTTCAATTATTGCCGTTTCGATAGTAAAAACAAGGTTGCAGAAGTCATTGCCTATGGTGAGGTAAAAACAGACGGCGATAAGTCATGTACCGACAAACTGGAAATCGTGCGTGAAATCCCGTGGAATGAAGTGTTGCGAATCACCAATATCGGAAAGAATTGCACGGGTTGCCGCAACACCGGGGACTGGAACACCGGGGACAGGAACACTGGAAACAGGAACACCGGGGACTGCAACACCGGGTACTACAACACCGGGAACGGCAACACCGGAAACTGGAATACCGGGGACAGGAACATTGGAAATTTCAATGCCGGAAACTGGAACACCGGGGACTGCAACACCGGAGATTGGAACAAATCTTCTTTCAATACTGGCTGTTTTAACACAGAAGAACAGAAAATTATGTTGTTCAATAAGCCGTCGGATATGACTTATTGTGAATGGTTAGAATCTGATGCAAGATGGTTACTGAATCAGATACCAAAGAATGTTGTTAAATGGGTATATGAAGAAGATATGACTGATGTGGAAAAGACAGCACATCCGACTTATAAAATAACAGGCGGTTATCTCAAGGTACTTAATGAATCTGAATGTTGTCAGTTGTGGTGGAATGGCTTATCAGATGAAGATAAAACCATTATCAAAGCAATTCCAAACTTCGATGCAGATATTTTTGAAGAGTGTACGGGAATTAAAGTGAATAAGGACACTATAAAATAGTTGAGGAGATGACAGTATGAGAACATATTACATAATACTTATGTGTACGTTAGGAATATCATTCTTATTCGTTATAGCTACGATAAACATGACATCGTATGATAAATTTGTAGAAAAAAAGAATATTTTTTACAGAATAGGGTACATGATGATGCCTCCATGCATTATGATAATGCTTTTATCTGCATTATTATTGGTTGAAATGTCGCCGAAAATTAATTACTTTATGCATGGTGTTTATGTTCCAGAAATACAAAATGCCGGGCTGTCAATTTCTGAAAAAGTTCCAAAAAATACTGATATATACGACAAATATGTTTATACCGGGGAAACAGAAAATCTAAGCGTAATGGATTTTGTAGATACTATGTGGAATTTTGGCGAGACTTTTTCAGAAAACTGTACATTCGAAAAAGACACAGCAATTGTCACAGGAACAACTGAGGATTTTTTGCCATACGGTCGTGGTAAATACACAACATATGTATTAGATAAAAGAACAACAACCTTGTATAACTGCAAATTACCAAATTCAAAAAATGGTTCAAGTTTTACAATAAAATATGATAAAAGTTATAAATCCACTGTTAATATAAGAGGATTCTCTTTCGATTATTACGGAAAATGTACAATTTACGAGGAATAATTCGTTCACTGAACTTTGAAAAACTCAAAAAAAATAGGAGGGAAACATGGCAAAAATAAAAATTAAACGCACAGAAACATCAGGAGATTACAGTTCTGAAACAATATTTGAGAGCAAAGACCTTGATTTTATCAAGGAGGATTTGCTTAAGACTTTATTCGGAACAAAGAACATAGCATCAGCCCCAGGGAAAAATAAAGAGGTCAAACTTACAACGGTTGAGACTAAGCAACCGGGCGTAGAGGGAAATGTCGTAGCAATTTACGACAATGCCGGTATTCCCTCATTCATGTATAAATTTACCCGTATAAGCAATAAGGAGCTGTTCGGGGGCAGTGACAAGCCTCACCCGGCATTTGTTATCGGCGGAGAGGTTTACGACGAGATTTACATTTCAGTTTACCCGAACTGCGAAATTAACGGGAAGCCGTACAGCCTGCCATATCAGAAACCATGGACCGAAATTACTAATGATGAAGCAGCCAACGCTTGTTTTAGTAAGGGAGAAGGCTGGCACCTTATGACCGCGGCAGAGTGGGGACTGATTGCAAATATCAGCCTCAAGAACGGAACTCTCCCTCACGGAAATACAAACAACGGCCAGTACCACGCAGATGCAAACGAAAAAGGTGTAAAGGACGATAAAGATGATGGCAGAACCCTTGTCGGCAGCGGTCCAGCTATGTGGACGCACAATCACGCTCCAGAGGGCATACACGATTTATGTGGAAACGTGTTGGAAATGCTTAGAGGGCTGCGTATTAAAGACGGTGTACTATATACGGCAAAGGATAACGACGCAGCACTCAATATTGACCTCACACAAGAGGGAGACGGCTGGCACAGAATTAAGGACAATCTCGGCAATGTTGTAAAGGTATCAGTAGACGGTGATATCAAGATTACCACATACCCATCTATTGAACAGGACTTCTACGGGTGTTGTTGGGAAGACGTAGATATTGAATGTGAGAGTGAACAGCTTAAGGAGCTTGCGTTGTTTGCCGGGGAGCCGAAAGCATATCTCTACATTGACAGCACTGAAGGAGAATATTTTCCACTTCGTGGTGGCTATTGGAATAACGGAGCTTATGCAGGCCTATTCTATGCGGACTTACACACCCGTCGTTCTGTTTGCAATGGGAGCATTGGCTTCCGTTCTGCTTATTTCAAAAAACATTGAACAACTGACAAAGGTGGCAATAGTCGCCCATGTAAGAAGGAAGTAAAGAAAAAATGATAAAAGAAATGTTTTTAATCCTACGGCAAAACCGTAGGATTTTTTTGTAGAAAAGCTAAAAAAATAAAAAATTTCGTACATATTATATACGTAACAATAAATAGAGTACAACTCAGGAGGTAATTGTATGGGTTTTATTGTCAGAATTTGTGGGCTTGTAATTGCAATCAGTGCAATTACTATTGGAAATTACTTAAAGAAAAAAAATAAAATGGAGCACTTGCCAATATGGAGTATTACAGTAGCCATAGCAGGAACGGTAGTTTTTGTTTTGTATGATTCCATCGATATTAAAGCAACCTTGGAAAATCTTTATATGTAAGCTGTTTATCTTAGTCTTTTTATAAAAATATTGAATACGGTGAGTAAATATAAGTGAACATAAAAAAGCCGAAAACCATAGATTTTTTTTGTAGAAAAGCCTAAAAAATAAAAAATTTCGTACATATTATATACGTAGCAACGAAACAAAAACAATACAGGAGGAAACCGTATGAATCTTTTTATCGGAATTTGTGGATTTATAATCACAATCAGCGCAATTATTACAGGAGTCTTTTTGAAAACAGAAAATGAAATGGAACATCTCCCCAAATGGAGCATCCCGGTAGCTGTGGCAGGATTTGTAGTTTTTCTTCTGTCTAATTCGCTTGTAATCATTCCAACTGGTTATACAGGAGTGAAAACAACATTTGGACAGATTGAGGAGAACACTTTACAGAATGGTGCAAACTGGAAAATCCCTTTTGCCCAGAGCATTGAAAAAGTAAATAACAAACAGCAGGACATTGTGTTTGATGACGAAATTTGGGGTGAAACTTCCGAAAGAACTGCCATCTATTACAAGGGTACTACTGTTACATACCAGATTAATCCGGAAAAATCTGCTTGGATTTACGCTAATGTAAGTAATTACAAAGATTCTTTGGTGTCAAATACGTTAGTGGCTTCAGCAATTAAAAATAGCTGTAAGGCATTAAGCGACACAGATGCCACAAACAGAGGATTAATTGAGCCATTGGTGCAGAAAAATGTCCAGCAGTCTCTTAATGAAAAATACGGAGAAGAAGTTGTTATCATCAACAAAGTTGTTATCTCAGATACAAACTTTGAAGATAGCTATAACGACGCCGTAGCAGCAAAGCAGACTGCTCAGCTGGAATATGAAAAACAGCAGATTGAGAATCAGAAAGCTATTGAAGCTGCACAGGCAGATGCCACTGTAAAAACTACACAGGCACAGGCAGATGCAGACGCTGCTGTTATTAAAGCCCAGGGACAGGCCGATGCGAATAAGTTATTAAATGATTCCTTAACTGATATGATTTTGAAACAGCAGACCATCGACAAATGGAATGGAGAACTGCCAAAGGTATCCGGTACATCTAATACTATGGTAGATGTGGGAGACATTGTAACAAATTAATCCAGAAGGAATATACGCTGGAGTCTTTAATGACTTCAGTGTATATTTTCAAAATTGTTGTAAAATAGCGACTATTTATTGCAGCTATATTGTGGAAAGATGAGGAATATAAAAACATGAACAAGGTAGAAAATAAAAGCGAAAAAGAAAACTTTTCAAAGTTAAAAAATATATCAGCAAAAGAATTTTCCCGCCGTAATTTTAGTGCAGTTTTTTCAGATGAGATATTAAACGTTCTTTTAGTTTGTTTTTTAGCACTTTTTGCAGGATTTGTTTATTGGTTTACATCATTAAATGATGATACACAAAACGCTTTATTAAAAGGTGTTTTTAGGACTGTGTTGGTAAGCTTTGCAATACTGTTTACATATCGTTTCTTACGAGCTGCATTTAGCAAAATAAGAGCATGTTGCCGGTGCAATAAATTGCCATTAACAAAAGAAGAATTAGCAGAATTAGAAATAAAGTCGTTTCAGGAATATGCTAATTTTATTCATAAAATGGCAACTTATCACCCGTTGATAGGTGAAGAAAAGGTAATTAATTTGTCAACTCCGTGTATTAACGAAATAGAAAAAACATCATATGCACTTTTCCCGGAAGAAACATTGCTTGAAAGTTATTTTTATTGGATATCTATTGGAGGAAATTATGAATGGGATGCTTATATAGATTGGTGTGAAAGAATTGACTATGATTCTTATAAAAAATGGTTAAAACGTGAAGTGCAGCGCAAAGTACAAGAGAGGATGAAAAATTAAATTATGACGGTTGAAAACATATTTTGCTTTATTATAGCTTTAATCATTGCGATAACCGTCTTGCGGTTGCAAAAGCTGGAAGAAAGGGATAGAAGAAACGGATTGCAGGTAAACAGCCGGGACTACCGGCTTGAAAATATAATAAAAAATTTTTTCAAAAAGAGAGGTAAAAAGAATGAAAAGAGAAAAGAAAACAGAAAAAAGTAAACTGAAATGCAGACTGAATTGCAGTAAGGGCCAAATTTATCATTGCGGAGAAATGGATCCAAACGAGCCTAAGCCATGTAAGGAAAAAGGTGGAAGATTTACAAGAAAAATATTGCAAATAATTCTTATCGTTTTGTATTATGGTGGGCTTATAGTTTTAACAAAATATGGGCTTGTGCCAACATTAATCGGAATTGAGATGTCTGTTTGTAATGTGTTCATTTTTGCAATAGAAAGGAAAAGTCAATGGTAAAAAATAAAAAATCTTATCTAAAAGAATTTATCAAATTCCACATGGATGGAATAAAGTGTTGTGCTGTACTTTTAATATGTGTTATTGGCTTGCTTTTAGCCTATCCTTTGGGAAAATGGATTGGTGCAGGAGCAGAATTGGCTATAGACACAGAAACAACTTCGGAGTTTGAAGTCAAATGCATTTATGCAATATTATACGAATTTTTTGGCATTATTTTAGTGATTGCGTTTTTGTTAATATTATTAGTTATAAGCTGTATCGTTGGTAAAATTAAGATACTCATTGTAAACATTATTAGAATGAATAAAGCTATAAAAGGATATTGCAAATTGCCACTCACATTACAGGAATGTCAAAGCCTGCATCTTGATACGGCAGAACAGTATGTAGACTATATTTATAAGCAGCTTTGTTTTGAGCGGTATTTCACAGAAAGCGAATATATTTATAATGGATGGAAAATGTGCCAGTTAGAATTGACCAAAGACGACTTTAAAAAAATCAGTGAAGTTTTGCTGATATTAAGCAGAAAAGAAAATCCTAAATGCAAAAAAATCCTTCAGAAAATTAAAGAGAATTACAATTTTTACGAAAACGAGTATTACACGATAGATGACGCTCATTGGTGGCCAGATGCAGAAACGTGGAATAAGATAGCAGCTTCAATTGCAAAACAAGAAAAGATGGAAAAGAAAAAAGAGCCATAATGGCTCTTTTTCTTGTAGGAACGCCCACCGTGGGCTTTAAAAAGTGTTCCTCTAATTGGTAATCTTACTGTACCATAACATTTTGCAAAATGCAATACTTAATTTGCAAAGGAGCTAACACAGCTTGCTACCCAGTTTTTTATTTTATCCGAAATCAAACATATTATAAACAAATATTGAATATAAGGAGGACTAAAAATGGTAAAAGGATATAAAGTATTTGATCCAGATTGGACATGTAGCGGGAAGCAATATACATGTCCAGGTAAATTTGAAGA
>OLIX01000953.1_pt1 | contig 27558 bp, 19 predicted proteins | sample 1601331 | NCBI WGS metagenome assembly OLIX01 (sample SAMEA2452120, study PRJEB22498) | human gut metagenome | biome: human feces; feature: human gut; material: feces | place: Australia | collected 2012 | reverse complement strand
CTTTGTGGTGGCTTATTTGTGCTGCACTTCTTTCTCCCCACCTTCTGCCAAATTTCCTTGCAGCAAGTCCCATTTGGGGCTTGACTTTTTATTTGCAGGCTTTCATTGCGTCCAGCAGCATTTGCTTCGCCCGGTACGCCGTTACGCGCGCCCAGCTTTCGGATTTCCCGAACAGCGCCGCAATCTCCTTGCTGGACAATTCGCAGAAGGTTTTCAGGGTGAACACCTCGCGATACGGTTCCGGCAGACGGTGGAGAGCTTGATGCGCACTCAGGGCGAGACTGTGTTCCGCGACCATCTCCGTGAAATCCGGGACGGATTGCTCCGGCACATCGTCGAGCGGCAGCGGCGACTGCCTGCGCATGATGCGCAGAAACTGATTCCGTGCAATCGCGCAGAGCCATGTGCCGACCGAACTTTTTCCTTCGTACCGCTTCCAATTTTTCATCGCCTGATAGAACGTTTCCTGCGTGAGCTCCTCCGCAAGGTCACGATCGCGGCACAGGCGGATCAGGTAGCCGTACACCATGTCTCGGTACTGCTGATATGCTTCTTCTGCGTCAAGCATCTCCAGCACCTCCCTTCATGAAGTTAGTTGCGCAAAAACGCCAAACGTTACATCCGATTACAAAAAAACATCCGAGCCGTTTGCCCGCCTATGGAGCAACCAGCCCGGATGTCTTTCTTTCGTGCGGGAAACAGGACTTGAATTCGACCGGATTATACATCCTCGATCAATTATACCACATGATGTAGAACAATGAAAGAAGAATAATCAATATCTTGTGGTATCGACCAACGATAGTAAACCGTGTGTTCTCACGGTTTGGGTACGATCAGACGACGATTTTGCGGTATATCGGCAAATTTACCCAAACCAGATTTTAGCCGACGAAAGTGAAAAAAGGCGGCTAAAACACAAAAAAGGAGGACATCAACATGACCCGTTTCCCGAAAGAAATGACTGAAAATGGTATTCATTACACCCTGCATGGCGACTACTACTTTCCGGATCTCGATCTCCCGGATTCTCCTCGGCAGACTATCGGCCGCTATGGCCGGATGCGGAAAGCCTATCTGGAAGAGTATCGTCCCGGACTGTATGAACGGCTTCTTCTTTCCGGTAAGTTGTATGACCATCTGGCGGAAACAGATCAAGTCTGCCGGGATCGTATGGAACAGATAATCACCCGGATGGCCAAAGCTGAAGGAATCAACGAACAGCTGAAAGCATCGGATCAGCTGGGCTGGGTTTCCCGGATCAACAGTATTCATCAAAGTGCTGAGGAAATCATACTGGATGAACTGGTCTTTGCCTGAATCCGGATCGCCGTCTCTTCGGAGGCGGCTTTTTTATTTCTGTTTATCTGATCGCCAGCATGATCTCTTCACACAATATTGTCATAAAGAAATGCATTTATCGGGTCAATAAATCAATAATCAGTTCAATCACCATTGCTTGCATTGGATTATTGATTCATAATATGTTCGCTTGTGTAATTCTCATGCTTCAGCATTCTCGATTTCCTCCAGAATCTCCTTCATCTCGTCTTCTCTGCCGCGCCGCCGAGCATAGCGCATCATCTTTGTGGATTCAATGTGATATGTCTCCATTGCTTGTCTCAGCACTTCAGGATATTCTGATTTGCTGTATGCTGATGAGATCAGTTTATCACAATACATATCCACCAACATTTTTTCCAGACAGATTTCGTGCGGCGCAGATGCAGATAACGGTGCTTCGGAAATCATATCTGTCACAACAATGCAATCCTTTTCCCAGTACAGGGCATAGTCTGCTTTTTTCGGCTTGTACAGCAAATGCGCATAACCAAGTTCCCGAAGGTGACGGAAAACAAAAATGCTGACGTCCTTTTCCGCTTGAATAAAAACTGTGTTTAGTGCAACCAAATGATTCAGAAAATCATTCATCAATGCTGTCTCAAACACCGTAAAGCGAACCGATGGATGCTTATCTGATACTTGCGATATCAGTTTTGCTGCCAGATCAGAATAGGCCGGACGATACATTGGCTTTTCCCGCTCGTTTTGAACCACATATACATTGCGTGCAACCTTTGTTAGGTTCCCGCTTTTAAGCATTCCGCAGACAGCCCAATGATAGGAGCTGTCGCGCATTTGTGGGTAGTTGTTTTTCAGCAGCTTGATTAATTCCTGATGGGAATAGCGATGCCCGGCTTCGAGTTTTTTAGAGGTCGCCTCATACCATTGCACGATTACTCACCTCCATTCTGCATTTCGGCAATTTCATATCAATATAGCCATAATACATTATATCGCTTCTGATTCACACAATCAATACACATCGGCAATTTCTAATGAATAGCCGATACTCACTGATAAGTTCTCCTCAACTGCTCAACTGCCCATTAGAAAAATGACTTTGTTGTGCTAGAAATCTCTTGATAATGGGTGGAAAAGAAAAAATAGTTATTCACGATTTGCCAAATCGCACTTGACTAATTTGCGTCAGAGTGATATATTAGAGACAGCCTTAATTGGAGGTGCTGTCCATGTTTATCGGCAGAGAGCGGGAACTTGCTTCCCTGAACAGATTATACAATTCCGGCAAGTTTGAGTTTGTGGTTCTTTACGGCCGCCGCCGTGTGGGAAAAACCGCACTGATCAACCATTTTATCGACGGCAAGCCCGCGATTTATTTCATGGGCGTCGAGAGCAACGCCAAGCAGAACCTGGAGAATTTCAGCAAAAGCATCATGGAGTATGCCAGCGGATATGAGGGGGATATGTCTTTCCTCTCTTTTCAGGCTGCCCTGGAAATGGTATTCAGGCTATCCGAGAAGGAGCGCCTGATCCTGGCCATCGACGAATACCCCTATGTGGCCCGCGCTTCCAAGAGCCTCGCTTCCACTTTGCAGCTGCTGATCGACAAATATAAGGATCATTCCAAATTGATGCTGATCCTGTGTGGCTCGTCCATGTCCTATATGGAAGATCATGTACTGGCTTACAAAGCACCTTTGTACGGCAGGAGAACGGCGCAGATCAAGCTGCTGCCCTTTAATTTTGCGGAGACCTGCGGTTACTTTAAGAACTTCTCCGCTGAGGACAAAGCCCTGGCTTACGGGATCATGGGTGGCACTCCGCAATACCTTCTACAGATGAGCGACAAGCTCAGCATCGAGGAGAATATCAAAAACACCTTCCTGGACGCCACTTCCTCGATCTATGAGGAGCCCATAAATCTGCTGAAACAGGAGGTCCGGGAGCCGGCCATCTATACAGCCATCATTACCGCCATTGCCACCGGATCATCCCGCATGTCGGAGATCTCAGGCAAAGTTGGCGAAGACACCAACGTCTGCTCCACCTACCTGAAAAACCTGATCACGCTGGGCATCGTGCAAAAGGAGCTGCCTTACGGAGAGAAAGCGTCAAAAAAGGCGATCTATTTCATCGACGACAACATGTTCCGCTTCTGGTACCGGTTTGTGCCGGAGAATGCTTCCCTGATCTCCCGCGGCGCAGCAGACCTGGTATATCAACGCATCGAACCGTACCTTTCCGACTACATGGGCAAGGTGTTTGAGGAAATCTGCAAGCAATACCTTTGGAAGCTGCTGCTGAGCGGAAAGTCCCCGGTGGAATTCACTTCCCTGGGCCGCTGGTGGGGCAACGATCCTGTCCATAAACGACAGGCAGAAATTGACATTATGGGCGAGCAGGACAAAAATACCGCCCTCTTTGCCGAATGCAAATGGACCAACGAAAAAGTTGATCTCGGCGTGCTGGAAACGCTGATAGAGCGCAGCAACCTTTTCGCTTATCAGAAAAAGCATTTCTTTCTCTTCTCGAAGTCTGGATTTACAAAGGGATGTATCGAAAAAGCAAAGCAGTTAGGGAATGCGACATTGAAAACATACGCCGATATGATACATGATAAAGGCGATTGAAAGAAACCGCCTGTAATGAATGGGGAAATTTAAAACTACAATAATCAGATGTATTGTGAACACTGTGGTAATTCGTTGGATACTGAAACAGAAAGTATTAAGGAGTAACGCACATGGCATCATTAACACATGTCTGTATGTGGTCCGATCATGGCTGGAAACGGATTACAGCAGAGCAGGCAGCCAGGTTACATCCAGGCGGAACTGTATCTGCTCGCAGCGGGCTTTTTATGTGCGAACTCTGCGGACAATACGTTACGCTTACTGATGGCGACATTAATGTACGCTATTTCAAACATAGTACGTATGAAAAAAGTAAAGATTGTCCTGAACGTACATTTGGGTCCGGATACACTCCCTCTTATAGCTCGCAAGAGCACGATTTGCCAATCCGCATAACAAGTATATCATCATCTTCTTACAGGTTTGAGCTTGGTTTGATTCGTGCCCCAATAAGTTCTCTTAGCAAAGACTTTCGCATTGAAATCAAACCAAAGGGGGCCTCTGACGTATCCTTTGTTTTCGCCAAAGAACGGCTGAATTCTGATAGTATAACCTATCTTCCGATCGGTGATAGACCGTTTGAAAAGTATGCGCTCAATTTCAAAAACGGCAATGATCAAATTCGTGAATTCTGGCCGGCGGAAATCAATGGTATAGATCCGGAAGGAGCATTATTTGAAAAAAGCTCTGGGCAAAAGCTTTCATATGATGCTGATGTTGAGATCGGGAACGAATACTATCTATTAAAACGCGGCCACCTGTATGTGAAAGCATATAACGGCATAACCATACGAGAAATCCTGCAGAAGCGAACCGGGTGGGAAACATGGAGCCTATATGAGATTTATGCGGCAGAATTTAACGAAGCCGCTGCTCGGTTCTATCTTGACTTTCATTGCCGCTTGACTGAGCATCCTGTTTCACTGCACCCGGTATGGCCGCTATTCATCGAAGGAAATTATGTAATTAAACACAATCAAAACAATATGTACATGCTGGTCGAAGGCAACGTGTCAGCGGTCAAAACCTTCCCTTCTGTAGCTTTGCGTCAGTTGAGTCATAATTCATCGCAAACCAGACTGTACGAGGTATCGTGTGCCGGAAGGCAGCAGTTAATTTCTGCCGGTCGAACACGGGCATTACAATACACATACCTTTGGAGAGAGCCGCTTGATCAGATGGGTATAGTGCCAAAAGTATCGGTTACTGACCTTACAGGCGCTGACGTTGCTTCTGGTGAAACGGATGTCTTACCCCACAGTAAAACGCTGCGTATCAAATCATCATTTGACGGAGAACTTATTATTTCCAATAAAAGCCATGTTGTAGATAAGCGAAAGATAACAGCTGATAAATACATGGAACTGGACGGGTTAGCCTTTGGTATCAGCATTCAAATTATGATCGGCTTTGATGTCGTTTGGCAGATTAACTTCAAGAAACAACGGTCAGTCAGGATCAATGAAGACGTTGAAATGCTAAAGCATATAACCAGCGTATCCGGAGTAACAATCCCAGCCCCGCATTCTTTGCGCAATATATTAGCAGGCATGCGCTCCTATCCAACAATATGCCGATGGATACGAATGTGTATAAAGAATGATGTTATAGATGAGCAGGCATACCGCAGATTGCAAGAGGCCTATCGCCGCATGACTACGAACGGATAAGGAGAATCGCTATGAATTACATTGAACTCCTCACTCAGGAAGAAAAGGTAAACCTCTGCGGAATCATGGGGGGAAGAGATTTCAAAGAACTATTCAAACACAACGAACGAGAATTTCAAAAAATACGAAAAGGATTCAGGGCCAAATCTTTAACTGAAGAGCTTGCGTTATCAATTGCTATCGCCAATGTGGACAAGCCCTTTATTGCATCATGGGTCAACGCAAGGGTACAGATTTGGCTTGATGAAATACAGGAAAATATAACAAAACTTGAAGGTGAAGGTTCTGCGCATGATATTGCCCTGGCAACAACGATGCTGGATTTCTTCTTTTCACATGATGTTGATTTGTACCTCAAGCTCGCAGGAATTACAATGGATGAAGTCTCCCGAACTGAACTTCGTACAACAATGGAGCGCATTGAATCTGACCGTGCTAAGGAAGAAAAGGATGCCGATCGCGTTAAAGCATTAGAGGAAGAGAAACAACGTTTACTCGGTCAAATAGAAGATTGCCATCAAAGTGCCAGTCTGCTAAAGACCGAATACGAGCAAAGGATTCAAGAGATAGAACAAGATAAGAAGGATTTAGAGTCTTCTTTGGCTGCGGCACAAGAGAAAATTTCAGAATTGCAAACATCTCTAACCGTTGCCAAAAGTGATGAGAGCAGCCACCTTTCGCAATACGACGATACCGATATTTCTTCTCTGCCCCCGGTTGGCAGCGAAGAAACCATTTCTTTGTGCAATGTGATTTCTGACTACAGCGGACAGAAATGGCTTATACGTTTTGCTGATTTGAGCCACAATGGACACTATCACATGTTCCATAGAAATGAAGAACTCCCACCCTACTTTTCAAATAGGGATAAAATCTTCTATAAGGACGGCCCTTCCACTGACGGCTTTTTTGGAATCTGGTCGTGGTCTGCAATTCCAAACGAAAAGGATCCTTCCAAGGATTATATTATATCAAAATACAATGTTAATCTTGATGCCATTGAAATAGCTACTATTCCAGAAGCCTCCTCTCTTGAAGAATTGATTCACCTGTTAAAAGACGGGTTTGTATACCAGCCACATAGCAGAAGAATCATGTTTTCTTTATACGCATCCAAAGGGCAATACATGGGCATTCTGTGCAGCATAAAGGAACTCAATGTTACCAATGGAAAGGTCTCCTTTGCTGAAGATTGCATCGAAGTACCAGTTTACGAATTCAACAGTGACAATATATTGCGTTTAGAAAACGGCCTATCTTTTTATAGAAATGCGTTTGCCGGTCTTCCGAATAAACTTTATCAGTTAAAAAGCCCACTCGATATTGTAAAGAATATTGTTTTCTCATCCATTTCTTGGGCAACCTATAAAACAAGAGGATATACTCGTGCTGAGTATAGAAGTTTTAAAGATTTTCTCGGTGCGATTCCGGTAGAAAATATAGTACAGAGAATAGAAGCTGAATGCCGCTGTTCTGATTCTGTGGCAAAAGAACTTTTGAATGAGTTCCTGAGTATAGTCTGGAAATATGTTGATGGTGACAGTCTGGAAGACGATGTGATCCTCTCGGCTATTTCCGCAAGCTCTGAACTGCAGGAAAGAACGAAAGCTCTTATTCGTGCGGATTGGGAAGCAGAGAACAAAGGCTTACTGGCAGACGCTCAAAAGGAACTCGATGTGCTTAATGCCAAGCTGGAATCTGTCAATACCAGTTTGACTGAGGCTCAGGAAGCCTTTAATAAAACCAAGCTGGAAGAAGAAAGACTTTCAAGCGTAATAGCTGAAAAGGAAAAGCTGGCTGAGGATGTTGAAGCAGCAGTTGCTGATAGAATCGAAATGGCACGTAAAAATGCAGCAGGCTTCATTGCCAACATGGCTTTCGTTGACAGACATCCGAATGAGGCTGCAGCAAAACAAACGCCTAAAGCAGTTGAAACTTTGGCCCAGCCCGTGGCTTCTCAATATCATGCCTATTCGGCAGCGAAGGAACTCGATGATCTCGAAGTCCATCACTCTTGGAATGAAGTCATTAACACAGCTTCGTTTGAGTTAGGCGAAGCAGGCGTTGCAGATAAATACAGAAATGGTCTTGCGGCTTTCTTATGCGCTGCCTACATTGAAAGACAACCTATTCTTCTTGTCGGACCGAATTCAATCGATATTGCGAAAGCGCTCTGCGCAGCAATAGCCGGACATAAGTATGGAATGCTCTCTTGTGAGGGTAGTTATAGCAGCCATGTGCTCCAAGAATTGGGGCATGATGGCGAGGACATCGTAATTATCAACAATCTTTTTTCAAGCGGGTGGATGAATCGACTCCCTGAGATTCTTTCAAATAAAGATATATTCTATATTGCTACCCATCCCTACGCAGAGGATATTCAAGTTGAGCCTAAAAGCCTGTATGGTTTTATACTGCCACTGTTCACAGAGTTTTTTGTAGACAATAAAGCATCTGGTAAGTACTATGGCGGATACTTTGCAGATGACTTTAAACCATACGCAGCTCAACCAGCATCAAGCAAAGAATTGAGAATCCTGCCAAGACTTTCGTTGAGCACATTGGTGAAAAATCGGATTAATAGTGTTATTTCTACCATGCATGGCATCCACTCTTCCACAACAGCGGATGAGGAGTTTATATTCGCTATTCTTCCAATTGCATATGCAACACTTGAACTAAATGACCTCACGGAGATGATTGCAGACCCGCAAAAAGGTATTGAACTATCCGCAAGCCTTAAGCGTGATCTGCGGTTTATCTTAGGAGAACTCTGATGAACAAGTATAATGGATTGCTTTCAGCAGTGGCACAAAAGTATAACATCCGCAGAGCCTTGCAAGAAGCTGAAAACGATTGGAAGACACGATTGATTTATAGTGTCTGCGGAATGATGGCTTATGCATCACTTTGGGACGAGACGGAGGATGAACCCGTTTCCATTGTGCACTTAAAAAGAAAAGTCCGTAGCATGCTGTCAAGTTATAAATCGATGTATCCAGAGCTCTCCAACAGCTTACCGTATATTTCTGCAGAGCTTGAAGATGAAATTGCCGGCCAATTCTTAAGCACTGGAATGGTTTATCACCGTCCCAACCGAATAGCCCCATCCATGAAACACGAAGAATCACATTGCAATATTGTTTTTCAAAGAGGTATTGGCCTGAATAGTATCTCTTGCGTGTCCGGCATTGGATTCTATTCAAAGCTGGAATGTATATCAAACCCAGACGGGATTAAAACAATGTTTGGCTTGGAACAACAGACTTTGTGGGACTTGTGGAATTCAACATTGACCACTGCTTCCTGGAAAGCAGCCCCGTCACTTGAACAAAATACTGAGTATCTTCGTCTAAAGCCTCCTTTTTCTCGGGGTTACTGGGAAAATAAACCGGATACTACGGGCTTGGTTTCGATACTTCGAACCGGAATAAAAGGTTCACAGTTGTACTATCTTTATCGATATTCTGACAATGCAATGGAGATTAGTCCTCTCCCGCAGTGGCAGGTCGAAAACTATCATTATAGGTCTCTTGCATGTGCCTGCCTCCATAGTTATGGGGCGTTACCGCCGATAGAATATGTCAAAGATGGCGCATTAGTTCATATACGGATGAATTATCTGCTACCACCACATGAACTCGAATTTGTGAAGCTTTATAGCTGGCCTGAGGTATGTACATCGCTTCCGTGCGATTTCAAGCGAAAGCTCTCAACAGAAGTATTTTCCGCTATGAAAACGGTTTTGTCTGATCAGGGATATGAGTTTAAAGGAGAGATGATCTGATGCAAAACGGAGCAAATTCAGTTCATAAACTGTTACGAACAGAACTGGAAGATTACATTAAGTCTCAGTATTTTGGTAAATCCCCTCTTCTTCTTTCAGCCCTAAGCAATCACATTGACGATGAAGGTTTACTATATCAAAAACCGTTTATTGAGTCATCTCCTGCATATGTCACTGTACCCAACGGCATTAATACAGCTTCTATAGAGCCCTGGATGAAAGAATACTTCTTACAGCTGGCGCAGGCTGGTATCGGGGTCTTTCCATCTCCATTTGCTCATCAGATTTCTGCGCTCGAAGCGGCAACAAAAGGCGAAAACCTATTTGTATCAACAGGTACTGGTTCCGGTAAAACCGAGTGTTTTATGTGGCCTCTTCTCGCAAAAATGGCCACCGAAGCTAGGAACTCAAAGGAATCATGGGCAAAACGAGGCATTCGCACAATCATAATGTATCCTATGAATGCCCTGGTTTCCGATCAGGTCAGCAGACTCAGAAGGATGATTGGAGACCCCGATAAGAAGTTTATCAAAATTTTCCGAAGCACCTGTGGCGATAGTGTTCGACGGCCCCAGTTTGGTATGTATACCGGCAGAACGCCATATCCTGGAGCTCAGCCTTCTACAGAACAAGACAGAAAACTTGAAAAAACTTTAGCGAGAATGTCATTTCCCCAAAGTGATTCTGAAAAAGAGTTTTTCAATCAGCTTCTCAAAGAGGGAAAGATTCCGGCGAAAGCAGATATGAATCAATTCCTTCAGGGACTTCACGAGAGCAGGCACATTCCAAACGATGAGGATGCAGAATTAATAACCCGCTTTGAAATGCAGCAGTTTTGTCCGGATATTCTCATCACAAACTATTCCATGCTCGAATACATGCTACTGCGACCCAGAGAGCGGAAAATCTGGGATGATACCCGTGAGTGGCTTGCATCGTGTAAAGAGAATAAACTGTTGTTTGTAATCGATGAAGCACACATGTATCGTGGCTCATCGGGCGGTGAGGTTGCTTTATTGATTCGCAGGCTCTTTCATAAACTCGGCATTAGCCGTGATCGTGTACAGTTCATACTCACCACCGCAAGCATGCCCAATAAGAATCAGCAAGATTATGATTCAGTAATGAAGTTTGCGAATGAGCTCACAGCTTCCGACACAGAAACGCAGTTCCGCTATCTTACAGGTGAAAGAGAAGTTATTGATGGACAGCTTAAGTATGACATACCATCCGAGCTTCTCTTGAATGCAGATCCAGGTGAATTTGAGGACAAGGATGAATTGAAACTGTCTGCTCTTTTATCGTTCTGGCGTCAGTTAGATGGTTTTGATCGTACCCTTAACTCCTTGGAAGCTGTTTGTAATTGGATGTATGGCAATCTGGTTTATTACCGTCCATTCCATGAACTCATCAAGTATTGCCGAGGGAATGCTGTGTCCCTAGGTGAGCTGGCCACTGGTATTTTCCCAGATCTCGATCAAGAAAACGCACTTAAAGCGGTTAGCGTTCTTTTGGCAATTGCTCCACTTGCAAAAAATGCCAAAGGATCTGTTCTTTTTCCAGCGCGCATGCATATGCTTTTTAAAGGAATTTCCGGCGTTTATGCCTGTGCTAATGCAGATTGTAATTGCTCTCATACAGAAGGAGGCCTCACTCTCGGAGAAATATATTTGTCGGATGGTAATTTGATTTGCCCACACTGCGGCAGTGTTGTATACGAACTATACAATGACAGACGCTGTGGCGCTCTGTTTTTCAAGGGCTATGTACTTGAAGATGATGCAGAATTACATGGCAATGTTTACCTATGGCGTTATCCTGGCCAACTGATGGATCACCGAATGAAAGAGGTGCATCTATTTATTCCGACTGAAGATTTTGAGCTGCCCGTAAAGCAAGGGAAAAACGCCATCAAACCGTGTTATCTTGACGTTAAAAGTGGGTTTATTAACTTTACAGACGACTCCTCAGCCGGAAAACCATGGGTTAGAAAACTGTACTACTGCAATTACTCTGCGAAAGGAAGGCCGCAGATTATAACATTCCCGACTTGTCCGCATTGCAGACATCAGCTTTCCACATCACAACTAACCTCATTTAGCACACGCGGTAATCAATCTTTCTTCAATTTGATAAAATCACAGTTTCAGCTGCAGCCTGCTGTGCCAGGGAAAAACGAAGATCCTGACCGTTTCCCTAACGAGGGACGGAAAGTGCTGCTGTTCTCTGATAGTCGCCAGCGCGCAGCGAAATTAGCCAGGGACATGTCTGATGCTTCAGATATTTCTGCAGCAAGACAGTTGTTTGCTATTGCAATCAAAACAATGGAAGAGCAAACAGTTGAGCAACCCATGAATTCCCTATATGATTTCTTTTGCCTTGCTGCCGGTCAGCACCATGTACAAATGTTCCATTCTGATGAACGCATAAAATTCGCTGAAGACTGTACTTCTGCGTTGAATAATTACAGTCGATGTGTAAAACGAGGGAGAGAATATACTCCACGATTCACTATTGCGAATGCACCTGTACAGATGCAAGAATACCTCCTTAGATTGTTTGCAGGCGGCTATAATACTTTATATGACTCTGCCACAAGCTGGATCGAGCCTACTGATCAAGCGCTGTTCGATGCGGTCGATGCTCTTGATGAAAATCACATAAAGGTAACCGAGAAAGAGTTTATCGATGTTTTTAATGCTTGGATGCTGTCTATTTGTGATATGTATACTGCCCTGGGGCATACCATCAGCGACACGGTTCGATTGAAGGTTCGCCCAAATTATGGTGGTTACGGCCTTGAAAAAAACTGGGAGTTTTCCAAGGTGATCCGTGAAATCATGGGTTGGAGTGACGGAAATGAAGCTGAGATGGCGTGGAAACGTGTGCTGAAAGAAGCCTTCCTCGATGCCGCACAACCCGACAATGGGAAACTATACGTTGATCTTTCCAGAATTAAGACGCGTTTCGATACTATGCATGCATGGTATAAATGTGAACAGTGTTCAGAACTAACACCTTTCGTTCTGAAACACAAATGCCCGAGCTGCGGTTCAACTCGCATCCATAAGATGGAACCTGAAGAATACGAAGCGCTCAGTTTCTGGAGAAAACCGGTTGAGGACGCAATTCAGGGTGAGCCAATCCATGTGATTGATACAGAAGAGCATACTGCTCAGCTATCGCATAAAGATCAACGGGATGATCTTTGGAGCAAAACCGAACAATATGAACTGCGCTTCCAAGACTTGATTCAGGAAGGTGAAACCCCTGTTGATATCCTCAGCAGCACAACTACCATGGAAGTCGGTATTGATATTGGCTCCTTGGTTGCGGTTGGATTGCGGAATATTCCGCCAATGCGTGAAAACTATCAACAGCGAGCAGGTCGTGCTGGCCGGCGTGGATCCAGCTTGTCTACAATTGTCACTTTCTGCGAGGACGGGCCACATGATACATTGTACTTCAATGATCCTGTTCCTATGTTCCGAGGCGATCCCCGCAAACCGTGGATTGATATTCGAAGCGAAAAGCTTATCCAACGCCATTTAGCTATGGTTATCCTCCAGGGGTTCCTGGCTAAGCAAAATATGAGCCTTGATACGATTCCTGCCGCTGCTTTCCTCCAAGATTATCTTGATGATTTCAAGAACTACTTATCTTCTTATAATCCTGATAGTGATAAGCTTCTGGTGCCTATTGGGGCTGCTTTCCATTATTCAACATTTGAAAAAGAACTCAAAGAAGCTTTTGAAACTCTGAAAGAAAAATGTCAGGCTCATCCTGAGCTATTTGGGGTGGATGAAGGCGCCAAGGAAGGCGAGGCAAAGGTCCTCCTGGATGCTCTTTATGAAGAAGGCATCATCCCGACATATTCGTTCCCAAAGAATGTTGTAGGTACTTACATACCAGATATGTATGGGAAAATCCTCTATGAGGTTGACCGTGGGCTTGATGTTGCTATTGGAGAATATGCGCCTGGCAGGGCAATCGTTGTGGATAAACAAACATATCAGATTGGCGGATTCTATTACCCCGGAAGTGAACGCCGTCACGGGCAAGCCTTAACGCCAGCTCGTGCCTATACCGAAGACCCGAATTATGTGAAGCAGGTCATTTCTTGCGCAGAGTGTGGATGGTTTGGATTGATGGAAGAAAAAACAAAGCATTGTCCATTCTGTGGAAACAAGGATCTAAGAATCTCGAGAGAAATGATGCGCCCTTGGGGTTTTGCTCCCAGAAATGCCGAAGCAATACCAGATGTTCAGTTGTCAGAAGAGTATACCGCCGTGCAGCAGCCTCTGTATTCAACGCTTCCGGATGCCGAAGAGATGAAACTTGCTCCGGGCTGTAAGAACATTCGTATTGCTTCTCGTACCAATCAACGCATTATTATGCTTAACAAAGGTTCAGATGATAAAGGCTTCATGGTATGCAAGGACTGCGGAGCTTCTATGCCTGGTGATAACATTTCGGTTCTGAACGATATTAACAGGCCATATAAGTCCAAGTTCGCACGAAACAGATGCCGCCATGGTAATTCATTTAACGTGAATCTTGGCTATGACTTCATTACGGATATGCTGGTACTTGAATTCACGATTGACGACAAAATCATTGATGCGTGGCGGTATGACAATCCATGGCTTAGCCGTGCAGCCCAATCTTTAGCCGAAGCACTGCGATTGGTAGCGAGCAAAAAGCTCGATGTTGAGTTCACCGAACTTGTCACTGGCTATCGACTCAGAAAGGGAGCTGAAGCATCTTATGTTGATATCTATCTTTATGATAGTCTGTCAAGCGGAGCTGGTTATGCTGTCAGTGTAGCTGATGTAATTGATGAACTGCTATCCGACATGAAGGAACTGTTGAGCTCCTGTGATTGTGGATCTGCATGCTCAAAATGCCTGAAGCACTACAGGAATCAGTATGTACACGGTATGCTTGACCGCTTTGCAGCGCTTCAGCTTCTTGAATGGGGGATTGAAGGAATAAAAGCATCTCCTATCAATCCCGAGAAGCAGATTAGCATGATTAAACCTTTGACAAGTATCCTTAAACAATCAGGCTGTGAGATTTTCACTGATAGTGAGATTACCGCAATTGGCCACAGAAGCAAAAAGAAGATTGTTATCTATCCAGCGATGTGGGTTGAACCTCATGCATCCAACACTGTTTTCGTAAGTGATGCATATATAAAGTACGCCAAGCCATATGCTGTCCAAAGAATACTCGATAATACTTGAAGTAGAATGATGCTTCTACGCAGTTGCCTATGGGAAAAATATGGATCTCACCAGCATCTGATACTCAGCAGGATCCTAATAATATGCTAGCTATGAGCTTTCCCTATTACAGGATTATCCAATGCAATTACCCCATCACCTGCTGCACCCGTCTCAGATACTTCGCTGGGATGGGTTTTTCCAGTTTCCAGACGATATTCATGGGCTTGCTGCCGGTATGGCTGACATAGGTGGCTTTGCCCAGGAAGGTATAGGGCGAGGTGCCCAGGGCGTCCTGCTTGAACTCGCGGACGAACAGCAGGATCCTTCCGCCTTGCGCGGCGTGATGGATGTACCGGCGGCCGGTAGGCGAATCGGCCGCGGTGGTGGACTGGCTCTGCCAATGGAACAGGGAGGGACTGATGGCGTAGTCCTCATACATGGTGGTGGGCGAATAATCCTTGTCGCTCTTGTTGAGGGTGATCAGGAACACGTCGATTTTCTTCTCCGGCAGATACAGCACACCCTGACGCATGGCGCTGAAATTCTTATAATCCAGCGCGGCCAACAACTGCCGTTGGGTATAGGTGCAATGCACATCCAGTGGACATTCAAAGCCCAGGTCGGTGGTGGAATCAATAAAGTCGATGTTGTTGTACTGATACCGTAGCAGCTCCTGCAGTTCGCCCAGCATCACTGAGCTGTCCGCCAGGCTGTACAGCTTTTCCAGCACCTCGTCATTGTTCCAATCCTCGGCATAGCTGTCCCACACCGTCATATAGAACATTTGCAGCATTCGCTGCCCCAGCGGCGGCAGCTTCGCGAAATCCACATCGTCCAGCCGGGGCAGAATGTTCAGCAGGAACTGAATCCACCGGCGGGAATCAAAGGCCGAAAAGCGATAGAGCACCTTGCTGAGAGTCGCTTCGATCTCTTCCGTGAAGTCCTTCCGCACACCGGCTTCCACGCACAGGCGGGCAAAGGTGACGCCCTTGCTGTAGATATCTCCTGGCGTCAGATGATACCAGTCCAGGAAGCGTGAGAAGGTCAGTTCCTTTCCGCTGTCTTCCGCGAAGGAGCGGATGCGACTGACCAGTTCGCCGTGGCCCCGGAAGCTGCGGCTGATGTTCTCCAGGACCGCGTGGGCAGCCTTCTTTTCCAACTGAATGTAGCAGCCCTTGGGTGCGCCGGTAAAGCCGCGCTCGATTTCTTCCTTGACGCTGTGGTGGTCATCGCCCAGCAGCGCGGCAAACTTCTCCTCGAAATTGTAACGCCGGTTGGCAGCGCCGATGAAGTCCAGCACCGTCAGGCAATCCTTGCCTTCGCTGAGGCGCAGGCCGCGGCCCAGCTGCTGCAGGAAAATGGTCAGTGATTCCGTGGGCCGCAGAAACAGTACTGTGTTGACCTCCGGAATGTCCACGCCTTCGTTATACAGATCCACCGCGAAGATTACCCGCACATCGCCGCTGATCAGCTTATCCCGGGCAGTGCGGCGCTCCTCATCGCTGGAATGACTATCCAGCGCCATGGCGGGGATGCCGGCAGCATTGAAATGATCCGCCATGAAATGGGCATGCTGCACCGATACGCAAAACCCCAGGGCCTTCACCTCGTCCATGTCGGCGGCATAGCGCACCAGACTTTGGATCACGTGATCCGCGCGGCGCTGGGCTGCTGCGCCGGACAGAGTATAAACGTTGCTGAGTTCCGTCCGGTCATATCCACCCCGCACCCATTTTAGCTCGTTCAGGTCGATGGTGTCGGACACGCCGAAATACTGGAAGGGGCAAAGCAGCTTCCGGTCGATGGCTTCCGGCAGGCGGATTTCCGCCGCAATGCGGTAATCGAAGAAGCGCAGGATGGACTTGCCGTCCATGCGCTCCGGGGTAGCGGTCAGGCCCAGCAGCACCTGGGGCTTGAAGGCTTCCAGCGCTTCCGCATAAGAATCCGCTGCAGCGTGGTGGGTTTCGTCGATAACGATATAATCATAATAATCCGCAGGTAGCCGCTTCCACAGCGCCTGAGAGTTCAGCGTTTGCACGGAGATAAAGAGATAATCCAGGTTTTCCGCCTGATGGCTGCCTACCCACAGTTCGCCAAAGTTGGCGTCCTTCAATACGCCCTGATAGGTGGCCAGGCTTTGCTTTAAGATTTCTTCCCGGTGGGCGATGAACAGCAGCCGATTGCGCGCCTGGGGATGGGCTTTACGCCAGCCGCGATAGTCCAACGCCGCGATCACCGTTTTGCCCGTACCGGTGGCCGCTACCACCAGATTGCGGTAATACCCGCGCACTTCCCGCTCCGCCCGCAGCTGATCCAGGATGGCCTGCTGATAGGGATAGGGGCGGATGTCAAACAGGAACGCCTGCTTCTCACCCTTCCATTTTTCGCCTTTCAGCGCTTCTGCCAGCCGGGGATGGGCGTCGGTAGTGTAGATTTCAAATTCATCCGAGTTCCAATAGCTGTCGAAGGTGGCGTTGATCTTCCGCAGGGTATCCGGCTGGTCCATGGCCGTCAGCTTCAGGTTCCATTCCAGGCCATTGCTCATGGCGGCGTTGGACAGGTTGGAGGAGCCCACATAGGCGGTGGTAAAGCCGGTATCCCGATAAAACACATAGGTCTTGGCGTGAAGCCGGGTGCGGGCGGTATCGTAGCTGACTTTGATTTCCGTATTGGGCAGCGCAGCCAGCTCGTCGATGGCCTTCACTTCCGTTGCGCCCATATAAGAAGTGGTGATGACCCGCAGCAGCCCGCCCCGGGCAGTAAACGCCTGGAGGGCATCGATGATCAGCCGCAGGCCGCTCCATTTCACGAAGGACACCAGCATGTCGATCCGGTCGGCGCTGGCAATCTCCTTTTGCAGCTCGGTGAACATTTTCGGTTCATGGGCCGCCCCGGTGAATAAGCTGCTAACCGCCATGGGCGTTTCAGGCCGGGGCATCTTGGCAGCGGTCATGCCGGTGATGCGGCTCGGATCGTTCTCCTGCAGAATTTGCAGCAGCTTTTCTGCCCGATCATCCACGGACTTTTCGCTCAGATCCTCCCGCTGTTGAGACAGCACATCCAGCACCTTGTTCACCAGCGCGATCCGCTGGACCGATTGCTCCTCCGTCCCGGCGGGCATCGCTTCCAATGCTGCCCGCACTGCTTCTGCCACATACCCGGCCAATGCCTGCGGCGCTTCCGCTGCGTCCAGCTTCTCCACATGCTTGCAGGCATCCGAAACAGACGCCAGCTCCCGGGATAAGGATTGGCTGATGATCTGTTCATAGAGGCCAGGTTTAAGCATACAGCATCCCTTCTTTTATTACAGTATTCGTTTTCGATACAGGGTGTTACTAAGCGGCAGAGTTATCTGTTCCCGTTGTTCATTTCTGTTACGACAGCCGTGATGCAGGCATCAAAAGCCATTTGCTGGTATTCTGGAGCGATTTTGCGGGCAGAGTCGAAATAATCGTGGATCGCTTTCACTGCATTCATGATCTCCTGGCGTTGCTCAGTGTCGTGCTGCTGCCAATGAAGATGCTGAAGATAATCCTGATTAGCATATTGGGGATTGAACAACTGATTGTATAGTGGATTCATATCATGCACACCTTCTAATAACTCTCGTTTATCAATTCTAACATGGCCTACATACTCAACATTTCAGTTATAAGTTCTTTTGTTAGAGTAGCAGAACGACTTTGAAAATGCGTCTGCCAAACACATTCTTTTACATACAACTCATGAGTCATAGTTATTTGATTGAATCCCTGCCTCCTTGCCTGTATAACATAGGCTAAGAAATCATCCACATATGAATGCAGATTTTCAATTAGCAACTTCATATAGGGCATAGACTCGCCATTGTGAACAATCATATTCCTGTTTCTATATATTCTCATCACTTGCCATATCACTCTTTTAGAATGCTTTTCAACAAACTGATATATGGATAATGGTGTTTTCAAGGCTTTATTATAGTATTCAATTCTTTCCTTAAGCAGAGGAAAGGCTGTACAACAATCTAAAAATTCTTGTCGTTGCTGAGAATACTCGTCGAGCAGGCAGAACTCACATATTTTTTGAACTCTCTTTCCTTCATCTTGTTCAGTTCCTATGATTTCTGTGTACTTAGTTTCTGAATAGTTTTTTATATCACTTTCTAATTGCAGGAACAGGCTATATAAATACTTGCGTTTTAGTATAGGAACTAAGCGCACACATATTTGTTGAATCCTATCGTTGGTATGTTTATTGCTTATGTCTAGTATAACCTCAAAAATTGACCATAAATCTAATAATTGATTTTTGTCATTTTTGCTGTCAAGGGAAAGATCATGTGCCCTAATAGCATTGAATAAAGCATTAAAGTCAGAAATAGACTGACTCTTTACAATGCTTTCAAAAGCTTGAGCAACTTCTTCTGTTTTCTTTTCTATCGTTTGCCTATTTGGCGTTTTTGCCCGCTGAACAGGGCTTACTTCTTCGTTTATAATAAAGAATTTCTGCGACTCATCGTATACACCAAATTGTATTTTCTCTAAATCAAACTTGTAATTATGATCGAACATTCTGTATATTGAAACATTATCAATGATCAAATCTTTTATCGAATCAACCGCTGAAAATGGATCTTTCGATTTTTTGTGAAAAACAATATACTTCTTTGGTTTTTTTGCCTTAAAGAAAATGGCCTCATTATGCGTATGACCTTTCATTGCATATTCGTCTAACATCGTTATATTATTGAGTGTCTTAAAAAACTGCAGTGATCCTTTGTCTGCAACTAGAATGATTTCATATGTATTTTTCTGATGCGAAAATATAGAAAGGAAATCCGAAATGACGTCAGGTGAAATAATTGACACCCTGCTTCGATAGAAAAACTGATTTGCTTGATAAGTAATGTATCTGGAACTGTAACCTTGATTAACCAATTCAGTAAGAAAAGATTTTGTTTGGCGAAACAAGTCTAATTGATCTTGCGGATCATTACTTTTTACTAACGCACATATATCCTCAACTAACATATCTGAATACCATGAAGAACGGAAGTATTTATTCTGTATTGCATAAACTGCATTTTTTGCATCTTGAAGGTTTAATTCTTCTGCCTTTGATATTCTTCGATAGCTTCCATTCGGTTGCATTTTCATAAAATAGTCAAGCGGGTTTTCTCCATGCTTGATAAATGTAATATCCTTCTCCAAAGTAGTATAAAGCTCCTCTATAATAGGCTTTAGAGAGCCTTCATTCACTCCAGATCTTTCAATCCCATTTATCACATTAATAGCATCTAAGCAGAGAAAGTGACTGTTTAAAGTAGATATTCTATTGGATGGAATTGAATAGTCAAACAGCAACTCATTAACAAGCTGTGCGAAAAAGAGAAGATTTTTGCAAGCCTCTATATTATTCCACTGTGAAAGATCGCCCTGTTTCATTGTGCTACTCCTTTCTTTTTTGCAGTTGGTCTATCCATCAACATTAGCTGAAGTATATTGCAGAGTTAGGCCATTTATTGTGTTTGCTCATTTCTGCCTACCTCTCCCACAGGAACAAGCTGCCCGGCCTCTGCCTGGCGCAGAATCCGTTGTTTCGCGTCATAATCATTAAAATCGCCCTGAAGCGCCCGTTCTACAACCATTGTTTTAGTCTGGCCGGCTTCTTCGCTGACTTCCATCAGTTTGCGGTAAAGCGCTGCATCAATCTTGATATTCAGACATGCATGGTCTTTTTTTGCGCGCGGCATGGTATTCCCTCCGCTCTTATAAAATCTCAGTTTCATTATAATTGATTTTGCTACACGAATCAATAGCTTCTTTAGTATAATTTACGTGTTTTGTCCAATCATGCGCCTTGGCAATATAGCCAGGGTTTTCTTTTTGCGAAATAAGACAGATTTCAAGCCTTAACAACATGCTGAAGAAGAAAATTTTCAAAAGTCATCTGTAAGTGTTTCCAAAATCGCTGATTTTCGCCATGTAGATTTGAGGGGAGAAAACAGTAAGGATGTTCCCCGCTGATGACGCCTTCGAAAGGCTATGTTACGCGGCAGAAATCAGCCTGTTAGAAACTTACTGGAGATGGTGTCACTTGCTCCGATTTTCACATAGAAGGGAAGCGGGCAATATGGAGCCGCTAACAGGAGATGATGCTGGCATGATTCGCATGGGTGATCGATGACTGTTGATACTCGTGCGAAGCAATTTGAAAAAATTTTTCGAAAGAGGTTTCCAAAAGGCCCGATTTTGGACATTAGATGATGAATCACGTGCTGAAAAAATTTCCCGGAGGCGGTGTCAATTTGCCCAATTTTTCCCATGTAGGGGTGAGGGGTGTCTGGCTAAATGTGCAGCGTGAGCTTCGCCCCCGGCAAAAAAATTTGCTCAGGTGTTTCCAAAATCGCTGATTTTCGCCATTTATAGGCGATGAGTTTTCCCTCATCATTCGCTGGCATCGCCAGCGAAGCGCACCTTGACAACCAGGGCCACGTTTCCAGATCTGTCCAAACCGCGAAGATCTTCCTCTTCGGAAGGGAGCGCCGAAAGGACCGGCAGTGAGCCAAACAAGGTTTCTTGCCAGAGGCAGCAGTGATAATTAAGCCCGAACCAAACAACAATGAAATGAATCTTGGCCAAAAGCCACCATGACAAACGAATTTCAAGGATTGGAGGAAGAACAGTGACAGAAAAACAAAACCGCACAATTCACTACAGCTTCAAAGCAACGCCGGAAGAGGACGCCATCATTCAGAGAAAGATGAAAACCTTCGGGATCACCAATCAATCAGCCTTCATCCGCGCCATGGCATTGAACGGATATGTGCTGAAGCTGGACTTGCCTGAGCTGCATGATGCGGTTCGCCTGATGGGCAGCCTGAGCAACAATGTCAATCAAATCGCCAGACGGTTAAGCGAACACGGTTCCATCTTTGAAACGGAAATCGATGACATAACAGATCGGCAGAAAGAACTACGGACAATACTGAGCAGCATTCTTCACAGACTGGATCAAATTCAACATTGAAAGGAGCACTCATGGCAGCCACTTGCATCATGCCTATTCACATCAACAAAGGGAAAACTGCCCGGCAGAGCATTACTGCCCGTTTGGATTACATCATGAATCCGAAAAAGACGGACGGCGGAATTCTGGTTTTGACTTACGCTTGCTCGCCCGAGACGGCGGCGGATGAGTTCATGCTTTTCCGCCAGGAGTACCAGACGAACACAGGACGCACGCAGGAAAACGAAGTGATCGGCTATCATGTCCGGCAGGCTTTCAAACCCGAAGAGATCATACCGGAGGAAGCAAACGAGATCGGAAAAGAGCTGGCATCCCGGATGACCGACGATCAGTTCGCCTACGTCGTTGCGACACACATCGACAAACACCATATTCACAATCACATCATCATTTGTTCCACCGACCTGGAGGGGCAGCACAAATATCGGGATGTGAAGCAATCGGCAAAGGATCTGGCGGAGATCAGCGATTCACTCTGCCGGGAACACGGCCTGTCGGTGATTCAGAATCCACAGGATAAGACCGTTACCTACGATAAATGGCAAGGCAATCAGCGAAGGTTCACCCATCGGGATGAGCTACGAATGATCATTGACGCCGTGCTGCGGATGCAGCCTGACGGCTTCGATGCGCTGATGCAGTTGCTGGAAGATGCCGGTTGCCGCATCAAGCGCGGCGCGCATATCAGCATCAAGCTGCCGGAGGGAAAGCGATATATGCGGCTCGATACCCTTGGATCGGAATACGATGAGACATCCTTGCGCCGGACGCTGGCACATGATCATGTGCACATTCCGAAAATCCCACGGGGCGATTTCAACGGAAGTCAGGTCAAGCGATTGATCGACATTGAAACAAAGCTTCACGCCGGCAAAGGAAAAGGTTATCAAGTCTGGGCTGAGCGAAACAACATCGACGCAAAAGCGCAGATGGTCATTTTCCTGAAAGAGCATCAGATCGATTCGCTGGAAGAGTTGAACGATCAGATTCAGGAGCTGACCAATCAGCAAAAAGAGTTGAAAGCAGCTCTCCGGGAAAAACAAAACCGAATGAAGGAGATCAACCGACAGCGGCAAACGATCCGGGATTACAGTCGAACAAAAGAAGTTTACACCCAGTATCGGGAATCCGGCTGGTCGGTGAAATTCTATCAGGAGCATCGGCAGGAGATCGAAGATCACAGAAACGCCCAGGCGGTCTACTCATCTCTCGATGGAAAGATACCGACGCTGAAAGAACTGACAGCAGAGTACGACGGGCTGAAGGAACGGAAAGAAAACGATCAGGCAGCACTGGACGAGCTGAAACCGAAGCTCACAGACCTGAAGCATATCCGGTATAACTACGAAATTCTGGAACGGGACAGTGCACCAAATAGTCACCAACATGTCATACCAAAAGATCACCACTACGATGAACACGGTGCCGACCACGATGACGAATCCCGCTGATTCGCATAAAAACCACAGCGCTTGCGCTGGTAAAAGGGGCTTGGGGGCCAGGCCATCCAACAAGCAAAGTGCAAAAGGTGCTACCTTTGCCCTGCTTGCTACTATGCTCCGGGGCTGGTTTCGGGCGAACAGGGAACCGTGTTCCCGAAAAAAAGAAATTTCATTTCGTGAAAACTTTTGGCCCAGAAACCCCAGTAAAACCGTTATTTTAAGAAATCGGAAAGACACAAAAATGCCAACAAAGCCTTACGCCGCAACGCTTTCCGAAGTTTTCAAAACGTGAAAACGATTTTGAAGGCCATGTGATATGGTGGCTGTGAAAGCCGAAGGTTAAGGCTTTATCCCCACGACTTCCCGTACAGGAAAAGCTATCCTGTGCGTTGACATAAAGCCGTCCTGCGTCATGCCGTCGCGAAGCATGATCCGAACGCAGGACGGCGGGATGTCCTCCTGCTGTGTGATCGGACATACAGCAGAAAGCACAACAGAAACATCAGCAACAGGAGGAAATAATGAGTTTACTTTTTACCCAAGTCAAATCTCAAGTCACAACACGTCAAGCAGCAGAACGTTACGGCGTACAGGTGAATCACAGCGGCATGGCCTGCTGTCCATTCCATGATGATCGTCATCCTTCCATGAAAATCGACGAGCGGTTTTACTGCTTTGGCTGCCACACCACTGGCGATGTGATCGATTTCACGGCCAGGCTGTTCAGCCTTCCGCTGTATGACGCGACGAAAAAGCTAGCAAATGATTTCAACATTCAGCCGCTGCCGCCGGGTCAAAGCGCGCCGATCCCGAAGCTGCCCGCTGCCGTGATCGAAAGAAAAGAGGAACAGCGCGTACTCAAAATCCTGATCGAATACGAGCGACTCCTGGAGAAATGGAAGGAAGAGTTCGTTCCCTCTGATCCCGAAGATGAAAACTGGGATGACCGATTCGTGCACGCTGTTCATCACCTGCCACCCCTGAGCGATACCATTGATCGTCTGTTTTCATCCGACCCGGACGAGCGGAAAGCAATCATGGATTCCATCAGGAGCACAGATACTGTTGCAAAAATCGAAGCGATCCTTAACGAAAGATGCCAGGAGGTGAAGAACGATGGCCCAGAAAAAGATCGAGCGGCTTGATACCTGGCCGGCATGGTTCACGGGGAAAACAATCAATGAACCGATCTTCTGCCGTGAATTCCTGGAGCGTCACAAGCTGGCCTACACCGAAAATTCCTTCTTCACCACGGAAGGCAGGGTCACCAATGAGGACGCCATGCGGCAAACCATCTACCAGCAGTTGGAGCCTTTCATCGTCACCGGGATGAGCAAAAAGGTGGATGATATCATGAAGGATCTTCGCATCAAAGCCCAGGTGACAGGCTTGCTGCCACAGACAGATCGGGTTCATGTGCAGAATGGCACGGTGTTTCTGGACGGCAGCTTCATCGAAGCGCAAAATGAAATTGTCCGCAGCAGGTTCCCTGTTCGGTTCAATCCGAAAGTGAAAAAGCCGGAGCGCTGGCTGAAATTTCTGTCAGAGCTGTTCTGGCCGGAGGACATTCCCACACTGCAGGAATTCATCGGGTACTGCCTGATTCCCAGCAACGCCGGACAGAAGATGATGGTGATCAAGGGCAGCGGCGGCGAAGGCAAGAGCCAGATCGGTCATGTGCTGTCCCGGATGTTCGGCCCCAACGCGAAGGACGGAAGCGTCGGAAAGATTTCTGAAAACCCTTTCGCCCGTGCCGACCTGGAACACATTCACCTGATGATCGACGACGATATGCGGCTGGAAGCGCTGAAGCAGACGAACTACATCAAAGCGATTGTCACGGCGAAGGGGAAAATGGATTTGGAGCGTAAGGGCAAGCAGAGCTATCAGGGATTCATGTACGCCCGCATCCTGGCCTTCTCCAACGGCGATCTGGTTTCCCTGTATGATCGCAGCGACGGCTTCTTCCGCCGGCAGCTGATCCTGACAACAAAGCGAAAGCCGCCGGATAGAATCGATGATCCCAACCTTTCGGAAAAGCTCTGTGAAGAAATGGAGGGCATCTTTCTCTGGGCGATGGCGGGATTGCTGCGGCTGGTGAAGAACAACTTCCAATTCACAGAGAGCGGCCGCGCCAGGCTGAGCCGGGAGATGGTGAAGAAGGATGCCAACAACATCGAGCTGTTCTTGGAGTCGAAGGGGTACATTGTCCGCGATCCGGAACGCTCCATCAGCCCCAAGAATCTGTATGCCGTGTACTGTACCTGGTGCGATGAGAATGCCTATCCGCCCATGAAGCGAAAGACGTTTGTGGAATACCTGAGCGCCAACGAGGAGAAGCTCGGCATTCGATACACCACCCATCTTACCAACAGCGCAGGACGCGAGGTGAGAGGCTTCAGGGGGATCGGCTCCATCATCAGCCCGTCGGGTTACATGCAAGGCGGATGGCAGAAGGTCGATCCTGATGACAACCCGTTCAAAGACGCATAAAGCAACTTTTGCCCCAAACAAAGCGTCCATGCGTCCGGACGCCAGGGGAGAAAGACCAACCCTGTGTAACATCACCGGACGCATGGACGCATCAAAACGGGGAAAAAGCGCTTCTATGCATTACGAGTTTTCACAGAAATCAAACAAGTTTTGTTACCGATTGAAACGCTTTAGGAAAGAAAAAGTCCTTATTTTTCAAGGGGGTTCCGGGCGCGAAAAAGGGCGATTTTGAAGGCGGACGATAAATATATCGTCTCCCTCAAAAACGGGGTTCTAAACCGGTAACAAAACTGCAGGCGCGCTCGGAAAAAGAAAGTTTACAACTTTTTATCACTTTAAAGCGTGAAAGGATATTGACGATATGAATATGGGATTCTATACTAATGAACAGGTACATCAGATCGTGGATCAGCTGCTTCTGCAATTCGATGAAGCTGCTCCCGGTCCAGAGCCTGCGCACCTTAAAAAAGATATACCGCAACAATCTTTGCCTGAAAACAAAGTCACGCTGACAGTCTCCGAGGCCGCCGAGCTGATCGGGATCAGCAAACCCTCCATGTACGAAGTTGTCCGCACCGGGAAGGTACGGTCCGTGAAGGTGGGGAAAAAGATCCTGATATCGCGGCAGTCCCTGATGGATTGGTTGAAGAAAGGAGAAAACTATGGCGCTGAAGCGTGCTAACGGCGAAGGAAATCTGAGAAAAAGAAGCGATGGCACCTGGGAGACCCGGGTCACCCTGGGCACCGATCCCAAGACGGGCAAGCTGATCAGCAAGAGCGTCTACGCCCGCACTCAGAAGGAGTGCCGGGAGAAGATGAAAGCGCTGCTGGGCATCGACGGAGGGCAGGCGGCTACCCCACCTGCCGCTCCCAAGGAGCCACCCAAGCCCCGGCCGGAGGATGTCATCACCGTGGGGCAATGGCTGGACACCTGGCTGAAGGAGTACCTGGCAGATGTAAAGCCCAATACGGCGCTCCAGTACGAATCCGTGGTGCGGCTGCATCTGAAGCCTGCCTTCGGAGACGTACTGCTCAAGGATCTGCGGACACCCATGATCCAGAAATTCTACAACAAGATGCGGGACGATGGAGTGAGCCCCAAGTACATCAAGAACATCCACGGCATCCTGCACCGGGCGCTGGACATGGCCATGCGGGTGGAGTATCTGACGAAGAACCCGTCCACCTACACCATCCGTCCCAAGGTGGTGGAGAAGCCGATGGTGCCCCTGGACGCACCGGAACAGAAAAAGCTGTTCGAAGAGCTGAAAGGCAACCCCTTCGAGACGCTGTTTCTGACGGCCACCTTCACCGGGATGCGGATCGGCGAGCTGATCGGCCTGACCTGGGACTGCGTGGACTTCGAGAACGAAGTGATTCATATGGAAAAGCAGCTGGTGCAGACCCGCAAGAAGGGACAGAAGTATCGCTTCGGCACCCTCAAAAACGGCAAGACTCGCGTCATTGCTCCCGCTCCCTACATCATGCAGGTGCTCAAAAAGCACAAAATCGCCCAAGCGGAGCAGCGGCTCCTGATGGGCGACCTTTGGAATCCGGGGGGAGTTTCCCAATCTGGTTTTTACCCACAAAGACGGCAGTCATTACTCGCAGCCTACCATCTGGAAGGAATTCCAGGACATTCTGGCGGCTGCAGGCCTGGAGCACCATCGGGTGCACGATCTGCGCCATACCTTCGCGGTGAACAGCCTTCGGGCAGGGGACGACATCAAGACCCTGCAGGAAAACATGGGACACTATTCCGCGGCGTTCACGCTGGATCGCTACGGTCACGTGACGGACACCATGCGCCGCGAATCGGCAAACAGGATGCAGGCCTTCATTGAAAACATGTGATGACTGGGTATCGTTTGGGTAAGGTTTGGGTATTTCCGCACATAAAAAAATCGGAAACCCTTGTAAATCAAGGATTTCCGTGGTGCGGGAAACAGGACTTGAACCTGCATGAAGTTAGCCCTCACTAGAACCTGA
>OLIX01000924.1_pt1 | contig 28164 bp, 41 predicted proteins | sample 1601331 | NCBI WGS metagenome assembly OLIX01 (sample SAMEA2452120, study PRJEB22498) | human gut metagenome | biome: human feces; feature: human gut; material: feces | place: Australia | collected 2012 | reverse complement strand
AGTGATAGTGATAGTAATGATAAAGATAATGATATTTAAAATTGAATGTATTGATGTGATAGCGAGGCTAGTGAGTATAAGGGGTGGGTCATTAAATTGGACTTGACTACCCCCGTCAAGTTCTAGGAGAAAGTAAAGTTCTCGCTCTCATTATCAACATTAAATATATTGAGATTATTCATCTCATTACATTACTAATTATTAATACCAATCATTATGAGAACAAACAAACCATTGTTGTTAGTTGCTATCATACTGATGATACCAGCTATCATACTAGCATTGAAAGTAGAGCCAACTAGTGATGCACAAATTACTGCTGTTGTATTTGGAATACTATCGGCTATTGTTAGTTATCTTAGTAGAGATTAATCTCTACTAGATGATGTTGCTCATTATCAACATTAAATACTTTGCAGTTGAAACGAAACAACTGTCAGTAATGCTACTGATTAGCGTAATTAAATACTTAATAGTCATGCCAGACGTTAAAGATTTAGCGCAAGCTGCACAAGGTGCTGCTGCTTCCGAGAATGTTAATGTAGTTGAACCAACTACTAGTGTTAACCAACCTGTTCAACCTACTGTTGATGCTGTTCCACAGACTCCACAAGTTGATACAGCTAACCAAAGTTCTACGCAAGTGGAAACTATTGATGATGTTGTTAAACGCATCTGTACTGATGGTCATAGTTATGTAATGACTACTGTCATTACTAATATTGATTGTCAAGAACGTACAGGTCTTAATGGCAATTCTTATCTCAATGCGTTTGTTACTATTGCTAGTCCTGTCAAAGGTGCTCAAAGTATGCCTGATGGTACACATCGAATGGGTATGCTTGGTGCTGTTCAGATGCCATTCAATCAGATATTGCTTGTAATGCGCAAAGACAAGTTCTACGGTAGATTTGTCAACTATGTTGGCGAAGCTGCTGAAGCTGGTTTTGCTAGTATGTATCTGACTGGTGTTGCTGTCAAAGTTCTTTGCCAGTTTGTACCTGCTGGTGTACAAGACCGTAATCCGTTTACTCGTAAAGATAATCTTTACAATGTTGTGGATTATGATAGATATGTATATCATATTGTAGGTATCGAACAGCCTGCTGACCCTGTTCTTGTTGGTGCATATAATGTACTTATCAAGCAGATTATGGAGGACGCTCGTGCTGCCATTGCTGCCAAGCGTGAGGCTAAAGCTAAAGCGGCTAGTTTTGTTGCTACTGCAATGAGTGATGACGATATGCCGTTCTAATGAACATGACGCTACTGACCTTCGGGTTGGTAGCGTTTGTGTTATCAACAATAGTTTTGCTGATGTTGTTGCTAGTGTTCAACCTCGAAATGCTCATTATCAACATTAAATATATTGCAGCAAACGAACTTAACAGTCTGATAAGTCTTGTCAATCATGAACTAGCTGTAAGTTCTGATAAGTCTTATCCTAATATTAAACATTATGAAAGTACATCGTATTATTACTACTATTGAAGTTGAGAATGATAATCATTCTATGACTACTGTTGAACTTACTGATCTTCTTCCTACTATTCATAATCCTATTGCCATTACTGATATAACTACTAATGGTAGTGCTAAAGATATCAATCAAGTATATACTGTTATTAACGAATATAGATGTGATATTAGTAATAAACTAAAAGATATCGTTAATCTTGTTAATGATGGTCTTGATGATTATAAGCGTGGTGTGAAATGATATAATTAGAATAAAAGATATCGAATGTGATGAAGATGATAATGATGATGAGAATAAGATTGATTGTTAAGATGATAATAATGATGAATTTGGTAGAAATAAGCATGATGATGAGACTAGTCCTGCTGGTATCCATCCTATCTATCTTCCTTATACTAATTATATTATTAATAATAAATCTAAACCTATTGCTTCTCATCATCCTTTTCCTTATTCTAATCATACTCTTTTTTATCATCATCATTTTCATCACATTCATCTTATTCTTTATCATTCTCATCATCTCTATTTTATCCATGTTCATTCTCGTCATTATACTCATTTTCATCTTCGTCATGACTATCTCTTATAGATACCATCTATATCATCTCTAACTTTAATAGATTCAATCTAATAGGTTTTATCTATAATTAGAATAAGATTAATAGATTATATCTATTTGTATGTTCGTCATCAAGTTCAGTCATAACAGCATCATCAAGTCTAATAAGACTTCTAGTCTTGGTTAGTCATGGCTATTAATAGCAATATGTCTAGTTAATACTAGCTATATTAATACTATCAGTATTATAATGACTATTATAGTCGTTATTAATAGTGCTAATATTATTAATCATATTGATATTGTTAGTTATGTTGTTGATAATGTTATTGATGATATTGCTATTACTGTTCTTGATACTATTTATTCTCTTAATATTGATAATAATCTTTATACTCTTGATACTATTGATATTTATTATACTCGTGGTAAGTTAATTCCTATTGCTATAATGATTTTAGTTATTTTAATATAGCTATTGATTATTAGTTAGAATTATAGTATAAATAAATTATAATATATTTGGAGTATTATATTTAATTATTATATTTGTCGTGTTGTTCAGTAGAGTAATATTGCTACTGATAATAATATTAATCTTAAACTTATAAGTGTTATGGTAAATTTTGATAATGTTACTAGTAATGTTCAATCTAAGCCTAGAAAGAAAACTATGGCTGAAAGTTTAGAAGAAGCTAAACAAGAAGGTAAACTTGTTGTTCCTGAAGAAGATACACAAGTTAATGCTGTTGTTAGTAGTGAAACTATTCAGCCTAAGAATAAAGCTAGGAAGAAGAAACAAAGTAAAGTTCGTAAACAGGAAGAACAAACTACTGTTGTTAGTCAAGCTAATGAAGATAATGATTTTAAAGATGCTAAGACTGATAAACGTGGTGTTCCTGTTGGAATTAATGTTCCTCAACATATTCTTGATGTAGTTTGTATTGTTAAATTCAATGCTGCATTTAGACGTCATACTTCTCTTAATATTCTTCATGCTCTTGAAGATGATGGAAGAATATGTAATTCTAAAGGTGCTTATGTTGACTTCTTATGGAATAAGTTTAGAGTTACTGCTGATGGTGGTCTTCGTAGAGAATATAGATATACAGATGATTTATTCATTGATGCTTTAGTTAAAGCTCATGCTGATGTTGCTAGTGATAGTCAGCGAGTTATTGGTGTTATGATTGATACTGAAACTGAACTTCATAAAAAGAATAAAGATTCTGAAGCTAGTTAAGTTTGTAGTATAGACTCCCCGTAGAGGATGGATAGTGCTGTTGAGCTTATTAAAGCTAATTCTCATTTGCCTGTCATTTTTATCCATTTTGTTTATTGGGTTTGTTATAGTTAACACATTGATGATAACTATCCTCTACTCGGAGTTTATTTTATATATAAAGATATGGAAAGAACTGATATTTATTTTGTTGAAGATGATACATATTTCAATAATAATGTTGAAGGTGTTGAAATTCATGCAGAATGTCTAAGTCAAGATTTTGACGATATTGCTTGGAAACCAACAGTTGATGATACTCCTGCTGTTGATCCTGAAAATGATATTTTTGGTTATTACGATTAATTAAATGTTTGTATTATGAATTATGATAAAATTTTTGCAAGTTGTATTATGTCTGAATTACGTAACGAAGCTGATTTATCAAAGATTTGTGAATATTGTAAAGAATTAGCTGATTTTAGTGAAGCTATTAAAGGTAAAGGTTTATCTAGTAAAGAATATGCTCTAGCTATTAATTTATTTAGTTTTGTTTATAGAGAAAAACATCATGTTGAATCTTTTGGTAATACTAGAGAAAGTGTTGTTGAATATGCTCTTGATAATTTTCAAATAGATTGGTTAGTAAGACGTTGGGATAGCGTAATTAAATCTAAGGATGAACTTAAAAATGTTATTGCTGTTCTTCCTCAAAGTTTTAAAAATATTATTGTTGATATTGTTGATACGCAATCTCTTATTAATCATAATATTGCTGAACATCTTATTAAAACTTCTGAAGAAGAATCAATTGAAATAAGTAAGATGCTTATTCCTACTACAGATAATGAAAATAAACTTAAACACTTTACTGAAAATGAACTTATAGAAGAACTTAAACGTAGAGAAAAGAATTAATAATCCCATTTTAGATACTATGGTCTGTGAAGATAGTAGTATTATTTCACTTGCTGATGATGGAGGAATTGAACTCCGAAACTATGATATTGTTATTATCCGTTTTAATTTCTAAAATTGTAGGTTTTGTAATAGTACGGTCTGTGAAGATAGTGCTATTAATATTTATCATAGTCCAAGTGTTATATGTCATATTTGATTTGGTGTTAATGATGTTATTATTGATTGTGAAATTAGTAATAACAATGTCTGTGTCAAACATTTCATTTATATGATTTCGTATTTGTAGATTTGCCTAGTATTGTCTGTGAAGATAGTGCTAGGCTTTTTAGTATGTATATTATTAACTTTAAATATATAATTAAAATGGATAATTTTGATTCTCTTATTTTTGATGGTCTATTAGATAGATACATTGAGGAACAAGCTAAGTTTGAAAAAGGACAAGTAGTATATATGGAATATACTTATCAATATCATAATCAAACTAAACTTGGTGTTTGTGTTGGCATTGTAACTGGCGTTGGGGTTACTAAAGCTGAACGTACAATAGGCAATAATAAATATATTGATTATCCTATTGTATATACTGTTACTCACGCTAAAGGTGTAAGTTATAATGTTAGTGAATGTAAACTTGGTTCTGTTGCTGAACATATTCTTAAAGAACGTCTTAAACGTGCTGGTAATAATAATGAACAGAATAATGAGCCTGCTACAAATGACTAGCTATTTACGTTCATAACATATTCATAGATATGATTCTTTTGCCCTCTGTTGAATTTTCATATATAATCTGATTAATCTATCACGATTGATAATTGATTCAATATAGGGCAAAAGAACTAGCTAATAAATGTTAAACTAAAAATTTAATACAGTTCTGTTATGAATTATATTGCTTATAAGAATATTGATGGTACTATTACATCTGGATTTAAAGTTAAACTTTATGATATAGTTACTTTGAATGTTGGTTATTGGAAAGATAAACTTGCTATTGTTCTATATATTAATGAAGATAAAAAACAAATTAAAGTTCGTATTATTGAATGTGGTATGAATTTAACTCTTAAAGTTAAAGATGTTCAATTTGTTAATCATAATAATAGAACTGCTGCTCGTTCTTATATTGATTTATGTAATAAACTGTCTAAAGCCTTTCGTGATAAATATACTGATAAACAGTATATAAAAGATAATTGGTTTACTGATAAGTTTATTATTAACGATATAACTGCTGATACTATTGCCAAAGGTATTGGTCAATATATTACTAATACTGATAGTGATAGATATTCTGTTAGTGCTATTATGTGGCTTAGTGATATTAAAGATTATATAGATGCTTTACTTAAATATGGTGATTTTGATTTTGTTACTAAGGCATTTAAAATTTATAATATTACTGATACTAGATTTGAACTTATTCGTAAACTTTATAATTATTTCTATGATTGAAGATGCTATTGGATATATTCTTGGAGTTTGTGTTGGATGTATTTTATTTCTTATTTATGAAGTATTTAATCTATATAAGAAGATTGAACGAATTAATATAGATATTAATAAACTTCAAAATAAAGATATAGAATTTCATCGTAATATTGAATTTATTATTAATTATAGTGAATATAATAAAGAAGTTCTTGAACATTTTATTGATAAACTTAATGAACTTAATGATAGTATTAAAGCGAAAGTTGATGACTAGCTTGCTTCCATCCTCTACGGGGGGTCGCCACGGAGCGTAGCGTAGTGGCTCTACTAATCTAACTATTATTGAATTTATTATAGTTTTAACTATTAAATATAATTGTTTTATTAATCTTTAAAAATGTAAAGTACTTATGAAAAAGTATGATGAAGTTTCTGTTGTTCGTCAACTTAATAATGTTGGCGCTGTTATTGGAATCAATTCTGCTAGTAAAGTTATTAAAGTAGCTAAGAATAGTTCTATTGGTAATGGAACTAGTGGTAAGATTGATTTTCTTTCTCATTATTGTGGTTATCATATTGAGATTGTTGATGTTATTCAACAACAAAAAGAACGTGATGAAGAAATTGCTGCTAAGAAAGCTGCTAAAAAGGCTGCTCGTAAAGCTAAGTTTGCAGAAGATAATACTTTTAAAGGTATTACTCGTGCTGTTGATAAACGTATGCGTACTATTAAAAGAAAGTAGTATGCTATGGTTAGCTTTAAATTCTCATTTGGGGTTGTAGGTAAATCCAAAGAGAAAGGAATAGTCAATAAATATGTTATTATAGTTGCTAAATGTGAAGGTATTATTAGATATATTGATGGTACTTATAAAGTAGAATACAATGGCAAACTATATAGCATTACAGGTGAAAGTTACAGAACTAAAGGAAAGAAAGTTGTTTATGCTCGTCGATTAGATGAATATAATCATAGAATTAAAATTATAAGAGATAGTGAAAATAGAAAAACTGTTGATACTAGATTTTATATTCCTTTTGCTGCTGGACTTATAGCTAAAGGTAAAATTGTTAAAATGCCTTTTGCTAAGGAATTGTTTCATATTACTACGTGTTATAATCGTGGTGATAGTGAATCTACTATTTTAGCTTTTCAAGAATGGAAAGAATATGAAGATAAAGTTAAAAATAATCTTATTGATGTAAATAACGAATTGTAATGATTGGTAATCTTAATATTGCTAATAGTAATAGAAAAGATACTAACATTAAGTTTACTAAAGACCAAGAAATAGCTGTGCATGAACTTATTGAGTTTCTTGCACAGCCTTGGGATGATAAGAAATATATTAATGCTCTTTGTGGTGCTGGAGGTACAGGTAAGACATTTGTTATTAAATATGTTATTAATAATTGCAAATGGTCTGGTGGTGTTATAGGCTGTGCTGCTCCTACACATAAAGCTTGTAGAGTTCTTAGTAATTCTATTGGTGGAAAAGAAGTTAATACAATTCAATCATTGTTTGGTTTTAGACTTGATGTTAATATTGAAAATTTTGACCCTGAAAATCCTGCCTTTAATCCTGTTGGAAAAGATAAACTAGATGGACTTAAAGTTTTAATTATTGATGAAGCTTCTATGCTTAATGCTAAACTTGTTAATTATATTAGTAATAAATGTAAGAAGCTTCAAATTAAAGTTATAATGCTCGGTGATAGTCATCAGTTGCCCCCTGTTAATGAAAAAACTAGTCAGGCTTTTCTTGTTGCTAGTAATACTTATTATCTTAAAGAAGTTGTACGACAAGGAAATAATAATCCTATTAGTAAACTTCTTAAACTTCTTCGAGAAGATATAGATAATAAGAATGGATGGAGATTTCTTGATTATATATCTAAAAATAGACAAGATTATAATGAGGAAATTAAAGGATTTTATGTTTGTGGTCAAACTGAATTTTCTGATTTAATTGATACTTGTTTTAATGATGAAGAATATACTAAAAATATTGATTTGTATCGTATTATAGCTTATACTAATAGTCGTGTTGCACAATGGAATAACCATGTAAGACATATGATTATTCAAGATGCTGATAAAAGTCTTATTACTCGTAATGATTTAATAATGAGTTATACTACTGTTGTTAATGTTTTTAATGATATTATTATAAACAATAGTGAAGAATATATTGTTAAAGATATTGTTGATACAATTGATAATGATTATGAGTTTAAAGGATTTCTTATTAAGTTTCAAGCTATTCATGGTGGTGCTATAACTCAACCTTTATTTGTTATTGACCATTATGATAACTATACATTTCAGATGTATTATAAGAAGTTGACTAGTCTTATTGATGATGCTAAAAAAGCTAGTAGTTCTGAACGTGGAAGTAAATGGAAACAATATTTTGATTTTAAACGTAAATATCTTATCGCTTCTAATATTACGAATAGTAATAGTAAGATTTTATTTAGTAGAGATTTAGATTATGGTTTTGCAATTACTTCTCATAGAGCACAAGGTTCTACTTATAAAAATGTATTTGTAGATATTAATGATATGATTTATGATAAATATGGTCATCCTTATACTAATAGAGATGAAATGCTTCGTAGATTATATGTTGCTTGTTCTCGTGCTAGTAATCAATTAGTATTATCTTATGGCAAGTAAAACTGTTGACGAATATCTTGATTGTGCTAGATGTCCAAATCGTATATTTAATACAGGTAGATATATACAAGGTGGTAGAGGAAGTATTCATGGAGATGTTGTTTTCCTATTTCCTAGGAGTGATAGAGTTTATTGTGATGATTATCAATTATTTACTGATATTGGTAATCTTTACGATGAATATTCTGGACGTAATAACACTGAAGATGTATATATGACTTATAGTATTAAATGTGCTTGTTCTAATAATTATAATACTTATCTTACTGCTGTTGATAAATGTCGTAATATTCTATGGAAAGAATTAGCTAGAATTAATTACAAATATCTATTTGTATTTGGTGATGCTTATCGTAGTATTAGTGATAATCCAATTTCTAGATTTATGGCTACTGGCGGTAAATATGTATTTAGTAATTATTCTCCTCTTATTAAATTTAAAGATGATAATCTTTATCATGTATTTAAACAGCGTTTTGCTGATGATATTAATTGGGTTAATCAAAATAGAAATAACTATGGATTAAATTATATAAATGATTAATTGTATAGCTTATGATGTTGAAGTTTTAAGAAATTTCTTTTCTGTTACTTTTGTTAGTATTAATAGTTATCTTAAAGTTTTTAAAGATTGTGTTAATGCTGATAATAAAGCTATTCCTTTAGTTCAAAAACTATCTGTTGAAGAAATTAAGGCTCGTCTTGAAACTGTTGAAAAATATAAGTTTTATATAACAGATAAAGATGATAGTCAATTACTTTCTATGATAGATTATATTAATAAAACTAGATGTTATAAGGATTCTAATGGAACTATTATTCGTACTGACTTGTATGGATTTAATAATTTCAATTATGATAATCTTATGATTGCTGCTTTACTTAGTTTTTATATGCGTACGAATAGTACGAAAGAACTTATTAATAAGTTATATGAAACTAGTAAAACTATTATTTCTAGTCAAGATGATAAAGATAAATTTAGAACTGATTTTTATCTTAATAGTCTTAGAAAATATAAACTACCATTTACAGGTATTGATGTAATGCGTATATTTGCTCTTAATAAAGCAAGTGTAGTTGTAGATAGTAAAACAGGTGAACGTAAACCTGTTCCTAAAGGTTTAAAACAAACTTCTATTAATCTTCAATGGTATGAACTTCTAGAATATGAACTTCCTGATATTAATGAAGAAGAAGCTGAATTATATAATGAAATTCCTAGTCTTAAAGGAATGAATGTTAAACAGCTTAATAAACTAGTAGATAAATGGGATAGATTTATTCTTGATGAATATATTGAACCTATGATGTATTATAATCTTAATGATGTTTTCATTGTAGCTGAAATAGTTCGTCTTTATCCAGAAGAAATTAAATCTCGTTATGCTATTAGTAAAGCATATGATGTTGATGTTCTTAATTCTAGTCGTAGTAAAACTGCTGATATTCTTTTTGAGAAATTTTATAGTAAGTTTAGTGGTCTTGCTCCCGAACAATGGAAAGGTAAGAAAACTGAAAGAACTGCTATGAGTTTTAAAAAAGTTATTTTTCCTTTTATTAAGTTTAAAACTAAAGAACTTCAAGATTTACTTGATAAACTATATAAAACTACTATTTATAGAGTTAATAAAGATGCTTTTAGTGAGAACGTTAAAATTGGAGATATAACTTATACTCTTGCAACTGGAGGTTTACATAGTCAAGATGTTCCTATGGAGTTATATTCAACTACTCCTTATGGTGATTACTTAACTCCATCCTCCACGGGGGGTAAACCTTTTACCATTTATCATTTTGATGTTGCTAGTTTTTATCCTAGTATAATAGGTGTTCATAAAGTTGCTCCTTCTCATATTGATACAAATGCTTTTTGCAATTTAATTAGTTGGATGAAGCAAAAACGTGTAGATGTAAAGCATAGTAATGAAGAATATATTGATGGCATTGCGAAAGATATTTTAGCTTTAGTTCTTAAGATTGTTATAAATAGTATCTACGGAAAATTGGGGTTTGAAGCCGGTAGTCTTTATGACCGTCTTGCTGTTCTTAAAGTTACTGTTAATGGACAACTTATGCTTCTTATGTTATGCGAGGCTCTTGAACTAGATAATATTCATATTATTAGTGCAAATACTGATGGTATTATGGTTAAAGTTTATATTGACCAAGAAGATAAATTTAAAGAAATTACTATTTGGTGGCAAGATATTACTGGTATGCAAGCTGATAGCGATGTTGTTCATAGTCTTATAGCTCGTGATGTTAATAATTATATTACTCAATTTAGGTCTAAAGGTAAGCTTAAAATTGAATCTAAAGGTGCTCTTAATCCTATGATGTATTCTCTAGATTTAACTAAAGGTTATTCTATGCCTATTGTTGCTCAAGCTATCGAAAACTATTTTCTTAAGAATAAACCTGTAATGGATACTCTTCAAGAAGCAACTAATATTCTTGACTTTTGTCTTACTCAAAATGTAGGTAAACAATTTCATGTAGAAGAAACTAAGATTGAAAATGGACAAGTTACTCATGTTATTTGTCAAAGATATGTTCGATTTTATGTTTCTAATAGAGGTTATATTATTGAGAAAGTTCATAACGATAATGGTTCTCGTAGTAGAATGGCAGCTGGTTCTGTTGTGACAGTTATTAATAGTCTTGATGATAAAGATATTTCTCTTAGAGATATTAATTTTAAATTTTATTATCAAGAAGCTATGAAGATTATTAATCCTATCAAACTTAAAATTTCTCCTAAAGGTAAAGGTAAAAGTAAAATTAAAAAATATAGTGGTATGTATAATCCTATTTTTAATGAAGATGATTTTGGATGAGAAATATAGTTGAAGAAACTTATGATAGACTAATTAATAAATGGGGTTCTAAAGAATATAAAGGTATTGGAACTATTAATTGTGTTCCTCCTATTGATTATTGTGAAGTTATAAGTAGAATTATTAGTCTTATGCGAAATAAGAATGATAATATTAAAATACTTATTGTTACAGATAATTGGAAAAGAAGAACTGAAATTGTTGATGGTCTTAAAAATCATAATATAAATATAGATACTATTAATATTCTTACTCATACTTATGTTAATAGTAGATATAATTATAATTATGATATTTCTATTGTTGTTGGAGTTAACGAATGGAATTTATCTTGTAATACAGTTTTTAATCATGCTAGATTTAAACTTATGATTCTAACTGAAAAAACTATTGATACTTCTAAGTTAACTAAGATTTATAATAATATTCCACCTATTAATAATATTCTAAATTCTAGTGGTATGCGAGCTATACTCCCCGTAGAGGAACACAGAGAGCCGATTTTGTTTGTTAATCAAGATGATATTGCTAATTACGATAAATATACTGAATTTATTACTCAGACTATTCAAGTATTTGGTAATCTTGATAATATTAAATGTGCTCGAAATGGTACTCAAGATGGACGTAGTGCTATTCAATATATTACAGAAATAGCTGAATATAATGGATGGAGTGCTGATATGGATATGACTAATCCTTTTAGTAAACAAATTGATGAATGTTATAATCCTCTTGTTCTTGCTGAACGAGTTAAGACTTTTTATAATATTGTTCGTGAACGTATGCTTATATGTTCTGATAATGTTTGTAAGCTAGAAAGGATAGTTGAAATTATTAAAGATAATCCTGACAAACGATTTCTTATTATTAGTAAGAGAGGTGAATATGCTGCTACTGTAACTAAATATATTAATGATAAATTAGGTGAAATTTGTGGTGATTACCATGATAAAATTGAGGATAAAGTTCTAGTTGATAGTAATGGTATTCCTGTTTTGTACAAGTCTGGAAGCAAGAAAGGGACTGCTCGTATAATCAAATCTAAAGCTATTTCCACGCTGAATTTGAAGTCTTTTAATGATGGCTTATTAAGAGTATTATCTATAAAAAATAATTCAACTGACAGCCTAGAAACAAGCATAGATGAATGGATTTTAACCTCACCTTTATGTGATACCATAGATGAACTTATTTATCGTTATAATAATGTTAATTGTAGTCAATCAAAACTTAAAGTACATAAACTTTATATAGCTGGTACTATCGAAGAAGCAAGTCTTAAAAAGGAAAAGTTATCGGCTAACCATGAAGTTATACAGAATGTTAATTCTGATATTAGTGCTCAAAATTTTGATGATATTGTTTGCTAGTATAAATATAATAGTTATATTTGTTGTGTAATCAAAATCGCTCTTTGATAGAATGGACGAAGATAAAGAAGTTAAAGTTAATGATACTACTGTTGCTGTTAGTAATAGTGGTATTGAAAAACAACATGGTGTTCAACATTCTGTTGCTCCATATCAGCTTAATTATATGAGTGAAGCTGAAATTGCAAGTCTTGAAGTATTTATCAAACGTGTTATGCGTAGTGATAAATGTGGTATTAAGTCTGTTGAAGATGGTCTTGCTATTGCAATGAGAGCTAAAGATCTTAGACTTCCATTTTCTACTTGCATTGAACATATTCGTGTAGTTCAAGGTAAAACAGGTGTTGATGTTCACATTATTAAGGCATTACTTGTCAAAGGCAGCGTGAGTTGGGAAAAAGTAGATAATTATCGCGCTCTGTACGAATATACAGATGGCTTTAATGCTTATGATGAAGATAAACTTCCATCTGACTGTATTAAGTGTCTTACTCCCAAAGAGGCACAAACTAAAAATGCAGAAGATAAAGACCATGAACATATATATGTTTATCCTGTTAAATACTATAAAGATTATAATGGTAATGTATATAAAGAATATCAACTTAATGGTAAGTTTGAAATAGCTACTAATACTAATGAAGCTAAACAAATTGCTTCTACTGGTAAAGTTCCTATTTATAGAATACCTGCTGTTCCTATTGATTATATTACTAGTTATCGTTTTTATCGTAAAATTGGAGAACGTAATATGGTTGCTACTGGTGAGTTTACTTATAAAGATGCTATTGTTGCTGGATGTGTTGAAAAAGATACTTATAAGAAATATCCTAAAATAATGATAAGTCATAGAGCATTTGTTTATGGTGCTCGTGAAATTGCTAATGATTTAATTATGGGCTGTTTAAGCACAGAAGAATTAAAGACTATGCAAGGTATTGATTTGAGTAATGAAGATATTATTGATATTACTGAAATTCAATAACATAAACAAATTAGAGAAATTATTATTAAACAAAACAGTCGTATGACTGATATTATTAACATTTAAATTGAAAGAAAAATGAAAGATTTTAAGAAAGGTTTGAGTTTTGGTATGGGTATTGTTAATGCTGGTCAAAGAGCAGTTAGTGAAGAACCTGAATTGGTAGTTGTTTCTACTCCCGGTAGTTTCCGTATGACTGCCCAAGTTTCTAAAGCTCTCGGCATTGCTCATGGTGAATATGTAATGTTCATTAATAACTGTGCAAATATTGATAATGCTATTATCAATAAAGTACCCGAAGTTGTTGCTTTCTGTGAAGAACAAGGTTTGGATATTGAATCTCCCGAAGCTGCTATGGCTGTTCATGCTGAATTTGATATTTGGGCTTTGGCTAAAGGTATTGCTGAATTAGACAAGAATGGTAATCCTTGTACTACTCGTGTTCGTATGACTAAGAATGATAAGATTAAGTATGTTAATACTTATTTCCAAGAAACTCTTGAAGGTGCTTTATCTTCTTCTAATGAAGAACTGAAAGCTGCTCTTGGTCGTGAAGGTATTACCGAAGATGAACAGAAAGAACTTTTGGTTAGCTGTATTCAAGGTGATGAAGTTGCTAAGATTAAAGGTTCTAAATGTGCTAATACTGCTGCTTTGTCTGGTATTGGTGTAACTCTTAACTTTACTGATTCTAATGTTTGGAAACAGTTGAAAGCTGATATGACTGATGAAGAAGCTACTTCTAAGAATCGTGTTTATACAGTAGATATTGATAACTTGCAAGAAGCTGTTGTTAATAACGGTCATAAAGATATTGTTGTTAAGATTGCAATGCTTACCGAATATAAAGATGAAGAACCTATTCGTATCGGTAAGAAAGCTGAAAAAGAAGAAACTGCTGAATAATCAAGTCTTCGTCCTAGAAATATAGTATCTTGAACATAGAGCTGCATTGTTAGTATTGCTAATGGTGCAGCTCTTATTTTATCTAATAATTCTTTTAATTACTTTAATTATGTCGACAGAAAAAGAAATTAAGAATGAAGCTGCTGTTGCAGCAAGTGCTGAACAAACTGCTAATGCAGAAGTACAAACTCCTAAAAAACGTAGAGGTAGAGGTATTAATAATGATTTACGTGATGTAACTCGTAAAAAGTTTGATGAACGTACTGATTGTAATAAAGCTAATGGCTTGTTTATTGGTCATCTTGAAGATGTTAAAGTTGATTGGGCTACACTGAAAGATGATGTTCAAGGTATGTCTTCATTTGCTGGTATGAGTATTCCTTATCTTACATTTACTTTTGCTAGTAATCATGAAAATATCAATGAACGTCGTTATGTAACTCAACGTCTTCTTCCTGCTGAAAGTAATGTTGAAACTATTCCCGGTGGTAAAGGTGCTTGGAAAGTTGATAACATTTTCCGCTTTATGAAACATATATATAATGTATTTGTTCTTAAAGGTCGTGATTTAACAGAAGAAGAAATTGATGCTCTTACTTTGCCTTTTGAAGATTTTGATGAAAATATGCAGTATGTACCTGTTGAAGCTGAAGAAGTTATAGCTGGTTATAAGACTGTGTTTGAAAATTATGTTAAGTTACTTAACAATAATGGTAAACCTGTTTATAATGATGCTAAAGGTAAACCTATTACTATTTGGATGAAGCTTCTTCGTTTCGTTAAGAATGATGGTAAATGGCGTGCTGTTGTTGGAAGTAAATCTTCATTTGGTGATTTAGGATTTCCTACATTTATTAACGATGGAGTTATTGAACTTTATAAAGAACAATCTGCTCCTAGTTTGCATATTGACCCTTATAAAGAAAGTATTGTTTATCAAAAATCTGCCGAACAAGCTAAACAACCAAATGTTGCTATGCCCGGTGTAGGTGTAATGCCCGGTGTTCAAACTGCTGCTCCTATGAATCCTGTTGGTGGATTTAATGGAGGTGGAGATTTTAGTCCATTTGGTGGTAATGATGCTGCTGGTGCTTTTGTTAATCCAACAGAAGATTTGCCATTTTAAAAAATTAAAGTTAGTTAAATAGTTGTATATAAGAGGATTGGGTGCTATTTTAGTACCTAGTCCTCTTTTTTTATATGTTCACGATAAAGGTCAAATTAGAAATATTATGAAAAGAAATATTAGTAATACTATTTTAACTAAAGATTATATTTTCTCTAAAGTTAGTCAAATTACTATTTTTAGTACTTATACTGGAATTAGTGTTGAAGATATACAACATTGTATAGATACAGGAGAATTTATATCTAGTCCTTTTCGTGAAGATACTCATCCTAGTTTTGGTTTTAGATATGATAATAGGAATAAACTTAAAGGAAGAGATTTTGCTGGATATTGGTGGGGAGATTGTATAGATGCTGCTGCAACTGTACTCTCTGAAATTGTTCATAAGCAAATTGATATTTCTATTAAAAGTCAATTTCTATTTGTTCTTAAACATATTGCTTATACTTTTAGAAATATTATTTATGGACAAGATAAAGATGAAAACAACGATTATAATATTACTAGGGCTATTAGTAATGTACGTAATCATAAACCTATTATTGAACTTGTTACTCGTCCGTGGAATAATTTAGATGCTAAGTATTGGGGACAATTTGGTATTAATCTTAATTTTCTTAATACTCATTTTGTTTATCCTGTTGACCAATTTTATATTAATCGTTCTACTAATCCTATTCCTAAATATTTTTACGATAAAGATAAAACGGATTTATGTTATGGATATGTTCTTGGACAAGATAAAAGAGGAATAGTTAATGTTAAACTGTATTTTCCAAATAGAAATAAGAAAACTGAAGTTAAGTTTATAACTAATAGTAATACTATTGAGGGAGTTATTAATCTTGAATTAGATAATTATGACGTTATTATTATAACTAAATCTACTAAAGATAGATTAAGTCTTGAATGTTATCTAAAGAGTATTAATCGTTCCATCCTCTACGGGGGGTCTACCCTTGAATCTAAAACTATTGGTGTTGTTAATATTCCACATGAAACTTATAAACTTCGTCAAATTGAATATAATTGGCTTCGTAGTAAACTTAATCGGAATGGTTTTCTTATTAGCCTTATGGATAATGATAGAACTGGTCTTATGGAAGCTGTAATTCTTAAGAATGATTATGATATTATACCTATTATTATTCCTAAAGAACTTGGCGTTAAAGATTTTGCAGAATTGAGAAGTAGTTATTCTACAAATGTTATTAATGAACTAACTCAACAAGTTGTTAAATATATAGAAGATAATTATGGAGAAGAAACTGAATTTACTTGGGATACGGAAGAAAGTGATACTTTGCCATACTAAAAGTTTAGCTGGTGTTACATATACTGTTATGCGTCCAATTACTGAGGAGGATGAACAAAATCTTGATAAATTTGAATATCTTGATATAGATAATAAACATATCGATAAAAGAGATATTTATTGTTATGGAGAAATTAATCTATCTTCTAATGATGACGTTGAATATATCAAAAAGTTTAGCTTACTTGATACTGATAACGGTGGAACTGTTCATAGTAATTTTAATTATCAAGAAGGTTATGCTCTTATTGAAGGAATAGCTAAAACTTATCCTACATTTGATATTGTTGAATGGTTTAAATATAATCATTGTCTTATAGGTAAACCAACTCGTATTATTATTTATAAATGTAAGAAAGAAAATCTATGATAATAAAAGGATATGAAGAAAAGCTAGATGATAGAGATATTAGATATATTAATTATATTATTGATAAATCTACAATGGCTGATGCAATTGAATCTTATATTAAAGATTTAGATTGTACTATTATTTATCCTGATGGTTCTCGTCCTAGACAAACTATTAATTATGGTTATCGTATTACTCTTTCTAGTATTGAATATATTCTTGATAAACTTTATCTTGTTCTAGAACATCATCCAGAAAAAGCTCAAAGTTATATTGATTATCGTAATACTATTATTAAAAGAATTATTGATATACATGAAAAAAATCTTGATTTCGAGAGAAGAAACCCAGTACGATATTATAGTAAAGAACCAAGGAAACGCACTAGAAGTGCTAGCAGAGTTAATCAATCAAAAGATGTCTTTACAGGTAAACCCATTGATGTTAGCACCGGTATTGCAAAGGCTATTAAGCCTAAAAAGGAAACGATTGCTCAGCGTAAAGCTAAACTTTTAGGTGGTAAAGCTGTTAGTTTTGCATTTAATGGTTTAAAAATAAGTGAACATAATGAATAAACTTTATCGTAGAAATAACAATGGTGTGCCTACTGTTTGGTGGGCTGAACTTGACAGTGGTACTAATAGTGTCACTGTTTTTTATGGTCTTGTTCAAGGTAATATTCGTAAAGAAGTTTATGCTGTGACTCAAAAAGATGGTCAAAAAGAACTTGAAAGTAGATATAATGATAAGATTAAACAAGGATATACATATCTTAATGAACTTTGTGATATGCAGGGTTTACCCCCCGTGGAGGATGGAGATAATGATACTCTATTTAATTTTCTAAATACTTATCTACCTAAAGATCTTAGTAATGGAAACAGTAATCTTTTACTTCCAATGCTTGCTAAAACGTATAGTGGTAATGTTTGGAAAAAAGTCAGTTGTATGTATGGTCAGTATAAGATTAATGGTCTACGTTGTATTATTACTGCTTATACTCAAAATGATATGTTTAAACCTGTTAGACTTCGTTTCCAAAGTCGTGAAGGTCTTACTTGGCATACTCTTGGCTATCTTGAAGATTATTTGCTTGCTACTATCAATACAAATATTATCGACGATATGATTAATGGATTTGCAGCACTTGATGGTGAAGTTTATCTTCCAGGTTATACTGTTAATCAAATTAATCATTTTGTTAAAGATGCTAATTGTGTTGAAAATAAACTTCTTCAGTTTTGGTGTTATGATATTATGATGGAAGGTAATCAAACTCATAGAAATACATATCGTTATCATATTAAAATGCCTACTCGCTTTAATAATATTAAAGAACATTATAATAATAAAGAACGATTGATTATTCTTCCTAGCGGATATATTACTAATGATAATGAAGCTATTGACGCTAGAAATGAATTTATTAATTTAGGATTTGAAGGTCTTATACTTCGTAATGCTGAAACTGATTATCAATATGGTAGACGTAGAGCTAATTATATGGAAAAGTTTAAAGATGCTGCTGAGGGAGATTTTATAATTCTTGATATTTATAAAGAAAAGAAACGTGATTTACCTATTCTTCTTTGTAAAAATGATATTAATAATGAAAAATTTGAAACTCGTTTAAGCACTAGTCATATCGTTCAACAGGAAGTTTTATTCGATTCTCAATCTTATATTGGTAGAACTGTTCATATAGAATATGGCGAACGAAGTGGAGTTTCTAGAGTTCCATTTCATATTAAAACTGTTGTTATAAATGGAGATACTAGATTATAATGTAATTAAGAATAATAATTTTGATAGAACTAAATCTTATTTTAGTTGTTATTATAAATCTATTATTCTATTTACTGATTATGATGCTAAAAGTTATAATTTCGCTGTTAGATATAATGACAGAACTAAAAGTAATGAACTTTATGTGATTTTATATAATGATGATAAAGTTAATAATAGTATTCCTGTTGTTCGAGATGCTAATACTGGATTTAAGTTATATATTCCTAATAGAGTTATTAGACTTCTTGATACAAGACTACGTAATACTTTTGTTATGTCTAAAGATGATTTTAATATTAATGTTAAATTTGTAGAAGAACGTAATGGTTTTTGTATTATTTATCATATAGATATTGAATAAGGTAAAGCCTAGTACATAATATGGTGTGCTAGGCTTTTCTGTTTGTTAGAAGTCTAAAACTATACAGAACACGCTCGTAGACATGATTCTTTTTGCCTGTATTCAATTTTATATATCAGAATGATTAATCTATCACGATAAGATTTGCGTGCTGTGGTGAGCCTTAAAATGCGTCATTCTCACTATGATATTTAACATTAAATTCAGCATCATTATTACTAGTAAATTCCTATTATATTTTTATATTTGTCTTGATAAACAAAAACAAATTATTATGAGTATTAATAAAGTTACTATTGTTGGTATTAAAGGATTTAAAGGAAGCGGTAAAGATACAGTTGCTTCTATGATTAGTTATATCCTTCATGATGGTATTATGAAAGCTACTTATGATAAATGGCTTTTCTTTCATAAGAATGGGTTTGTTGAAAATAATGAAATAATTATTCATTTTGCTGATAAACTTAAAGATGATATATCTGAATTTTGTGGTATTGACCGTAAACTTCTTGATAGACAAGATATTAAAGAAGAAAATTATTATAATTTTAAAACTGGTATTGTTTCTACTAATATCAAAGATGCAGATAGAGTTATTAATAATATAGGGGAATTTAATTATGATAATTTATCTTCACTTCTTTCTTTAAATAATAATATTTCTATTAAAATTAGAGTTCTTCTCCAATATTATGGTACTAATGTTATTAGAAATCATTTTTGGCATAATGCTTTTGTTCATTATACTATTAATAAAGCATTTGATATTAGAAATAAACTAGGTCAATGTATTATTGCTGATGCTAGATTTGATAATGAATGTAATGTTATTAAAGTATGTGGTGGAAAAATAATAAGAGTAGATAGAAGAGTTAATAATGATAATCATGAAAGTGAACAAATAACAATTAATGAAGATGATTATGTTATTGATAATACTGGTACTTTTGTCGGTCTTTTCTATAAAGTTCTTAAATTTGTAACTGATTATATGGTATGAAATTACATCCTATTTTTGGTATAAATGCTCTTGCTAGAGTTTGTATATGTTGTGGTAAAGTTATTGGTTATACTCCACTTGGAAATTCTGTTGAAGAAGATGCTAGTAAGAGTAAACAAATAGCTGAAGCTATTGTATGTAAAGAATGTATAGATAAGCTTGATAGTGAAACTTGCTTTATAGCTTGTGACATGGATAAAGATAATTATATAACTGCTACTTATGATACTTTATGGATTAGAAATAAAGGTCTTAAAGAGTTTTTTAAAGAGCTTGATTCTATACAACCTATTAATATTATACCTAAAGAACATTTTTATAGTATATTTGGAAATGTAGTTAAAGATTTTTATAATAATCAAGAAGATGAAAATAATTGAACCAAAAGTTGAACTTTGGCAACAAGGAGATGATGCTAAAGCTCATGTTGCTAGATGTGCAAGAGTTTGTTATGGTAGAGAAACAGGTAATGATGAAGCTACTGTTAAAAGACTACTTGATAGTAAACATTGGAGTATGTTTAGACATATTACTTATCATATAATTGCAAATGATAGTGATAAAGATTTAGAAAATCTTATTATTAATCACGCTAATACTATTGGTTTTAGCTATCATTATGAAAAGCATATTTACTATATAACTGTTAATGGTAATTGGGCTTTAGACCATAAAGTACCATTTGAATATTTGTCTAAATATATTGTTCCTATTGAAGATTTTCGTAATACTGAAATAGGATTTCATATGATGAGATATACTTTTTGTGTTGATACACAAATTAGTACAAGTCGTGAACTAAATAGAGTTAGTCCTAATAGTATTGCCGAAATGAGTACTCGATATGTGTATGAAGATGGAAGTATTTGTCGACCTCATTGGCTTAATAAAGAATTAATAAAACAATATGAAGAAGAACCTATTGATGATATGACTTCTACTGTTTATTTAGATTCTTGTAATGATTCTTTTAAAAGATATAAATTTCTTATAGAAAGTGGTATGCATCGTCAAGATGCTCGTGGTGTTCTTCCTCTTGATACTGCTACTAGATGTGTTTATACATATTCTACAAAAGAATGGTTTGATATAATTAAGAAACGTGTGTATAATACCACAGGTAAAGCACATCCTAATGCTACTATTATATGTAAACTTATAGAGCAAGAATTAAATGGACTTGGATATGAAGTTAAAATTTAATTTTAATAAAAGAAATAGATATAAAAATATTTGTTCTATTGAAGGATGTAATAATAGTGCTTGTGGTAAATATTGTAATAAACATTATCATCAAATTAAAAGATATGGTAATATTAAAACTCGTACACGCTTTGATAAAAATGAAATTATTATAAATGATAATATTGCTAAAATATTATTATATGATAATAATTGTAATGTTATAGATTATACTATTTATGAAGAAATGAGACATAATAAATAAATTATTAACTATTTAAATATTAAAGTTATGAGAAGAAGATTTCATGGTTTTAATAACCGTTTTAGAACTACTAAAAATACAGAAGCTATTGTATTTGAAAATGGTGGATTTGTTGGTAATCTTGGTTTAAGTAAAAAACTATGGAAAAAGTATATTGAAGCTAGTTATAAATATAGAACTAATACTGATAAAATGACTGCTAGTGATTATACTCATTTATTTGGTTATTTAAATCCTTATTATCGTTCTGCTTATAATGTATCTAAACGTAGAAAATAATGGCAAGTATTTATAATATTACTACTGAACTTGAGGATATATTTCTTGAGTTAGAAGAAAATGGAGGTGAATTAACTCCTGAACTTGAAGAACGCCTTGCTATTACACAAGATAATCTTAAATCTAAACTTGATGGTTATCGTAAAGCATATACTGTACTTAATCTTGAAGCTGAATCTTGTAAAAAAGAAGAGCAACGATTAGCTGTTCTTCGTAAAACTAAAGAAAACAATGCTGAAAGACTTAAAGGAGTTATGCTTGATGCTGTTATTGCTTATGGAGATTTAGGTAAGTCTGGTAATAAAGTTATTAATCTAGTTGATAGTAAACTTTATACTAAGAATAGTAAATGTGTTGAAATTGATGAAAATCTTAATCAAATATTTATTGATTTAGTTCTTGAACATTTACAATCTCTTTGGGATAATGATATGATTGATGGTAATTTCTCATTTAGTAGAGATGTTCTTCTTGAACAAATTAATGATAAATTTACTGAAAGATATCCTGAACAATCTGCTAGACTTAGAGAAGAAACTGGAGGTTATTTTACTCTTGATGATTTAGATTGTATTAAAGTTAAATTTGAAATTGAAAAACCTATTGGTGATTTAGCTAATAAAATTAATTTTGATTTACTTAATACTTTCTTTAATCATCAACATGAAATGACTAGAAGTAGTAGTATTAATAAAACTATTATGAAGAATATTCTTAATGATGGTAGAGATATTAGTATAGCTAAACTTGTTGAGAATACTAGTCTTATTATTAAATAACTTGGTTATACTCCCCGTGGAGGATGATGTGCATTCCATCCTCTACGGGGAGTCAACACTACTAATCTTGTTAATTATGGAACTAGAAGATAAAGTAAGAGAAGTAATTAAATGGTATATAGATACCTATGGAGTTACTAACAGTCAAGCTATTAGAGATATTGAACGTATTATTGAATATATTAAAACTTATAATTAATGTATAAAGTTAAAGGTAAACCTTGGGCTTATTCTGGTGCTATTGATGTATCAGATTGTTCTACTGCTAAAGAAGTTATGATTAAAGCTAATCTTAACTTTGAAGTAGCTAAATGTGAATTGGTTGGTAAAATGCCTATTAAACTTACTGGTACAGATGAAGAACTTGACAGAATTATTAAAGAACAGAAAAATGGCGCTCACGTATTTGGTACTGACATTTATCGTAAGTGTGATAACGCCTTTGCTACCTATCGTACTGATTACAATATTCCTCTAGGAACAGTTAGAAATAAATATACAATTGTTCAAAATAATGAAGCTTTTAATTTCTTTGATGATGCAATTGGTAAAAATTCTGCTATTTGGCAAACTGCTGGATTTTGGGGAAATGGTGAAAGAATATTTGTAAGTGCTAAACTTCCTAATAATATTCTTGTTAAAGGTGACCCTGTTGAAAATTATCTAGTATTTACTAATACTCATGATGGTAGTGGTGGAGTTAAGATTTTATTTACTCCTATTAGAGTTATTTGTCAAAATACTCTTAATGCTGCTATTCGTACTAGTAGTAATTATGTTAGTTTTCGACATACAACTAGTGTTCATAATAAGATTTCTGTTGCACAAGAAATACTTGGAATTAGTAAAATTAAATCTGAAGAATTTGGTCAATATTGTAATTTACTTGCTAATATTAAAGTTACTGACGAAGATGTAATTCAATTTATTGGAGAAAATCTTCTTACTAGTGATGAAATTCAACGTCTAAAAGATACAGGACATACTATTAAAGATATTGCTTATCGTAGTGGTTTAGCTTTAACTGATAGTAAAATAAGTAGTAGAAAAATGAATGTTATTTCTGATACTTATAGTTATTATTTTGATGGCCCAGGTCAAAGAGATATTCTTGGTACAGCTTGGGGTGCAGTTAATGCTATTAGTGGATATTATTCTAATATAGATAATATTGAAGGTACTAAGCGATTTGATAGTATTTGTTATGGTGATAAATCAAGAAAAATAGAAAATGCTTTTGCACTTGCAGAAGCTCTTTAATTTATTAATTTAATTGTATATGGAAGTAAAAGTATTTAAACTAAAAGAGATTAAACTTCTTAGTGGAGATGTTGTAGATGTAGAACAGTATTGTAATGTTCAACCTATTTTACCTGCTTATGGTAAAGAAGGTGATGCTTGTATGGATATTTATCCTATTTGCTATGAATATGATGTAGATAAAGATAGATTTATTTATCATACAGGTTTAGCATTTAATATAGGAAATGATGCTAATGGTGAACCTAATGAAATGTCTTTACGTCCTAGAAGTAATCTTACTAAATCTGATTTTTATATACCTAATTCTCCTTCTACTATTGATTGGGGTTATCGTGGAGAACTTTTGGTTGCTTTTAAGAATCGTACTTCTAGAGATTTAGTTCATGCTGTATCTACTCTTGTTGAAGTAGTTGATAAACTTAGACAACATATGCATTTGCCTGATAGTATGGTAGGTAATTCTAGACTTAAACTTAATAGTGTTAGAACTACAATGACTAATATTCTTGCTAAAGTTTCTATTCCTCCTTATGATTGTAATGGAGAAGATAGATGTGCACAATTAATTATTAATAGTGCTCAACGTATTACTTGGAAAGAAGTTAATTCTATTGAAGAACTTGGTGAAACTGAACGTGGAAACAAAGGATTTGGAGAAGGAACAGGAGGAGCAGCTAAAGCTTAAAGTTGGTGCTCGTTATATTCATAATAAAACGTCTAATGAATATATAATTATTAGTATTACTAAAATGAAACATCCAGATACAGGTGAATGGATTCCTGCTGTTATTTATAAAGTTGATGGACTTGAACCTTTATGGTGTAGAAGTGTTGAAAGTTTTAAAAGTCATTTTAGTGATGCTAAAGTTGAAGGTAATGAAGTTTATCTATGAAAAAGTTAATCTTGTTTTATTTACCTGATTGTAATGTTAGTAAACTTTTTGAAGAAAGGCTTCATAAAGCTCTTGCTCTTCCTGAGTTTGCCGGTAGGTTTAATCTTATTAGGTATAATCTATATACTGATACTGGTAGACAAGAAGCGCGTAGTGTTGGTATTAGTGATGCTCCTACTGCTTATTGTAATGGTGATATTCTACGTGGTATGCAAAGCGATTACACTATTAGGAAATATCTTCGCAAGCTGTTAGGATAGTCATAGATATGATTCTTTTGCCCTATATTGAATTTTAATTATCATTGTGATTAATCTATCACGATATGAATATCATTCAATGTGGGGCTTCAAAATAGCTAATTTTATAAATTCTCATTATATTATACGAATACTATGGTTAAAATTGAATTTTATTATAAAAGTGCTAATAAAGATAAAACAGAAGCTATGCGAGAAGCTATTGATATAGCTTTATTTGGTACTAATGTTCAATGTAATTTTAAAAATCTTCCTGATCATCTTATTCTTGAAAATATGATACTTGAAAAGGCAACTGCTGGTAAAAATATTACTGTATATCCTACTTGTATTATATATAGAGATGATACAGAATATAAACGATATAGTAATTCTGTTACTTGGGAAGAACTTCGTAATGATATTAATTATCTTATTGGAGATGAACCTACAAGACAAACAAATAATATATTTGTTGAAGCGTTTATTGATGAACATGATTGTATAACTCGTGCTAAATGTGCTGATGCTATTGCTTGGATGTGGAAATATCAAAATACTAAAGTAGAATATATTCAAACTAATGTTGACAATCCGAATAAGTTTGCTGTTGTAATTAAAGATAGTTGGAGAACTTATGCTACTTATGTATATTCTGATAGTCTTACTACTGAAATGATTAAGAATACTCTTCTTAGAGTTCCTAATACTATTAAAGAAGCTGTTAAAAATAATGCTATTGTGTTATGATACGTATTGATTGTTTTACTAAAGATGGCTGTTACGCTTGTAAAATAGCAATTAAAAATATAACTGAAGCTATTAATGAAGCTAATTGCAATATTACTCTTAATATTCGTAATACAAATCTAGATGATATTCTAAGAAAAGAAATTACTAAATTTCCTACTACTGTTATTACTAAAGTCGATAATGATTATAAAAGAAAAGAATTAGCTCGACTTGAAGGTAGCTTTCCTAGTGATTATATTAAAGATATTATTAATAAACTTGAAAAAGAATAAACTATGACAGTTAAAGAACTTATAGATAAACTTCAACAATTTGATGAAGATAAACTTGTTTTAGTTGAAGATACTGAATATAAAGAATTTCAGGCTATTGATGTTGAACCGGTAGATGATAGATTTGTAATAATTACTACTACTATTAAATAAATAATTAAATTTTAAAATTATGGCTAAATTTATTGGTGTTAAAATGATTGAAGCTGTTCCTATGACAGCAGAAGAAGCAATTAAAAATCATTATATTGTTTCTGCTTTTTCATCTGAAAAAGATGGTTATGAAGTAATTTATAACGATGGTTATAAATCTTGGTGTCCTAAAAGTATATTTGAACGTACCTATTTTGAGATAAAATTTGATGATAAACTTTCTCCCGAAGATATTGACAATTTTATTAAATCTGAATCTTGTACTACTGCTGGTAAGAAAACTACAATTGGTGTTCTTACATGTTTAACCGGATTTGAAGCTACTGTATCTTCTTCTTGTGTTAAACCTGAAAATTACGATATTAATATAGGTAAGAAATATGCTATTGAAAAAGCTAAAGACCAAATTTGGTCTGGTCTTGGATTTGTTCTTCAATGGGCTATTAATGGTCTAAAGAAGAAATAGTTATAGTTAATGCTAATGGTTTATATGTTATACTTAAAGCTAGCTCTAATAGAGCTGGCTTTGTTCAAGATAGCGGATAGGTTGGAATCGCTACGAGTGCTACGCACTCTTCGCTATACTCCCCGTGGAGGATGGAATGGTGGTTGTGCTAGTAATATTAGTATAGTTATTAATGATAATGATTATATTGATTGAATGAATACTAGTCTATTCCATCCTCCACGGGGAGTTGAGCGTAGCGAAGCGGAGCGTTCTACTAATCCTTAAACTTATAGTCGTTGGCATGACTAAAACCTCGGTAGCTAAGCTAGTCTTACTACTGGGGTTTATTTTTATCTTATTGTTAAACTTAAATATATTATAATTATGGTTGCATTTATTGTTCTTCTTGGAATTATATTTGGTGGTGTTAAACTATTAGCTGTTGCTAATAATATTAGTGATAATGAAGCTATGGATAAGTATAGTGGAAAACTATTTGTTGTTGGTATTATAGTTTTTGTTATTCTTATGTGTGTTATTGGTAATAATGATGATGGTTTTAATTAATATAAAAGTAAAAGGGCTTGTCTAGGTAGTGATACCATAGGCAAGCCCTTATTTTTTACTAGATTCAAGTCCAGCTTATTCAAATATATCTTTAGCTATATCTTTATAAGGTATAATACTAAGTATATTTTCATCAAGTTTATAATAACTATTATTATTAGGTAAATCAAGAACTCGATTAATACTACGAACAACAGGTATATTACGAACAGCCATAACTTCAAACTTATTCATACCTTTATATCTACCAGTAGTATATTCCTCAGTAAAATCTTCTTCAATAAGAAATCTAGCAGCCATAGCAGTAGTACCAAGTAAGTCATTAATAGTTTGTCCAATAGCAACAGGACTAGACCATAGTTTTTTACCTTCAGCATAAGCACCAAATGGAGTAAATGAAGCAGCTTCAGAAGCAAGACGGTCAGCATGATAAAGCATAAGATTATATATAATACTTTCATCATCATCTCCTCCCATACCAGTTATAGCAATTGCTCCAATAACAGCAGCACCTACATAAAGTAAATCACCTAAATTACGTCTAATATTTGCTTTTTCATGTTCAGGAAGAAGTTCATAATTAAGTTTGAAATTAACAGCAAATGAAAGTAAATTCTTACCATAAGTTTGGAATGCTTTAAGAACATCACTTACATTATTAATTTCTCCTACGTTACTTTCTTTAAATGGAATAGTTAAATAATCATATAAACTAGTATA
>OLIX01000898.1_pt1 | contig 28796 bp, 33 predicted proteins | sample 1601331 | NCBI WGS metagenome assembly OLIX01 (sample SAMEA2452120, study PRJEB22498) | human gut metagenome | biome: human feces; feature: human gut; material: feces | place: Australia | collected 2012 | reverse complement strand
GACCCTGAAATGGTTGGCGAAGTTTTGGCGGTAATGAAAGAACTTGCCGATGAAGGTCTGACGATGGTAATTGTAACGCATGAAATGGCTTTTGCGCGTGATGTATCTTCGAGGGTAATTTTTATTGACCAGGGCGTTATCGCAGAAGAAAGCAGTCCGGAAGAAATTTTCTCTGCGCCTAAAAACCAGCGCACCAAGGACTTTTTAAGCCGCTTTAATTTAGGCAAACAGTAAAAACTTAAAGGATTTTTCTCCTGCTTGAATAAAAAAACTAAAAACCCGAAAGACCGTATACAAGCGGTTTTCCGGGTTTTTCTTATTGTTAGGCGTACTAAAAACGTACTATTTTGCGGTTATTTACATTAAGCCGTTTATTTTTTCAGCTAATTCGCTGCCTTTATTTGGGTAAAGGTGGCTGTAAGTGTTAAGCGTGGTTTTAACGTCATCGTGCCCCAGTCGCTCACTGATGGCAAGCGGTGAAAAGTTTAATTCTATTAGCAGGCTTGCATGGCTATGGCGCAGGTCATGCAGGCGTATTGGTTTTATACCGGCAAGGCCTGCCGTTGCTTTTAGTGCCCTTGCAAGATTGTGTTTGTTAAGCATTGGGAACAGGCGTTCATGCGGTTGTGGTTCGTACATTGCTGCTATGTAGTTATCAAACATGGCGCACAGTTTGGCAGGCAGGGTTATTACACGCTTGCTTTTTGGTGTTTTCGGCGACTGTATGATAATTTGCTTTTTAATAACAGCAAGGTTTTTGTTTATATTCAGCGTTTGCGCCGTTGGGTTGTAGTCCTGTATGGTTAAGGCTAAAAACTCACTAATGCGTAAGCCTGTATAAAATAACACAGTGTACGCAAAAATCAACGTTTCAGTGCTTATATTTGCTTTGGGTAACGGCGAGCCGTTTTTCAGCAGGGCATTGATAAAAGTGTTAAATTCTGTTAAAGTCCAAAAATCAATACGCCCGGCGTGGCTTTTGCCTATCGTACCGGCAAGGCGTACAGGGTTGGCTTGCAGTTTGTAATACTTAACAGCATAATTAAAAATTGCTGACAGGATGGCGTTTAAATGCCGTTGAGTTGTTTCAGCATAACCGGCGCTTATTATATCGTTTTGCCATTTGCGAATAGTTACCGGCGTTATAGCTGTTAGCGGCATATCGCCTAAAAAGGGCAGAATGTATTTTTCCATATCGTACACGCGCTGATTAACGGTTGTAGGCTTGTGGCGTGCCTTAAAGTCCGTAATGTAAATATCATACAGCGCGGCGAACTTCATAGAGCAGTCCCCGGCAGTTTTGTTTAAAAACTCCTGCTCATAGGCTTTAGCATCGCGCGCAAGGGTGAAGCCCTCTTTTTTCTTTTGGCGGCGTATGCCCTGCCAATCTGTATAATAAAATTTGCAGTAGTATTTTTTCGTTTTTTCGTTGTAGTAGGTTGGCACGGTAAAACCTCCTAAAAGATAAAATCACAGCAGGCGAATAACACGCCTGCTTTTTTTATTGCCTAAAACCTGTAAAAACTTGAACTTGTTATAAAGTACAGGCATATTGCATAAACTGACGGCTTGAAAATCTATTTACGCCGCCGCTTTTGCTGTTTTAAGCCGTTTTTTACTTCGCCACATAAACTTAAGGGCAAGGCGTTAAAAACTCCTTAAAACAAACATGAGCGCATAATAAAGGCATATATATAAACAAACTTTCTGAATGTTGGTACGTATGTTCTTAAAACAGATTAAAAAATATACCTGTTAGCAGTTAAGTAACAGGCAGTACCTAAACGGTATTCGAGGTTAAGCGGTATGTAATTATAGAGGTATGCCCAAAAATGGGCTGCCCTCTTTATAGCGTCTAAAGTAACAAAACGATACTTTACACAGTCCCGCTTTGGGATTGAGTTTTAAAAGGGTGTAACGAAACGGTATGCCCTTAATGGTGGACACCCTTGTTGGATAGCTGAAAACCTAACAAAACCTAACATTTTGGCGTATATGCCCGGCGATGATACCCTGTTATGGGGAGCCGTTTATTCTGATTGCGCCGGCGGTGTAGGCGTTTGATGGGTAATAAATTGGCAATAGCTTTTTATTTGCCGGAATTGTTCATCGTTTAAATGCAGCGCAAGGCTTAAAAAATATTCTAAATAGCTCGTGCTGTTTGGATTGCTTTTATAATGCCACAAATCAACAAGCATATAACGAGAAGTTGTTATAAATAGCTGCCGTTGCCGTTCTAATTCGGCTAATTTTAGACCAATAGCCCTGTTTAGTAATTCTTGATTATAATTTAATTCAGAGCCGTGCAATTCATCAAAAGTAATATCAAGAGCGGCACAAAAACGTAAAATCATTTCCGGCGAAATATTGATAATTTGCCCTTTTTCGTATTTGCTAACGGCGGCTTTTTTTAGATTAAGCAATTCGCCTAATTCTGTTTGTGTTAAGCCTTTTTCTTTTCTCTTTTTTCTTATCAATTCGCCAAAAAAATTTGTGCCCATATATGACCTCTCAACACTTTTTCAAGATAAGTTTAAACGAATTTTAGAAAAAAAGCAAGAAAAATATCTTGCAATAGACTTTTGAATGTGTTAAAATACGAAACAAGAAGTATCTTGCAGTAGACAAAAAGGAGGTGCAAAAATGAATAAAGAACTTTTTAAATATTATGCTGCTAAAAATGGCGATAATATGCGCAGTGTAGCAAAAGCCTTGAATTTATGGCCGCAGACAATATCGGCACGAATCAATGGACGCTATGGCAAGTTTAGCTATGAGGAAATAGCTATATTAAAACAACGCTGGCAGTTAAATGATGAGCAGTGCGCAGATATTTTTTTGCAATAAAAGTATCTTAAAATAGACTTTAAAGGAGGTGAAACAATGGAGCAGGAAAAAGCGCTTTTAAATGCGCAGGAAGTTATGGCATTGTTGGGGTGCAGCGAATACAGAGCATATAAAGTAATACGCGATACCAACGAAAAATTAAAAGCCGCCGGAAAGCTGACCATAAGAGGGCGAGTTAACCGGCGGTACTTGATGAAATTACTTGATGTTGAAGGATTGTAAAATGACTAAAAGGGTAAAAATAAAAGCCGCCAATGGTTCGAATTTTGGCGGCAAGTGGTGAAACGTGTGCGATGAGGAATAACATTTCGACCACTTTCATTTTACCACGTTTTTGCCCTTGAGTATAGAAGGGAGTTTTTGAAAATGGGTAATATCTCAAAAATGTATATTAAGTTAAACACTTATGATACATTGGTTGTAAACCCTGCAATTAAGCCGGGTAAAGGTGAACTGGCGGCAATGCGGCTGACAGATGGCAGGTTTGTTTTAAACCGTGTTACAGGCAATATGCAGGGCGTTGGAGTGTTGGGCAGCGTAATACAAATACAACGCGATTACAGGAATGGAGAACCGCCATACACCATGGCAGACGCAAGGAATGAACGGCAGTTTTATTACTGTTTGCCGGAGTTTAGCAAGCTGCTTTACAGGGGCTTGTTAAAGGCAGAACGGCAGTACAGCTTTGCAGACTACCAACACATTACAGAATATTTTTTTGAGCGGTTAAACCGTACGTGTTGGGACGGTAGACGGCGGCGGACAGTACAGGAGGGAGTGCAATGCTGATAAAAAATATTAGAGCGCCTTATTCCGGCGAAACCATGAAAAACTATATTGCTTATGACATTGAAGCCAACGAAGCTGAAATAGTGCTGCATAACCGTGAATTATTACCACGCTGCTTTCGTATTCTGATTAAGCGCTTTACAAGTAAAAAGAACGTTACACGCTAATTGAAAACCGAAAAAATTTTATAGCCCTGTATTGATTGCAGGGCTTTTTTGCGAAAAAACTATATTGCAAATAAAGGGGGCATAGTAATGGCAAACAAAAGAATGTTTTCGCGCGAGGTTATAGAACATGATGATTTTTTAGAACTATCAAAAGGCGCAAAAGTTTTATATTTTTATCTTAATCTTGCTGCTGATAATGAAGGCTTTGCAAACAATAAACGCCGTGTAATGCGTATGTGCGATTGCACAGAAAATGACTTGCAGGAACTAATAAACGGCAAGTGGGTAATTCCGTTTGACAATGGTGTTATAGTTATAACTCATTGGAGAATGCATAATACGCTAAAAAATGATAGGTGTAACAGTGCATATAAAGCTGAAAAAAGTTGCCTTAAGTGTATAGATAACATATATTACTTGTGCGAAAAAGGCGCTCCTGGAAATATTTTGGAAACAAATTGGAAACGAAATGGAAACAAACTGGAAACACTTCGGAGTATAGAGGAAGAGGAGAGGAAGAAAGAGGAAGAAAAAGAGGAAGAAGAGGAACACGAACAAGAGGGTGAGAAAGAAGGGGAGGTACAGGAGGGGGAGATAAAAAGAATCGAACTACCTCAAACAATTTACGAAGATGTAATGAACGGGTCAGCTAATATGGAAGAAGCAAACTCTTGTATTGATTATTATCAGCTGCTTGTAGGTGGTGAAGTATATCCGAACTATAAACGTGACATTCTTAAAATTGCTGAACAGTATGGGGCACAGGCTTTTATTGGAGCAGTAATTATGTTAAAAGAACATAATTTAGATTACAGTTTGAGAAATATAGACGCAATTTGTTGGGCGGCTAAAAATAACCGGCAATATGCTGATATAGTTTGTAAAACACAAAAGTGAGTACTTTTTCCGAAACATATAAAAAGCAGATTAAGCGAAAAAAGGAGCGTGGAAACATGGAAGGAAAAACAACACACATAATTGCCTTGTTTGAAATGGACGGGGCACGCGCGGCTGTACTGTATGGCAGCGAGGGAAACATAGCAGATTGTTTTGACAATGCAGTAGCTTTGGTGGCTGACGGTGAAACGGCGGTGTACTATGGCGGCACGCCGGATGTATTCGAGAACGCAGCAGCACAGAGGGCGCTTAAAGAATTACAGCGGAAACGGCAGGCAGAAAATAATGGAGGTGTTAACAAATGATAACAACGCAGGAATTAACAGACAAACAAGCACGCTTTTGTGAGGAATACTTAATTGACTTAAACGCCACGCAGGCTGCTATTCGTGCCGGTTATTCAGAAAAAACTGCACGAGAGCAGGCGGCACAAAACTTATCAAAACTTAACATTCAAGAAAAAATAGCAGAATTAAAAGCAGAACGGTCAAAACGTACTGAAATAACACAGGACAGTGTTATACAGGAATTGGCGGCGGTGGCACGGGCAGAAGTAAAAGGCGTGCGCGCGGTCGATAAATTAAAGGCTTTGGAGTTGTTGGGCAAGCATTTGGGTATGTTTGTTGAGCGGTACGAGGTAAACGCGGCAGAGATTGAAAAGCGTATAGCAGAAGCGCGCGAGCAGGGCAAGAAAGAGGGCACGCAGGAACTTTTAGAAGCCATGCCTCTTGAAGCATTAAAAATACTGGCACATACAGAACCGGCAGACTAAACACAGGAAAGGAAGGGAGGTTTTGCGGTGTTCTTTAAAAAAGCGGCGGCAGGACGCAAAAACCCGGAAACAGAAATACAGAACGCAGTTAGAAACGAGTTGCGGAAAGACGGTTGGATGGTAATAAGACATCAACAGGGATTAGGCGCATATAAAGGCTTTGCAGACTTAACGGCGGTGAAGGATGGTAAAACTATATACGTTGAAATTAAAACGCCGACAGGGCGATTAAGTGACTGGCAGAAGCAGTTTAAACACGATATAGAAGCGCATGGGGCGCAGTATATAGTTTGCCGGAGTGTTGAGGATATAACGCCTTATCTGACAAGCACACAACAGTTATTTTGACAGGAGGAAAAAATAATGGGCTTTAAAGCAAAAGATATAAAAGGGCTTTTGGTACTGATGGAGAACGAGAAGGACGGCAAGGCGCTTGCTGTATACGGCGGCGCAGAGTGCCTGCGGAAGCTTTGGAAGATAAGAGCGGCAGCGAGATAATGGCAATAATGGAGGGCGAGCCCGGCAGGTTTTTTGAAATGCTGTTAAAAACTGTTAAGAAAAGTTAAGAATACAAAAACAGGGGGCTGTATATAGGGCAGTCCCTTGTTTTATTTTCGGCGGTAAAGTATAATATTATTACAGTTTGAAACCCCATAAAAACCATATAAAAACCCCATAAAAAACGGCTGAAAAAAGCATAATTTGACATAATGCACATTATCGGACGTTATTTTATATGCTTTTTATAGTTTAAAAATATGCATAAGTAAGCGTACTAAAAACGTACTAAAAAAACTCAAAACATACAAAAAACGCAAGTTTAAACAAAAAACAAAAGCTGAAAAGCCGCATATTTACTGATGTTTCATAAATCAAAAGCCAAAGATATTACTGCTTGTAGAATTTTACAGCAGGAGATTTTTTATATATAACCCGAAAGGATTTTGCCAATGTTAAGAAAATTACTTTCTTTTATATGCTGCATATTATTTTTAACGCTTTTAAATACGGCCGGTGCTGCTGGCAGAGGTACTATTTTATTTGTGCCGCTCGATAACCGCCCGGTATGCCTGGAGTATTCCGTAAACAGCATGCAGGCAGCAGGCTGGAACGTGGAAACGCCGCCGGAAGAATATATTGCTTCCAATCACCGCAGCGGCAATCCGGATAAGTTGTATGAATGGCTGGCAGAACGTGCGCCGCTGGCGAATGCCGTTATTGTGTCTTCCGACGCCATGCTGTACGGCGGGCTTGTGGATTCGCGCACGCACCATATTGACCACGGAGTTTTAAAAGAGCGTGCCGAACGCCTTGTAAGCCTAAAAGACCTTGGCGGCGACCCGCTGGTTTATGTTTTTACAACCATTATGCGTTCGCCGCGTGCCAGTGCGGCACCTGTGGAACCGCCCTATTATGCTGAATGGGGAAGCCGCATTTTTCAGCTTGGCGAGCTTGAAGACAGGGAAGATTTAAAAGAAATTACAAGGCGTGAACGCAAAGATTTAAAACGCCTGAGAAAAGAAATTCCGGCTGAGGTACGCGCCGATAATATGAAACGCCGTGCCTTGAATATTGAAATGACGGAGCTTTTACTGCATGGCGTGGAAAGCGGCGATTTTGATTATATGTTGATTGGCCGCGACGATACGGCACAGTTTTCACAGGCACATAAGGAAGCACGCAAAATGGGCATTCTTGTAAGCGAGCTGCCGAAAGAACGCATCCGCTTTTTTGCCGGTGCCGACCAGCTTGGTATGGTGCTGTTAAACAGGGCGGCAAACCGTTTGAGTTATGATATTCCTATGGTTTTTGCAGCGTATGGCGACGGCAAAGGCAAAAATACCATTCCTTCGTATGAAGATGACCCCGTTGATATAAGCGTAAATGAACATATTCACGCCGTTGGCGGCTGGCCTACAAAATACCTGCACCGTGCGGATATGGTGCTTTTGGTAAACACACCTGCAAGCGGAGTAACGCTCGAGGCTTCGGCACCTTCGAATAACGGTACCGTAACCAGACAGCAGGAACGCTTTATGAAAAAACTGGATTATTTTATGCAGCAGGACAAGCCTGTTGCGGTTGCCGATATTGCCTACGGCAACGGCGCGGATAATGCGCTGGTAAAAGAACTTTTTAATGAAGGCAAGGCTTACAGGGTAGCGGCTTACGGCGGCTGGAACACTGCCGGAAATACTATCGGCTTTGCTCTGTCGCAGGGGCTTTTGGCACCGCGTATGACGGAAGCGGGCAAAGATAATCTGCTTAATATACGTTATCTTGATGACTGGGCTTATCAGGCCAATGTACGCATGAAAGTATCGGCAGAATTAATCTGGCCCAACCACTGGCCGAACAGCGGGCTTAACAGCGAGCAGCTTGTAGCGGCAGAAAAGATGATTGCAAAAGAAATGAAAAATACCGCAGCGCCGCTTATGATGGAAAAAACTGTTGACGAATATAAGTTTAATCTGCCGTGGCAGCGCATGTTTGAAGTACGAGTAGCACAAAAATAACTTTACGGATGGTGAGTACGTGGAATTTGCAAATAAGCTTGTTTTAAACAGTGGTTTTGTTTTTGATTATACCAACATGTTGGGTGAAGGCAGAATTAAAACAGAAGATTTGCAGGAAATGGAAACTGCCATGCAAAAAGCCCGTGACGCAGTTAACGAAATGCGCTCGAGCGGCACGGCCTATAACCATCTTTCGAAAGATGGCACGCCTGAACCCGTATATTTTACGCGTTTGCCGGAAATAAAAAATGGCAATCCCAATACGCCGGTATCTTTGCAGAAATTAAAAGATTTTGGCGATTATTTGCGCACGAATGTTGATGCGGTTGTATTTTTAGGCGTTGGCGGCTCGTATTTGGGCAATAAGGTATTGTTTGATATTGGCGCCGGGCCGAGCTGGAACTCTATGGGTGAAAAACGCCGCAATGGATATCCGCGCATCTATTTTTCCGGCAACAATTTGGACGCAGGCCAGTGCGAAGAAATTATGAACGAGCTGCGTTACTGGTCTGTACATGCCTGGCCTAAGAAAAAACGCTTTAAGGTAATGCTGGTGCCGATTTCCAAATCCGGTTCAACGCTCGAAACTCTGGCTTCGTTTATTTATTTTTATGAAGCGTGCAATAAAAGCGTTATGTTCGATACCGAAGTTACCGCCGTTACAGACCGCAATCCCGAAGCCGGTTCGCCGCTGTTTGCGCTGGCACAGAAGCATGGCTGGCGGTGCTTTGATATTAAAAACGGCATTGGCGGGCGTTTCAGTGTGCTTACAGACCCGGGGCTTGTTACGGCTGCCGCTATCGGCATGAACGTGGAAGAACTGCTTAAAGGTGCGGGAGATATGGAAGAAGCCTGCCGTACGGATGATGTGTACGCCAATCCGGCTTTGATGAACGCCGCATTAAAATATATTGCTTCTGAAAGGTACGGCTGCCACATAGAAGTTTTTATGGGCTACGGTGAGCGTTTAGGTTCGCTGGGACAGTGGTATGTGCAGCTTCTGGCCGAATCGCTCGGCAAAAAGCACAACAGAAACGGCGGAATAGTTTATTACGGACGTACTCCGGTGCCTGCCGTAGGCACAACCGATATGCACGCGCAGACACAGCTGCATCAGGATGGCATACGCAATAAGGTTGTACAGTTTTTGCAGATAAAAAATATGCCGGGCGATATTGTGCTTGGCATGCCCTTTGAAGAACCTGCGTTTAAAAAGTATAATGGTCTGAATATGTCCGATGCTTTGGCAATGGCGCTTGATTCCAATGCGGAAGCCTTGAACAGCGACAGACGTTTTAATGCGCGTTATGTTCTTCCGGAAATGAATGCCTATCATTTAGGCGAGCTGTTCTACTTCTTAATGCTCAGCGTGGCTTATGAAGGCGAACTTGCCAATGTAGATGCTTTTGACCAGCCCGGCGTTGAAGCCTATAAAAAAATTATGAAGGCTAAATTTGCTGAACGCAGCAATTAAAGAGCGGAGGCTTGTTATGAAAAATTTTTGGCTGTACTTTTATTAATGCTTGGAATGACCAATTTTTGCTGGGCGCAGGAAAATGCACAAACAGGAGAGAACGCAAAAATGCATGAATTTATGTTAAAAGCTGTTGCTGAAGCAGAAAAGAACATTATCAGCAAGGATGGCGGCCCGTTTGGCGCTGTTATTGTTAAAGACGGAGTTATAGTAGGCACCGGCCATAACGAAGTATTAAAAAATAATGACCCTACCTGCCATGCGGAAATGCAGGCTATCCGCGATGCCTGCCGTAATTTAAAAACCTTCGATTTAACCGGCTGCGAACTTTATACTTCCTGTTATCCCTGTCCGATGTGCCTTTCGGCTACAATCTGGGCTAACATAAAAAAGGTTTATTACGGCAATACTGCGGAGGATGCCGCTGATATCGGCTTCCGCGATGATTTTATTTATAAGTTTATTGAAGGCGGCTGCAAAGATGTGCAGGTGCTGGACTTGGAGCAGCAGCGGCGTGACGAAACCATTGTAACTTTTAAAAAATTTGCAGAGCAGGCAGAAAAAACTATTTATTAAGTTGACTGTATTTTATGCTCATAGTATACTTGATAGAGGACAGCGGCGTTCAGCTCTGAGCGCCGTTTTTAATTACTGATAAGTCCGTTTATAACAGGAGGAATTGAAAATGAAAATGGAATTCTCCAAAATGCACGGCTGCGGCAATGATTATGTTTATGTAAACTGCATGGAAAAAGAAGTGCCCAATCCCGGTGCTGTTTCCGAATATGTAAGCCACAGACGTTTCGGTATCGGCTCTGACGGCCTTATTTTAATTATGCCTTCCGATAAGGCAGATTTCAGAATGCGTATGTTTAACGCCGATGCTTCCGAAGGCAAAATGTGCGGCAACGGCATCCGCTGCGTGGCAAAATATGTTTATGATAAAGGATTAACCGATAAAACTACTTTCACGATAGAAACCTTATCCGGCATTAAAACTATTGACGTAACCTTAAAAGACGGCAAAGTTGCAGAGGCTTCTGTCGATATGGGCAAACCTGTTTTAAAATGCACGGACATTCCGATGATAAGCGACCACTTTGTATTTGTTGACCAGGGCCTTGTTATTGCGGAAGACGTTGTTTATAACGGTACTGCCGTATCTATGGGCAACCCGCATTTTGTAACTTTTGTTGATGATGTGGACAGCCTTGACCTTGAAAAATTAGGGCCTTTGTTTGAACATCACAAACTTTTCCCGGAAGGCGTAAATACCGAATTTGTACAGGTAATTGATAAAAACACCGTAAAATTCCGCGTATGGGAACGCGGCAGCGGTGAAACCTGGGCCTGCGGCACAGGCGCCTGCGCTGTTGCGGTAGCCTGCGTAACTCTTAATAACGCCGGCAAACGTGATGAAGAACTAAAAGTTATAGCCAAGGGCGGCGAACTTAAGGTAACCTACCGCAAAGATGACAGCGTTATTTTAAAAGGGCCTGCCACTCTGGTATTTGACGGAGTAATTGATATTCCGGATGAAATTGTTTCCAAATAAAATTTTATATATTTATTATTCATGGGGGAATACGAATGGCTTTTGTTAACCAAAATTACTGCAATTTAAAAGAAAGTTACCTGTTTTCGCAAATTGCCCATAAAGTGGCAGAATTTACGGCAGCCCACCCGGAAAAGAAAATTATAAAAATGGGTATCGGCGACGTAACCTTGCCGCTGGCTCCTGCCGTTATTGAAGCAATGCAGAAGGCAGTTGCCGAAATGGGCGTTAAGGAAACCTTCCGCGGCTATGGCCCGGAACAGGGCTATGATTTTCTGCACGAAGCTATTGCCAAATATTATGCAGGCTTTGGCGTATCCGTTGCCAGTGATGAAATCTTCATCAGCGACGGCGCTAAAAGCGACTGCGGCAATATGACCGATATTTTCAGTAATGACAATGTAATTTTAATTCCGGACCCTGTTTACCCGGTATATCTTGATACCAATGTAATGTGCGGGCGCAAAATTATTTACATGCAGGGCAAACCCGAAAATGATTTTCTGCCGATGCCGGATGACAGCGTAAAAGCTGATATTATTTATCTGTGCTCGCCGAATAACCCGACCGGCGCTGTTTACACCAAAGAACAGCTGGAAAAATGGGTGGCCTATGCTCTGAAAAACGATGCTGTTATTCTTTATGATGCCGCATACGAATCCTTTATCAGCGACCCTGAAATTCCGCGCAGTATTTTTGCTGTTGAAGGCGCTAAAAAATGTGCAATTGAACTGTGCTCTCTTTCCAAAACTGCCGGTTTTACCGGCACCCGCTGCGGTTATACCATTGTGCCGCATGATTTGGTACGCAAAACCAAAGATGGCAGGGAAATGTCACTGAACAAAATGTGGCTGCGCCGCCAGACTACCAAGTTTAACGGCGTTCCGTATATTATTCAGCGCGGCGCAGAAGCTGTATTCAGCGAAGAAGGCCAGAAACAGTGCCGTGAAATGCTGGCTTTTTATAAAGAAAATGCCCGCATTATGTCGGAAGCGCTTGCCAAAAAAGGAATTAAGTTCTACGGCGGCACACATTCCCCTTATATCTGGATGCAGTGCCCCAACGGCATGGGCTCCTGGGAGTTTTTCGATTATCTGCTGGAAAAACTGGCTGTTGTCGGCACTCCGGGCGCAGGCTTCGGTTCCATGGGTGAAGGTTATTTCCGCCTGACGGCTTTTGGCAGCAGGGAAAACACCATTGAAGCCATGGAAAGAATTGAAAAAGGTTTATAAAAAATGTGTGAAAAGCAGGTGAAAAATGAATTCACCTGCTTTTTTTACGGTATTTTGTGCTATAATAGTGAAAGACAAATTTAAGGGAGGTTCTTCAATGAAAAAAATTTTATTGATTGTGATGATGCTTGTAATGTGCGTATCTTCTGCCTGCTTCGCCAGCGACGGCAGCGTGCTTGATGCGGAAGCTAAAATGGTAGATCAGTTTTTGAACGCGTCTTCTTACAAAAATGTTTCTTCAATTTTAAGCGATGACATGAAAGCTAACTTTGATGAAACCAAATTTAATGAATATAAAGCAAGCATTACTAAAGATTTAGGTGCTTTTAAAGAAAAACAGCTTGTTAACGTTATTAAAAGGCCGGGCGTTGACCGTTTGGTTTACGGTGCAGGTTTTGACGGCGGCAAAGTAATGATGGTAATTGCTGATTTTGCCGTAAATAACGAAAAACCGCTGCTTTTAAATATTGCCATTGTTCCGCCTCAGCCGCCGAAAGATCAGGCTCAGGCAGACCAGAACAAATAAAATAATAAGTAAAAAAAATAAAACCGGGTACTGCCAGAAGGCAGGCCCGGTTTTGTGCGTTAACGGCAATTATTTTAAATTTTAAATCAGCCGAACTGGTTGCGGTAAGGGTCGCTTTTGCCCCAGCAGAGGAAAACGAGGGAAACGAGGGAAACAAGCGGAATAATAAGTCCTACGAGAACCAAAACTGTTTTCGCCCAGCTGAGCCCGATATCGTGGCAGCGCCTTACCGCAAGCGACATCTGCGGAATAACAAAGACGGACGATGCTGCTACAAGAAGCGGCATGTTTATGGCGCGCCCGATTGTCATCAGTGCATAAGTCAGCAAAAAAACAATTAAGTATCTTCTTATAAATGGCTTCTTTTCCAAACGGCCGTTAAAAGTTAAAAAATCGTTAATAAGTTTAAAGCTGTCCATTTTTTCATCTCCGTTTAAATTAATTGCCTGTGGTTACTTTTTAATTTTAGCTTAATTAACTTAAGCTGTCAAAGTTTTTAAATAAACAAGACAATATATTATAAAGTATGATAAAATAAAGTATTAAGACTTTTGGAACGGGTGATTACGTGCATTTAAAATCTTTTTCGGCATACGGCTTTAAATCGTTTGCCGACAGAATAGAACTTGATTTTGGCAGCGGCATAACGGCAATTGTAGGACCTAACGGCAGCGGCAAAAGCAATATCTCCGATGCCGTGCGCTGGGTGCTGGGCGAACAGAGCGCCAAATATCTGCGCGGCAGCAAAATGGAAGACGTTATTTTCAGCGGCAGCAGCAAAAGGCGCGCGCTTGGCGTGGCGGAAGTTACGCTGAACTTTGACAACAGCGACCACCGCCTGGGGCTGGATTTTGATGAAGTAAGCATTACCCGCCGCGTATTCCGCGACGGCGACAGCGAATATGCCATTAATAAAAAGAACTGCCGCCTGAAGGATATAATTGACCTGTTTGCCGATACAGGGCTTGGGCGCGGTTCACTTTCCATTATCGGGCAGAATAAAATAGACGAAATTTTAAACAGCCGCCCGGAAGAAAGGCGCAATTTATTTGAAGAAGCGGCAGGCATTGTTAAATACCGCCTTCGCAAAAAAGATGCGGCGCGGCGTTTGGACGATACGGCAGCCAACCTGACGCGTATTAACGACATAAAAACAGAAGTGGAATCGCAGCTTGAACCTTTAAAAGAAGCGGCAGCCAAAACGGAACAGTATAATGTTTTGGCAGGAGAACTGCGTACCTGCCGTTTAACACAGTTTGTGCGCAAAATAGATGTGCTTGAACAGGCACGCGCCCAACAGGAAGAAAAAGACGCTGCTCTGGAACGGGAAGTTGCCCAAAATGCGGCAGCAGCAGGCAGGCAGCAGGCGTTATGCGCACAGCTGCAGCAGGAAGCAGATGCTTTAAGCGAAAATTACAATAAATTACAGGACGATATAAAGGCCAAGGAAACGGCACTGGAAAAAGTGCGCGGGCAGGGTGCGGTTTTGGAGGAACGCATTTTGCAGAGCCGTAAGGCAGGCGTGCGTTTAAGCCAGCAAAACGAAAAACTGGAACAGCAGGTTGCAAACCTTGAAAAACAGCTTGCCGCTTTAACTGATGAATACGATGTTTTGGAGAACAAACAAATGGCGGCCGGTTTGCTGGTACAGAAACTTACTCTTGGGCAGAGAGAAAAAGAAGCATTGGTACAGAAAACGCAGCAGGAAGCAGACAGCCTGAAAGACGCAGCGTTTGATACCATGCGCCGCATGGTTGATTTGCGCAACAGGATACGCACGCTGGAAACTGAACAGGAACAGCGCATGCGCAGGCGCGAGGCTTTAAAAAAGAACATAGAAGAAACAGAAAGCGAACTTGCAAAACAGGACGCAGCTTACCGCAAATTGCTGGAGAACCAGGCTGACCTGGAAAACAATGTGCAGCTTTCTCAGCGCAGCAGTGCGGAGCTGGCGCGTAAGCTGGCAGACGAAAATACAGCCTTAAACGCTGTACGACAGAAGTATAATGACTGCCAGCGCAGAATTACAGCACTTGAAAGCCGCCAGAATGTATTAAATAATATGCAGAAGGCGTATGAGGGCTTCGGCTACGGCGTTAAAGCGGTTCTGCGCTCGGAAGAAGGCTGGCGCGGGAGAGTAATCGGCGTTGCCGCAGAACTGATTAGTGTTGACGCGCAGTACGTTACGGCTATTGAAACCGCCTTGGGAGCGGCTTCGCAGAATCTAGTAATGCGTGATGCCGAAGCGGCAAAGGCGGCAATCGTCTATTTAAAACAGCATAAATACGGCAGGGCAACTTTTCTGCCGCTTGATACCATAAAAACTTATCCGCGCAAAGCGGAGGACAACCAGCTGAAAAAAATGCCGGGCGTGCTTGGCTTTGCCGATGAACTTATAAGCTGCGGGGAAGATGTTGAGCAGGTATTTAAGTTTTTGCTGGGGCGTGTGCTGGTAGCGCAGGACATGGATGCGGCGCTTGAGGCAGCACGCAGAAGCGGCTTCCGTATACGCGTGGTTACATTGCAGGGCGACGTTGTAAACGCCGGCGGTTCGCTTACGGGCGGCAGCAGGCAGCAGAAAGAGGCAGGCTTTTTATCGCGCGTTAAGGAAATAGAAACGCTTGCCCGGCAGGAAGAAGAACTCCGCCATGAACTGCTCGGATATCAGGAGCAGGCGGAAGGGGCGGAAGAAGTTATTAAAGAGTACAGCACTAAGCTGAACGCTTTAAAAGCTGAACTGCAAAAATATGCCGTAAGGCGTGCCGAAATAACCTCCGGATTAAGCCGTGCCGAAGCTGAAAAGCAGCGCATGAGCAGAAATTTGGAAGTGCTTTTGGATGACCGCGCAGCAGCGGCGGAAGAATATTTGGCATCACGCGGCAAATTGCAGGAACTGCGCCCGCAGCTTGCAGAAATAGAAAAAGAAGATACGGAGAGCAAAAGCCATCTTGATGCCTTGCAGAAAAAAATGCAGGCAGAAAGCAGTGAACTTGAAAGCATCCGCAGGCAGCTGCAGGATGCGCGCGTGGAAAGCGAAGCGACTACTGCCAAAACAACCATGATGGCAGAGCGCATGCATCAGCTTGACGGGGAAATGGAACGCTTGCAGCGCGAAGTTCTTGCCAATGAAAACGAACAGCAGAATTTGGAAAATTCCATTGCCGAAAGCGAAAATAAAAAGGCAGAACTGGCGCAGCAGACAGAAGCGCTGATGGCAGAATTAAACGTTATCAGCGGCGGCAGGGAAGAATTTACTGCAAAACGCATAGAAATTGCCGCAAGGCAGGAAAAAGCGGCTTTGGAACTTACGCAGGCGCAGAAAGCACTGGAAGAAGCCGAAAAGAAACGCAACCAGGCTATGCTGGAAAGCGTAAAACAAAATGCCGAATACGAACACGTATTGCAGCAGCTTGAAAGCGATTATGGCCTGACGCTTGAAGAAGCACATAAGGAAGCACTGCTTGAAGCAGGCGACAGCTCGCTGCGCAGGCAGGAATTGAGCCTGCAAAGGCGAATTGAAGAACTTGGGCCTGTTAACGCGGCAGCTATTGAACAGTATGCCGCCGTTAAAGAGCGCTTTGAGTTTTTGCAGAAACAATATGACGATCTTGCAGGCGCCAAAGCAAATCTTGAAAGCGTTATCAGCGAAATTAATTCCGGCATGAGCAGAAGGTTTAAAGAGGCTTTTGCCAAAATAAACGTTTATTTTTCGGAATGTTATGTAAAACTGTTTGGCGGCGGTACGGCTTATTTAAAACTTACCGACCCGGGTGACGTGCTTTCGAGCGGCATTGATATAGAAGTGCAGCCGCCGGGCAAGAAGCTGCAAAGCTTGTATCTGTTAAGCGGCGGCGAAAGAGCGCTGACGGTAATTGCGCTGCTTTTTGCACTGTTGAGCTACAGCCCGGCACCGTTTTGTATTTTGGACGAAATTGATGCGGCGCTTGACGAAGCCAATGTAGACCGTTTTGCGCGCTTTTTAACGGCTTATGCCGAAAACACTCAGTTTATTGTCATTACACACCGCAAAGGCACTATGGAAGCCGCCAATGTACTGCATGGCGTAACTATGGAAGAATCCGGTGTTTCAAAATTATTATCTGTAAAACTAACGGAAAAGGAGTAAAATGATGGGCTTTTTTGAGAGATTGAAAGACGGGCTGCAAAAAACCAGAAAAAATTTTACGGAACGCATTGAAGTTCTGGTTGGCATGTCCGCAGAAATTGACGATGATTTTCTTGACGAACTGGAAATGATTCTTTTAAGTGCCGATGTCGGCGCAAAAACCACCGAAAAACTTATTGAAGCTGTGCGCCAGGCAGCACGCAAAAAAGAAATTAAGGGAACGGAAGATGTTGTTCCGTTTTTAAAAAAATATCTTACGCAGATGCTTACGGAAGAAGGCCAGCGCACGCGCATCAGCGGTACTCCTACCGTTATTCTTGTTGTAGGCGTTAACGGCGTCGGCAAAACCACCACCATCGGCAAACTGGCAAATTATTTCCACCTGCTTAACTACAAGGTTATGATTGCCGCTGCCGATACTTTCCGCGCAGCCGCTTCCGAACAGCTGGAAATCTGGGGCAAGCGCGCCGGCTGCGACGTTATCAAGCACGCAGAAGGCGCAGACCCGGCTGCAGTTGTTTTTGATGCCATGAAAGCGGCAATCGCCCGCAAGGCGGATATTCTGTTTATCGACACGGCAGGGCGTTTGCATAACAAGGCGAACCTGATGAACGAACTGGAAAAAATTCACCGCGTTATCAAGCGTGAAATTCCGGAAGCACCGCACGAAACCTTCTTGGTGCTGGATGCTACAACCGGTCAGAACGCCATTACGCAGGCCAAAGTATTTACGGAAACCGCCAATGTTACCGGCGTTGTGCTGACAAAGCTTGACGGCACTGCTAAAGGCGGCGTGGTCATCGCCATCCGCGAAGAACTTGGGCTGCCCGTTAAATGGATTGGCGTTGGCGAAGGCATTATGGATTTCCGCCCGTTTGAACCCGAAAAATTTGTTGACGCATTATTTAATACTGACAAGTAAAAACACTTGACAGCCTGTGCCTGTTTATGTATAATACATACGTTGACTTAATTAAGAAGGTACGGGTATCGTTATGCTGGATGACAGTTTTAAGCAGAGAATACGCCTCGGCAGGCTGTATGATGTTTACGGGCCGCTTTTGACGGCCAAACAGCAAAGCTGCATGGAACTATATTTTTGTGATGACCTGTCACTGGCTGAAATTGCCGCAGAGCTTGATGTATCGCGGCAGGCCGTACATGATTTGATACATCGCGTAGAGCAGATTCTGGAACGCTACGAAACCAAAATGAAGCTTCTGGAACGCGAAGAAAAACAGCAGCTGCTGCGCATGGAGGCATGCAGGCTGCTTGACGGATATATGGAAACGAATAATACGGAGTTACTTAAAAGGCTGAAAAATCTGCTTAAAGATTCGTAAGCCGGAGGCAGGTAAAAATGGCTTTTGAAAATTTATCTGAACGCTTGCAAAAAGCTATCAGAATGTTCCGCAACGGCGGCAAGATAACTGAAGATGATTTAAAGGCTCCGCTGCGTGAGGTGCGCATGGCGCTTCTGGAAGCGGACGTTAACTTTAAGGTTGTAAAAGATTTTGTGGCAACCATCCGCGAACGCGCTGTTGGCGAAATTGTTAACGAAGGCTTAACACCCGGCCAGCAGATTATAAAAATTGTTAATGAAGAACTTACCAAACTGCTTGGCGGCACGCAGAGCAAACTTGCAGTTTCTCCGAAACCGCCTACGGTTATTATGCTGGTAGGTTTACAGGGCGCAGGTAAAACCACCACGGCCGGCAAACTTGCCAATATGCTGCGCAAAAAAGGCAAGCACCCCATGCTGGTTGCGGCCGACGTTTACCGCCCGGCAGCTATAAAACAGCTGGAAGTTTTGGGCGCGCAGCTTAATATTCCCGTATTTACGCTTGGTGACAAGGTATCGCCTGTGGAAATTGCCAAAGAAGCAATGGCAAAAGCACACAGCATGAATTACGATACCGTCATTATAGATACCGCAGGCCGCCTGCATATCAATGAAGAACTGATGGGCGAACTGCGCAACATTAAAGCGGCTGTTTCGCCGCACGAAATCCTCCTGGTTGTTGACGCAATGACCGGCCAGGATGCCGTAACCGTTGCCGAAAGTTTCAATAACGATTTGGGAATTGACGGCTTGATTGTTACCAAACTCGACGGTGACGCCAGAGGCGGTGCGGTGCTTTCCGTAAAAGCCGTTACCGGACGCCCCGTTAAGTTTGTAGGTATGGGCGAAAAACTTGACGCCCTGGAACCTTTCTATCCGGACCGCATGGCTTCGCGTATCCTTGGCATGGGCGATATTTTAACCTTTATTGAAAAGGTACAGTCCACCACCGATATGGCCAAAGCGCTGGAGATGGAAAAGAAACTGCGCAAAAACGAGTTTACGCTCGAGCAGTTCCTTGAACAGATGCAGCAGATTAAAAAGCTTGGCCCGCTGGAAAATATTCTCGGCATGATTCCCGGAATGGGCGGCATAGCACAAAAGCTGAAAGAAACCGATGTGAACGAAAAGGAATTCGCCCACATCGAAGCTATCATTCAGTCCATGACCATTAAGGAAAGGCGCAATCCCGAAATCATCAACGGCAGCAGGCGCAAACGCATAGCCGCAGGCAGCGGCACGCGCGTGCAGGACGTTAACCGTTTGCTGAAAAAGTTTGAAGAAAGCAAAAAGATGATGAAACAGATGCGCGGTATGGCAAAGTTTGCTTCAAAAGGCGGCTTCAAGCTTCCTTTTATGCACTAATAAATTATAAAATCCAATTGGAGGAGGTGAAAATAAAATGGCAGTTAAAATCCGTTTAAAACGCATGGGCGCGAAAAAAGCTCCTTTCTACCGTGTTGTAGTTGCAGATTCCCGTTCTCCGCGTGACGGCCGTATCATTGAAAGCATCGGTTACTACGATTCCACCACTGAACCGGCTACCGTTAAAATTGATGAGGAAAAAGCTCTCTCCTGGATGGCTAAAGGCGCACAGCCGACTGATACTGTTAAAAACCTTTTCAGCAAAGGCGGTATCATGAAAAAATATGCTGAATCTAAAGCAAAATGAAATGAGGCGTGATTGACATGAAAGAATTGGTAGAAGTTATGGCCAAGTCTTTGGTCAGCAATCCGTCTGCAGTAGTAGTGGAGGAGGAAACCACAGGTACAACTACGGTTCTCCGCCTCCATGTTGCTCCTGAAGATATGGGCAAGGTTATTGGCAAACAGGGCCGCATTGCCAAGGCAATCCGCACTGTTATGAAAGCAGTAGCTACCCGCGAGAATGTAAAAGTGATTGTAGAGATCGTCTAAAGGATGGGCTGATAATGGATAAAATGTTTGTCAGGGTACCTGTTGCTGTTAAAGCAAAAGTAACCGAAGATTTAAAAATGAAAATTATTGGCGATGTCCAAGATACTATAAAAAAGATGGATCTGGAACTTGAGCATTTTGAATTCCAGGCTAAAAAGGCCCTTGCACAGGCCGCCGGTGATTTAAGCGTGCTGCCGGCGCTGCGCAGCCAGATTGATGCTGAAAGAAGCAAACGCCAGGCAGCCAAGGCAGAAGCCGAAGCAAGACTGAAACGTGCTGAAGCATTGGAAATCGGCGCAGAAATAGGCCATGGTACTTTGGAACGTACCGTTGAAATAGGAATAGGTACTGACCTTGACGCTCTTGCAAGAGCGGAAATCCTTACCGAAGACGGCAAAATCATTGCCTTCCGCGACTAATGGATAAACAGGTTTGTATTGGAACAATCGTCGCTCCGCACGGTGTGCGGGGCGATATTCGTATATTGCCTCAAACGGAGCATCCGGAACAGTTTCTTGAATTGGATTATCTGCTTTTGGAGGATGGGCGCACGCTGCATTTGACAAATGCCCGTTTTCATAAAAGAATGGCGCTTATAAAGTGCCGTGAGGTTAATAATATGAACGAAGCCGAAATGCTGCGCGGCCAGAAGGTGTATATTAACACGGAGGATTTGCCGGAACTTGAAGAAGGCGAATTTTATGTTGCTGACATGTTGGGCTGCAATGTAGCTGACGAAAGCGGAAACGCTGTCGGCGTGCTGAAGGACGTTATCAGCACCGGCAGCAACGATGTTTATGTCGTTACTGGCACTGACGGCAAAGAGCTTTTGATACCGGCGCTGAAAAAGCACGTTAAGGAAATTAACCTTGACGAGCGCCGTATTACAGTAGAACTTCCCGAATGGGTTGATGAAAAATGAAATTTTTATTTGTAACCCTTTTTCCGGAACTGATAGAGCAGGTTTGCAGTTACAGCATTGTAGGGCGCGGCATGTCTGCCGGGCTTTTAAGCGTCAGCTGCATAAACCCGCGCGATTTTACGCATGATAAGCACCGCACGGTTGACGATTCGCCCTTTGGCGGCGGCGCCGGCATGGTGCTCAAGCCGGAACCTTTTGTAGCCGCTATCCGCAAAGCGAAGGAAGAACTGCCGGACGCGCGCGTAATTGCTCTGTGCCCGGGCGGCAGAACGCTGAAGCAGAGCATTGTTGAAGATTACGCCCATGCCGGGCAGGACCTGATTTTTGTATGCGGACATTACGAAGGCTTTGACGAGCGCATTTTTAACTGGGTGGATGAGAAGCTTTCCATCGGCGATTATGTAGTGACGGGCGGCGAGCTGCCGGCCTTAATGGTGCTTGACGCCGTGGCAAGGTTTATTCCCGGGGTACTTGGCAAAATGGCCAGTGCAGAGGAAGATTCATTCTCAACCGGGCTTTTGGAATATCCGCAGTATACGCGCCCCGTTGAATTTGAGGGGCTGACCGTGCCTGAGGTCCTGCGCGGCGGCAACCATGCGCTGATTGCCAGATGGCGGCGCAAACAGTCGCTCAAAGCAACGTATCTGCACAGGCCAGATTTGCTGCCGGAAAAATTTGACAAGGCCGACGCCAAGTTAATGGCGGAAATTAAAGCGGAACTGGCTGGTGATGATAATGGCTGATTTATATTTAGGGCTTGTTCATTACCCGATTTATAACAAGCACATGAAGGTTATCGCCACTGCCGTTACAAATTTTGATATTCATGACATTGCCCGTACAGCACGCACTTATGATGTAAAAAAATATTTTTTAATCCATCCGCTGAAGGTGCAGGAAGAAATAATCAAAAAAATAACCGGTTACTGGCAGCACGGCTTTGGGCGTGTGTATAATCCGGACCGCAGCGAAGCGCTTGACAGAGTGCAGTACCTGCCGGATATTGCGTCCGCCGCTGCGGAAATTAAAAAGCTTACCGGCAAAGAGCCAGTAACCATTACCACAGATGCACGCATTTACCCCAATACCATTACCTATAAAGCCGCACGGCAGATGCTTCATGAAGGTGACAGGCCGGTGCTGGTACTTTTTGGAACGGGCTTTGGCATGGAAAAAGAAACCATGGCGGCATTTGATTACATTTTGGAGCCGGTTTACGGCCCGAGCAACTATAACCACCTGTGTGTGCGCAGCGCTGTTGCAATTATTCTGGACAGGCTGGCAGGCGAAGCATGGTGGGAAAAATAAATTGTAAAAATGTTTGCAACTTAAAGCAGGCTATGATATAATAGCATTTGTGTAAAACGGACGGTCCGCTGTGAAGTGTTCGCACATGAACGTCTATGATTGAGGAGGATATTATGAACATTATTGAAGTTTTGGAACAAGAACAGCTTCGTTCCGACATCCCTGATTTTCGTGCAGGCGACACTGTAAAAGTTTATGTAAAGGTAGTTGAAGGCAGCCGTGAACGCGTTCAGATGTTTGAAGGCGTTGTAATTGCCCGCAGCGGCGGCGGTGTACGCGAAACCTTTACTGTACGCCGTGTATCCTATGGCGTTGGCGTAGAAAGAACTTTCCCTCTGCACAGCCCCAGAATCGAAAAAATCGAAGTAGCACGCCGCGGTATTGTACGCCGTGCAAAACTTTACTATCTGCGTAACCTCACCGGTAAAGCAGCTCGTATCCGCGAACGCAGATAACAGAACCGAACAGCAAATTAAAAGCACCTCATACAAAAGTATGGGGTGCTTTTTTTAGCTGAGTCGCCAATTAGTGCCGAGTGATAGCGAAGGCAATAATTGTGCCAGCGAAGCTACGCAAATTTCGCGACTGAATAAGGAGCGAAATTAGTGAACCTATGTCGAGCGCCAATTTAAAAAATTTACTTTTATGGCGGCTGCGCTTTTAACAAATAAATTTGCACCGATATAGAAAAAAACATATAAATGTAGTAAAATAAATATTACGCTGAAAAAATGAGGGGGACGAGTATGAAAATAACAGAACTTTTAAAAGATGATAAACCGTGTATTTCCTGTGAGCTTTTTCCGCCCAAGGCCGGTTCGGAACTGCAAAACGCTTTAAAAATAGTTGATAAAATTGCGGAAATAAAACCGCATTTTATGAGTGTGACTTACGGCGCAGGCGGTACTTCTGCCGGGCAGACGGTAGCCATTGCCAAAGCCGTGGAAGAACACAATATTCCCGCATTGGCGCATTTAACCTGCATTGATGCAACCGGCGATGGCATTGACGGTATGCTGGCTAATTTCCGTGCTAACGGCATCCAAAACGTGCTGGCACTGCGCGGTGACGCAGTAACAGACAAACCGCGTGAATTTATGCACGCCAGTGATTTAATGCGTAAAATTTCCGCGTCCGGCGATTTTTGCATTGGCGGCGCATGTTATCCGGAAGGGCACCCGGAAGCCGGTTCGCTTGACAAAGATATAGAAAATACCAAAAAGAAAATTGATGCAGGCTGTGAGTTTTTGGTAGCGCAGATGTGCTTTGACAACAATATTATGTACAATTATATGTACAGGCTTTTGCGCAACGGCATTGATGTGCCGGTGGTTGCCGGTATTATGCCTGTAACAAACGCCAAGCAGATTAACCGCATATGCGAGCTGAGCGGCACCAAACTGCCGCCGCATTACCGTGCTATCGTCGAGCGTTTTGCCGATGACCCGCAGGCATTAATGCAGGCTGGTATTGCTTATGCCCTGGGGCAGATTATTGACCTTATAGCCAACGGGTTCAAAAACATTCACGTTTATACCATGAACAAGCCGGAGGTTATCGGCGGCATTATGAAAAACCTGTCGGAGATAATTAAATGAGATATGACAGGAACGAAGCGGTACGCTACATGGGCGCGCGCAAAGATGATAGGGAAGCGGCCGTTCTTGCCGATACTGCCTATTTAAAACTGCGCAACGAGGTGCAGGCGCGGAGCGTGTACCGTGTATTTGACTGTAATGTTGATGAAGGCGGCGTACTGCTTGGCGGAGAGTATTTTAAAAGCGCCAAACTTGCCGCGCATATTAAAGGCTGCACCAGAGCCGTACTTTTGGCAGCGACTCTTGGTGCCAAAGCAGATATAATGCTGCGCCGTATGGCTGTGGCCAATATAGCCGAAGGCGCTGCCGGGCAGGCCGTGTGTACGGCGCTTATTGAAACTTACTGCGATGAAACAGAAGCAAAAATAAGCGCAGAATATGGAGGGCTGCATTTTAAGCCGCGTTTTTCACCCGGTTATGCCGACTGGGCGCTGACAGACCAGCCTCGTCTTTTAAAAATGCTTGATGCGCAAAAACGTATTGGGCTGACAGTGACGGCAGGCGGTATGCTGGCTCCGGTAAAATCGGTAACGGCAATTATCGGCATTACCAATGAATGTGAAAATAAAGCTTCAAACTGCAAAAATTGCGAAAACAATGCAAATTGTATATATAAAAAACTGTGAGGAATAATATGCTTTTTAAAGATTTACTTGGAAAAAAAACTTTATTTTTTGACGGCGCCATGGGTACCATGCTTCAGGCTGCCGGGCTTAAACCGGGCGAGCTGCCGGAACTGTGGAACTTCAGCCATGCCGGTGAAGTTGAAAAAATCCACACCGCTTATTTAAACGCCGGTGCGGATATTATAAAAACAAATACTTTTGGCGCAAACCGCCTTAAATTTGCGGGTACGGAAATTAAAACCGCCGATGTAATTGAGCAGGCAGTGGCAATAGCAAAAAAAGCCTGCGCCAAAAAGCCGGGCAGCTTTGTAGCGCTTGATATGGGACCAACCGGTAAACTGCTTGCGCCTTACGGCGATTTGCCGTTTGAAGAAGCAGTAAGCATTTATGCGGAAATTGTACAGGCAGGCGTAAAAGCCGGTGCTGATTTAATTTTAATTGAAACCATGAGCGATACCTATGAGCTGAAAGCCGCTCTTTTGGCAGCAAAAGAAAACAGCAGCCTGCCGGTAGTTGTAACAATGACGCTTGACGAAGACGGCAAGCTTTTAACCGGCGGCGATATTACAGCGGCTGCTGTTATGCTGGAGGGCCTTGGTGCTGACGCTGTCGGCTTTAACTGCGGGCTCGGCCCCGCGCAGATGCAGAAACTTTTGCCGCAGCTGCTTGCGGCAACACCGCTGCCTGCTGTGCTGAACCCTAATGCCGGGCTGCCCAAAGAAGTAAACGGCAAAACAGTTTTTGATGTTGATGCGGAAGAATTTGCGCAGCTGATGTACGAAATGGCACATGACGGTTGCCTTGCAATCATGGGCGGCTGCTGCGGCACAACGCCTGCGCATATCGCTGCACTGGTAAATAAATGCCGTAATGTAGTTCCCCGGCAGCGCAGCTGCGATTTAATGGCGGTTGCCGCTTACGGCAGTGCAGTTGTTATCGGGCAAAAGCCGGTAATAATTGGCGAGCGCATTAACCCAACCGGCAAACCGCGCTTAAAACAGGCCATTTTAAACGGCGATTATGATTATATTTGCCGCCTGGGGCTGGAACAAATTGACCGCGGTGCCGGAATATTGGATGTTAACGTGGGCGTGCCCGGAATTGACGAAGCAGCGGTAAGTGCGGAAGCAGTGCAGCGCTTGCAGGCAATAACCAGCGTGCCTTTGCAGATTGATACATCCAACTATGAAGCTATGGCACGCAGCCTGCGCCTTTATAACGGCAAACCGTTGCTGAACTCCGTATGCGGCAAAGAAGAAAGCCTTGAAAAAGTTTTGCCGCTTGTAAAAAAATACGGTGCAGCAGTTGTTGCGCTGACTCTGGATGACAGCGGCATACCGCAGACTGCGGAAGGGCGTATTGCCATTGCCGAAAAAATTATCGCGCGTGCGGCGGAATATGGCATTGAAAAGCGCAATATTATTGTAGACCCGCTGGCGCTTACGATTAGTACCGGCAGCGATAATGCCAATATTGATTTGCAGGTGCTGAGTGAATTGAAAAAGCGCGGCATAAAAACCGTTATGGGCGTATCTAATATTTCCTTTGGCTTGCCGGCACGTGATGCCGTAAACAGCGCATTTTTTGTACTGGCAATGCAGGCAGGGTTAAGCTGTGCCATTATCAATCCGCAAAGCGAAGCCATGATGAACGCTTATTATGCATTTGGTGCGCTCAGCGGTTTAGACGAAGGCTGCAAGGAATATGTAGCCATGTTTGCAGGTGCAGCCCAGGCAAAGCAGCAGCCGGTGCAGACTGCGGAATATACATTGTATGAAGCCATTGTTAAAGGCCTGCGTGAACAGAGCGAAAAAGCAGTTAAAGAACAGCTTGCCGGAAAGCAGCCGCTTGATATTATTAATGCCGAAATGATTCCTGCGCTTGATTATGTTGGTAAAGGTTTTGAAGACCGCAGAATCTTTTTGCCGCAGCTTTTAATGAGTGCGGAAGCAGCAAAAGCAGCCTTCAACGTTATCCGTGATAAAATGGCGGCAGAAGGCGGCAGCCAGAGCAACGGCATAAAAGTAATTCTTGCCACCGTTAAAGGCGATATTCACGACATTGGCAAAAATATTGTTAAAGTACTGTTTGAAAACTACGGCTATCAGGTTATTGACCTTGGCAAAGACGTGCCGCCTGAAAAAATTGCAGAAACTGCAGTGCAGAATAAAGTAAGCGTGATTGGCCTTTCGGCGCTTATGACGACAACTGTTGGTGCTATGGAAGAAACCATTAAAGCGCTGCGCGCGGCAGGCGATTTTAAAATTATTGTTGGCGGAGCAGTGCTCACGCAGGATTATGCCGACAGCATCGGGGCGGACTGTTATGCTCCCAATGCCGTCAGTGCGGTAAATTACGCTAATTCACTGCAATAAAAATTAAAAGCGCAAACTGATTTGTCAGTTTGCGCTTTTTGCGTACATGTCACCATTACTTATGAATTTAATGCCCGGCAAATATATATAATTAAAATTTTATTCTTCAAACCAGGCGACGGCGCGGACAGGCGAACCGTCGCTGTTTTTTATTTTCAGAGGAAAACAGCTGAACCAAAATAAATCGCTGCCGCATAAATCTAAATTTTTAAGGTTTTCAATATTTACAATCTGTTTGTTTTTAAACAATTTTTTATGCAGAGTTAAATTTTCGTCATCAATAGGGTCAATGCCCATTACATCAAAGCCAATGCCTTTGTAGTTGCCTTCCAAAATAAAGTTAATGGCTTCATCATTCAGGCAGGGATACTGCCCCAAATAGGTTTCAGTGCCCCAATATTTATCCCAGCCAAGGTTGAACAGCAAAAAATCTGCGGCTTTTGCTTTAGCGCCGTAAGCCGTTATGTGCTGCAAGGTAATGTGGCCGCCGGGTTTTATGCTGCGGCAGTCTATTACCAGCGCTTTGCCGATAAATTGTTCCGGCGGCAAGGCGTCAAGCGTTGCTTTTCCGTTGTAAACATGCGCGGGCGGGTCGATATGGGTGCCAGTGTGCGTTGTTATTTTTAAAAGTGTTTCCCTGAACCCGTTTTCATCATAGTTGTTAACTGTTATTAACTGCGGCTGTTCCGTACCGGGAAAAACAGGCATTTTTTCTGTAATTGTATGCGTTAAATCAATTACTTTCATGGTTTCTGCATCCTTTGCATTGAGTTTCTTTCCGGTTTTCCGGCAGTGCGTTCTTTCGATAATTTGGGCATATTTGTACTATTTTTGCTGCTGCTTTTCTTAAAGTATAACATATATAGTTATGTTTTTACCCGAAACTGTAAAAAATTATACTTAATTTGGATTGTATTCGTGTATACATAAAAATTTTTTAGAAAATTCTTTCATTGGATGTCTTTTAACAGTGGACGTGTCCAAAAGGACTTTTCTTTAAAGTACATCTTATAAAAACAAAAATAAAAGAAATTAGAAAATATCCACGGCACTGCCGCAACAAATTTACAAAAAATGTCAAAACAAAAACAAAATACTGTTAAAATTTACGCTGACTTTACAATCTTGTCACAAGTACACTTTGGTGTTATAATTTTACACAAGTTAGTTACAAAACTGTAAAAGCAGTAAAGAAGGGGTAGATGCAAAGTGAAATTGAAGAAATTATTATCCGTGATGGCTGTTTCGGCTCTGGCAATGGGCCTGTTTACCGGTTGCGGCGGCGAAGAAAAAGCTGCTGACCAGAATGTAGTAAAAGTAGGCGTATTTCTTCCGCTGACAGGCGATAATGCTGCCGGCGGCGAACTGGAACTGCGCGGCATTAAACTTGCAAATCAACTGCATCCCGAAGTTTTGGGCAAAAAAGTTGAACTGGTTGTAGCTGACAACAAATCCGATAAAGCAGAAGCTGCATCCGTTGCTGCACGCCTTATTGAAAAGGATAAAGTAAGCGTGCTGGTTGGTTCTTACGGTTCTTCCCTTTCTATGGCTGCCGGCAATATAGTTAAAGAAAACAAAGTTCCTGCTGTTGGCACAAGCTGCACCAACCCGCAGGTAACCGCAAACAACGATTATTACTTCCGTGCATGCTTTATCGACCCGTTCCAGGGCAAGGTAATGGCAGAATATGCACACCAGAACGGCTTTAAGAAAGTTGCCATTGTACAGGAAGTTTCCAATGACTATTCTGTAGGCCTTGCAAAATTCTTCCGCGAAGAGTTTGTTAAACTTACCGGCGACGAAAACA
>OLIX01000891.1_pt1 | contig 28906 bp, 38 predicted proteins | sample 1601331 | NCBI WGS metagenome assembly OLIX01 (sample SAMEA2452120, study PRJEB22498) | human gut metagenome | biome: human feces; feature: human gut; material: feces | place: Australia | collected 2012 | reverse complement strand
CTCTTCCAGCTTCATCTATTCCACATATATAAGAAAATGTATCATACATTTCTTCATATTCACGCATAGCTTCAATACGCTGTTTCTCAGCCTCCAGCTTTGCTGCTTTTTTAAGTTCACGTTCTTCTTTAAGTGTCATAGCTTTCCTTTCCGGTATCTTAATTAAGGTCTTTCAAGTGAGATTGTACCAATCTTTCCTTCTCTGAAATCATCAAGAATACATGCAGCACATTTTTCATAATCAATATCTGAACCTTTCTTAATACAGCCACGTTTTCTGGCAATATGTTCCATAATACAGAGTGCAGCAGCATTTTCAGGATTCATCATTGTTTCAGTATCAACATTATCAAATATATCTTCTGTTATATCATAACGGCTATAAAGCTGCGGCTGATAATTCTTCCTAAGAAACTTTATAGTTTCTAATGCAAGCTCCTCAATATTAAGAATCTGGTCATTAATTGAACCAATCATTGCAAGTCTTTCACCGACATTCCTGTCTTCTATCTTAGGCCAGAGTATACCCGGTGTGTCAAGCAGCTCAACACTTCCATTAATTCTTATCCATTGCTTTCCTTTTGTAACACCCGGCTTATTACCTGTCTTGGCACTCTTTCTTCCGGTGAATGAATTAATAAATGTTGATTTACCAACATTAGGTATTCCAACAATCATAGCTTTGATGGAACGGTTCTTAATTCCTCTTGCTCTGTCTCTTTCAATCTTAGCAGAACATGCAGCAGTTATAAGATTATTAACTGCACGGTTGCTTACATTGAGTCTTGAGTTAAGCTTGAGGCAGTAAAAGCCTTTATCTTTAAAATATGTTATCCATTCATCCGTTACTGTGTCATCTGCAAGGTCCGATTTATTCAATAATACAATACGTGCATTATTTTTAGCCAGCTTATCAATATCCGGATTCCGGCTGCTTAACGGTATTCTTGCATCCACAATCTCAATAACAAGGTCAACAAGCTTTATATCTTCTTCCATCATTCTTCTGGCCTTAGTCATATGACCAGGATACCAGTTAATGGCTCTTTTCTTCTCTTCCATATATCTCTCCATTATTTAACAAAACCAAATGAATCAAACGGTTCTATTACCATCCATACTTTTCCTACAACATTCTTACGTTTAACCATTCCAACACTGGCAAAACGGCTATCCTCACTATTATTACGATTATCTCCAAGTACAAAGTATTCATTATCAGCTAGTTTATAAGGATTGGCAGCTACACCTGGAGTAAGTATTGTCGTATCAACATAATCATCAAGCTGTACATCATTAATATATACCCTGCCATCCTTTATCTGTACAGTTTCCCCCGGCAATCCGATAACTCTCTTTATGTATATCTTAGAGGAATCAACAGAATCCTGTTCGAAAGCTATACAGTCAAATCGCTTTGGTCCATTAAATGCATATGATATTCTGTTTATAAGAACAGTGTTATCATTAGACAGCGTTTCCTCCATAGAATTACCAACAACTGTAGAACGGCAGCATATGAATGTAACCAGAACATAAGCAAGTACTATTACAACACATACATCTGCTACATATTTGCATATATTAAGCAATGTAGTATTTTCCTGATATCTTCTCTGAAAAAATCTCATAATATTCCGACCTTTCCTGTCGCTTATATATAAGTAAAGGGACATTTTTTCAAATGTCCCTTACCGTGAATAACAAAATTATCTAACTAATTCCTTAACCTTAGCAGCCTTACCTGTTCTCTGTCTTAAGTAGTTAAGCTTAGCTCTTCTAGCCTTACCGCGTCTTACAACTTCAACCTTCTCAACGATAGGTGAATGTAATGGCCATGTCTTCTCAACGCCAACGCCGTTAGAAATCTTTCTTACTGTAAATGTAGCTCTAACGCCAGTTCCCTGCTTCTTTAATACTGTTCCCTCGAAAACCTGGATTCTTTCACGGTTTCCTTCCTTAATCTTAGCTGATACTCTTACAGTATCACCAACTCTGAACTCAGGAGCCTGAGCCTTAAGCTGAGCATCTTCGATGTTCTTAATAATTGTATTCATGTGTGACCTCCTTAATATTATGATGTTCTTAATACAGGTTCTGTAACAGAGGACCATCCCTTTTTCTCACAACTTATTTAGATTATCATAATCAAGCAAATAATGCAAGACTAAAAATACATTTTCTTTATTATTGTAAATTATATAATTAACTTGTGATTGAGGGAAGCGCTTCTAAATCCAGTAAACACAAGGGAGATAATAACATGATAAGAAAAAAAGAAACGATTTTTGCATTAAGGTTTTATAAAGAAACTGGCTCAGATATTGGAAGTTTTTCGCATGAAAAATTTTTCACTTCTTTTGATGAATTAAAGAATTGTTACAATGATGAGCTTAATGCTCGTATTGATAAGTCTATGGCTCTCATGCCTACTGCATGGTGCTTTTACAATGGCGTATGGAATAGAATACTTGGATTTTAAGAGAGGGGTTCAATATGAGTATAAAAAAGATTTTTTATAAAAAAGATATGAAAGATATAATCCTCTTCTTAAAAGAAGAGGGAGAAGCCACTTTGAACGATAATTATAAGAATTGCTGTCTTACTCTTATCGCACATGGCAGCACATTCGAGTTAAAGATAAAAGACAGTCTTAATTGTGAATATTCCGAGACATTTCCAAAAACGGACAATTACGAAGATTTACATAAGTATGTATCTGAACGCTTTTCAGAATGGGAAAAAGAATATATACAGGGCGAAGCTAAGACGCTTGAAGAAGTTATGAAAGATAAGGCAGAAAACGCAAAAGCCGAAAAAGAACAGGAAGAAATTAAGAACTTTGATTTACTTAATGAGTATATCAAGACAGGGAATGAAGCTTATTATTGCGACTGTTTAACTTATTACAATGACAAGAAGAATTTAAGTGCCGCATTGAATAAGCTGATACACAACGAAATTGAACAGTATTCTTGCAGTCAGTTCAGAACAGCTTTTTATCTTAAAACTGTTTATGACATGAAGTTATATGAAGAATTAGGATTTAAGAACATATATGACTATGCGAGTGATGAATTCGGAATAGCTCGCGGAACTGTTTCAAATTGGCTCATGGTTGCTTCAAATTTTGGTGTGCTTAATTCCGATACCGGTTTTTATTCTTTAGATGAACGATTAAAGGATTTTAGCATAACTCAGCTTGTCCTTGTTAGACAGCTTACTATTGAGCAGATTGAAGAATTAGGAATCGTTCCAGGAATGACAACAAGACAGCTCAAGACTTTAATTAAAGAAAAGTTAAATATTAACGCTATTGCTACAAGCGTTAAGCCTGATACAGACACTTCTTCTCTTCCAGATAATCCGGATGATGAGGAAGAGTTATACAAAGAAGCTGAAGCATTAGACGGTTCTATGAATGAGCCGGAAGAATCCGAGGGAAGCGAAGAAGAACAGCCAACAGAAAAGGTAAAGCTCCGTTTAATGTTTACTGGTGGTTCTGAATTGTCTGATACACAGATTGTGTTTTTAAACAAGTTTCTTACATCACAGCCAAAAAACAAGAAGTTAAAACTTGTTTTTATAGAAGAAAATTAAATAAAAGGGAGATTTTAAACATGGAAAACAAAGAGAACTATATCAGAAAAGACATTGTTAAATCAGTAGAAGAAGCGATTGTTGAAATATTCAACTGCAATAATCGTTCATCTGATTTATCCGTTGTTGATGTTATAGAAGCGGCTAAAGAGCTTCACAATCTTAACAAGGCAGAAGAAGCCGAGTTGTATTTATTCGTTAAATATACGCAGATGCGTTTTATACGCTTCTTCAATGTAGTTGTTAAATCTAAATAATAAAAGATTAACAACACTATTACATAGTTATATTCTGTCGCCCCAGTAGGCAAGTCGGCGCGGCAGTTTATAAAAAGTTCGTTCGATTGAACGCACCATATAAATATATCACAAAAAAAATTTTAAAGAGAGGGCGCAAAAGCGCAAAGGTGAAAAAGAATGAAATTAGGATTTATGACAATAGCAAAGGTTTATAGAAAGAAAGATGTACAGGAAATCACAGACCGCGCAACTGGTCGTGTTACTGGAGAATATTATCCCGTTATCCTTGATGATGGTGAAGATACACTTGACGCAACTGTTCCTAAAGACGTTTACAACGGTATTGAAGAAGATAAGATTTACCTCTTTGCCGGAACATATGATGACAGATTCAAGCGCGAGAACACAACACCGAAGCCAAGAATCACAGCCGTTCTTTATCCAATCAATGAGCCATGGCGCAAAGATTTTATTGATGAATTCAGTAAGCAGACATACGACAGCTTTGTAATGCCGTTCAAAGATGAGCAGCAGAAAAACACCACTGCTACAGCTTCCAAGGCTTCAAAGTAATTAAGTGGTAATATCGCGGTCGCTTCCCGCGCTATTATAGACCGTTTAACAACACTGTGTTAAATGGATATTGCATTAGTGAACAGTGGCGGTTATTACTCGCTCTGTGTTACTCGTTAAACCGCCGCCGTTCCTCATGCTCTAACAAATAAATAATAATCAACAAGGATATATTAAAGGTCGTAATAGTCGCTTTGTTATTCTCCCAAGTGGATAAGCGTTGTGTGTAGTCCAATTCAATCATGTTGTAACTATGTCGGTTGTTACGGCTTTTAATATGCCCTTGTCGGATTGGGCATATATGAGCAGAAACATTTACAAATAAAGAAAGAAGGGAGTTAAACATGGATTTCTTAATATTATTAAGAAACATTCTTGTACCTGTCGCAATACTTATGTGGGTAATTATCGGACTTGTAGCACTTATTATCTTCTTAAGAAACAAGTTCAGCGGTAAAAGAATTAAGTCTACAGGAAATGTGTATAAAGAAACATTCGTACAGAATCACAGCACATCACCCGACAATTCAGTAAATACCGACAATACAGAAGATATTGCAAACGGTGCAGACGGTGCCAGAAGTCCAAACGGCACTAATAAGGGCGGCTCTAGCTTATGCTTGTAAGAGAGCTGTCAAAAGCATGAATTAATTCGGTAATGATACACCGCCACTCTTTCAAGAGTTCGCGCGATTGAACTATTACAAAACATATACTGTTCTGCCAATAGTGACAGCTCGCGCCGCTTAAGGCAAGAGTGGCACGCATTACCCATGTACCGCACACAGCGTTAATTAAGCCAGTACACCGCAAGCGGTACATAACCATCATCAAACTTAATAGACGTGTTCAGCCCTCGACGAACTGAATCAGCGGTGAATCCGTTCCGTCCTCTTCTACTGATATTCGCTCTAATTATCAATGTCGTTGATGTTTTGGGGGTTGTCAGCTTGGGTACGGTCTTTGAAGTGGTGGGGCGCACCGAGGAAGCTAACCTACAACTTATCGACTTCATATATGTAGCGGAGAAAGAGAAAGAAGCCGCGGAGACACAGAGGAAACTCGCCTACGGAGTACACAATCCCCGGGAATGAGCCGTTAAGAAAACATGAACGCAAAGCGCGATTGTTTTTAGGTGAATGGGGTCGCGTGAGCGTTCCATAATAAACCAAAAACAACACAGACACAATAAACACAGACACAATAAACAAAAATAGAATAACTAATTAATAAATTAAGAAAGCAAGAAAGCAATGATAAAAGAAACGATATCAGAACATAAACCAATATTTATATTAATGATTATCACTTTAACACTATTACTAATATTTACTGTAATTTATTTTGTTATGCCAGTAAATGCAGAAGAAAAAGAAACATCATATGCAATAGAAGAAATACAAACACAGACTGTAAAAGAATCAGAAAATAAAAATGACAATAATACCTTAAATATAGATAGTAACAATGCAACAAGCCAAGAAATAGAAGAAACACCAACAGAAACGCAAGAGAACACACTCGCAGAAATCCGCGACACACTCTATATAATTTCAATAACACTCATTATATTTACAGGCGCGTTTCTAGGCTATGTAGCAGTTTCACGATTAATGTAGAAAGAGAGGATATATGACATGACAACAGCAAGCGCAATATTAACAGATTATTCTCAGTATATAGCAATGGGGTTTTCAATGTCTGTAATACTCTCATTCACAGTATGGGCGATTATGAAGCTCTGGCGCTTTGTAGTCGATATTATTAAGCTATCAACACCTTATAGGTGATGATAAATATAATTTTCGGAGGTCCCCAGTATGACACCAAGTATTTTAGCAGCAGAGGGAAATGCAGCAGTCACAATGAGTACAGAAATCAAGACAGCAATCACAACAGCTTGTCAGAGCGCAGTCGATGTGTGCAAAGACGGTATTGTCGCTGTTCTTCCTATCGGTCTCTCACTCATGGCAATCACTATGGGTATCAGAATGGCTGTCGGCTTCTTCAGAAGCCTTGCAAACTAGTACTCCGATACTAGCAAAGGCAGAGTTTAACAACTCTGCTGATGTACACAAAGAAGCGTTTAAAAGTTCGTGCGAACGAACAAATAAAAACGAGTAACACAGAAAGCGAGGTACAAAGAACAATGGGATATGTACTATTACTGTTATTCTTCCTAGTGTGGCGGAATATGGTACAAATCAAGAAAGCGACAAACTATATTGCCTACGGTACAGAACACCGCAAAGGTAAAATAAGTAAGTTCCTTGACTTAGTAACTAAAATACACAATGAGGAAGCGGAAGCAAGAAAAATCAAGCGTTCCAAGCGGCAGTCAGAAAGAGAGGAAAAGGAACATGAAGAACAGAAGTAAATATAATTGTTTAAAATCCGCTATTTTACAGATTTTAATTTTAGGTTTATCCGTTGCCGCCCTTGTTTATGACGCTAACGGTGGTACAGTCACATCATATTTTTATGTACTCATAAACGGACTTATTTGTCTTACATTTTGTTGTTATGATGATGAATTGTATAAAAGGAAATATGAAGCAATTGAAGAAACCGTGGTAAAGGAACATGAAAAAGATAATTAATTTGATTAAGTCAGATAACATATATCTATTAGTTATCATTCACGTTATTATAACGTTAGCGCTTATTCTTTTCATATCTTTAAAATATGATTGGATTGTTGAGCAATTCGGCTCTTACACACTCTTTGTTGCAACATGCGCTCCTATTGGTGGATTTTTCGTTGGCGGTTATTACTTCGTAGTTGACTATTTTTCGCGGTACTCAAATAGAAATAAAGAAAGTAGTGAAAAAAAAGATGCTTGATTGGGTTTTGTTGAATTTTGGAAGTTTTGACAATTTTATATTGTTTCTCCTTGCCATAGGACTTCTTATCGTTATCTCTCTTATGTTTGCGGCTCTTCGCTTAACTTTCCATGATGATATAGAAACGGAGGATAAAAACAATGAGCGATTTAGATGATAATTATGATGAGGATTATAGAAAGCTCCGAGATTTAATTTTTTATATTTCTATAGTTATTTTTTCTGACTTGCTTAATATAAAGGATAATGACAATGATTAGTTGTACATATATCCCTATCGTGATAATGCCGCACGATATAACAGGTATTACAATTGTAGAAGCATTAATATTAATACTTCTGCTGACTGCCATGTCAGTACTATTTATGAAATTTATAATATGGCTTATGCACCACATTATATAAAGCCCTAAAAAATAAAGATTGTGCTACAACTTGCCTAGTGGTATAATCGTATTAATAAGGGGGTGTTTAAATGATTTGTTTAAGTTCTGACGGTCGTTTATTCGGTTTGAATCCGCAATTTTTATTTGATATATTTGTTTTTTTTGCAAATATATTCATATTACTTATTTTCATCGTTCCTATAGTAGTCTTATTTATTTTTATATGTAAATTTTTTATTGATAAATCTAAGTATTATAAGACTAGAACAAAATTTTATCAAAATCAATTAAAGGATAGGCAAGATTAAATCTTGCCTATCTTTTTTTTTACGAGGTGTTTGTATGAAAAAAATAATTTCAATATTACTATCTTTTTCAATTGTTTTTTTGTCAGTTTCAACATGTATCTCTATTTCTGTTTGTGCTGATACAGATAAAACTGTTTTATCTAAGTCATCTGATTCTCCTTTTGCTTATTCTTCTTCTGAAGCTCAAAAGTATGTATCCGCTCACTTAGATATTTATGATTCAGATAATACTCTTTTATTTTCATACACTCCAACTTCAACTTATAACTGGACTTATTCTGCTAAAGGTAAGGACAATTTACATTTATCAGATAATCAGCTTAAAGCGTTTCTTATGTCTAAAAAGACATTATCTGCTTATGTTCAATTAATGTTTAGCGGTTTTTCAAATAATAATGTTACTCGTGGTTTTCTTTCTGCTCTCGGTATTGCTACAACTGGCAATTCTAACGCTTTAACAGATGTTTCTGATAAATTACTTGGTAATTATAATTATATTGATTCTATTAATTATGATGAGGATACACAGACAATTACAATGGATAATACCAGTGTTGACAAATTAAGAGAAGAAATCAAGAAATATTATTATGATAGTATTGGTCTTAAAGTTATTAAACCTGTTGGAACTGTAAAAAAATATGTTGATAGTTCCGACTTTCGAAAACTTTTTGAATACGAAGACGATTATACCAGTTCTTATAGTGTTTGTAATGCCGATTATGCTTTTGTTAGCGGTGTTAATTTTGCATACTTTTCTAAAGGTAATAAAAGTAATTTGACTGGCTATTATTACATGGGGAATTCTGACAGCGATAAAAGAAATTCTTTTACAGACTGGACTACTTCTGTTTATACTTATAGACTTTATTCTTATGATACTAGTGGTCATTCTCACATGTGGGAAATAAACAATGAAAGCTATTCTGTTTTTTATAATTATGAGTGGGATAATAGCGATTTGTATACACCCAACCCAGCTTGTCTTATTCCTATGTGGGTTTGTCCTTATTATGGACAGCTAGTTTTTAATAAGGATATGCGTTATGATTCTGCTACTACTGAATCATGGCGCTATCGTGATTTTAGAATTAATTATTATTCCGCTGATAATTCGCCTTTTTCCTATTTTTCTTCTTATTCGGCAATGTATAACTACTTACACGGAGACCAGACAGCCTATATCTCCTCTGTAATTAATCAGACTGGAAAAGATATTTCAATGTCTATAGATAATTTAGGTGATGATTTAGGGCAAAAATTAGATAGTTTAATTTATACGATTAACACAAAGAAAGAGGGGTTGTCTGCTGATGAATTACAAAATTTAATCGACAGTGGTTTAAAGAATATAGAAAATAATACAGGTGATATTAAAGATAATACAGGTGATATTAAAGACAATACAAGTAATATTCTTGATACCTTAAAAGAACAAAATAACATATTGCTTCAAATACTCGGTGTTACTGAATACATAGCATATCAGAACGATAAATATAACAACACTTATACGAAAGCTGATATGTCAAACCTTTTTAAAAAGTCATTTAATAGGGTTTCTGACGCTGTTCTTTATGGAGAAAAAGTTGATGACGACAACGAAGAAACTATTGACCGCACTAAGTTCAGTTATCATAACGGAATTTTCGGACAATTTCCTTTTAGTGTTCCTTATCAGCTTTACGAATGGTTAAAAATCTTGCAGTCTGAGCCTATATGTCCAGAGTTTACATATCATTATGGATTTTTAATTGGTATAAGTAAAGATAGCGACGAATACGACAAATATAAAATTACATTTAATTTGTCGGCTTATGATTCATGGAGAGAAGTCGCGGCAAGTTTTTTAAAACTGGCTTTTACTCTTACAATGGCTATAGGTACATATAAAAAATTCAAGGGGGAGTTATAACATGTGGGAAAAACTTATTTTAATTGTTTGTAGTGCCTTAACTGATTTGATTGCAAATCTATTAACATTTTTTGTTGATGTCGTTCTTATTGCTTACAACCTCTTACCTACCGACCCTGTTAGCGGTTTATTAAATGTCAGTAAAGAGCCGTTTGTTAATTATCTACCCTATATTAATTGGTTTATTCCGTTTGACTATGTTATTACTCTTACCGGTGCTGTTTTAGATGCATATGGTTTATATATTTGTTGGAAATATTTCAAAAAAATTCTTTATGCTGTTCTTTCATACAGAAAAAATCTTATTGGTATGTTAGCTTATTTGTTAAAATAGTTCGCGCGAACGAACGCACGCACATTTTTGAGGTGATTATTATATGATATGGTTTTATACAGGTGTCCCCGGCAGTGGCAAAAGTTATCATGCCGCGAAAGAGATTTATAAATTTATCCAAAAAGGTAAAAACATAATAGGTAATATGGAAATTAATACAGATAATATCCCCACGCTTAATAAAAAGCCCAAGGGGTGTTATTTGTATGTCTCGAATAAAGAATGGCTTAATAATTCCATTCTTGAAATGAAAATTGATAGACATGGTGCAACTAGGCTCAAAGAACCCGACGACATTTACAGCTATATACAGGGCTTAAAAGGTTATGCTTATAATTTCCATGAACGCGACAAACAAGGAAAATTTAAGCTACACCAAACGCTTTTAATTCTTGACGAGTGTCAAGAGTTATATAATAGTCGTTCTTGGAATAGAAAAGACCGCCTTGCTTGGTGTGCCTTTTATCGTCTGCATAGAAAACTTGGTTATGATGTTATACTTATATCCCAAGATGACAAATGCATTGATAAACAAATACGAAACGTTTTAGAGACACAGGTATTGCATAGAAATGTTGGTAATTATAAAGTTTTTGGTAAACTGCTTTCTCTTCTCTTCGGGGGAAATCTGTTTATTTGTATTACGAGTAAATACGGCTATTCTAAGAAAGACGCTAAAACAGGTAGTAAATTTTTGTTCGGTGAAAAGAAATATTATAGCGTGTATGATACAACACAATTGTACTAGGTGGAATCTCGGAGTATGCGGAGAGATAACACCTAGTACAAGTGGGCTTGTATCTGCGCATAATATAACACACACATATACACACATACGCATACACGCGCGCATATGCGCGTACTTGATAATATATACACTTAAACGAAAAGATTTTAAAAAGGGAGATTTAAACATGAAGAAAAAAGAGATTAACGAAATTATGGCACATGTTGCCGCTCTGTCTGATGAAAAACTTGAGGAAGAATATTACACCGCTGTTGATAATTGTCTAGGTTCTCAAGTTGATACAATGATTGAACGCGGTTATGATTCTGTTGATATTATTGAACGAGAAAAACATGAAAAATATCTTTCTGAATATGCTGATATGCTTGGGTATTTATGCGAAAAAAGAAATATAAAATTATGGGGAGATAAATAACATGGGTGCTTACAATGTTCGTACATTAACATATAAAAATCAAACACAAGTGAGGGTTTTTAAGAAACCGATTGAATATGACAAAAAGAAAGTTCGTGCGAACGAACGCAAGAAAAAGACAGAGGAAGAAAGAATGCAGTTTGATATTGATTTATCTATCAGACAATCAATGCACCGTACTAAAGATAAAATATGGAATATCTGCCTTGCTAACGACTGGGAGTATTTTGTAACTTTCACTTTCAATCCTAAAATTGTTAATTCTAAAGACTATGACGATTGTGTGACAAAGTTTCATGGTTGGTTAGATAATGCAAAGAAAATCTGTTGTCCAGATTTAAAATATGTTATTGTACCAGAATTTCATGCAGACAAAGAAAAATTTCATTTTCACGCTTTAATGTCAAACCTCGGTTCATTGCAGCTTATTGACAGTGGCAGACGAAAAGATAAAGGAACGAAAATAATATACAATATTGGTAATTACCGCCTCGGTTTTTCTACTGCTATCCCAGTAAGTCAAAACAGCGATTCACAGGGAAAAATTGTCGGATATATGCTTAAATATATAACAAAGGATTTAGCTACATTAACGCAAGGCAAAAAGCGTTACTGGTACTCAAGAAACACTTGTGAAAAGCCTGTTATAGATTCTTATTTGATAGAAAATGATAAACTTCATGATTTTATAGAAGCGTTAGAAAATGATAAGTCTTATAGAAAAACAGTCGATATGCCGTTTTCTGATAATGAACTAAAAATATACAACTTTGATACAAATTGACCTATAATATAGCCACAAAGGGAGAGTGACAACATGGGAAAACATTTGACAGAGAAAGAACGCTATTTGATAGAATTTATGTATAACAAAGAAAAGAGGACACAACGCGAAATTGCTAAAATATTAAACAAGCATTACAACACTATTTATAATGAGATAAAGCGCGGTACTGTTAGACTGCTTGACCGCAACTTAAAAGAATATGATATCTATTGTGCTGATGTAGGACAACGTAAGTACATAGAAGCCAACGCAAGAAAAGGTGCGAATAATAAGGTTGCCTGCGACAGTGAGTATATACTATTTATACGCGATAAGGTAAAACAACACTACTCTTTCTATTCTGCAAATGAACTTGCAAAGCAAGAGGGATTTAATACAAGAGTGTGTTTAACAACTCTTTATAACTATTTTAACAAGCACTTTATTAAATTAAAAAAGTCGGACATGCCCTATAATAAAATTAAAAAGGTTAAACAGGAAAAAGAAACAAAGCGCGTATATCAGTACGGCAAACGCTCTATTGATGAGCGCGAAGATTTACAACAGCGTGATATATATGGACATTGGGAAATGGATACCGTGCAAGGACAGAAAAAGAAAAAGGGCTGCATACTTGTTTTGTCTGAACGAAAGACAAGACAGGAATTATTATTCAAACTTGATAATAAACAGTGCGCCAGCGTTTGGAACACCTTGCAAGATAACTGGGATAAGTTAAAACACCATATAAAGACAATCACATGCGATAATGGTGTTGAGTTCTCGACAAATTGCGAATTTAGCAACAATGAATTAATAGAGTTCGTGCGAATGAATTTATATTATTGTCACCCTTACCGAAGCGGTGAACGTGGTACAAATGAAAATCAAAATAAATTAATAAGACGTTTTTACCCTAAGGGTGTTGACTTATCAGAAGTCACACAAGAGGAATTAAACAAGATACAAGACTTTATAAATAATATGCCGCGTAAGATATTTAACGGCTTATCATCAAATCAATTTTTAGAACAAAATGAAATGGAGTATTTACAAACATGATGGACAAGATAAGAAAGATTTTAATAATTATAAAAAGGTGTGTGACATGTTCTCCTACTGCTAACATATGCTTACATCATACGAACAATCAAACAACATGTCACATGCCCTGTAAGTATGCGCGCGAATGTGATTTACATTTCCGCTTCTTTCGTCTTAATAACTGGTAATATAAGCTAAAAAATTTTTAACAAAAAATCACAATTTATTGTTGACATTTACAATTTTCTTTATTATTTATTAATATCCAGAAGCCCTGGTAAGATATGGACTGTTATAGTCTTCTTATCAAGGTCATGATCTAATATACACTGGTCAATAACCGGTATTAAATAGCTTTCGCCATTATCTGCCTCTACTTCATATACATTGTTGGCGCCTGTTTCTAATACATCTTTTAGTACGCCCAAATGTTTTCCTTCATCTGTTATTACATCAAGTCCGATAAGATCGCATATAAAATACTCTCCCGGCTCAAGTTTAACAGCATCTTCTCTTGAAACGAGCAAGTCGCATTTTGTGTATTTCTCTATATCATTGATGTCATCAAATTCTTTAAACTTAAGTATTACGAACTGCTTAAAGAATTTAACTGAAGATACAGTGACAGCTACCTGTTCTCTTTTTCCATCGATAACACATTTCTTAAGTTTCTTAAAACGAAGAGGATCATCTGTTGTAGGAAAAACCTTAACTTCACCTCTGATTCCGTGGGTCGATGTTATGACCCCTACCCTTAACATATCTTCCACTTAAATTCTCCATTCTGACATAAATGTATATATAAATAACAAAACAGACAGCCCCGAAAGGCTGCCTTAGACAGTAGTGTTTGCTTAATTATCTATTTCAACAATCACTTTCTTGTCGCTCTTAGAAGCTGCAGCTGAAACAACTGCTCTTATTGACTTGGCAATTCTACCAGACTTGCCGATAACCTTGCCCATATCCGAAGGAGCAACCTTAAGATTGACTACAAGAGCCTTATCTTTTTCAGTTTCTGTTACTACAACCTCATCCGGATTATCAACTAGTGCCTTAGCGATAATTTCCACTAATTCTTTCATAGTCAATTACACCTCCACTAGTCTTATTTTTCGATACCAGCCATCTTGAAAAGCTTTCCAACAACCTCTGTAGGCTGAGCTCCGTTTGATAACCACTTCTTAGCAGCCTCAGCATCAATGCTTAACTTGCATGGATCGTAATTAGGATCATAAGTACCGATTTCATCGATAAATCTACCATTTCTTGGAGATCTTGAGTCTGCTACGATAATTCTATAGAAAGGATTTTTCTTCTCACCTAATCTCTTTAATCTAATCTTTACTGCCATTACATTCACCTCCTGTATTATTCTTAAAAATTAATCTATGTTAAAAAGGTAACTTGAAACGTCCCTTTTTAGCACCTTTCATCATTCCCGGCATCTGCTTCATCATCTTCTTCATCTGTTCGAACTGTTTTACAAGTCTGTTAACATCAGCAATATCAACACCTGCACCTCTTGCAATTCTGTTCTTCCTTGAAGGATTAAGTATGTCCGGATTACTTCTTTCTGCCTTAGTCATTGAATATATGATAGATTCGGTTCTTCTCATATTCTTCTCTGCTTCATCATCATCGATTGAAACATTCTTCATCTGACCTGACAGTCCTGGCATCATGCTCATAATTGAACTGATACCACCCATATTCTTAATCTGTCCCATATACTCAAGAAAGTCATTAAAATCAAATTCTGCTTTCTTAAGCTTTTCTTCCATAGCTTTTGCCTTGTCAGCGTCAAGCTGTGCTTCAGCCTTCTCAATAAGGGTAAGGACATCCCCCATACCAAGTATTCTTGATGCCATACGGTCTGGATAAAACTGTTCAAGATCTGAAAGCTTTTCCCCCATACCAACATAAAGAATTGGCTTTCCGGTAACTGCCTTAATTGAAAGTGCAGCACCACCTCTTGTATCACCATCTAACTTAGTAAGGATAACTCCGTCAATGCCAACCTTCTCGTTAAATGATGAAGCAACATTAACAGCATCCTGACCTATCATGGAGTCAACTACAAGAATTGTCTGGTCAACTGATACATTAGCTTTAATCTCTATAAGCTCATTCATCATATCTTCATCAACATGAAGTCGTCCTGCTGTATCAAGAATAACGGTATTAAAATCATTATTCTTAGCATGGGCTATAGCAGCTTTGGCAATATCAACAGGCTTCTGGTTAGTTCCCATAGAGAATACTTCAACGCCCTGTTTATTACCATTAATAGTAAGCTGTTCAATGGCTGCTGGTCTGTATACATCACAGGCAACTAAGAGAGGTTTTCTTCCCTTTGCCTTAAACTTACCGGCAAGCTTTGCCGTAGTAGTAGTCTTACCAGCACCCTGAAGACCTGCCATCATGATAACAGTAATCTCAGAACCAGGTTTCAAGGCAATCTCAGTTGTCTCAGATCCCATAAGAGATACCATCTCTTCATTAACAATCTTGATAACCATCTGACCAGGTGTAAGACTTGACATAACATCCTGACCGATTGCTCTTTCTTCTACAGATTTGATAAACTGCTTAACAACCTTAAAGTTAACATCAGCTTCAAGCAGGGCAAGCTTAACTTCCTTAAGAGCAGCCTTAACATCAGCTTCTGATAAACGGCCCTTACCACGAAGATTCTTAAAAATATTCTGCAATTTCTCTGATAAACTATCAAATGCCATAATATCTCTCCTTAAAATTCTTCAAGAATCTCATTGGATAACTTCTTGATTTCATGAATATCAGATATATCCTGACTTTCCATGTAATCATCAACTAAAGAATCAATCTTAGATACCTTGTCCTTGGTTTCAAGGAACTTCTGTATAAGATGAAGCTTAGCCTCGTATCCATCAAGTGTCTTCGTAACTCTCTTAATCAGATCATGTACTCCCTGCCTTGATATACCGTATTCATCGGCAATCTCGCTGAGAGATAAATCATTGTAGATAGCATCTTCATATATCTTCTTCTGGTGGTCGTTAAGTAACTCTCCATAAAAATCATATAAAAGATTCTGTTCAACAATTCTTTCCATAACACCTGCCACATACTTAAATATTACATAAGCCATGATTGACTCATAAGCCTTGAGTATAATATCAGATATCAAAAAAAGTGTCAAGCATTTTTACTTGACACTTTTAAAAAATTTATTAAATCAGCTTTCAAGCTTCTTTTCCCGCTCATTAGGAGGATATTCAACTTCATATTCTTCGCTTAAATTCTCCATTCCGTTAATCTGTAGTCTCTTAAACACCCATTTCTTAATAAGATGATATATAACTGCAAATATAGGAACACCTAAAAGCATTCCTGCAAATCCCCATATATCACCAAAGAGGAGTATTGCAAACAATACCCAGAAACTTGAGATTCCTGTAGTATTACCAAGAATTTTAGGTCCGATAATATTACCGTCAATCTGCTGTAATATAAAATTAAATATTACAAAGAACAGGCACTGTGCAGGATTGACAATAAGACATAATAAAGCTCCAATAAACCATGCTATGTACCAGCCAAAGAAAGGAATAACATTAAATATTCCAACAATGAATGCAATAAGAATCTCACTCATCATCTCTTTGCCAGGATTACATATTGTAAATATCTTAAGTGATATAAAACATATAAGTGCTATTACAAAGGCATCAAGGATTTTGCCATTAACAAAGCCGCTGAACACCTTATCAGTATACTTAATCTCTTCCATAACGCTGGCAGCACGTTCTTTCTTGAATATACTATAGACAACCATCTCTCCCTGCTTTGCAAGCTTTTTTCTTGCTGTAAGAAGATACGCTGCAACAATGAATCCGATAAGAACATTAAAAAGTACAACAATGATATTAACTACACCGGTTGAAACACCGGAAGCAATTCCCTGTGCATATCCAAGAAACTCGTTACCGAGCCAGTCATTAATAAATGTATATGTTTTATCGATAATATTCTCTGAATATTTCATAAGAGTTTCATTTTCGTTAAGAAACTTCTGTACAAAATCAATAACTTTATTGACATTATCAGGAATAATCTGAATAAGACGCACAACACTATTTACAAGATTAGGAATAATAACAATAATCATAAAATATATGAACAGAATTGCTATAAGAAGCCCTGTAAACACACTAAGATTATTAGACAGGCTTTTCTTTTTCTTCTCATTCTTAATAAACTTAAATACCTTATTATATATATTATCGAAGAAATTACATATTGGACATATTACATATGCTAATACCCCGCCAATTATAAAAGGCATAAGAGTTTTGCATATATGTGAAAATGCTTTGTGGATAGCATCAATTCTGAACAATGCAAAAAAAAGCAATAGGGACAGCGCAGCTGCCCCAAATAATGCCATTGTAACTCCTGCATATCTTTTGAAAGAATATTTCTTCATAGATTTCCCTCTGCAGATAGTGATTAAATGTTTACCTTAACAATTCTAGGTCTTAAACCTGCTGCTTCAAGCTTGTCAACAATCTCATCCTTATGTTCATGTCCGAAAGCTTCAATAGTAATTCTAAGCTCAACAGTTGCTTTTCTGTTAATGCTTACAAACTGGTTATGCTCAAGCTTGATTACATTACCGTTAGCTTCTGCAATAATAGAAGCTACTCTTACAAGTTCACCTGGCTTATCTGGAAGAAGTACAGAAACAGTGAAGATTCTGCTTCTCTGTACAAGTCCCTGCTGAACAACAGATGACATTGTAATAACATCCATATTACCACCAGAAAGAATTGAAACAATCTTCTTATCCTTAACATCAAGCTGCTTTAATGCTGCAACTGTAAGAAGGCCTGAATTCTCAACAATCATCTTATGATTCTCTACCATATCAAGGAATGCAACTATTAAATCTTCATCAGGAACTGTAATAATATCATCAAGATTCTTCTGAAGGTATGGGAATAACTTGCTTCCTGGAGTCTTAACAGCTGTACCGTCTGCAATTGTACTTACAGTAGGAAGAGTAACAACCTTTTCAGCCTTAAGAGATTCCTGAAGACAGTTAGCACCGGCAGGCTCAACACCAATAACCTTGATATTAGGATTAAGAAGTTTTGCAAGTGTAGATACACCTGTTGCAAGTCCGCCACCACCAATAGGAACAAGAATATAATCAACTGTTGGAAGCTCTTTAATAATCTCCATTGCGATAGAACCCTGACCTGTTGCAACATCTAAATCATCAAATGGGTGAACAAATGTAAGTCCTTTCTCCTTGGCAAGCTTCATTGCATATTCGCATGCTTCATCATAAACATTACCGTAAAGAATAACCTCTGCACCGTATCCCTTAGTTCTGTTTACCTTGATAAGTGGTGTTGTTGTAGGCATAACTACTGTTGCCTTAACCCCATATTTCTTAGCTGCAAATGCAACACCCTGTGCATGATTTCCGGCAGAAGCTGTAATAAGTCCCTTCTGTCTTGCTTCCTCTGACATCGTACTAATCTTGTAATATGCACCTCTTACCTTATAAGCACCTGTGTACTGCATATTCTCTGGCTTAAGGTATACTCTGTTACCAGTCTGGCTGCTGAAATACTCACTATATACCAGATTAGTAGGAAGTGTTGCTTCCTTAACCTTCTCGGCAGCTTCCTCGAAACTTTTCAATGTTAATTCTTCCATTACACTTAATCTCCCATCTTAATTTATTAACTTATCAATCTTCATCAGAGCCGTTATCTACATCGAATAATGCATTAACAAATGTGTCTGAATCAAACTTCTGTAAATCTTCGACTTTCTCACCAACTCCAATATATTTAACAGGAATACCAAATTCTGCCTGTATAGCAACGGCAATTCCCCCTTTGGCAGTTCCATCCATCTTAGTAAGAATAATACCTGTGATATTAGTTACATCATTAAACTCTCTAAGCTGAGAAAGGGCGTTCTGACCAGTTGTTGCGTCAAGAACGATAAGATTTTCCCTGTATGCATCAGAATACTCTCTTTCTATAACTCTGTCAATCTTACGAAGCTCTTCCATAAGATTCTTCTTATTCTGAAGACGTCCAGCTGTATCACATAAAAGAACATCTGCCTTTCTTGCTTTACATGCAGCGATTGAATCATATATAACGGCAGCTGGATCAGAACCCTCACTCTGTGCAATAATATCAGCACCAGTTCTGTTAGACCATTCTGTAAGCTGCTCTATAGCCGCAGCTCTGAAAGTATCGGCTGCAGCCATAATAACCTTCTTGTTCTGTGCTTTAAGAAGACCGGCAAGCTTGCCTACAGATGTAGTTTTTCCTACACCATTAACGCCGATAAGCATAACAATGGATTGGCGGTTCTCAAATTCATATGCATTCTCGCCGAGATTCATCTTTTCCTTAATACTGTCAATAAGAAGCTGCTTGCAGTCAGCAGGATTCTTAATCTTATTCTCTTTAACCTTATTCTTAAGGTCGTCAAGAATCTCTTCAGTTGCAACAACACCTATATCACCCATAATAAGGGTTTCTTCAAGCTCATCATAGAAATCGTCATCAATTGACGAAAATCCTGAGAAAACAGAATCAATTCCGGAAACAATATTATCTCTGGTCTTGGTTAAACCTTCTTTTAATTTACTAAAAAATCCCATATTTACTCCTTCTTCTTGTCAAGGTCATTAGCTATAAGATCTACTGAAACAAGTGCAGATACACCCTTTTCCTGCATAGTTATGCCATACAGTCTGTCAGCTGCAGCCATTGTTCCTCGTCTGTGAGTGATAACAATAAACTGTGTATGCTTTGTAAGCTTGTGAAGATAATTAGCATATCTTCCTACATTAGAATCATCAAGTGCGGCCTCAATTTCATCAAGCAGACAGAATGGTGAAGGTTTAAGGTTCTGGATTGCAAAAAGAAGTGCGATTGCAGTAAGTGCCTTTTCACCACCTGATAACTGCATCATGTTCTGAAGCTTCTTTCCTGGTGGCTGTGAAATAATAACAATTCCTGCCTCAAGAATATCTTCACCTTCAACTAGCTCTATTGTTCCTCGTCCACCACCGAACAATTCCTTGAATACCTTATCGAATTCAATCTTAATTTCCTCAAACTTCTCTTTAAACTGAATTCTCATACCATTATCAAGCTCATCAATAACCAGTACAAGAGCCTCTTCAGCCTTAATCATATCATCATGCTGTGTCTTTAAGAAGTTGTATCGTTCGCTTACTTCCTTATATTCTTCAATAGCATTGACATTAACAACACCAAGCTTTTTAATATTAGCTTTGAGAATATTAATCTGCTTCTTAATATCAGATATATCAGTAAGCTCTTCACTTCTTAATTCAGCAGCATAGCTGTATGTAAGCTCATATTCATTCCACATGTAATCTACTATAGAGTCATTCTCTTCTTCTAACTTTTCCTGCTGGTTATGCAGACGCATACTTTCTTTTTCAAGAAGAACAATCTGTTCATTAATCTTTTCACGTTTATCAAAGAATGTCTTATGGCTTGCATTAATAATATCTCTATCCTTGCGGAGAGCTGTAATCTTAGTATTGCAGTCTTCTATCTGATTCTTAGCTTTATGAATATCACTTCTTAACTTTTCAATCTGTGCATTCTTATCTTCAACCTCTGATGATAAAGATTCTTTTCTCTGTCTTATATCAGCTTCTTCTGATTCAAGAGCAGCAATCTCAGAATTGATTCTTATAATATTTTCCTGAATAAATGCTGTCTTCTGCTCTACCGAACTGAATCTTATCTTAAGATTCTCAATATCATCATTAGCCTTATCAAGTTCAGCCTTCTTTGCTTCAAGCTGTTTGTTAAGATTCTCAATTTCTTTTCTTGAGCTTTCATTCTGTATATCAAGCGCACTAAGACTGCCACTTACCTGATTCTTATTCTCATCAATCTCCTTAATCTGTCTGTCAATCTCAGTAGTTTCAGCCTTATCTTTATCATATATAATTCTGATTTCAGATAACTTCTGCTTTGCCTGATTAAGATTCATCTGTTCTGTATTAACAGCTAAAGATACCTCTCTGTTAGCCTTATTATCTGCATCAATAAGTTCTCTTACAGATGCAATCTTAGCTCTGTTATCTGCAATCTTTGCTTTAAGTTCAGTTGATGATTTGCTGAGTTCTGATACAGATTTCTTAAGTTCTTCAATCTCTCTTCTCCTGCCAAGAAGATTGCTTGAATTCTTAAATGCACCACCTGTCATTGAACCGCCCGGATTGAGCTGTTCACCCTCAAGGGTTACAATCCTTAAGCTATACTTGTATTTCTTGGCAATAAGGAGCGCATTATCAATATTATCAACAACAAGAATTCTTCCAAGAAGATACCTGGCTAAGTTCTCATATTCAAAAGAAACTCTTACAAGATTGCTTGCAATTCCTATAACACCATTTTCCTTAATACAAGGCTCTTTTTCAAGAGTATTTCTTCCTGATATTGCATTGAGTGGTAAAAATGTAGCTCGTCCAAGCTTATTCTGCTTAAGATATGCAATCAGCTCCTTAGCAGTAGATTCCTTATCAGTAACAATATTCTGTATTGTTCCGCCTAATGCTGTCTCAATAGCTGTTTCATACTTTCTTTCAACCTTTACAATATCTGCAATAACACCAAGAATTCCAGGATTGCTGTCCTTTAATTCCATAATCTTACGGATACTGTTGCCATAACCGTCATATCTTTCAGTAATATTAACGAGAGATTCAAGTCTTGATTTTTCTCTGTGATAATTCTGTACAATCTTATCATGCTGTGCATTAAGGTCAGCATTTTCATTCTTAATAGCCGTAACTTCATCATTATTGGCTGCAATTCTTTCTGCTATTTCCAAAGCATTTTTCTGTGCAGTTTCTAATCTCTCACTGATATCATTAATCTTAACATTCTGTTCAGCTTCATCACTCTTGTCTTTGATAAGACGGCTGTTAAGCTCAGCTTTTCTTATATTGAGCTGTTCAAGCATAGTTGTGAACTTCTGGTTTTCAGCATTAATAGATGACTTCGCATTAAGTCTGTCGTAGATATCATTCTGACGGCTCTCAATCTGATCTGACACCCCATCAATATCCTGCTTTATAACATCAGCAGCATCCTGTTTAGCCTTAAGATTATTCTCGAACTCTTCTACAGATGTTGAAAGCTCATTGAGCTGTTTCTTAAAATCAGCTACATTGGTCTGCTTTGCAGCTTTATCTTTATCAATAGCTGCAATTCTGTCACTGTAATGCTTTTCATTATCAGTGAATCTGTTAATCTGCTCTGTGATAACATTAATCTCACCGTTAAGTCTCTGGCTTTCAAGCTCAGTGTTTGATAAAAGTGAATTAACATTCTCAATGTCAGAATTAACCTTAGATAACTGTTCCTCTGCCTCTTCATATTCAGCCTTGGTACTCTCATACTCAGCTCTTGAATTAGCAAGGTCGTTATCAGCAATGCCAATCTTTCCTGTCAGTTCTTCAAGATCTTTGCTTATCCTGTCTGATTCCAAAAGAAATGCATTAACATCATATTTCTTTAAATCAGCTTTATAGTCAAGATATTCCTTGGCCTTTTCAGACTGGACCTGTAATGGTCCGACCTGTTTTTCAAGCTCTGATAAAATATCATTAACACGGACAAGATTAGCCCGCTCATTTTCAAGTTTCTTGATTGCAGTAGCTTTTCTTCTCTTGAACTTAACAATTCCAGCGGCTTCATCAAAAAGCTCTCGCCTTTCATCAGGCTTTCCAGAAAGAATCTTATCAATCTGTCCCTGTCCGATAATAGAATATCCTTCCTTACCAATACCGGTATCATAAAACATTTCTGTTACATCTTTTAATCGGCATGAGTTACCATTGATAAGATATTCACTCTCACCTGAACGGTATACTCTTCTTGATACTGTAACTTCATCGTAATCAACCGGAAGTGTATGGTCGCTGTTATCAAGTGTTATAGATACAAATGCGAAACCAACCGGCTTTCTGTTCTCAGTTCCTGCAAATATAACGTCTTCCATCTTAGAACCACGAAGCTGCTTGGCACTCTGTTCGCCTAAAACCCAGCGCACAGCATCGGCGACATTACTTTTACCTGAACCATTAGGCCCTACAATACCTGTAATACCATTATGAAAATCAAATACTATCTTATTAGCAAATGACTTAAATCCCTGTACTTCTATACTTTTTAAATACATAACCCCTCACTTATTATTTCTTATCAGAGTTGATATCGTAGCCTTTATTCTTAAGCTCGATAAGTGCAGCATATGCTGCATTCTGAGATGCTGATTTCTTAGTGTGGCCTGTTCCTTTAATATTAAAAAGCCCGTCAACTACAGCAGCTACAACGAATTGTTTGTTATGTTCAGGACCTTCTTCACCGATGAATTCATAATCAACTTCTTTTCCAAGTCCCTGAATAACTTCCTGTAATATAGTCTTGCTATCAAAAAAGAGTTTCTTATTATCAAGGTCATTAAGAATGAACTTATTAACAAATTCTTTTGCATTAGCAAAACCACCATCAAGATAGATGGCTCCTATAACAGCTTCACAGGCATCTGATACGATAGAATCCCTGCTTCTTCCTCCGGTAAGCTCTTCTCCTTTACCGAGTCTTATAAATGTATCAAGCTTAATAGCTCTTGCACACAGGGCAAGTGTAGGCTCACATACAATGCTGGCACGAAGTCTTGTCATCTTTCCTTCAGCCATCTCAGAGTGATTCTTATATATATAATCACTTGATGAAAGCTCAAGAACAGCATCTCCTAAGAATTCCATTCTTTCATTATCACAACACTGTCCCTTTTTCTGTTCATTAGCATAAGAACTGTGAGTAAGAGCAACTTCAAGCAGACTTATATCTTTGAATTCATAACCAATAGTCTGCATAAACACAGATAAATTTTTATTATGCATAATACACCTTTCTGCGAACTTTTGAAAACAAGAGCATAAGGAACAAATTATGCAAGAATATTTGCTCCTTATGCTCTTAGTTTTCATCGCAATCTGTATAGTTTATTTATTAGTTGCATTCTGAATCTGAACAACTGCATCATTAACTGTTACGATTGATTCAGCGGCATCATCAGGAATCTGGATATCGAATTCATCCTCAATTCCCATGATAATCTGAAATACATCTAACGAATCTGCTCCAAGATCATCAACAAATGTTGTCTCTGGAGTAATCTTTGATTTATCAATGTTAAGTACATCTGCAATAATATTCTGTAATTTCTCGAATTCCATAATATCTATCCTTTCAATCTTTAATTATGCTGCTCAGGAATCTGACCGAGCGCCTCAATGATTTTATCATTTATATTCATTTTTGTAAATGTTACACACTGAATTAATGAATTCTTAACCTCTTTAGCTTTGGCATTGCCATGAGTCTTTACTACAAGGCCATTAAGACCGATAAGCGGAGCTCCACCGTGTTCTGAAGCATCCATTGATTTAAGCTGTGTCTTTAATGACTTCTTGATAAGAAGTGCACCAATCTTAGTCTTTAAAGAAGACATCATAACTCCCTTAATCTTGCCAAGTATCATCTTGGCTTCACCTTCGTAAAGCTTTAAGATACAGTTCCCAACAAATGCATCGCATACAATGATGTCTGCATAGCTGTTAGGAATCTCTCTTGCTTCAATACTTCCTATAAAGTTAATGTTAGGACACTCTTTAAGCATTGGATATGTTTCTTTGACAAGTGAATTACCCTTTTCTTCCTCAAGTCCGACATTGACAATTGCAACTCTTGGATTCTTAATTCCAACAACATTCTCCATGTATATAGAACCCATAACAGCCCACTGTACAAGCATAGTTGCTCTTGCATCTACATTAGCACCACTGTCAACAAGCAGTGAAACACCATCTTTAGTAGGGATAAGTGCTGCCATTGGTGGTCTGTCAACTCCACGAAGTCTTCCAACGATAGTCTGACCACCAACAAGGATTGCTCCTGAGCTTCCGGCAGATACGAATGCGTCAGCCTCTTTATTCTTAACCATATACATTGCCTTAACCAGAGAAGACTCTTTCTTTCTTCTTATAGCCATAACAGGAGGCTCACCTGTTTCAATTACATCATCTGCATTAACAATCTCTATTCTTGATGAATCATACTGCTGTCCGTTAAGACATTCTTTAATCTTTTCTTCCTTACCTACAAGATATACAAAGCAGTCCTTATCAGCAGCAACAGCCTGTACTGCTCCTTTGACAATCTCTGCTGGTGCATTATCTCCTCCCATAGCGTCAAGTGCGATTTTTACCATAAATTAAACTCCATTTCATATTAATCATTAAAACACTATTGTAAAATATACTACGAATATCAAATTAACGCAACCTTAAGCATTTTTAAATAAATCATTAAGATATTCAGTAATCTGAACTCTGATATCATCATAATCAGACGGATGCATCATATAACCATATGCAACGATAGAATCCTTGTCGTAATATATATTAAGATTAAACCACCACGCAACATCAGAAGTTATTGAATCATCTGTTTTATTATAATCTTTATAAGTGGCTATATTAGTTTCATGCAAAAGATAATAGAAAAATCCATTGGCATTATTATCAGATATCACTTTTGTTCCATTTACATGGGCATTCTGTCCGCTGACAGACAGCTGCCAGCTTCCATCCGCATTCTGCTTAAGATTATAACTTAAAGATAACACATTATCAGCATAATCATTGTATGTAAAACTAAGACCTTTGCCATAAGCATCATCTATCTGTGCCTGAGTCTCCTGAGTTTCGGTTGAATCTGCAGTAATACTTTTTGCACCGCATCCCTGTAATGGGATAATACATAATTCTAATATAAACATAAATGCAAGTATTTTATTCACTTTCATAATTAAAAGCCTTCCCTTTATCAAAATACCACATAGTATAACACATTTCTTTATAAAACAAAACAAGCTGCCCCAGACGGGACAGCCTATCAAAATTCATGTTAGTAATTAGTCAACAGAGATGATTTCTTTCTTGTTGTAAGAACCACAAGACTTGCATACTCTATGAGGCATCATTAAAGCGCCACACTTTGAGCACTTTACAAGATTTGGAGCAGCCATCTTCCAGTTTGCTCTTCTCTTATCTCTTCTTGCCTTTGAAGATTTATTCTTTGGACAAATTGACATATGTTACACCTCCTTAAAATTCTTTAAAATATCTTTGAAAACAGACATTCTTGGATCCAGGGACTCTCGGTCACATCCACACTCTGAGACATTCAGGTTGTGTCCGCATATAGAACATAGCCCCTTGCAATCAGGGGTACATAATGTCTTACCCGGCATGGATATCAGTATTTCGCCGAAAACTAATCTGTCCACGTCGAGTTCGTATCCACCAATATAGTCTTTTTCTTCCTTTGCTTCTTCCCCGGCAGCATTGTCTGAGAAATCAACGATTTCATCAACACTGTACTCTACTTTCGTAGGAACAGACTCTAAACATCTGTCACATGGAATATCAAGAACAACAAAGCTCTCAGCTTTAATCTCAAGCTTATTCTTACCAATTCTGGTAATGCTTAATTCAAACTCTGGCTTCTCAAGTATACTATACTTAGCGATTCCAGTGTCAAAGCTTTCTGATTCAATTGAAACCTTTTCTATTCTTTCATCCTGTGAACCGGATAAAAGCTCTCTTAAATCAATTAGCATAATTGTCTCCAATTCATACTATTATGCACAGGAAAAGCATGCGCTAATCCACACCTTGTCAATTATACGCATGCTCCCTGTCTTTGTCAACAACAAATTCACTTAAATTCAATATTTTTCGCGAATATGTCAATTATTTTACTAATGCTAATGTTTCTCTTGCGATTGCAAGCTCTTCATTAGTAGGAATTACGCAAAGCTTAACCTTAGATTCTGGTGTAGAGATAATTCCTTCTACTCCACAAGCCTTCTCGCTTGCAGCTTCATCAAGTTCAACACCAAGGTATCCAAGATATTTAGCTACCATTGGACGAAGCCATGCAGCATTCTCACCAACACCAGCTGTAAATGTAATGGCATCAACACCGTTCATAGCTGCTGTGTAAGCACCAATATACTTAGCTACTCTGTAAGCATAAGCTTCAAGTGTAACCTTAGCAATTTCGTTACCGTCGTTAGCTGCAGCATTAAGATCTCTGAAATCACTTGAGATTCCGCCTGACATACCAAGAACACCAGACTTCTTGTTAAGGATATTGAGCATCTCGCTTATTGTAAGGTTCTCATGGTTGCATAAGAACTCTAAGATAGCCGGATCAAGGTCACCCGAACGTGTTCCCATGATAAGTCCTTCAAGTGGAGTAAGACCCATAGAAGTATCTACACACTTACCACCAACAGAAGCTGAGATTGAAGCACCGTTACCAAGGTGGCATACGATAACCTTAGCTGTCTTAGGATCAAGGTTAGCAAACTTGATTGTCTCTTTAGAAACAAAGCTGTGGCTTGTTCCGTGGAAACCATATCTTCTTACGCCGTACTTCTCATAATATTCACGAGGAATAGCATAGAGATAAGCCTTTGGCTCCATTGTTCCACCAAATGCTGTATCCCATACAGCTACATTTGGCTTGCCTGGCATAGCTGCCTCAACGGCTTCAATACCGATAAGGTTAGCTGGGTTATGTAAAGGACCAAGGTCGAAGCACTCTCTTACAACCTTCTTAACATCTTCTGTTACAAGACAAGACTCGATATACTTCTCACCTGCGTGAAGTACTCTGTGTCCTACTGCTGCAATCTCATCTGTAGACTTGATTACGCCGTGCTCAGCATCCTGAAGAGCATCAAGAACAAGCTTAACTGCAATGTTGTGATCCTTCATAGGTGTTTCAACAACATACTTATCCTTTCCTGTTGGCTTGTGTGTAAGAACAGAACCTTCAATACCGATTCTCTCTACAAGACCTTTTGCGATTACGCTCTCATCATCCATGTTAATAAGCTGATACTTAAGAGATGAGCTTCCACAGTTTAATACTAAAATATTCATTACAAAAATTCTCCTTAAAAATGTTAATTATGCATTCTGAGCCTGAACTGCTGTCATAGCTACTACACCAACGATATCGTCAGCGAAGCATCCTCTTGAAAGATCGTTAACTGGCATAGAAAGTCCCTGAAGAACAGGACCATAAGCTCCAGCCTTAGCAAGTCTCTGAACAAGCTTATAACCGATGTTACCAGCTTCAAGGTTAGGGAATACAAGTGTATTAGCCTTACCAGCTACCGGGCTCTCAGGTGCCTTAAGTGCAGCAACTTCTGGAACTAAAGCAGCATCTAACTGAAGCTCACCATCAACAGTGATATCTGGGTACTTCTCTTTTGCAATCTTAACAGCATCAGCAACCATAGTTACTCTGTCATGCTTAGCACTTCCGTATGAAGAGAAGCTAAGCATAGCAACCTTAGCGTCCTTTCCTACAAAGCTCTTGAATGAATCTGAAGAAAGCTTAGCAACCTCAGCAAGCTTCTCTGAATCATAATCTGGGCTTACAGCACAGTCAGCGAATACAAAAAGACCGTTCTCACCGAATTCGCAGTCTGGAACTTCCATAAGGAAGAAACCTGAAACTGAGCTGATACCTGGCTTAGTCTTTAATAACTGAAGAGCTGGACGGATTGTGTTACCT
>OLIX01000883.1_pt1 | contig 29050 bp, 26 predicted proteins | sample 1601331 | NCBI WGS metagenome assembly OLIX01 (sample SAMEA2452120, study PRJEB22498) | human gut metagenome | biome: human feces; feature: human gut; material: feces | place: Australia | collected 2012 | reverse complement strand
GGGCTTCAGGAGGAATCGGTAATGCTTTTACAGGTGATTTTGGAAGGCATCGGGCCGGACGCCATAATATCCACTCCGGAAGGACGCTTGGTCGTCTTCGTGATCTCCTGCGGCTTCGTCCAGGAAGAACCTCCGTTCCTGCTCTGAATCATGAAATTGCGGATGCACTTTTCATCATCCCATCCGTCCGGGATATTGGGCTGCCGCTCCTTGACCCCGGCAGGGTAACGCTGGAATACGACAGTCACGGTCCTGGTTTTGGCATCATAAACGGGGCACGGATTATTGAACGTGGCGCCATGGGCCTTGGCTATCGCCCGGGGACGGGACCAGGTCTTCCCGCCATTCTTGCTGACGCTCATGATAATATCGTTCTCCCCCTGGTCGGTATTTTTGTACCGTCCTTCGGCGAATGCCAGAAGCTGGCCCTTGCCGATACTGAGCAGGGCGGGAATACGGATGGACGCATAGGGATTACCCTCCCCGGCGTTGAATACGGTCACAGCCCTGTCCGTAGGGAAATCGGTTTTCTCTTCCTGCCCGAACGCCGGCAATGCCACGGCGCATACGGCACTCATCAAACATTTGAATACGGAATTCATCATCCTCTTCACCTTATTCCATTTTCCCCTGCCGCACAACAACCATGTCATGCATGTGCGCCAAGACCAGAGGAAAAGGAGCATAAAGAGGAACGCGCGGCAGGAACGCGATACCGCCGCCGGGAAGCCCGGAAGGCTTCGGCCCAAAACTCAAGCCAGCAAGAAACGTGCCCATCCGAATACGGATCCCCGGAAAAGCGCCCGCCGGAACCGGGGAAAATATCCGGAAACGCGAAATTGGCTGAAAAAATCCCTGCCGCACCGCCAAAGACATTCCACACATCAACCGCCCGGCCTCTCTCCGGACAAACCGCTTGCCTATTTATTCATCAAGAGAAAAATGGTGAAAGAAGAAGAAAACGGAACCTGTATCTTGTAACATCGCAGAATCACCTGCTTCCCGTACTGTCATGAACCGAATCCTTCCATTACTATCCCTTCCCCTGCTGTCGCTCGCAGCGGTATTTGCCGCCAACACGCCGGAACACATCGGCAACGACCTCAAACTGTTCAAAGACTCCTCCTGCACCTCCCTGAAGCCGGATGTGAAAGACACCTCCGCCTTCCAGTCTGACGCGATGAAAGAACTCGCGGCCAAAATCCTGGCAGGCCATTACAAGCCGGACTACCTGTATGCCGAATACCGGGCCCTCCCCTCACCAAGCCAGACGGGGAAAAATCTCAGAATCGGAGATGGATTCAGCAAATACGACAACATGACGGGCGTCTATCTGGAAAAGGGGCGGCATGTCGTCCTGGTCGGCAAGACGGAGGGGCAGAAAATCAGCCTCCTGCTGCCAAACCTGATGCGCAAGCCGGCCGAAGGAGTGCAGCCCACAAAAGACCCCAACGGCTGGGGATTGCACAAAAAGCAGATTCCGCTCAAAGAAGGAATCAACATCATTGACGTGGAAACGCCCGCCAACGCCTATATCAGCTATTTCACCGAAGACGCCGGCAAGGCGCCGAAAATCCCCGTCCATTTCGTAACCGGCAAAGCCAACGGTTACTTTGACACCACCCGGGGCGACACCAACAAGGACTGGGTTCGCCTGCTTGACCAGGCCATCTCTCCAATCATGGATGCCCGGGGAAAATACATCCAGGTTGCCTACCCCGTAGAATTCCTGAAAAAATTCACCAAAGACCGCGGAACCGAACTCATCAACGCCTACGACAAGCTCATCGGCATCCAATACCAGCTGATGGGCCTGGATAAATACGGCAAAATCCCGGAAAACCGTGTCCTGGCCCGCGTGAACTTCAACTACTACATGTTCCGCGACGGAGACGGAGTCGCCTACCTCGGAAACGACGGGACAATGCGCATGGTAACCGACCCTGAAAACGTTCTCAAAGGCGATGCCTGCTGGGGATTCTCCCACGAAGTAGGACACGTCATGCAAATGCGCCCGATGACCTGGGGCGGCATGACAGAAGTCAGCAACAACATCTTTTCCCTGCAGGCCGCAGCCAAAACAGGCAATGAAAGCCGCCTGAAGCACCAGGGCAGCTACAACAAAGCGCGCAAGGAAATCATCGAAGGGAAAATCGCCTACCTGCAATCTAAGGATGTCTTCAACAAGCTGGTTCCCCTGTGGCAGCTCCATCTTTACTTTACCAAAAACGGATACCCCGACTTCTATCCTGACGTCATGGAATACCTGCGCAACAACGCGGGAAACTACGGAGGAAACGACACCGTCAAATACCAGTTCGAATTCGTCAAGGCATGCTGTGACGTCACAAAAACCGACCTGACAGACTTCTTTGAGAAATGGGGATTCTTCAAACCCGGAACATTCCACATCGGCGACTATGCCCAGTACGACTTTAACGTCACCCCCGAAATGGCGGCGGAAACGAAAAAATGGATTGCCGGCAAAGGCTACCCGAAACCTGAAACCGACATCACCGAACTAAGTGAGTAACGTGATTCGGCAATTCCGACGATTCCCTTTAATCATCAAATATGCTGCAAACGGATAAGAAAAACAGAAACCCAAGTTCAATTCTTTTAAAAGCATTTTTGATGACGGAAATTTATTAAAAATTTAAACTCCCGCACCAAAGGGTGGAATCAGAAATGATTCCACCCTTTTTCATTTCTACATCCATCTCCCCTATCCCCAGCCATACAGGGTACGACAAATGGCATGCCCCCCTAGATTAAATGTATTCCCCCATTTGATAGCCTATCCAAGAATTGATATAATTGGCATACGTCTCCTATTTTGGTCAAACATCCAAACAGGAGGTAAAACAAGATGCTTTTTGATGAACCGTTTTTAGCTGGTTTGTCATCCGTATAGCGATGGGAGGATAGCGTGTTTCCCTGATGGTCACAAACGTGGATGGCGTTTCCCTCCAGTATGGCAACAACTTCAAAAGAAAATCTCTGCAGTTTTCCTTTTTGAGTGAAGCGAGTTTATCCTTCAGGGGATATTACACGGATAAGTGTTCCTTATTGGTATGCAGCTCCAATCATGACCTCATCCTGTCGTAAAACACGAGATTCGTAAGCGATAAAATTCAATAACTATCAGTTATTTTTGCCGAGGAGGAAAATGAAACTATTCTTCGGATTCGATGACTTTTTCAAAGAAATTCTGAGGCATGATTCCTTTGTCTGATCCGGTTTCCTCGGCATTCAAAAACTTAAATCCGATATTTCTCAGGATTTTGCCCCCTCCATCATAGTGGGCGGCGAGACCTGCTCCGGGTTGTGTAAAATGAAGCAGGAAGTAAGATTCTCCCTTTTTGCCCTCCAAATCGAAAAATTCCACGATTGCGGTACGGTTATCAATGATTTTGTAAATATAGCTGCCTGCCTGTTTTTGATATTCGCAGGTGAAAGGAGAAACAAAAAGTACTTCTCCTTTCATGGGCAAATCTCCTCCTTGCGTCCAATCGGTCAGTTGATGCGATTCCAGCAATATCTTCTCAATGAAAAGCTGTTCTTCGTTAACCGGTAATCCTGTTTTTCCTTCCGTTGCATGGTGTTGAATATGATCAGTATTAAATTGCAGTGTTTTTCCTACGATGGATTGGGCAGGCTTTGAGGAAAACCGGCTGGAATCTTCTAAATCAGGAAACAGGAGTGAGTGGACTTCGGGAATATCTTTTCGCCGGAGCTGCGGCTTGTCGGTCTCCAGCATGAACATGACGTTGCCGATCAGTTTTTCCTCCCCGTTCGTATAAACGGCCATTCCTGAATCCGGCGTTGTAAAATGAAGCAAAATATGAAGATTGGGAGCATCCAGCCCATCATACTTCTGGAGAATGATCATCCCCTTGTCCTTGCTCAGTTTCTTGTAGGCATAATCTCCTGATTGGCCCAATCCGGCTGTCCACGCCGAGGATGATGTAAATTTCAACGTCCCTCGTATAAAATCCTCCCCGTCTTCTCCTTTCCTCCATCCGGAAAGTTTCTGGTAGTGCAATAACTGCTGACCAATGGAATAATTATTTTCCGATCTCATGGAAAGATAAGTGGACACGGGGGGGTTCGAAGACAAGGTTAAACGTGTTCCCATTAAAGACAAGGGAGCTTCTGGAACAGGATGCGGATTACCCTCTTGGTAAGGAATGGGCGGAGTATTGTTTGCTGACGGTGCCTGTATTGGAAGAATGACGGATTTTGTTTGTTTCTGCTCAATTGTACTGTCTGAATCACTACTTTTTCTTGTTCCAAAATAGAGGGGAACAGCTGCGATAAGTAAACAAACAATGATTATAGGCCAAACCCAGATGTAAGAACGCTTTTGTTTTCCTTCTTCAAGAAGGTACATTTTCCATTCCTCCGCTGATTGGAATCTATCCTCAATCTCCAGTCTGGTTGCTTTCCCAAGCGATGCCTTCAATGGCCTAGGATAGGAGTCCAGCTTTCCGTCCAATACGGACAAAAATGATCTTCCCAAGGCAAACAAATCCGACCAAGGACCAATGTTACCATCTCCCAAATATTGTTCGGGAGGAGAAAAGGCAGCCGAGGCCATCACGGTCATTGTCCTCGTCGGCAATCCTTCCAAAGCTGCACCAAAATCCAGAAGAACGGCAGAACCATCCTCCTTGACCATGATATTGGATGGTTTGATATCCCGGTGGAATACTTCCCGCAAATGCAGATAGGATAATATATCCAGAAGAGATAGGAGAAGCTTCTGAACCTGGTTCGGATCTTGTGAATGTTGAGCAAGCCATTGATCGAGTGTGCATCCTTCCGCAAACGCCATGACGATGTAGGCAGTTCCCAATGCCTGAAAGATATCATGAATACGGACAATTCCCGGATGATCCAAAGCGGCGACAATACGAGCCTCTCTGCAAAAGGAAGCAAGAGATCGGTTATAATCGTTTTCCTGTGATGAATCGGCAGGAATGACTTCCGCTCCATCTATATCTCTTTTACAAAGTCCAACCGGATAATGCTCCTTGAGGACTATTTCACGTCCAAGCTGCCGATCAATCGCCCAGTAGCTGATGCCGAATCCGCCTTGACCCAGTACACCCTTGATTTCATAGCTTCCCAGCAAAGTTCCGTTGGGAAGATGGCAACAAGACAATGGTGATGTTCCTCCCATAGGAAATGCTTATCCTGAAATCAGGATTGAGGAGGAAGAATGACTTTCCGTGTTTTTAGGGAATGAGTGGACGACGATTCTTCGTTGACAAGAGAGGAAATAGCCTGTGCCACCATATCGCCCAGAGATATTCCCTGCCGGGTTGCCTTGGCCTCAAGTTGAGCATAAAGTTCGGGAGAAAGTTTAACAGTAAGGGACAAGGAAGCATCTACCTGAACGCCGGGAATGGAACTGGGGGATGATGCTGATTGCCTGGTTGGCATCTGTACCATTACCCGCTCAATCAACTGTTGCTTCAAAGGAGGAATTGCCTTCTGGGACATCCAGTTGCGGACTGTAATTTCTGAAACTCCGCATTGATCCGCCATCCATTTGTAATCAAAACCATGGCTTTTGAGCCATTGTTTCACCTCGACCTTGAATGCGGATTGATCTCCCTCTTGCTTCATGCGAGGAAGTTTATCATAGTTTCGAAAGAAGACAAGGCATCTCTATTGGAGACATATTCTCTCTCTTAAAGAAGCGAATGGAGATGGCGGGCAACCAATTCTCCAAGAGAACAACCGGATTCCAGAGCTTTCCGGGACAATTTCGCATAATCGTCCAGAGATAATTCGAACTTGAAGCCATCTTCCCGGTTTCCTTCCACAAAGGTAACTGTCTTTTCAGAAGACTCAACCAGGCTCTTGAGACAATCAGAAAATCTTTTAGGAACACCTTTTTGAGACACCCATTGACGTACCGTACGTTCCGAAACACCGCAGAAAGAAGCAATGGAAGAACAATTCAATCCATTGTCTATCATCCATTTTTGAAATTCATTCGCAGACTGAGCACCTGTTCTATGTGTCTTCATGGCGTTACTATGCCACAAGTTTCACCCCAAGTAAATTATCTTTTTGCGATATTTTTGATTGCAAAAAATCTCTTTAAGAGATATATTCATGCCGTCAGCAGAGAATCCATTTGCAATCCATCCAAAGGGATTCTCTGCATATCCACAACACCAGACATCAAAACGATGAAAACAGTATTATTGGAAATTCAAGCGCAGCTCTCCTTTGTAATTGCGGAACTATGGATCTATCGACGTCGTCTATTCGGACATCAATATTTCCAAACAAGCACCATCTGCCAGTAGAGTAATCCCGGTAAATCTGAATCCAAATCTTATTGCGGATTGGTCGCTCTGGGGGACTCCTCCATTGAAGCGGCCAAAAAAAACGCTGGAATCACAACTGTTTCGGCAGTCGATACCAAAGTTTACAGTATTCTGGGAATCTACAACAAGTTCACGACTACTGTTTCCGGCAATTAACTGTACCCTAAATTATGTTTATCATCTATTTGCTTTTTGGTTGCTTGATCAAAATAGGATCAATTTTTCATATCATCAAAGTTCTAGGCGGTAGTGAAAATCAGAAGATAGGAGACTGTGTTAATAATCTTTCTTCAAAAACATTGTGCAAAGATTTTGGGATATGGTTGATATCGGTTATTTTTTGGATCGTTGTCTACTATATCTATAAAAAATTTGGGATCCACATACTTGACTAACCATCCAATATACTTTCTCAAAAAATAGAAATAGAGAAACAAGTGATCCTAATCAACGTTTTTTCTAAGTTATTCATCTTCATATAAAAACAAAATGGCGAAAATAATATGGCTAGTTAAGTATATAAGTCCCATGATTATATTTCATTAATATTATTGAATTAGAATTATGAATGATTCTAATATTTTTGAGCAAATGGAAAATGCCATCGAAAATAATAATATAAAAAAATTTGAAGCATTGCTTTCATCAAGTAACAATAATCTATGTAATTCTTCAACCGATTTCAGGTATAGCCTTCTAATGAGGGCGGCACACTGTAATAATAAAAAGGCCGTTAGATTATTGCTTCAGACAGGGGTTGATCCCAATGCGAGCAATATATTTGGTCATACCGCTCTAAGGTTTGCACTTGTCAATAAAAACCTCGATATGGTTAACCTTTTGCTTCAGGCTGGGGCAGATCCTGACTATGCAGATGAAGTTGGGCATACGGATTTGATGTGGGCTGTAGGAACTAAAGTCCCGGATATTATCGATGCTGTTTTTAAACATAGCAAACCATCTTCATTCAATGCACATTTAAAATATGCTGTTCAAAACGATAAATGGGAGGCGGCTGCATTGTTATTAGAGCATGGAGCTGATCCCAATATATCATATGCCGACGATATCACATTACTACTCAAAGCAGCAAAAGAAGGTAGTCCAAAATTAGTGAAACTGCTTCTAAAATATGGGGCTGATCCCAACGTGGCAGATGAGGAAGGGACGACACCTTTGATGGTTGCCGCCGGAAATGCCCGCAAGAAAGTAGTGGAATTGTTGCTTCAATATGGAGCCGATCCTGATATTCCTGATAAAAATGCTCAAACACCTCTGATGTGGTTGGCTGAAAAACCCCACCGATTGAATAGAGAGATGTTGAAATCTTTTAAAATATGGGGTTTTGGAGAACAGGATGAAGACAGAAAATCCTACCTGTTCTGTATGAAAAAGGTCGAAAGTATTACGAAGATGCTTTTGAAAAAAAGAGCGGTTATTCAAATTCCGAATACCCAATCCTCTTTGGTTAAGGCTTCTCTTTGGGGGAACAGTTGTATGGTGAAGGTATTGTTGGGATATTGCACTGATTCCAAAGTCCTCAATGAGGCGCTTATGAAAGCGGTTTCCGGCATGCTCCATTTTGTGGCTGATATGGTGATATTCCGTTCGGTTGATAGTCCATTAAAATTACATTTATCTTCCTATAACGAGACCATCAAATTATTGCTTGAGGCTGAAGCCAGTCCCAATGTTCGAGATGAATTGGGAATAACGGCTTTTGTCAAAGCTTCCCAAATCCCGGCCCCATTGGAGTTTTTTAAGATCTTTTTTAAATTTGGCGCTGATCCTCATGCGAAAAGTCTGTCCGGGACAACCGCATTGAATAATGCTGTACTAGTTGGCAATGTGGAGCTTATCATGTTTTTACTTGACGAGTATCATGTAGATGTCAATGCCTGCCATAAGCCTACAGGAATAACTCCGCTTATGGAAGCTGTGAGGAATGACAATGAAGAGATCGTAAAACTTCTTCTTCAGCATAAAGCGGATGCCGACCTCAAGGATATGGAGGGAAGGACTGCGCTGATTTGGGCGGCTAAAAAGAAACACTGGAAACTTATCTCCTTGTTACTGGAAGCATCGGGGAATGTGCTTGATGCGAGAGACCGAAAAGGAATGACGGCTTTGGCATATGCCCGTTGCAATGGGGCCCCCGATAGTATCACTTTCCTGTTATCGTTCTAATAAAAGCGGATCTTTAATACATCCAAAGAATACCAACATGATTACATATGATGAGGTAAAAGAGAAAATGAATCGTGTCCTTTTGAATGGAAGTCTGATTACAGATAAGAGGGGATCGTTCCCCATTGATGAGGCGCTCTATGAACAAGGACAATGGAATGAAGAGGGAACAGAATTCTGTCTGGGATCAGATCGTTACCATTTTTATCGGAATATTGAGATAGAAGAAGATAATCCGACAAAAATCCGGGATTTGAGTTCTCTGGAAGGCTGGGTAGATATTAAGTCATTACATGCTGTTTTGGCTGCTTTGGATCAAGTCGATGAAATTATTGTTGGAACCCCGGATGGATTAGTTCTTGCGAAACTGAATAAGGAATATCCCTATGCTCTTAATGAATTGCTCGATGATGCTAATGATATTGGAGAGAACTCTATTTCTTGCAATTTGTTCTTTGCTGAATTTAAGGTAAGAGAAGAATTTGATGAAGAATATAAAGAAATAACAGTGCAAGTATGTGTCGATATTTCTTCTTTTCTTTTAAAGTCAACGGCTTGTTGTGGGTATAGCAAGGGGATCAATTATGTTGATGAAGGATTTTCTTGTGTAGCAACAGTAGTTTGGGGAGAGGACTGTTGTCCGGAGGATGCAGAGATCTATTTTTGTCCTGTCAAAACAATCACACGACATGGCTAACTGATAGGAGCAATCCAACAAATATTATCATGATTACAGCATTTTTAGAACCGGGCACCACACACGTTAATATTTACTACAATAATAGACTTACTCTCCAGCCGGATTTTTGGCAATGGGAAGATATTCAGATCATTATCAGTGGAAATACTGTGCAAATTATCGGCAGATTATTGGGACAATCTCAGGTGGGGCATTATTATAAGTTTGATGATCAAGGCAATTATAGCGGTCCTTACTGCATGTCTTTTTGAAGAATAAAATAATTCAAATGAATACCTATACAAAAGAGGATTTGAAAAAAGCTGTTGTTCAGGGCGATAGTGAAAGGACGAAAAAATTATTGAAGTGTGGCATATCTCCCAATGTGACAGATGAGAAAGGAGTTCACTGTCTGCATTTAGCATGGAGAAGAGATCATACGGAAATTGCAGATTTATCGTTTCAATACGAAACAAATGCCGGAGGACGGGAAATAGGAGAAAAAGAATCCCTTTTGTCGATAGTATTGAATAATAATCCTCTTAGAAAAAGCCATTTGGAAATCATAAAACTTTTGATTCAATATGGAGTAACACCTGATACGGCGGAAGATGTAGATATAGGCTGGAGCCTTAGAAATTATTTACTCGAAGATGATAATGCTCCCTCCTCAAAGGAGAGCGAACCTTCATTATCCGAACTAATAGAGGAAAACATCTATGCGGATGATCCTAAACTGAATGACGAGGAGTTACTGGAACTGTTGGAACTTTTACTGCAATGCGGTTTTGGCAAGAATACAAATTTGTTGGATTTTTTTGTGTGCGGCCTATTCTTCGATACTAATAGTATCAATTATGGATGTGAGCCTCGTTGTACAAGCATCCTTTTAAAGCATGGAGTTACGCCCAATATGACAGATGAAAATGGAACGACAGCTTTTATGCATTCTGCACAGTTCCCATTTTCTGGTGAAATTGCTGACTTGCTTTTGGAAAAAGAACCGAATCCTCTTCCCAAGGATAAGAACGATAAAACGACACTTATGTATGCGTCTGAAGGAACCAATATGGGAATTGCTCTTAAATTGCTCCAAAGGGGTGTACCGGTTAATGCGGTAGATGGCTTGGGCAAAACAGCTCTTATTTACCTCCTGAAATCGGACTTTTATGATGAAGGTTGTGACGATGAAGGTTTCCAATTATTGAATGCTCTTCTTGAGAATGGAGCGGACCCGAATATAAAGGATAAGGAGCAAAAGACAGCTCTAATGTATGCTGTAGAACACAATTACAAAAAGGCAGAAGAAATATTGAATAATAAAATTAAAACAATTGAAATATCATGATTATAATTCCTAAAATTCAAAACGAAAAACAGGTGCACTTATACAATGAAAAAGGGCATTATATTACGTCCATTACCATATTACAGGGAAATGCCGTCATTGCGGGATCTCCGATGGTAAATGGAGATTGTATTAGTGTGCCTCTTTCCAATGGGCGCACAGTTGTCTATCAATTTAATGAATCATCCAGAAGTATTACCTACAAGAGAACCATTTAATCTGATGGCTGTTCTTTTCATTAATTTGTTTTAGAAGAATCTGGCGTGAATATTACAGCATGACAAAAGTATCGCTTTCTCAGAGCATTCATGGGTGTCTGCTTGGCTTGATGATTGGAGATGCCTTAGGAGCATCCGTGGAATTTATGCGGGCTTCAGAGATTAAAACATTGCACAAGTGCGGGGTACGAGAAATGCAAAATGGAGAGGGACTTTGTAAAGCACGAAAAGTGGGGGTTATCACTGATGATACAGAAATGTCCCTGTGCCTGATGGAGTCCTTAATTTCTGCGAACGGATGGAATAAATCAAGGGCACGATATAATTATCGTATTTGGTTGCTTTCGGGTCCTCCTGATGCCGGAACGACTATCCGAGATAGCCTCTTTGGAAGCATTAACCCAAAATCCCAAGCAAATGGGGCTCTAATGCGTATTGCTCCCCTCGCATGCTGGGCTGCTACACATCAAGGATTCGATTGGGAAAAAGCCACAGCGGAAGATGCAATGCTTACTCATGTTAATCAGGTCTGTATAGACGCTAACCTTGTTTATGTATATTCTTTAATATGGGCAACTACCATCCGGGTAAGGAATGTAAAAAATCTTTATGAGGAGTCAATTCTTTGGGCTAAAGAGCATAAATTGTCTGAATCAGTGATTCACTGTATGCTTGCAGCTTCAAAAAATCCTCCTGAATACGATGGGGAGCACATAGGTTGGGTACTGGTTGCCTTGCAGGGAAGTTATTATCAATTGCTGCATGCCCGGAATTTTGAAGAAGCGCTGGTCAACACGGTATCTGCAGGGGGAGACACGGATACAAACGCTGCCATTTGTGGGGCTTTACTAGGAGCTTTCTACGGAATCAGACAAATTCCGCAAAGATGGATATCACAGGTTCAGAAATCCAACCCTCAAGCAATAGAGGATGTTCAAATATTTTTCAGAGAATGCATGGGAATGTAATATGAATAACTTTCTGCTCAGTAGGTGACAAATATCCAACTCCTTCTGATATCATATGCTTGCACTTGTTCTTATATTTCTGATAAAGGCGCTCTCCATCAACTATATTAGTCCCTGTCATCTTCAAAGATCCTTCCCACACAGGGTACAGCAAATGGCAAGGCACCCCCATCTAATCAAATACACTCCCCCAATTAACTGCCTATCCCCATTCTTCATCAACATATACAGAGAGACTCCCACATGAAGGGGGCACTTTTTCAAACGCTTAGGAAATGTATCAAATGGAAACAGAGGAAAGTCCATTTAGTCATTTGTAAGGCAAAAATAATTTTGACGGTCATTTTTCAGATTTGAGTAGGTTAATACTCATCATACCTATGAAATCCTCACAAACGATTCTGGCAACATTCAGAATAAAAGACTCCCCCACCGACAGGTAATACAGCATACAATTGACCAGAAACATGGCACAATTCTTCCATGAATATTTTGTACGAAGCCCTTTTCAATAAAATATTTCCTTCAGGTCATCCAACCCAGACTTATCCCTTGGAATCAAAGGAATACGGGGTAATTAATTCTAAATTGATTTCTACGGAAATTATTCAGGAAGGAAGGTAATTGGTAAGGGGAAACGTTGGAAAATCCGTACAATCAATTCTGGGAATATTCAGAATAAAATAACCTGCGTATAGATGATTCTCCGTATACAGTAATCTGCATTTCCTCAAACATGGATTCCCCAAATGATCATGTACAATGGAGTAATGGAGAGTAAAAAAGGATTATGAAAACGTGCTTAAAATTTACAAATATATTGCAATGAGCAAGTTATGAAAAATATGGTCTCATACAATGTATATTAAAAATAAAGAGAGAGTTTTCAAATGTATACCTCTGTATACCTAGTATTGTTTTTGGGAAATTTTCAAAAATCCATAATCATAAGGAAACGAATAAGTTATGGGAAAATAGTCTCATTCCATGTATGGATATAATAAATGGAGGAATTACCAAATGCATGATTATGTATGACCAGATTCCAGGACTTCCAAGGTCAATCAGTTTTGTACGAAAGCATTTTTAATTAAAATCATTCTAAATAATTAATTCTAAAATGATTCCTATGAAAATTGTTTAGGATATAGAGAAATACCAATGAAAATTGCCAAGAGAGTCCAGAGGGATTGACATAAGAACAGTTAGCTATGAACTATCATTCAAAAGAAGAGAATCCTGATTGGAATAGTTTTTGGGGCTACATTCCTAGTCCAGATAATCCTCATGAGTTTGGAGAATGTATGGAGGATTGGCATGATTATGAATGGAGGAAGGAACAGGAGGAGATGGACCGCAGAAGGAAAGAGGAAGAGTGGCAGAGATTGGGTGAAACGTTGGAAGACAATCTGTCGGAAGATGTAGTATTGTAATGGTGATACAAGCTTGATAAACTCAGGAAATGGATGTCTTTTCACCAGAGAAGCGAAGCCAAGTGATGTCCCGGATCAGAAGCAAGGACACCAAGCCAGAGAAAATTATCCGGTCAATTCTCCACAAACTGGGTTTTAGGTTCCGCATCAACCGTAAAGATCTTCCTGGCAAACCGGATATCGTACTACCAAAATACAGAACAGTCATTTTTGTGCACGGCTGCTTCTGGCATCAGCATGAAGGGTGTAAAATAGCTTCTAAACCCAAAAGTAATTCGGAATATTGGAAGGCTAAATTTACAAAAAATATAGAGAGAGACAAGAAGAACCAGGAGGAACTTAAGTTGATGGGATACAGAGTTATTATTATTTGGGAATGTGAGGCTAAGGTCATTCAAAAGAGTCCTGAAATACTGAAATCCATGTTACTGATAAAGCCTGAATAACAGGGATCATTTAGGGGATTTGTTCCATGAATGCTTCAAAGAACTTATCTCCAACTTCCTGGATATCATAACGGTTAATTAAAGAATAAAGTTCTTCTACATGAGAATAGGGTAGGTACCACATTTTCATTCCATCACGTTTTTCCTTTTTTGAATGGGAAAATACAAAATTACGTTGGGCATCATCTGCGACAATAACCCAGTGCATACCTGCAAGTTTTGGAGCTTTTTTCCTGAAAATATCCATCCTGCCGATTCCACTGTCCACACCTGTTGAATGCTCGATTTCCATGACAAAAGGCATGGCAGTGTTGTCTTCGGAAAACCAAATGCAGTCAATTAATCTACCTGCAGATGATGCATCAGGGAAAGCTTTCAGTATTGGTGTATTCCTCAAGTCTTTAACCATCCCAGGAAAGTTACCCAAGAGTTCACCTTTATATTTGATGCTTTGATCGTTAGCTGCAACATAGGGGCTATATCCCAGTTTTACGCCTATTTGTATAAGGGCAATTTGGATTTGCGCATGCCGCCTTCTAACTTCAATGGGTATGTCGAGTTTAACTGCAGGAGCTTCCGTCGCAACGTCTGAAAGCTCAATAGCCTCATATATTGCTGATTGAGTAGGTATCTCTGAAATTGTGTAGTCAACATCCTTTGTGCAAATCTGCCCCAATGGATGTCCTTCTTCATTAGGCAGGTATATAAGGTGTTTATGCCCTTCCTTTTGGACAATTTTACCATCATTCAACTGCTCCAAGCGTCCTGGCCAGCAAACCCAGAAATTGGATAGATGAGCAACTAACGCTTCCAATACTGACCTTGCATTGTATGAAGCCCCAACTGCACGGTCTATATTAGTAGGAAGTCCACTTTTCAAGGCCAACGCATACCTTTGCACAAAAGCATACGAGATATTTTCATTTTTTGCCGAATCCAAGGAGTCTTGCTGTGAACATCGGCGGAAAACAATTCGGTCGTAACCAATTACTTGGACTATACGAATTTTATTTTTTGTTACAGGGTTGACATAGGTATACTCTCTGTCAACAGGAAGACGCCTCAGTTGGTCAAACAGGAGATTCGCATCAAGGCTCATTACTGAGAGATGCTAGCATAGACTTGAGTGTCTTTGCAAGCCCCTTTGCCAGAATGAAAGGTACGCCATTTCCTATTGTTTTGAACATTGAGCTCAAACTCATATCATCAGGGAAAGAAAATTCTTTCGGTAGTGTCTGTATTGCCAACGCTTCTGCTACAGTAATTCTCCTAGGTTCGGTAGGATGAATATGGACCTCGTTATTCCCATAACAAGCAGTGGGAGAAAACTGGTTCCTATGCAATCGTTTTCCACTTTTCCGAGAATCGTCCCCCTCTTGTATTGTAAGAAATTTAGATAATGCGGCCCTAGGAACAAAGCCTCTATTATTAGGATGCTCTGTTACTTTGTTTAACTCAAACCAGTATTGAACAGTTTGATCCCTAGGTGTTTGCTCCTTATGCTTGATTAAAAATGAAGCATCTCTCTGGGCGTATTTCTTCCAGGGAAATTGTTGTTCGCCTATTTCTCCTTCCGGCAGTCCTAATTTTGACCGCAACGGTTCGCTGAAGCCAATCAAAATAATACGTTCCCGGTGCTGAGGTGCACCATATTCCAAAGCGTTGACAAGCCGTTCCGCCATACTATACCCAGCATTCAAAAGGTCATGTTTCAACTCATCGAAAAAAGCCCTGTGTTTAGCTGTACGATACAATCCTTTTACATTTTCAAACAGAAACCAATCAGGTTTTTCTTGAAGTATTATATCTATATATGTCCTTGATAATTTTCCATTTTCACCATGTTTCCCTGCCTGTTTCCCGGCAACACTAAAATCGGGGCAAGGAGGACCTCCAATAAATCCGACTAACCCCTTACTTTTAGATGCTTTAACTTGTTCTGAAAATGTACTATTAGATAAAAATTCTTCGACAGAGCATAAATGATGTCCATATTTTGGGGGCTTAATCTTAAATTTTTCTCGATTATACTTGTATGCCTTTAAAAAGTCCGTATTATATTCATTTACTAGTTCAACTCTAAATCCTTCTGATTCAAATCCAAGATCTAGAAATCCTGATCCAGAAAAAAAAGAGAAGATACTACCTAGAGCCTTCTTAGAATGAAAATTACACTCAGTCACTAGAGGAGTATAGCAGATTTAGAGAGATTCGTAAACACTGGAAAACTAGAAAACTCCATTTACCGTGACCAGTAATGATGGAAGTAATTTCCCCATTTCTTCCCCATACCCCTGCAAGCAAAAACTGCAATATACTTATAATGAGTATATTGCAGTAGAAAATTGATGGCGGACAGGGAGGGATTCGAAGCCTCGAATCATTGATTGTAAGTGATTAACAATGAATTCACTGAGCTGAAAATGAATACTTTAGGGATAGTGTTACGTAAGTTATTCATTACAAACGCTTATTAATTCTCGGGGAAATAAAAAAGCGAAAGGATTCCCCCCAGTGAAGGAGGGAATCCGTGCCGCTCTCCAGGATGATCCTAGAGGGATTTGACCTTGTAGTAGTATTTGTGTTCGTCTAGGGTTTGTTTGAGCGAATCAATCAGGTCAGTCCTGTCTGCCGGTATGTACACGGCGTCATGGAGGCTGATGCAGACTGGATGATTCCGGCAGAACTCCCGGAGGATATCCTCATAGTGGAACAGGGTATGAGGGGAATCCAGATCGTCGATCGCCTTGATGAAGAATTCCATTTCGTCGAAGTAGTCGTCAGTGAGAAATTCCCTCAATTGGTTTTTGCATCTTGTGATCCACCTTTTATCGGCTGTACCTGACAACAGGGAGAAAATCCATGTAATGAGTTTCTCCTTGGCTTCTTCCCTTTCGTTTTGATCTCTAGGGAGAAGGGTATTGGTTTTGATCGCTTCGAGCATTTTCATGCATTGCCCGCGTGCAGCAAGGCACTGGACAATGGAATTGGTCAGGTCGATTTCTACCATGTCAACCCCATACACATTTTTGAATACATATTGCCGTACGGAGGAAGGCATTTGGGTGAACATGTTGAATACCCGGGGATGCTCTTCATTTTTACTGTATGTATTGGCGAAACTCTTGCCAGCAATCGTTGACGTGAATGAGATGTCACTATTTGGCTTTCTTGTCCTCTCATTTTCAATAAGAGCCTTGAACGCCGGTGAGCTGACCTCAGCCTTGAAGATGGAGTTCAGGTTATAGGATTTGAGGATACAGGGATGAACCGGGATGGATTCAATGCCAAGACTGGTTAGAGCCTCTTCAAAGACAGGGGTGATCTTTGCCCTGGTTTTCTTGTTGAGGGAACCGTCTTTGATATTGGGATTGAACAACATCCTGTAGAGATCGTGCTTGACCTTGTTGACCGGGATGGTGAAGTAGACATATTTCCTGGGAGGAAGTATTGGCGCCAGTTCTCCGTTCTCCTGGACGAGAGGGAGGGCGTTCAACAAGTTCTCGGCGTCTACTTGCTTCATGTCCTTTTTGAGCAACCCGATTTTCTCAGCCGTTTGCTTGGTATTGATGAGGTTGGAGTTGTTGATGATTGTTTTTGCGACACGGGTGTTGGTTGCACCCACCATTTTTTTATTATTTTGAGTATGTATTTTTTTCATACTCCTGTAGCTTCAGGAGATTCTTTTTATTCATAAGTGTCCTTTTATTATGGAAATATACATTCCCTAAAATACATGATAATAAGGATATAATGATAATCCTATTGATTCGTTCTCCTGTTTCCTGTATGGATATTCGCAGATAAAATGAGGAAAAGGAGACGTCCATTTGTTCCGGCGGATAAGCAGGACACAAGAAAACTGACTGCGAAAGAACGGGAAAAACTCCGTAGGAAGGCAGTATTGCTCTATAAGAGGGAAAATCCTGTTCCAACCATTTCAAAGAAGCTGGGTATACGTCCTGCAACTGTCTACCGATGGATCAACAATTACCTGAACGAAAGACCTATCAAATACAAAGAAAATAAGAGGGGAAGGCGTCCCATTGAGAACAAATACACTCAAAAACCATGGAATGAATTTGTCAAGGAACTCAGGGAATATTGGGCAACCCAGGAAAAGAAGAAACCGGGTGTCCCTGAAAACATATTGCTATACAGGGGCAAAGAGTTCTTTGAATGGTGTTCAGGACTGACGGAAGGAACCAGGTATGTCTATTACTGCCAGATTAGGAGAAAGCTGGACGAACTGGGAATCCGGGAAAACGATTCCATTACACTACAGGACAGAAATTTTCTTCGGAGGCAATATTATGATCCAGGGCATCATCAAACCGGATGGATGAAGTACTGCATGTTCCTGCTGGGAAGACCGTTCAAATCCAACAGCAGGAACATCTGGTTCAAGGGAATTTAATTCTCAATGGATTTGAAGGCATGCAGAGAATTTCCGGGTATCCTTCCGGTATGATAACAAGGGGGACATTTTGCTAACTCTTACAAATGATTCTGGGGAATTATTAAGAATAAGCCGTTTGCTGCCTTCGGGGTATTTTCTTGCGTACAATAAACGACCGTTTTTCATAATAAATTGATAACAATATTATTGTGTAAAAAATGGTCTCATACAATGTATATATAAAATAAATGGAGAAGGAATTTTTTCCATGTATACCTGATACAGACCCAAGGAAATTTGCCCATAACGGAGCCTGGACTATCCCATACGGATTTGGGAACATGTACTTCAAGACAGCTGTCTGCCAGTTTTTGGGCTCAATAGAAAGAATGGAGATATTTTAATCATGAGACCATATGTCCTCATTTTTCATGAATAGATGAGTTCAATGTAATTTGATCGTGGCGGAGTCTGGATAGTCCCCAATGGAGTTTGGAATCCTTCTCCCAAGACAGCTGTCCAGGGCATGTTTTTTACATAAAATGGATCTGGAGAGAATATGGACCTTTTATGATCAATGGAATAGAAAGAAAAGAGTCAAGTTATTCAAAGCATGGGGCATGGAAATTGTTTAATAGGAAAGCCTGGATTGCCCTATATGGATTTGATGGGAATAAGCCAAGTGTGCCCACTGCCAATAATAATGCCTGACGCCGATTGGAGACATGGTTCCGTTACGGGCATGTATTGCGCAAAACGTTTTCATGGAGACTGCCGGGAATCATCCATGTAAAATTGTCCCATTATGATTTTGGCGACAAAGCTTCATTTCCAGTACGGCTGTCCTGCCCATCCCAGTGAACAGGACATTCAATCCATTTATCTGTCAGGAGAAGGATTGGACGGTTTTTATCCCAAGGAACAAGTGTACGACATGCTTGTCCGGGGTGAGATGATCAGGGTTAATATTTACCCCTATCCTGCACTGGAGGAAATGACGAGTTTCAAGGGGGAAAAGTATGTACGGTCAGAACCCAATGAGAACCAGTACGACAATCTGCTCAGTTTGCCCCGTGTGTAATTTTGTCTATGCCAATTCGCGTTTCGATATAGACAAGAGGTTTTGTGTGTATTGCTCCATAGTCAAACATGGTGATTTTCACTGAAGTTACCAATGCGAAATCCGGTTAATCCAGATTGAGTGAATCAACGTATTCGGGAGTCAGATGCCAGTACAGTTCAGCATCTTTCCTTCTGGTCGGCTTGTAGTAGTGCTTCCGGATCATTTGGATGCTGTTGCCCATTTCATCAGCCACACTTGCCATGTTGCCGAAACAGGTGACCTTGTAGGTGCAGTAGCTGTGCCGGTATCCGTTCTGTTTGGCTTCGATGTACTCGGGAATTGTTCTCCTGAAGGCGTCATAGATACGGTCAACGTGTTTTTTGCATCGTCCAAAGTCAAAGACGAGTCCATTGGATCGTTCGCATGTAAGAAGCCATTTCTTGGCGACGCTGGGAAGATGGACAATACGGCGTCCTGTTTTGCCTCCTGACAAGTAGAAGTCTCCGTCTTCATCGGGATTGCTCAAATCGAGTTCTTTCCATTCAATATACTCAAATTCGGATAGTCTTACTCCGCAGAACATGGCAATGACCAGGGGAGCAAGCATTCTGTGTTGATGAGTTTTGGTATAATGGAGGATTTGAACGGCTTCATCGACGGAATAAACACCGGGTTCAGGGCGTACTGCCTTGGGGCATTTGATGCTGGTCATGTCAATTTCGCACCATTTGAAGAACGAGATGACGGCCGCCCGGTAATGCTGCCGTGTCTTTTCGGCTATATCCAAACCATAGAGCCATTTTTCCACTTCGTCTTTATGGATGGTACTGACGATTTTCTTTCCGAATATTTCCTTGAAGACATTGACTCTGGATAGGGTAAGTCTGATGTTTTCCCTGTTGGATGCCGTCAGGAGCTTGTGCTTTTTCCATTCCTTGAAGAGATCCTCGACCGTCCTGCTTTGCTTGGGATGGGCGACGAAGCTCATGTAGCGCCGGATGAACTCCGCAAGGGAGATGGAAGGATTGGTTTTGTAGAATCGGTCGATCATGATTCTATCCTCTGGATCAATGATTGTTTCCTCTACAAGTCCGGTTTGTGAAAGTTCTTCTTCAAGAATCCGGCATTTTTCCAGTCCTTCCTTCCTGTCCTTGACCCTGCATTTGTTGTTCCTGGTGGAACCGTCGGGATTGATGGTATTCCAGTAGACGCGGTATCGTCCGTCATTCTCCTGGACCAGTCTGCATAATTTGAACTTCTTCGCTGCCATGTATGAGTTCATTATACCGTGGAAACAGAAGTTCGTACGCGGTAAAACTCAATTATGGTAAGTAATTTATGTCGTAAAGTAAGTCGGTTTATTATTTGACGATTCCCATTTTTGAAGCAGCAAAGAAACAGGTAATCCAGAAGAAAATGGATAAGAAACAGATACCGATATTCTTCCAATTCAAATCTCCCCCGTCAGTTCCTATGGTGTTACCCCTACCCAGGAATTGATACAATCGGTATGCGTCTCCTATTTTGTCCAAGCATCCAAACAGGAGGTAAAACAGGAGGCTTTTCGATGAATGGGTGTGGGTTGGATGGCTTTCCGTATAGTGATGGGTGGATAGCGTGTTTCCCTGATGGTCGCAAATGAAGAGGGCATTTCCCTTGAGTATGGAAGCAACCTCAGAAGAGAATCCCAGCAGTTTTCTTTTTTGGGAGAATAGGATTTGTCCTTCATGGGATATTACACAGACATGTGTTCCTTGTTGGTATGCAGTTCCGGTCATGAATCCATCATGTCGTGAAATATGAAACTTGTACGCGATAAAATCGCAATAACAGACAATTATTCTATCGCAATGAGCAGTTATTTCCCTAACTTGATAGGAGGAATATCCTGACAGAAAAAAGCTACATCCCTATTCAGTTTTTCCGCGATTTCGCAGATGGTATAAAATGTGATGTTGCGCTCTCCCCGTTCAATGCTGCCGTAGTAGCTTCTATCCAAATTGGCAACATGCGCAAATCCTTCCTGAGAGAATCCCTGGGCTTTTCTCTCGTTTCTGATCCTTTCTCCTAATTCCTTGAGTACATTTTGCTTGGACATCTATTCATTATCGCAGAAATGAGAAATTTATGTCCACGGCCTAAAATACCTCTTTACGGTTGCGAAAATATACGATATTCAAACGTTATCACCTACCAACCAAGAGGATGAATAACCAAAATTGATTATGAAGTTACATCTGCCTACAGTACTGCTGGCGACCGTGCTTGCCTGCATTTCGCAATCGGTCATCGCTACAGAAACAATCAACCTCAATACCCATAACTGGGATCAATATATCGGAGATTATGGGAATCCGGGATATCCTCGATTTGATAATGTTAACCTGAGCCTTAACGGTAACTGGTCAGTCAATTTTGATAAATTCTATAATCTTACTTGGGGCGCATCAGATAATGGTTCCTATACTTTGACAGGACAAGGGACCATGGATTTCAAGGACGAGGTGTTCACCATATCTGGTGGAAGCTCAAAAACCCTGGCTACAGGTAATGCCAAATATACGATTGGTTCCGGCATTGTTCTCAAAAATGCAACGCTGGAAGCGTGGGGAGGAGCACAAGTAACATTCAATGGTTCTCTCTCTACTGAAACCAATCGAGAAACTCCCTGTTCTTTCTCGGTTTATTCATTTGACGAACATCACTCTGTCCTCGACTTGAGAGGAGCTACAATCAAGGATAGTGATTTCGTTAAACTGGAATTTGACCAGGGAACCATTATCAGGGATCAATATACTATATCTGCAACACACGGTCTCGAAATTTGGTATTCTTCAAATTCTACATTTACAGGAAAATCCATTCTGCAAGGAAACCTGACGTTGGCAAACGATGGGAAAGTAACTGTTTGGGGAAATAATGATGCATTGTATCCCAATATGTCCATTACGGGTACTTTGTCCATTACCGGGAATACCAAAATAGAGTTTTTCAATGATAGTCCGGCAAATGGAGTTTACTTAAATCCTGAATCCGGGACTGTCGTATTTTACTGTAAAAATATTACGGGAGACACCGGGCTTTTGAGCGCCATTGAAAGCACATGGACATATGATGACGAAACAATATCCCGGAATATCTCCGACAAAAAATTCGTATCCATCACCCAAACGGATGGACGTTATGCTCTGACACTGGTTGACAACGGTTATAATCCCGGTCAACCGGAACAACCGGAAACCGTTATTACAGACGGCAAAGCTCCCGATACTCTTTCCAAGGATGTTGTCGTCTCTTTGAGTAATGGGGGAAGCGTTGATGCAACGGAAGTCATCAGAGGACTCAACAATTCCTGCATTAGTGGAACGGGAGGGAATTTGGTTACTACGGATACACAAACATTCTCCATGAATGGTTCCGATACACTCGGATTCAGTATTGTAGGGACAAACGGAAATGCAGGCGCGGATATCCAAGTAGGCCAGGCGGGAGGAAACATTACGGATGCCGCCATTGTTTTAACTGGCGACAAATATGAATCCAGACAGGTCAATGTTCAGAGCGGCCTTTTGGAAATTGGTCAAAACACCATTCTTGGAACAGATGATTCCATACTGACGATTGGATCTTCGAATGCTTCCGATGGTACAGTTACTGCATCCGTCAATAACAGGGGGACAATCAACAATGACGTTACCATCAATTCCGGTGCATCGCTGGACAACAGGAATAACATTAATGGAGATGTTCTTGTCAATGCATCATCCATTTTGAGCAACAATGGAACGGTGAAGGGGGATGTAACGGTATCGGAAAACGCTTCTGTTAATGGCAGCGGTACCTTTGGTTCAACCATTCTCCAATCCAATGCTCTTCTCTATGTCGGCAACAGTCCGGGATTCCAACGACATGGGGATTTGATGCTAAATGACGGCTCAAGGCTCGGTTTTTATCTGGACGGCATTACCGCTGCGACATTGGAGAATCACGGTTCAGGTACATATTCCAATATTTCCGTGACCAACACATTGAATTTGAATGGAACAGTGAATGCCGAAGTAGAAGTAGGCTTAGGTATTTTAGCCGCAGGGATGGAAGCGTTTACTCTGGATCTTATCAAAACGGAAGGAACGGTTTCCGGTAATGGTGATTTTGTCCTTTCCCTGAATGATGAAAACCATCTCCTGAAGGAAGGCAGTCTTCTATGGGATTCTACTACAGGCATACTCAGTTTCACAGGACAGGTGGACGAAGCCGAAGCGGCCGCTCTGGTCGGCAAGGATGGCTCTAATATCGCCAATTCCCTGTGGCCAAGTACCAGTGTCGTCAAGAACTTCGGGCAAACGGCTGTTTCTCAATTCAAGGTTACCCAACCGGGAGATTCCAATGTATGGGTAAGCGGTTTGGGCGATTTCGTTACCATGAACACCACTTCCCATGCGGACGGTTTCCAGTATAACGGAGGCGGGTATGCGGCAGGGATTGACTACGCCTGGACGAAGAAATTCCGTACTGGCATTGCCTTCGGTCAAACATTCGGAACGTTCAAATCCGACGACAACCAGGCATCCATCAAGCAGGATAGCATCATGACCGGTCTTTATGCCAATTACCTTGAAACGTTGTGCGACAAGCAGAGCGTTGGATTGAGCGGATACTTCGCCTATGGTTCGGTGGAAAACAGGGCCGATACTCTCATTGGTAATTCCTCATACCTTCCCGGTCAGGCAAAATGGAATGACGACGTGTTCTCCTTTGGTCTTAAAGCAGACTGGAACATCAAAGTCACCGACAAGACAACGCTGACGCCGTTCATTGGGATTGATTACGTCCATGGAGCACAGGAAAACTTCACGGAAACATACGACAATGGAAGCCGCCAGTATAGGGACGGCAACATGCAGGTATGGAGTGTTCCGGTAGGCATTACGGTCAAAAAGGAAGTATCGGTAGGAGGCGGACAGCTTCTTCTCCCAGAACTGACGCTCGCCTATGTCGGGGATGTCTCCAGAACGAATCCTTCGGTCAAATCCACTATCTATGGAATCGACAACAAGCACGAAGGAAGCAATCCGGGCAGAAGCGCTTTCACGATGAATGCCGGGACCAACTGGGTTATCAATCAAAACTGGAGCGTTGGAGCATTCTACACTCTGGAAGCCAGAAGCAGCCAGGTGAACCAATCCGCCTCACTTTCGGCAAGGTACAGCTTCTAATTAGACAAATAACAGTCACCCAAGGATGGAATCAGCAATGGTTCCATCCTTTTTCATTTCTACACCCATCCCCCTATTCCCAGCCATACTGGGTACGGCAAACGGCATGGTACCCCCACCAAATCAAATGCACTCCTCCAATTGACAACCTATCCCCATTCTTCATCAACATATACAGAGAGACTTCCGCACGAAGGGGGTACTTTCCCAAATGCTCCAAAATTGTTTTCCCGAAAAAATGAAAAAATTTTCTTCATTAGGAAATGTATCAATTGGGAAAAGAGGAAAGTCCATTTAGCCATTTGTAAGGCAAAATTATTTTTGATGGTAATTTTTCAGATTTACGTAGGTTAATACCCATCACACCTCTGGAATCCTTACAAATGATCCTGGAGACATTCAGAATAAATTACTCTCCATCAGCAAGAATAATGGCGTACGATTGAGCGGAAACACTGTGCCATCCCTCCATGCAGATTTTGTACGAAGCTGTTTTTAATTAAACATTTCCCTATGGTCATAGAAATCATCCTCATTCCTTGTATTCAAAGGAATACGGGGTAATTAATTCTAAATTGATTTCTACGGAAATTATTCAGGAAGGAAGGTAAATTGGTAAGGGGAGAGGTTGGAAAATCCATACAATCAATTCTGGGACTATTCAGAATAAAATGACCAGCGTATAGATGATCCTCCATATATTGCCATCTGCATTTTCCAAGACATGGATTCTTCAAATGATCATATACAATGGAGTAATGGAGAGTAATGAAGGCTTATAAAAACGTACTTAAAATTTACAAATATATCGTAATGAATAAATTATGAAAAATATGGTCTCATACGATGTATACTAAAGATAAAAGAGAGAGTTTTCAAATGTATACCGCTGTATACCCAGTATTACTCCCGGAAAAATCCCTCAAATTCACAAGTATAAGAAAACAAATAAGTTATGAGAAAATTGGTCTTACTCAATGTATGAATATAATAAATATGGAAATTCCCAAATGTATGATTAGGTATGACCAGATTCCAGAAGATCCAAGGTCAATTATCTTTGTACGAAGGAATTTTTAATTAAAACCATTTCAAGTAATTAATCCTAAAATGATTTCTATGAAAATTGCTCAGGATATAGAGGAATGACTATAGAGAGAGCAAAGAGAATCCCAGAGAGATTGAGAGCAAGTGAACAATGATTCAGAAGAAGAAAATCCTGATTGGAACAGGTGTGGGAGCTACATTCCTAGTCCATATGATCCCCATGAGTTTGGAGAGCGCATGAAGGATTGACATTATTATGAATGAAAAAAGAGCAAGGGGATATGAATTGAGACTCACCAAATATTATTAATACTATTCCAAAATTATATCATATGATAAATCCGACAAATAACTGCATACTTTTTGACATAAATCTTCATATGAAAGATCTGTTATTGATTCTATAAAGCTATTAATATGAGATTCCCAAAATTTTCCTGTCCTCGGATTAAAAAGTTGTATTTTATTAATTTGATATGTGCTTGAAATCCAATTTAAAGAAATATATGTTATTAACTGACGTAAATCTTGGATTTGAAAATTCCTGTCTCCAGCCTTGATTTCGGATAAAACATTTTTATAATAAATATCTCCCTTACAGTTACTTAAAACTCCACATCCATTAAATTTTGGATGAATGATGATATCAGTTTCATCATAAATTAACAACATTCTATTAGCCATTTCATGAATTATTTTCAAGTTATCATCGTTTAATTGATAGCTTTGCAAATTATTTCTGGGCAGATTCAATAAAATATTATAAGATTCTTGAACAGAAACATCTATATCATCTATAAAATTAATTTTTTTATTCTTAAATAAATTAAAAGATATAACATTATTAATGGATCTATATAAAGGATTTTCTTTAGTGGAAATAGGTGGAAAAATATTCTCGGCCAATCCAGCATTGATAGCATTAAGATAATTTTTAGCCCACGGTGTAAATTCTAACCAAAATGCCGAATAATTTTTAGAAAAGCTAGTTTCTGATATCATAATGGTAATTTCCAATTATTTTGTAAAGGAGACTTAGAAGAAACCCAGTTTTTAAATACAGTTTCAAATTTTGAAAACTTTTCTCTAGAATGTTGTCTCCAATGTTGGCCTTCATCACCGAGAAAATATGAAGCAGCTATCAGAGTTCTTCTCTCAAATTTTCCTACAGCAAGAAAATTCTTGATTCTATCTGATAACCAAAATTCATTCTTTAAATTAATCATGGCATATAAACAATTTAAACGAACTAGCTCAGAAGTTCGTTCGGATAATTTTACTATTGCCTGAGTTGATATTTCTAAATTAACTAAAGAAAGTACTCGTGCTGTATATGAAGCATTATTATCTGATTGTATTATATAAGAATCATTTTCTACCAACTCACATAATTGACCAATAAATTTTTCAATTGTTAATTTCTCGCATGAAAGAAGTTTTTTATAAGCGAGTATCATAACTGCAGGATAAATAGGATACAATTTATCAAAATTTTCACCTATTACAATAAAGGCTAAGTTGAGCTGTTCGTTGTCTAGATATCTTACTGCATTAAGTAGTTGCTTTCCAAAAGCTTGATGTATTCTACTTTTTCTGATTTCAGATTTTATTAGGGATACTATATCATATTGATTTAACTGAGATTTTAATGTTTCGTAATCTTCTTCTGCTGTTACGGAGTAAGGATCATAATGTAAATGAAGATTCATGAAATGAGTTTTTTCTTTATTCTTTTCATGGTCTTCTCCTTCCAAAGTGGCTCTTGCATGCGAAATAAATTCAGATTTTAACATTATTTGAGTTTTATTTTTTTGTAATGCCAAACCTTCATTTTTTAGTAAAAATTCAGCGCACAAATTTAACTTTTTATATGCATCTTCATATGAATCCGCAAATAAAATATAATCATCTACATATCGACAGAATTTTATTTTTTTTATTGATAACATCTGATCCAGTGAATTTAATAAAATTTCTGCTAAAATTCTAGAAGCATTACCACCTATTGGCAAACCATAAGAAACATTGCCTGAAATATCTTGTAGTATAATTAATATTTTTCTTATGACATCAGCGTCAGCTTCTGTTCTCTTTAAAGCATTCTCTAGCCGATGATGATATATCCTATTATAAAAATCAGATATATCAAATTTTACTACATAATTAAAACCTTCACAGATTAATGCGGATTTTTCGTAGAATTTACGCCAATTTATTTCGCTATTGAAAATTTTTCCGCAATCTTTTTCAAGTTTAATACGATATGAATATACTGTATCTTTATCTATTGATATTCTTTTCTCCTCTAATTTTTCAGATATCTTCAAAACTTGAGCAAGAAAATATGCATTCCATATAGGATCAATTAGTGTAGCCCAACGATAGCCTGTGTAACCAACAGGAACACAGGTTTGAATGGCCTCTATTGGGTAGTTACTTAACCATGTATTGAAGTTTTTGTCTATATCTTCCAAAATAGATTTAATTTCTTCAGGATTATCGAAGAAAAGCGAATTTTCAACTGGATATGGAAAAATATCCGTATCACCATATTCAGCTATGTTCTTGATAGCTAGTTTATAATAGTCGATTGAATTCCCCATAATAATAAGGTTATAATACCAATTGGAGAAAGAAGAGTCCAGTTTCTTCTTCCAACTTTCCCCATTTCTTCCCCATACCCCTGCAAGCAAAAACTGCAATATACTTATAATGAGTATATTGCAGTAGAAAATTGATGGCGGACAGGGAGGGATTCGAACCCTCGGTACCGGTTTGCGGTACACACACTTTCCAGGCGTGCTCATTCGACCACTCTGACACCTGCCCGTTGGAGATTGTGCTAGATAGGAAAGCAGGGATAGAATAACGGCAGAAGGGAGATTTGGCAATCTTTTTTTCATCCGGAAGGGATTTTCTCGTTTTCCCCGAGTTTTTTCACGTTTCCGGCGGTTGCTCGAAAAGGATGAAAAGCGCCCCGGCAGCGCGAGAAAATCTTCAACGGGCATAAACAGCAACGAAACGTATTTTCAGAAGTTTTGAAAGGAACAGGTTTCCGTGGTTCACAAAAATTATCCATGAGGGCATGGCAGACTTCCTCCCTCCCTGCCCTGTTTTTCCCGCGGGGCAAATAAGAATTTTTCTCTTTCTCCACCTTTACGGCTTCCGGGCAATCGGGGAAGGTTCAAGCAAAAATCTCTATTGATAAGCTTGCTTCCGTCCGGGCTCCAGGATTGACCAGCAGCCGTTTGAGAAGTTTCAGGAGCGAGACGGGAAGAGAAGACTGAAGAATTCCGGAAGCCCAGGGTTCCGAGAGTTCCGGGAAGGCGCGGCAGGAATGGGAATCCATGCTGTAAGAAGAGAAGGCGGAACATGCCGTTTCACCGCGTATCATTAGCGTATCATTATTTCCGCAGCTCCGCATTTCTCCCGTCCTCAAAAAAAGCCCAAGGCTTCCGGCATGTCCCGGAAAAGGCGTTTCCCGACCGCACTTCCCCCTTGACGGATGCCCCAAAGACGGGTTTGCTAGTCCTGCGCATGGGAGAGTCCTTTTACACACGCACCACGGAGGCCCCCTCCTCCGCCTTCGATTTGTCCCTCAGACCGCCCGCTTTCAGCGAGTTCTGCGGCCAGGAAAAGATTAAGGACCGCCTGATGCTGATGGTGGAAGCCGCCAGACAGCGCGACGACGTGCTGGAC
>OLIX01000869.1_pt1 | contig 29530 bp, 40 predicted proteins | sample 1601331 | NCBI WGS metagenome assembly OLIX01 (sample SAMEA2452120, study PRJEB22498) | human gut metagenome | biome: human feces; feature: human gut; material: feces | place: Australia | collected 2012 | reverse complement strand
GAGAGGACTTAATTCAAGATTTAGTCCTCTTTTATTTAGAGCGATTTTATCGTAAAAAGGAAGTCCCTGATGACTACTTATTTGTATCAATAAAAACAAAAGCACAGCAAATTTTAAGAACCCGATTGCGACAGTTGCAATCGGGTTTTTTCGCTACCGAATCATTAAATAGTATGTGCGAGGAAGAAGGTTTTGAACCTGCTTCTGATTTTTCATTAAGTATATTGGAAAATGAGATTTCAATCAGGGAATTAAAATCAATTGTTTCTGATAAAGAATGGCAATTTATAAGGCTCATTTTATTTGGTTTTACAAATGATGAGGCAACATCTAAGGCACATGTATCAAAAAATGTTTTAGGAAATATCAGGGAGAAAATAAGACGAAAAACTAAAAATAAAAAAATTTGATTTTTTTGAGGGGATTTTCTGACCTCCGGGATTTTTACCTTTTGTATCAACCTTAACAAAAGGAGAAAAATATGGTTAAGAAAACAAAAACTGTTTATGAAATCATTCAAACAATCCCTGTCGATAGTATGGTCGCTCTATCTTTTCCTCAGCTTCGTGACTTTGAAGCGCAACTGAAAGAGGAAGTCATTGCGCATACGCTCAAGCGCAGAGAAAAGACCAAAGAATACCATCGTGCAGTTTTGGCCCTGCGGTGGGTTCAAGGTGTGATCCGGATTAAAACAATGGATGAATGACAAGGGGCGCAACATGGATAAAAAAACAACTATTTTGCTCGATACTGCCGGTTTCCTCGCGGCTGTGCATAACTATAAGAAAAGTGAAATTGCGGATTTAATTGTCGCGCTGTGCGAATTTAATTTATACGGATGCACTTCCGTAAAATTAACGGACATGAAAAAAATTCACTTTGATTCGATTCAAGAAGTAATTGAATTGCGCAATTCGCGTTGGCTTAAAACATGTGAGATTAACGCGCAAAACGCAAAAAAGCGAACTGCAAATCGCAAAGCGACCGCTGAGCAAAATTCAAGCGAGCCACCTGGACCAGCGCAAACCGACCGCCCGGAAGATAAAGAGAGAGATAAAGAGAACGATAGTGAACTAGATGAAGATAAAGAGTCTGATAATGATTTTATAAATAAAAAAGATAGAAATAAAGAGCAGGATTTTGTGGATAAGTCCCGATACGTAGGTGCTCCGAGTGTTGAGGAAGTAGCGATTTATTGCAAGGAAAGTGGTTATACCATCGACCCGGTCGCGTTTGTGAAGTGGAATTCCGAGCGCGGCTGGATGAATGGCAAGAAATACATCGCGCTGGATTGGCGAAAAGCTGTCCGGAAATGGTTTTGCAAAGAAAACGGTTTGTCCTACTCCGAAATGGAGAGCATGTCGGACATCTGTCACGATATGCTCAGCAAGGTAAAGGGGGCGCAAGATGGTGAAGATCAAAATTGACCAGATCAAAGCCGACCTGGAAACTGCCGTCTATGTGGAACGGCTGTTGCCACCGGTCCGACCTCCAAAATATCGGTGCTGTATGCCGGATATAATTTATACGCCGCAAGAAATTGCTTTTATGGACCGACGGCCTGTTCCGCCTCGGCCAACGTCGGAACAAATTGCCATCTGGGAAAAAGTTGTTTTGCAATGGATGCCTATTCTTGAAGTTGATGAACGGAAATTGGTTTGGAAGTATTCAAGCCGAATTCCAATCAAATTATTGTGCCGGGAATTTTGTTGTGGGCGCACTCAGATTTGGAAGCGTTTTCACTATGCGTTGGCAAAAATATATTACTTCGATTTAGGAAAAAAATGTTGCGAACAAAAAAGGCGTGGACATTTTCGCAAAAAACAACTATAAAAATTGGTATAATCGGGACGAAAGTGTAAACAGGCAATTCCGGTTATACATTTTTACAATAGCATTGAAATCCGCTGGCGGCAAACCGGCGGATTTTTTTGTTGTAATTTTCCAATAAATCTGCCATAATCAGAGCAACCTCGTCGGGTGACGTGGTGATGTGGATTTAGGCCAACTTGTCCTACTATAACGGACTAAACAGGAGAAAAACTTATGCTGAAAACAGCTGAAGCGGTGTCTATCGGCCACCCGGATAAAACAGCCGATTACATTTCAAGTTACATTTTAGACAGACTTATCGAGCAGGATCCCGGCGTTCATTACGCTGTGGAAGTTATGATCAAAGATAACTGCGTTATGCTCGGTGGTGAGGTCAAAGGTTCGGTAGATATGTCAGACATCGAAACATATGTCTGCAATGCTCTCCGAGAAATCGGTTATGATGAACATTACTCAGATATATGGAAAAATTATGCCATAGATGTTCGACATATAGAGGTCATAAACAAAATCGGGGTCCAATCGGCCGACATCAATCAAGGTGTTGAGCATGACGGCTGGGGTGATCAAGGCGTGTTTGTGGGCTATGCCTGCAAAGGCCCGGCTCTCATCAACCGCGAGTTATGGCTGGCACGTAAACTAAATGATGCTCTTTATGAACATGCAAAGACATCATCTAACCTTGGCCTTGACATAAAAACACAAATTACCATAGATGATGCAACCGGTGACATAGTGACGGCAATAGTTGCCATACCTATGTTAGAGCCGGAAGACATCAAACCATTTGTCGTTGATGCGCTCGGACAAGAGCCAAAGTCCATCATCGTGAATGGCACCGGCATTTATCAATTCCATTCATCCATTGCCGACTGTGGTATTACTGGTCGGAAATTGGCGTGCGACTTCTATTCTACCGCCTGTCCGATTGGCGGTGGTTCGCCATGGACCAAGGACCCGAGCAAGGCTGACTTAACATTGAATGTCTACGCACGTTACCTTGCAACCGAACATCTTGGCGACAATGATGAATGCTTCGTCTACCTTTCATCTTGCATCGGCAAGTCTGAACTGCCCAGCGGCTTGATCCGGACTGTTAAGAACGGTGTTGTTACGAATAGTCCGCTTGTTTGCAACCAAAAACCGAATACTTTAATCAAGTTCTTCGGCTTGGATCGACCGATTTACACCAAATTATGCCGCAAGACTTTGCAGACGTTGACTATCGTTCCGGTTCAGGAAGACAAACTTGTTGCCTAACCCCGCAGTTTCCGGGAAGTTCCGCCAGTTGGTCGCTCAACTTCGATCGGCCGAGGCTGGCGGGTCCTTCCTCGCTTCGGATCGTATGCGGGGGTCCAAGCCGCGGCATTTTTCTAGCAAAACACAAAAATTTTGGGTGGTCAGTGGTCGCATAAAAATACAGTAATATCAAATAGTTATAACAATAAATTAAAATTTTGGGTGGTCACTTTTTAATTTTGGGTGGTCACCCTTTGTTTTATCACACAAATTCAGGAGCAAAAATGGAATTTCAACAGAACTTTCCAGTGGATAAACTTATCCCTTACGCACGCAACTCGCGCACGCATAATGATGAACAAGTGGCGCAGATTATGGCCAGTATTAAGGAGTTCGGCTTTACCAACCCGATCCTTATCGGCTCGGATAACGTTATTATTGCCGGACATGGCAGACTTTTGGCGGCTCAACGCTTAGGCATGACAGAAGTTCCGGTCATCGTCTTACCGGACTTAACTGAAACGCAACGTCGAGCCTTGGTCATTGCCGATAACCGGATCGCCCTCAACGCCGGTTGGGATGAAAAGATGTTGGCATTGGAAATCGGTGAGCTGAAGGATGAGGACTTTGACCTAACTAACCTCGGCTTTACCGATGATGAACTAAAGGCCCTCGAGAACTTTGGCGAAATTCAGGACACCGGTAATACCGAAGATGATGAGGTTCCCGAGGCACCGGTCGAACCTACCTCCAAGCATGGTGACGTATGGCAGTTGGGAAACCACCGGTTGATGTGCGGCGACACGACCATGATAGACGATTTCAAAAAGTTAATGCAAAACGACGTGGCCGACATGATCTTTACCGACCCGCCATACAATGTTAACTACGGCGCAACGATGAAAGACAAACTCCGTTATCACACCAGTCCGAACCATGGCCGCACCATTATGAACGACAACCTGGGCGAAGATTTCGAGCAGTTCCTTTACGATGCCTGCACCAATATGCTGATGTATTGCAAAGGTGCCGCTTACGTTTGCATGAGTTCGTCTGAACTTCACACCCTTTACTCGGCATTTGTGAAAGCCGGCGGCAAATGGTCCACCTTTATCATTTGGGCCAAGAACACCTTTACCCTGGGCCGGGCTGACTATCAGCGGCAGTATGAGCCTATCCTCTACGGCTGGGTGAGCGACAAGCCTCACTATTGGTGTGGTGACCGGAACCAATCCGACATTTGGGAATATAACAAGCCACAGCACAATGACCTGCACCCGACAATGAAACCGGTCGAGCTTGTTGAGCGCGCTATCAACAACAGTTCCAAGGTTGGCGAGATTGTTTTGGACGGATTTGGCGGTTCCGGGTCGACTTTAATCGCCTGTGAGAAGACCGGTCGAGTCGCAAGATTGATGGAATTGGATCCGAAATACTGCGATGTAATCGTGAAAAGATGGGAAGATTGGACCGGTAAAAAGGCTGTTCTGCTGAAATCTGGCGAAATATAAAAAATAATGCAGAAACAAGCACTTATAATGCAGAAATAACTGGATAATTCTTCGAAAAAGAGCGTTCATTGACTTGTAAGATACAACAGCGAAAGGATACTAAAATGAAAACAGTTAAAACTTACATGGTCCGCAAGCCAAGCGACCTCGACGAAGTAAAGAGCACAACCCGCGCCAACAGTGACAGACTTGAAACCGTGGCGGTGGTTGAAACCATTAACCTGACACCGGCCGAACATAAAAGAGTATGCCGCACCCCTTTAAACGACTACGGCTTCTTAAAAGGCAAAGGCGGCTACTGCGATGAGCACGAATACCGCCAGGTGGTTGAGATTACAGCAGACGGTCAGCCGACACTTTACGCTGACCCGTCAGGCTCAAGCTACTGCAGATACTTAGGCATAGAGGTTAAATAAGGAGGTCGCCATGATGAACAAGAAAGCAAACCTGAACCAAGCATTTAAAGAGCTCCGCAAGCTCGGATATTTTGCAAGACAAAACTTTTGGTGCTGTCAATCCTGCGCTTGGGCCGCGGTACCGATGGATGCCAAAAAGGTGGTCTTTTACCACAGGCAAGATACCGAGGAATTAAACAAGACCGGTGAATGTTACCTTGCCTGGTCTGGCGACCGGGACGAAATCGCCGAGGTCCTGGAACGCAACGGGGTCTTAAAAACAAAGCCGGAAGACGAAAGCCAAAGATTTGAAATCAGCATTAACTAGAAAGGAAAAACAATGACTGAGATTTTAAAGACACAAAACAAAACCTGGGGATTTTGGGGAACCGCCAGCAACCATATAGAACATAAACAGGAAATGCAGGCATTTTGGGATAAGGCCGCCGAGATCATCCAATCCAAGGGCTTAACCCCGCAACAGACCTTGGGCCTGATGGATAGTCGCTGGGGTCGTCACATCGCTGACGAGTTCGCCGAAGAACTCAGCACTAACCTCGAGACATTCGCCTCGGTATTTAAAAGGCAAATGAGCACAATCCGCCTGATTAAAGAGTTCCGCTACTATGTGGACCCGAAAGCATTCCCGGACGTAAAGCCTCGCGCTTATGAGAACTTCGCCAAGGATTTAATCAAACTCTGCAAGACCTATGGCGTAACGATAAAGTGCATCGGCGGAGTAAGCCTGCATTCGCAAGACGAAATGAAAAAGCTCCTGGGTTACAGCTCAGACCTGGACAGCGGTGACATATTACCAATTTGGAGAGATTAAAATGTATAAAGAAGTACCGGAAGATTTGATGGCCAAAATTAAAGAGGCCGCAGGAACCATTAACAAACATAATTGTGCGGTTGATACCATGTTGATCGCTGTTGGAAATAATTACTATGGGTACCAACCGCAACCTCAGCCGAAGAAAAAGAAATACTGCCAAGTGGCAGATAAACGGCTCGAGGAACTGAGCCACACGTTCAATGAGGTCCATGATGCACTGGCAAAAGAAAACATCGACCTCTTGGTTTGCTTTGTGGCTCTAAAAGACGGCGGTGCAACGGTCTTTGTCGCACAAGAGGCTGTTAACCGCCGCCTTGACGTATTTAACGAACTCAAAAAAATGGAGGAACAGCATGCCAAAATATCCTGAGATAACGGTTAAACTTATTGGAGAAAACAGCAACGCATTTAACATATTAGGTATTTGTATTAAAGCAATGCTCAGAGCCGGTCTGACCGAGGAACAAGTTGATGAATTCAGAATGGAAGCAACATCGGGTGATTATCAACACTTACTAAATACCTGTATGCGATATTTTGAAATAGGATAGAAACCGCACAAAAAATAAGGGGCCGATTTTAGTCGGTCCCTTTTTTACTGGGTAATAATTTAGGCTTTGGTCTTAAGGTAATAAGTCCGAACGCCGTCTTTCTTTTCGGAGGCGATGGTTAACTTAGTCTTTTGGGCATAAAGCGACATCGCACCGCGGATCGAGTTTTCTTTCCACCCGAGGGCCTCAGCCATCTCTTTTAAGGTAGCTCCTTCCGGACGGCTGAGCATAACAACCATAAAGGCTGTTTTATCGTGACCATCAATCTTAACCGGTTGCGGCTGTGCGATCGCTGGCTCCGGCTCGGCTACCTTGGCCAGGGTTTCGGTCAGGATATTACCTAACTCTTTATCAGTGATACTGGAGGTTGATTTTTTAGTTGTAGTTTTAGCTACTGGTTTTTTCTTTTGTGTTGTCATGTTTTTGTCCTTTCTATCTGGTTAACACAACACAATGAATGCTTGGAAATAAAATTATATCCAGTAAATAATGCAAGAAAGTGAAGAAATATGGCAAATAAAGTATCAATGCGGGAATATGCGCGACTTAGGGGCGTAAATTTAAGCGCAGTTCAGAACGCAATCAAGTCCGGCCGCATTCATACCGAGCCTGATGGCAAAATAGACGTGGAGGAAGCCAATCGGGACTGGTTCATCAATACCGACCAGTCAAAACAGCGTAAACCCGACCCGATATTTGAAACTCAGATTGAAAGCCGGCCCAACAACATGGGAACCTTTCAACAGGCCAAAACGGCCGATATTTATTACCGAGCCATGATCGCCAAGGCAAAACTGAGGGTTTTGAATGGCGAAGTCGTCGATAAAAAGAAAGCCGCACAGTACGCATACGCATTGGGCCGCTCCATCAGAGATCTGATGTTGAGCTTTCCGGTGCGCTACGGTGCAATTATTGCTTCCGAGCTGAATACGGATGAACACACAACAACATTGATTTTGGAGAAATACATCAGTGAACTCCTTTCAAACAGCGAAGAACTCCTCAATCGAAACCTTTGATTTGCAGGGTTTTATTGCATCAGAGATATTCCGGGGATTAGAACCGGACAGCTATATGTCGGTGTCGGACTGGGCTGATGCTTACCGGACCTTGTCGTCAAAGTCAGCCGCAGAACCCGGTCGCTGGCGTACCAAACGTACACCTTACCTGAAAGAGATTATGGACTGCTTGTCGCCAAGGTCGCCAATTCAAAAAGTCGTCTTTATGAAAGGCGCACAGATCGGCGGCACCGAATGCGGCAATAACTGGATTGGCTATATCATTCATAAGGCACCCGGACCGATAATGGCTATCTCGCCGACTGTGGAAATGGCCAAGCGTAACTCACGCCAGCGTATTGACCCGCTGATTGAGGACTGTCCGACACTTAAAAATCTGGTCAGTTCCGCCCGGTCACGCGATAAAGGCAATACGATGCTGTCAAAGGACTTCCAAGGCGGCGTTTTGGTGATGACCGGTGCGAATTCGGCCGTTGGCTTGCGTTCTATGCCGGCCCGATACCTGTTTATGGACGAGATTGACGGTTATCCGGCCGACATTGAGGGCGAAGGTGATCCGATCCTGCTGGCAGAGCGAAGAACGGCGACATTTAACACCAAGAAAAAGATATTCCTGGTTTCAACGCCAACAATAAAAGGAGTTTCGGCTATTGAGCGCGAGTTTTCGCACTCGGACCAAAGGCTCTATAAACTTCCTTGTCCGTTCTGTGGCGGTTTTCAGGCCCTTAAATGGGAACAAATCCGGCCACAGGAAAACGGCATAGTCTTTTATGAATGCGAGCACTGCCACAAGCTGATCGCGGAACATTATAAAACACAGATGCTTGAAGCCGGCCACTGGGAAGCAACATCGGAATCTATTGACGGCCAGACCGCAGGCTTTCATCTATCCTCGCTTTACTCCCCGGTCGGGTGGCTGTCCTGGGCTGAATGCGTGCAAATTTACGAAAAAGCCAAGAAAGATGCCACGCTGATGCAAGGCTTCCGGAATACGATTTTAGGTGAAACCTACGAGCAAGAAAGCGAGGCTCCGGAATGGCAACGGCTCTATGAAACTCGGGAAAATTACCCGATGGGTGTTGTGCCGCGCGATGGGTTATTCCTGACCGCCGGCGTGGACATTCAAAAGAACCGTATCGAATGCGAAGTGGTCGCTTGGGGCCGGCAAAAGCAAAGTTGGTCCGTTGACTATTACGTTTTGGACGGTGATACCGCCAAGCTGGAGGTCTGGGCCAAACTCGCCGATGTTGTTAATAAGGATTATCCGCACGAAAGCGGGATCACAATGCCGATCCGGGTGATGTGCATTGACTCCGGTTATGCCACGCAAGACGTTTACAGCTTTGTGCGCCAGTTTAACCAAGCAGTTTGGGGTGGTAACGGTGCCAGGGCCAATGCGCCGCGAACCGTTGTTGCCATTAAAGGTCAAAGCCGCGATACCGCGATGATCCTGTCCACATCCAAGGCTGATACGAAAAAGAAAGGCCTGAAGGTGTGGAACGTGTCCGGTCCGGTGATTAAAACTGAGCTTTACCGGTGGCTGAAGATGGAACGTGTCGGCGAAGATGCCTCACAGTTCGGCCGCTGTCACTTCCCGGCATATGCTGAGGAGTATTTCAAACAGCTGACGGCTGAACGGCAAATCGTCAAGGTGACCAACGGTTATCCGAAGTCAGTTTGGGAAAAAGATCCAACCCGACGAAACGAAGCCTTGGACTGCCGCGTTTATGCGCGTGCCGGTGCGGCTATTTACGGACTTGATCGGATATCCGAGCGCGGTTGGCAAGAACTGGAAGCGGCTATTCCAAAGGAACCGAACCAAAAGATAAAAGTTAAAAAGCAACCGAAATTTATTCAAATCCAACCAACAAAGGTGAATGACCCATGGCTATAACAAACGTAGAAGTTCTGAAAACAAGACTGGTAGAGGCCGAAGAAGCCTACCACAAGCTGATGATCGGCGAAAAGGAAGTCTCGGTCAGCGTTGGAAGTTTTGGCTCAACGACTTACAACCAAGCGAGCCGGACAGCCCTTGAAAGCTATATCAGTTCACTCAAAGCACAAATCGCAGCAGCCAAAGGTAGTCCTATCGGTCGCAGACGGATTTTGAAAGTGAGTTTTTAAACTTGAATAGTATCGATTACATACCTATATATACGGTATGTTTACAATAAAAAAGGACTTTATATGGAAAATATATTTGAAGAACTAAGTTTAAAATTAAACCAAGACTGTATGAAGGGAAAAAAATTAGAGAATGGCAAAAGGCTACTTACAGAAGCTCTTGTTGGCAAAATTAATCCTAATCTAAAAGTTTACATATTTCCCAGAGAACATGAAATTCCTCATTTTTTGGTTTCTACTCCAGATAAACAAACATGCCGTTTCAGTTTAGAAACAGGAGAACCCATGGATGATATGCCAAGAGATATCAAAAAATATCGGTATAACATTAGGGATTTTTTTCGTGATAACAAGCAAATGATTGTGGATGAATATCGCAAGCTACGGCCAGATGATGCTCCACCACAATCGAAAATATAAGATTTAAACAACAATACTCCGATAAAAATCGGGGTATTTTTTTATGGAAAATAAAAAAATGACAGACACATCACATAAAGCAGCTTCGCAAACTTTGCGGGAAATTGCCTCTTGGCTTCCGGGCCGCGGTTCTGCCGACAGCGATTTATTGCCGGAATTGGACACGATTGTTGCCCGGTCGCGTGATTTAACGCGAAATCATGGAATTGCCGCCGGTGCAATGCAGACCTTGTCCGATAACATAGTCGGCACCGGGTTTCGTTTATCGGCCAAGCCGGACTATCGGCTACTGGGCAAAACCAAGGAATGGGAAGAAGAATGGCAGGCACATGTTGAAAGTTTATGGCGATCATGGTCCGAAACTTTTGAATGTGATGCGGCCAAGTCCTTAACTTTCCATGGCCTGACGACACAAGTTTTCAAGTCTTGCCTGATTAACGGCGAGGCTTTGGCTATTCCGCTATGGCTGAAGGACCGGAAGTTTTCTACCACCATTCAGTTGGTGGAACCTGACCGGTTGTCTAATCCAAACGGCCAAACGGATAGCAAAACCCTCCGCGGTGGTATTGAAATAGATAAATATGGCGCACCGATAGCCTACTATATTCAAAAAGACCACCCGGGCGACTTTTGGACAGGAACTGCATCTTGGGAGCGTATTCCGGCGTTTACTTTATTTGGAAGGCGTCGAGTTCTACACGTTCACGACATCAGCCGTATCGGTCAATCTCGTGGAAAGCCTATCCTCAGTTCCATAATGCCGATGTTCAAAATGTTGGACCATTACGAACGATCCGAGCTTCAGGCCGCGATTGTCAACGCAATGATAGCCGCATTTATTGAAACTCCGATGGATGGCGAAAGTCTGAACGAACTGTTCGGCGGCTCAAGTGATGATTACCTGTCTGCGAAAAAGGATTGGCAGGTTAAACTTGAAGGTGGCTCTATCATCCCTGTTTTTCCTGGTGATAAAGTCGCGCCATTCACACCATCACGACCGAACTCGGCTTATGGAGCTTTCGTTGAAAACTTGCTCCGCCATATCGGCACGGGATTAAACATTCCTTACGAATTGCTGTTGAAGGACTTTTCAAAGACCAATTACTCGTCTGCTCGGTCAGCGTTGTTAGAGGCTTGGCGATACTTTAACGGTCGCCGACAATGGCTTTCCACTTACTGGGCCACGCCGGTTTATGAGCTTTGGCTGGAAGAAGCAGTCAATAAAGGCTTGGTTGATGCACCGGACTTTTACGAGAACCGTTACGCTTACACAAGGTGTAAGTGGATCGGTCCGGGTCGCGGCTGGGTTGACCCGGTCAAAGAAGCTCAGGCTTGTCAAATCCGAATGGATATCGGGCTTTCAACATTAGAGGCCGAATGTGCCGGTCAAGGTCTTGACTGGGAGGAAGTCCTCGAACAACGCGCAAGGGAAAAAGCCAAACTTGCAGAATTAGGTTTAACAACAGGAGAAATCAATGAAACTAATGCAAAAAACAATTTGGGCAATAACGCCCGAGATGCTTTCATCAATGATAGCGATAGCGCATCAGACGAACCGAACCCCTGAGGCTATCGCCAAGGAAATGGGCAAGGATATGAAAAACACGCACACCGTCTCAGTTCGAGGCGGCGTTGCTGTTATACCGGTAACCGGGCCACTATTCAGGCACGCGAACCTCTTAACGGCGGTGTGTGGCGCTACTTCTTATGAAATTCTCGCGCAAGACTTTAACAAAGCCCTGAACGACCCGAACATCTCGGCCATTGTCTTTGATGTGGACAGTCCGGGCGGCGAAGTCAATGGCTGTTCCGAACTGGCCGATATGATCTACAATGCCCGCGGTAAAAAGCCGGTGATCGCCTATGCTTCAGGATCATGCTGTTCCGGTGCTTACTGGATCGCCTCGGCCTGTGACAAGATTATGGCGGCAGATACGGCTATTATCGGGTCCATAGGTGTCGTGTCCATTTTTGAAAAAGAGGACGATAAAAAGACCATTGAAATTGTTTCCTCGCAAAGCCCGAACAAGCGGCCGGACGTGGAAACAGAAGAAGGGAAAGCCAAAATCCAGGCTCATATTGATGCGCTGGCAGAGGTTTTCATCAATAAAGTTGCGCTCCACAGGGATATATCGCCGAAAAATGTCATCGAAAACTTCGGTGGCGGTGATGTTTTTGTGGGCCAAAATGCTGTTCGGATCGGTCTGGCGGACAGCCTAGCTTCGTTTGAAGCCATCATCTCAGACCTTAACACTCAATCAACGGAGAAACCATTCATGAATGATACTTTAGAAAAAACGTCTGTTGACATCAAAGCACAGGAACGCGAGCGCATGTCTCAAGTTCTTTCTGCCGAAAATGTCAAAGGCAAGGAAGCAACTGCTCAGGCATTGCTTGCCAAGACCGATTTGTCAGCATCTGACATCTTGGCCATTTTAGAAACGGTGCCTGTTGCCAAACAAACCAATGCGCTTGATGTGGCAATGGCACAAATCAAAAATCCGGCGATCACACCATCTGCCGAGGATAAAGAAGAAACACCCGAAGACGTTGCAAACCGCATCGCTTCTTACACAATTGGAGGTTAACGTATGACTGTACAAGGATTTACGGACCAAGGGTCCACAACCGCCGACAAATTATTGGCCGGCGAATTCCCTCGCGTTTCTGAACTTGCCACCATTACCGGCGGCAGTTACACGCGAGGCACAGTATTAAAGGCATCAGGTGATGCTTTGACCATCTGTGGTGCATCTGACACACCTGAAGCCATTTTGGCTGAGGCTGTTGATGCTACAAGCGAAGATAAACAAGCCGTTGTCTATTTGACCGGCGAGTTTAACTCTGCGGCTCTGACTGTGGCAAGCGGTGCTTCCGCTGACGGCTTAAAGGCCAAACTCAGAGCGAAAAACATCTTTATTAAAACAAATCAAGCATACTGAAAGGAATAAATAATGGATATTTTTTCTACAAACGTGCTCGCAAAAGTCGTTGAACGTTTACACACGCCTTCGTCTTTCTTGCTCGACACCTTCTTCCCAAATGTGCAAACTTCGGATAAAGAAGAGATCTTTTTTGATGTGACGGACAGCAAGCCGCGCATCTCTCCGTTTGTTTCTCCACTTCTTCCCGGCAAGGTTGTTGATAGCGGTGGCTATCAGACCAAATCATTCAAGCCGGCTTATGTGAAAGACAAACGTCGCTTTGATGCAAACATTCCGTATAAACGCGTTGCCGGTGAGATTATCGGTGGCTCTCTGTCTCCATCTCAACGCTATGAACGCGCTTTGGCCACAACTTTGACCGACCAGTTGGAAAACCTGACCCGTCGTGAAGAAGTCATGGCGGCAGAAATCTTAAGAACCGGACAAGTTGTTGTTTCCGGCGATGGTTATCCATCTACAACGGTGAACTTCGGACGTGATGCGGCTTTGACAAAGGCCTTAACCGGTTCTGCCACATGGGAAACTGCGGCTGTTAACCCGATTGAGGACTTGGAGGACTGGGCAGATTTGGTTCAAACAAAGTCTGGTATGATCGCAAAAACGGTCATCATGGATCCTGAAGCTTGGAAAATCTTCCGCTCAAAGGACGATGTGAAGAAGTTCTTGGATTACCGCAGAGGCACCAACAACACTTTGAATGTTGACCCGATCATTCGTGGTGAAAACTCCAAAGTGCGTTACGTTGGTTCTATCGGTGATTTTGATATCTATGTTTACAATGACATTTATATCAATGATGCCGGTGTTGAAAGCAAACTCTTGCCGGCCAAAACCGTCATCATGGGAGCCAAAGACGGACTTGAAGGCACCCGTTGCTATGGGGCCATTCATGACGAAAAGGCAAACTGGACAGCCCACAGATACTTCACAAAATCCTGGGTTGAGGAAGATCCATCGGTTCGCTGGTTGCTGTTGCAATCCGCACCTTTGGTCGTTCCTTATCGTCCGAATGCTTCATTCTGTGCAACCATTGGCTAGGAGGTATAAATGCGTATTAAGGCTTTGATTACATTAGTTGTGTCTGCTGGCAAAGAAATCGCACCCGGTAAGGAGTACGATTTAAACGAAGCAGATGCAAAAAGTCTGATTGAACGTGGCTTTGCGGTGGCTGTTAAGGGTGGCCAAAAACCGGCAACTCAGCAACAGCCAAACAAGCCTGAAGAAACAGGAGGTAAAGATGCCCCTTCCTCTCAAAAAGGCGGTGGACAGCCTGTTTAATCGGTGCGGAACGATCGGGAATTATCAAGGACGAGAAGTCCTTTTTTTATTGATTGAACCTGACGAAGTTGTCGGTGTGGGTTTTGTTAAGGCTCACACCGATACGCATTTTATGAAGATACGGATTTCTGATGCGCCTGATTTAGCTGTCGGGGACACGATAGAAACAGATGCGGCAACTTACCGGGTGCATACGGAACCGGTCAAAGATATTCATAATCTAGTATGGAGTGTTGATGTGCTATGCAATTAAAACTTGCACTACAAGGAAAACTGTCTGATGTCATGGAAAAGCACTATTCAGAAGGTGCCAAGGCTGTGACGTTAGGAATATCGGCGGCAACGAATGGACTTAAAACGTCTTTGCGTGAACAGGTCCGCTCGGCCGGTATGAGTTCTCGCATGGCCAACACTTGGCGCGGTGTCGTCTATCCGAAAGGAAAAACGAGTATCAGCGCGGCCGGTCAGGTCTATTCTAATGCCGAAAAGATTATGCAGGGCTTTGAATACGCAAGCATTATCCGAGGCAAAAACGGTCTGTGGCTTGCCATTCCGACCGATGCAATCCCGAAAAAAGCACGCGGTAAACGTATGACACCGGGTCTTTATGAACAGATGAAAGGCGTGCGGCTACAGTTTGTGTATCGCCGCAATGCCTGTTCATTGCTTGTCCATACCAAAAAGAAAAAGACGGTCATCGCCTTTATTTTGGTGCCTCAGGTCAGAATGCCGAAATTAATTAACTTTGAAAGTGAAAGCGAGCGTTGGCAAAACAAAGTGCCAAGCTTGATTTTACAAAACTGGAGCGAAGATGAGTAAAAGAGAAATCGTATTAAACGCGTTATTTGAAAGGCTTTCAACGCTTGATGTGTCCGTTAAGCGCAATGATCCTCTGCCGCAAAAAATCCCTGACGGCGGTTTGGTTATCCTGCGCGATGGTAATGTCGGCGAGCCGGAGATTTTATTGTCGCCGCCTTGCTACATCTTCACACATCGGGTCGAACTGGAAGTCATTGTTCAAAAGGAAACACCGGCTGAGCGTGATCAAGCCTTGGACTGGCTGTTGGTGGAAATCGGTGAACTTTTACTTTCAGATCCTCGCCTGGGCGGTCAAGTGGATTATATGCACGCGGATCCACCCGAGTTTGTGGAAGAACCTGTTGAAGGTGGCGTAACCATCAAAGGTGCGATCGTTCCCATTGTCCTTGAATACACCTCAAATTCTAACTTAATTTAACAAAGGGAAAAGCCTCGGGCTTCGCGGCTCCCAATCTGATTTGCGGTTAATCAGATAAAAGGAGCAAGGCGCAGCCAATAGCGTCACTATTTGCAAGGCTTGCGACAAATTAGATGATAACCGCAAACAGACCCGTAGGGCAAGTCTTAAAATCCGCCCTGCTTGTCAGATTTTATTGATGTAGATTACTACACCTGCAAAAATTTGACGGCGCAAATCAAATTTTATTAACTTGTTGGGGGCTGTGAATCCCCCTTGAAATGGAGGCTAAAATGTCACGAGCATATGGCTGGAATGCCAAACTATTAATCGCTGAAGAAAGCACTTACGGCACTCTTTCTTCGGGACCTTATACCCAAGTGCCGTTTGCATCAAGCGCAATTGACAGCGAACAAGGGTTGATTTCCTCAAATGTTTTAGGCCTTGGCCGCGACCCGACCACACCATTCCAAGACGTTATTAACGTTGAAGGCGATTTGGCGGTGCCGGTTGACCTCAGAAACATCGGAATTTGGCTGAAAGCTGTCTTCGGAGTTCCGGAAACAACTAACGAAAATGGCGTTTATACGCATACATTTGAAAGCGGTAAAACCACGCTTCCGAGCTACTCTCTTGAATTAGGACTTGCCGAAGTACCTGAATACATCAGATTCCTTGGCGCACGTGCGAACTCTATTGCCTTTAACTTCGCTAGGTCCGGTGAAGCACAAGCAACCGTTTCTTTAATGGCCCAAAGTGAAACAGCATCTGAAACATCTGTTTCAGATGCACCGGAAGTTAAGAACTACACGCGCTTTTCACAGTTCCAAGGCTTTATTAAATCCGGGGGCGAAACATTGGCTAATGTGACCAGTGCCTCGGTTACTTATTCAAACAACCTTGAAAAAATTGAGACAATCCGGATCGATGGTAAGGTTGAAGCTATTGATTTAGGTGTGGCTTCGTTGTCCGGTTCGATTGCAGTTCGTTATGGTGACAATGCTTTAATGGACAAGGCTCGCGCCGGCGTTCCGGTTGACTTAGAGCTCGGTTATCAGTTATCAGACACACAAAGGCTCGTTATCACCTGCCACGAAGTCTATCTGCCAAAACCGAAACGTTCCATTTCAGGCCCTGGCGGCATTGAATGCACTTATGATTTCCAAGGGGCCAAGAACGCCGAACTCGGCAAAATGGTAACTGTTCAATTGTATAACGATATGGAGGAATACTAATGTTAAAGTTAAAGTTTAAGAATGAGCCTTACTGGTTGGATTTGGGAATGGGTGTCCGGGTAAAAGTTAAACCCTGTACATCTTCCGTATTCTATGAGGCAAAAGCCTATATGAATTCAAAGGTTGCCGACATGGCCAAGCGCATTAAAGATGTTCGCGAAAACGGTGCAAAAGATGAAAACTTGCCGGATTTAGAGGATATCACAAAGCGTGAAGCCTTTGCCGATCAGCAGTTAATTTTGGGTCTTGCGCTGGCGGGCATTATTGAATGGGACGGCATTTTAGAAGCCGAAACAGACGAAAAAGCACCGCTGACACCGGTCAAAATTGAGGAACTCTTCACGAACTTTTGGAGTATCGCCGAAACATTCAGACAACAATATTGCGGCATTCAAGAAATACTCGAGGCCGAAAAAAACGCATATACGCCCGAGCAAGATGGCACTTCGGCTCCGGGCGAAACTACTGCCAAGGATGCGGCGAGCAAGAAATCAACTGCCCCATCTACAGATGCCGATACGTAGAAACAACCTTAAAAACTACAGAAGGACATCAGGCTTGGGAGGTTTTATTAAAACTTTCTGAGCCTGACCTTGGGGTTGCGCTGACGGTGGCTGAGAATTTGGGATTAAAAAGTGCGGTGATGACTGAACTGTTATCTGTCGGAATCCAAGGAATAAAGGCCGGCATGAATGATATGTCAGAAACTGGCAGAAGTTAAGTCCGATATCTTGAAATTTTATTTTGTGTTTGATACTAATAGAGTAAAAAGAAAGGATTAGCCATGAAAAATATACTTTTTACTTTATGTTTCTGCTTGCTAGCAATTCAGGCTCAAGCCACAGTTCGTTGTTCTGAAGATAGTTTTGGCAATAGGAATTGCTATGGAACAAACTCTGACGGCGAATACGTAAACATTCGCTCGCATACAGACAGCCTCGGCTACACAAACACCTACGGTTCAATTGGCGACAGAGATGTAAATACTCGTTCTCATACCGATAGCCTTGGATACACGAATACTTACGGCTCTATTGGCGATGATGACGTAAATACCCGTTCTCATACTGACAGCCTAGGCTATACAAACACATATGGTTCAATCGGTGACAGAGATGTTAATGTTCGTTCACATACGGACAGCCTGGGATACACAAAATCCTATGGAAATATTGGTGATGACAGCTTTAATTCTCGTTCACATACTGATAGCTTAGGTTATACAAACTACTACGACTATTAAGTAAAACAAATTTCAACAAGGCACCTCAACCGTTCGGTTGAGGTGTTTTTTTATGGAAAAAACGAATGAACACAGCGAAAAAACTTTCAATCAGACTTGAAGCGGTGGGCGGCGACAAGGTTCGGCAAGAGTTCAAAAACATCGGCTCGGACGGACAGAAAGCCTTTCAGAGGATAACTCAGGTCATCACACCGGCAAACGATAACTTAAAGGTCTTGGGCAACACAGCCAAGGCCTTTAATAATACCCTCAAACAGGCGGCATCGTTGGCCGGAGCCTACCTCGGGTTACGCGGACTGACGAACACTTTTAAGAGCATTGTAGAAACAAATAAAGAGTTTGAAAGACTTTCCGGTTCACTAAAAACAGTGACCGGCTCTGCAAAAGAGGCCCAAAAAGCCTTTACTTTAATTGAAGACTTTGCCACATCAACGCCATTCCAACTTGATGAAATCGTCGACAGTTTTATCCGGTTAATGGCAATGGGCTTGGAACCTTCAATGGAAGCCTTAACCTCTTATGGTAATACGGCATCAGCCTTTGGTAAGAACATATTGGAGTTTGTTTCGGCTGTTACCTCAGCAACTGTTGGTGAATTTGAAAGGCTCAAAACGTTTGGTATCAAAGCAAAGGTCGAGGGAGAACGTGTAAAGTTCATCTTTCAGGGCGTTACAACAGAAGTTGGTAAAAATGCGGCAGAAATTGAAAATTATCTTCGCTCTATCGGCACAATAAACTTCGGTGGTGCCATGGCCGAACAGATGAACACCATGGGCGGAACAATGTCAAACATTGAAGATGCTCTTGCAAAAGTTGCACGAACGATTGGTGAAAATGGATTAAACAAAGCAATAAAAGAAGTTCTTGATCAGTTTAATAATTTAATATCAGGTACTGATGGTGTGGCTAAAACTATTGGTGAAACTTTAGCAAGCGCAGTAACTATCGCCGGTAAAGCATTCTTTACATTGGGCAAATACATTGAGCCGATCATCACGCTCTTAACTGTCCGTTTGGGTGCGAGCCTGATTACAAAAGGAATTGACCTGTTAAAGGCAAGCGTTTATGCGCTGAATGTCGCTCTTATGGGGACCGGAACAGCCGGAGCCTCTGCCACACTCGGCCTTAAAATGATGTGGCAAGTTTCCAAAGTGGCCGCTGTTCAGATGTACGCAACGGCGGTGGCGGCCAAGGTTCTTGCCGGTGCTGTCGGACTTTTGAAAGGCATTATGGCTTTGCTTGGTGGCCCGGCCGGTCTTGTTATGTTGGTTGTTTATGGCCTTTATAAATTAATAGACAGTCATAACGTGGCAAAACGTGCGGCAAACGACCACGCGGACACCTTGGCTAAACTTAAGGAACAAATGGCTGAAACAGTCAAGGAAACAAACAACCTTGTGACCGCGCAAAGCAAAAACCAAGCCATTGCCGAATGGTCCTATAAATTAAAAGTGGCCGAAAAGAACATCAAGGACCTGAAGGAAGAATTAAAGAATACCGGCGGTTTGTCGTTCTTTCAACGTTACGCGCCGAACATGTTCCTGAAGGAATACCAGATTTTCGCAAACGATTTGGCGGATATTCTTTCGCAGTCAAAATATAACCTGGAGGAATACCAAAAGGAAGTATGGCGTTTGGCCGCTGAATATCCGGATTTTCAACCGCAGGCAAAAGCCATTCAGGAAAAGTTCCTGCTTTTGAAAGCGGCGGAGATAGATGCACAAAAGGCTCGTAATGAGTTGAAGTACATTCAAAACCCGGAGCTAAGGCCTAAAGAAGAAAAGCCGGCAGTTCCGAAACCTCCTGTTCTACCAAAAACTGACACATCGGCCTACGAAAAGACCATTGAGGACATAAAACAAAAGGTCTTTGAGCTCAAGGATCCATATGATCAGGCCATGCAAAAAGCGGCCGAATGGCGTGATAATGCTTTGGTGAACCTTGACAGCACAAAAGCCGGTTATGAGGATTTCAAAAATGATGTGAACCGCGTTTATGATGATATGGTCAAAAAAGCAGGAGTTGCCGCTCTTCAAAGTTCAAAGGACTGGAAAGACGGCGTAACCCGAGGAATGAAAAGCGTTTATGAAGATGCCTCGGATATGGCTTCAATAACCGAAAGCATGGTCAAGAACTCTTTCAAATCAATGGAAGACACTTTGACCGAGTTCGTCATGACCGGTAAAGCGAACTTTGGAGACTTTGTTAACTCAGTTGTCGAGGGAATGGTCCGAATGGCCATGCAGTACGCTGTGATCAAACCGATCATGGGTGGTGTCATGGGTTACTTCGGCATACCGACAGCGCATACAGGAGGTGTCATTGGTACGGATACTTTATCACTTAAGGCTGTTAGTCCAAGTGTTTTTGAAAATGCTCCCCGTTTTCATACCGGGGGCTTGGTCGGCGGCGAGATCCCGATTATCGCGAAAAAAGGCGAAACGGTATTCACGCCGGGACAGATGAAAGCACTGGGCGCAGAGTTAAATTCAAAACCGCCGGTTTATGTCAATGTGAATGTGGTCAATAAGGCCTCAGGCACAAGGACAACGGCAAACCCGACACGCGACATGAACGGTAATGTCAACCTGGACATCATCGTTGAGCAGATCGAGGGTGCAATTGGTAAAAACATCAGTAAAGGTGAAGGTTTATCGCCGATCCTTGAACAAAGGTATGCGTTAAACCCGGCCTATGGGAGTTATAGATGACAGTAATTTTTCCTGAAAAACTACCTTACCCGACCACAGAGGGATATGCGATAAAACCCGGTGAAGCTATTGTGCGAACCGATATGGAGGCAGGCCCGGCGAGACAAAGGCGGCGTTATGAGCAAACGCCGTCTAAAATTTCTGTGCGCTGGGTGATGAATAGAGAACAATTCTCACTTTTTGAGGCCTGGTATAAATACTACGCAAAAGAAGGTGCTGAATGGTTCGTTGTTACGCTTTTGGGCGGTCTGGGATTATTAAAACAAGAAGCCAGGTTTACTCAACAGTTCGAAGCAAAACTCCTAAATGGATACCTTTGGGAAATCACATCAGAACTTGAAGTACGTGACCGACCGACACTTTCGGATGGTGCGTTGGCAATTTTACTAAAAAATGACTTTGATAGGCTTTCAAGTGCGGTTAATCATCTGCACTATTTCGTTCATACGGAATGCCCGCAATATATTGAGGATTTATAAAAATGGCAAATATGGAAGAAAGATTACAAGCTGTTGTTTCGCAGGCTGAAACAGACGGCGCAAAATGGCATACAATAATTCATGGTAATAATACAACAACTGTCCCCACAGAAAACGGCAATGTTCCAACAGTGGCCAAACAGATGAAAGATGTGCATGACGAGGTTGTTAATGGCGTTATTGATTATATGACCGAGTGTCAGACGGCACGTGACGTGGCTATTCAAACAAAAAATGAAACGATCGCTGTTAAAAACGAAACTAACACAATTAAAGGAGATGTCACTACGCTTAGAAATGAAACCGAAAGTCTTAAAAATCAGTCGCAAACGGTATTTAATAATATCGCAACAGCGACAAGCTCGGCTGTTCAGACCGTTCAAATTGAGGGAGCAACTCAGGTGACGAATGTCCAAAGTGCGGTGGCAGAACAAGTGGCCGAAGCAACCAGTCAGGCAAATCGGGCCGAACAAGCTACTTCCACAAAGGTAAACACTGACCTATCAAACATCACAAAGGATACTATCTTTTCCAAGATGTTTACAAAATATATAAGCGGCAAAACATGGTATAGAGTTTGGCCCGACGGTTGGATTGAGCAAGGTGGAGAAGCGGCTGCAGGGACAAGTGTCACTATTACCTTTCCAAAGGCTTTCAAGAATACAAATTATACAGTGATAGCAACAACTATAGGAACAAATAGCGAAATATATGCGCAATGTATACAACGTACTTCTGCATCGCAAATGATAATTTATAACCGAGGCGGAAGTTCAAGCCAAGCAAAGTCCTGGTATGCGTGCGGTTACTAGGAGATACTTCAAATGAACATGGAAGAAAGATTGCAGACTGTTGTTTCTCAGGCTGAAATGGACGGCGTTAAATGGCATACAATTGTTCATGGTGATGACACAACAACCGTTCCAACTGAAAACGGCGATGTTCCAACTGTGGCAAAACAGATGAAAGATGTACATGATGAAGTTGTTAATGGTGTTATTGATTATCTAACTGAATGCAGAAATGCGCGCGATGTTACGCTTCAGACTAAAACTGAAACAATTGCGATTAAAAATGAAACAAATACCATAAAAAGTGATACAGCAATTATTAAAGATGAAACTGAGAGCCTTAAAAATCAGTCTCAGGCTATTTTTAATAATATCGCCGCCGCTACAAATTCATCAGTTTTGACAATCCAAAGCGAAGGATCAACGCAGGTCTCAAATGTCAGAAGTGCTGTTGCAGAACAAGTGGCTGAAGCAACAAGTCAAGCAAACCGAGCTGAAGCCGCAACAAGTTCGAAAGCAAACTTGGATTTTTCAAATATTGCACCTACTGCGGCGGCCAAAACAGGAATTATCGGTTGGATTGCCCCGGATTGGTCCCGGCGACAAGTCCTTTCTCTTAATACAGATGTGACTATTACGAAGTATGGGTGGGTTATTATGCGAAATGTTGTCTATAACAGTTCACTTTTGGGTTACATAAACGGTTATGAAGTATTCCACCAATACGGAAACTACGGACACTGGGAAGAATATAACAGTTTTTCATTCCTGGTCAGTCCGGGCGATGTTGTTAAACTAACAGGCGGAGAATTGAGTTTTCTGCCATGTAAAGGAGCGTAAAAATGCCAAATTTAGAAGAAAGATTAGAAGCAGTCGTTGCTCAGTCAGAAGTCGATGGCTCTAAATGGCACACAATTGTACATGGCGATGACATGACAATTGTGCAAACCGAAAGCGGGAATGTTCCGTCTGTGGCCAAGCAACTGAAAGATGTGCGAGCAGAAATTATTAACGGCCTTGAAGATTATGTTGGTGAGTGTCGCCAGGCAAAGGCTGACACATTGCAGATAAAATCCGAAACACAAATTATTAAAAATGAAACCAATACCTTAAAAGGGCAAACAAAAACTTTAAGAGATGAAACGGAAACATTTAAGGAGCTATCGCAAACCACATATAACAGCATTGCCAGTGCAACGGCCGCCTCAATATCACAGGTTCAGTCGGAAGGAGCTGTTCAGGTTGCACTTGCCACAGCCCAAGCAGAAAGAGCTTTAGCCTATGCACAAAATGCGGCTCCGACACCGCTCGGCACAAAGCTGACAGTCCCAGCAAGTTCAAAAGTTCCAGACGGATATGAGCCGGTTTGGTACAAGAACACGATAACACGTTCCCGATATCCGGACTTTTTTACCCAGCTTGTTGATACAGACAGCCTCACTTTAGTGACGGAAGCAACATATGACAGCCAAGTTTCAACATACGGAATGTGTGCCAGCTATGTAAAAGTCGATAATAATACACTTATTTTGCCATTGTTGGTAAACTTTGCACGTGGCGGCACACCAAGTCAGTTGGGAAGTGTTCAGAACGACCAAATGCAAGGCCACTGGCACGAAATGGTTTATCGTCAGGACTCAACATCTTCAGGTTACAGATCGGATATATTTGGAACTGATGGTTATACAAGCGGTAGCTATTCAAATTCGGGTGGTACAGATGAATGGATGCAACGTTTAGGAAACCGAAAAAATGATGCTCTTTGTGCTATAACCCCAATTACGGATAATACAAACGGCACGCCAAGGGTTGGTTCCGAAACACGCCCTAAGGGTTATTATGAACTGACATACATCAAGTGCGCTGATGTTACGCGTACGCTTACTGTTGAAGAAACATCAGAACTTAGAAATTTAGTTATTCTTTTGCAACAAAAACTCGAAGAAGCTGAGAATAGAATAGTTTGCTCAAAAACTCCTACGACATGGGTTGAAAAAGATACAAAGACAGGCCTAATAAAACAGGGTGGAAAAGTTACGATTGCAACAAGCGGAACAGTTACATTCCCTGAGCCTTTCCCAAATACTGCCATCAGTGTTATCGTAACCCCGAGTGAAGTACCGACAAATTCGACGAGTGACAATAACTATGTGGCCTGCGCAGTAAGTGTCACTAAATCTACTTTTATAATAAAATATTACGATTCTGATAACACCAGCGGGCGAACTGGCGTTATTTCATGGTCAGCAGTTGGATATTGAAAGGAGAAACAATGACCGATAACACGCTTTCAGAAGCACTAAAGGAAGCCTATGCTTCGGCTCCGAGTGATGTGATTTTGCTCCATACCTTGGAACTTCGGCATCCATCTTTTGTTGATGAACAAGGAAATCAGACCGCTATTCGCGTAGTCCGAGATCACGTCAGTCATATATGTACGCTTGAAAACTCGGCTCCGCTTAATCCGGGTGAAGCTGTGGAGTTTGTTGCCATGGCCTTTGACTTGGAATTGCCACCGGTCAACAACACGCCGACACCTGAGATTTCGGTCACGATCGACAACGTTTCAACCGAGATGATCGCTTATCTTGACCGAGCTATTGAGACACAGGATATGATCGAGCTGACATACCGGCCATATCTGTCTGACGACCTGACAACGCCGCAGATGGACCCGCCGATAACCCTGGTTATTACAGATATTCATGTGGACTGCTATAAAATAACCGCTACGGCCCGCATGATGGACATCGGAAACAAGTCGTTTCCGAGTGAAAACTATACCGTTAAAAACTATCCGGGATTAACACGATGACACATTTTGCTTGTAAATATATAGGCTTGCCCTGGGTTGCCGGTGCGCAAGGTCCTGATGAATTTGATTGTTGGGGAATGGTGCGCTGGATCCTGAAGCACGAATATGGCATAGATGTGCCGGCAGTAAACGTTAATCCGGATAATCTTCGGAGTGTTTTAATCGCTTTTCGCGAGGATCCAGCTTTCCGGGCGTTTAATGAAGTTGAAAAACCGCAAGACGGTGATGTCGTTCTGCTTCGCCAGTCAAAACATCCGGTTCATGCCGGCTTATGGCTAGATGCTGACGGCGGTGGTGTTTTACATTGTTGCCGAGATGCCGGTGTTATCTTTCAAGACTTACCATCAATGCGCCTTTGCGGGTGGCAAATAGACAGCTATTATCGAGTAAAAGGAAAATAAATGATTTACTTTTCACACATTACAAACCCTTTTCAGCCGAATAAGGGGCGGATAGACAATGTCCTTGATGACGGCAAAACCGTTTGGGATATGGTGCGGGAACAGAAAGTGGACCTTTCGCGCCCGACAATATGTATGATAGACGGTGCCGCAGTCCTCAGGAAATTTTGGAACGATACCGTTCAGCCGAAATCCTTGGTCTGCTTCATCACTTTGCCACAAGGCGGTGGCGGCAAAAAGTCATCAAATCCGATTCAAGTTGTTTTGATGGTGGCCGTTGTGGTTGCTTCTGTTTATACTGGCGGTGCTGTAGAAGCGGCTTATGGTGCTGTATGGGGTGGCGTTGCGGCGGCCGGTGTCTCTATGGCCGGGAGCTTTTTGGTTAATACATTTGTTCCCACCCCAAGGGCATCACTTAATGGGTCCGGCTCGGCCAACTCCATAGCGGCACAAAGTCCAACATACTCTTTGCAAGCGCAAGGTAATCAAGCAAGGCTCGGTAGTCCAATACCGGTTATTTACGGTCGGCATTTGATTTATCCGGATTTTGCCAGTCAGCCTTATTACGGATATGTAAATGATGAGCAGTATGTTTATCAGCTCCACTGCATCGGTCAAGGTGAATACAACATCGAACAAATAAGAATTGAAGATACTCCGATTAATTCATTTGAAGAGATTACTTATCAAATAATTAATCCAGGTGAACAAAATACCTTGTTTCGCGATGATGTTGTAACTTCGCCTGAAGTTGCTGGTCAAGAACTGCTAAAAGATGAGGTATGTGGACCTTTTGTATTAAATCCGACCGAAAGCGTTATCGATAAAATAGAAATTGATGTAGCTTTTCAAAGAGGCCTTTATTATGCAAACAACAACGGAGGCATGGACAATAAAACCATTCAATGGCGCATTGATGCAAGGCTAATTGATGATGAGGATTTACCACTTGGTGATTGGTTTACACTGGGTAGCGAATCATTTACATCAAATAACCACAATAGCATGTTCCGCACTTACTCATATACTGTCGCAAGCGGAAGATACGAAGTCCGGGCTACGCGTTTAGATGTAAAAGACACATCTTCACGCGCCGGACATGAAATTAGATGGGCTTCGGCAAAAGGGTTTATTGTATCGAGCCCAAGTTACGGCGACGTAACATTGATCGCTGTTAAAATGAAAGCCACAAACAACCTGTCACAACGTTCAAGCCGTATGCTTAACTGCATCGTGACAAGATGTCTACCTACATGGTCGCCTACAGGAGGTTGGAGCGGAAAAATTCCTACACGCTCTATCGCCTGGGTAATAGCCGACATCTTAAAGGCCAACTATGGTGCAAGGCTGACCGATAAGTCCATAGATCTTGAAGGTTTATACCGGCTGGATCAGATTTGGGCCGCACGCGGTGACACGTTTAATGCCGTCTTTGATTCCAAGCTGACGGTTTATGATGCGCTATCGCGTACCTGTAAAGTCGGACGTTCCGTTCCTTATATCCAAGGCGGCATTGTTCGCTTTGTTCGGGACGAGCCAAAGACAATTCCGGTAGCACTTTTCGGGCCAAGAAACATTGTCAAGAACAGCCTGACAATTCAATATATTATGCCGTCTGAAGATACAGCGGACAGCGTTTGCGTTCAGTATTTTTCGGACCGTACATGGAAGAACTCGGAGGTAACCGGCAGTTTTGCAGGATCCACATCGGATAAGACAGCAACTGTTGAGCTTTTCGGCTGTACCGATAAAAACCAAGCGCTCCGGGAGGCCATTTACATGGCGTTGGCCAACCGATATCGCCGGCGCATTGTGACATTTTCAACCGAACTGGAAGGTCTGATTCCGAGCTATGGGGATTTGATTTCCATCACACACGATATGCCGCATTGGGGTTCAGGCGGTGAAATCATGTCAAAAAATGACATGACTTTAACGCTATCCGAACCGGTAGAGTTTACCGAGGGCCAAAATCACTATTTGGCTTTAAGAACTCGCACCGGGAGCCTGTCCGGACCATACCGGGTTACGGCCGGATCACTGCCAAATGAGGTTATCTTGCAAGAAACACCAGACATTGAAATTGAGACCGGCACAAACTCAGAACGAACACATTTTGCCTTTGGAACTCAAGATAAATGGGGAACTTTGGCACGAGTTACCGGAATAAAACCGCGTTCTGGTAAAGTTGAAATCACAGCGGCAATTGAGGATTCAAGAGTTCACACCAACTAAGAAAGGACAAACAATGGATTGGATTCAATTTTTACAGATCATCTGCGTACCGGCCTTTGGCTGGTTTTTTTATAAGCTCGGCGAGCAACGCAAGGAGATAAAAACCATCGAGCGTGACCTCAATGAGTTCAAAGTTGCGGTGGCCAAAGAATATGCCACTCAGGTTAACATCAATCGCCTGGAGACAAAGATTGATGATTTAAGACAAATGATATGGGAGGTGTACAATGGATCAATTAGTACCAAGAGGAATAAGGAATAATAATCCCGGGAATATCCGCTGGGGATCAGATTGGCAAGGTTTAGAAAAGGACGGAAAATCAAAAGATCCGTCCTTTTGTGTATTTACGCATAAAGTTTATGGCATACGAGCGTTGGCTAAGGTTCTTATCAATTATAAGAAGCTTTATGGCCTTAACACAGTCAGAAGTATTATTTCAAGGTATGCGCCGCCTAATGAAAATCAGACGTTGGCTTATATCCAGTCGGTTTGTAAGCAACTTAATGTTCATTCAGAAGCAGTCATTGATGTTGAAGAGCGAGGAATTTTATGTGTGTTGATAAAGGCAATTATCCGAATGGAAAATGGGTGTCAGCCTTATTCCGATGAAACAATAGCAAAAGGAATAGATTTAATATGAAGAGGAAATGGATTCCAACTATAGGTTGGATTTTGTGTTACGGGATATTCCATAATTGTGTGGTTGTCCCGTTTTTTAGTTTGCCAATAATTGACTGGGAATATCTTTTAACCGGGATAGGGATCGTTCTTGGGGTTAGTGGCGCAAGGGATATAGGTCTTAAAAAGAAAGGAAAAGAGAATGTTTCAACAGATACAAATAATTTGGAATAAGTCAAAATATGGCATTATTACCGTTGTTTTGGCGATTTTATATGCCATAGGCTACAGAAAAGGCAGAGAAAAAGAACAGATACAAACAGTGAAAGGAACACTAGAAAATGTTAAAATGGCTAAGAAAATTCGTAATGATTTATCTGATAATGATCGTATTAAGCGCTTGCACAACAAATATAAACGGTGATTTTTGCCTTTTATACGAGCCAATTTATGCAGATTATGAGCAAGACACTGCTGAAACAATCCGTCAAATTGACCGAAATAACATCATTTTTGATGAAATTTGTGCAAAATAGAGCCTATTTTAGGGATTTTTGTTGCATTCTGGCGCAAAATTACGTTAAATCAATGTTGAAGGCGTCATGAACCTTCAATTTTAATCTTTATAAAGAAAGGAAATAAAATGAATAAAACTGAATACGTAGCAGCTGTTGCTGAAGCTGCTGGAATGACAAAAGCACAAGCTGCAATTGCTGTTGATGCTTGTTTAGCTGTTATTACAAAATCTTTGAAAAAAGGTGAAGCTGTTCAATTAACTGGTTTTGGTACATTTGATGTTGTTAAAAAAGCTGCTCGTAAAGGCCGCAATCCTGCTACAGGTAAAGAAATCAAAATCCCGGCATCAAAAGCTCCTAAGTTCAAAGCCGGTGCAGTTTTGAAAAAAGCTGTAAAGTAATTTATACAGTTTCTAAAAACCCCGCAGGTGTTATTCCCGCGGGGTTCTTTTTTTGTAACTCTTGGGAACAGCGTAAGTTGGGTGATATTGCTTCCTATCAACCATCTAACCTATCTGCAAGTAATACAGATATCAATGGACGATTTGATTTATATGATGCAAATGGAGTTATAGGTAAAACCAATGCCATTCCACAAAAAGAATCATACATTACTATTATCAAAGATGGATCAGGAGTTGGCAGAGTGAGAATGTTGCCTCCTCAAACCTGCTATATTGGTACAATGGGCGGTATTTTTAGCAAAGCAACAAACAATATAGATTTTATTTTTCATACTTTAAGTAATTTTGATTTTTCTACTCATATCATCGGCGCAACAATACCGCATGTGTATTTTAGTGATTATGGAAACGATGAGATCGGCGTTCCTAATGAAGCCGAACAAAAGATGATTGGCAAATTTTTCTCGAACCTTGATAACCTTATCACTCTTCATCAGCGTAAGTAAAATTGCGACAAAGAACAAACAATTTGCAAAATCTCAAAAAATACTAACTCTTGGGAACAGCGTAAGTTGGGAGATATTGCCCAAATTACGATGGGGCAATCACCAGATGGAACAACTTATTCTGACAAGCCATCAAAATATATTTTGGTTCAGGGGAATGCTGATCTTGAAAACGGATGGGTAAAACCACGAATTTGGACAACCCAAATG
>OLIX01000850.1_pt1 | contig 29834 bp, 14 predicted proteins | sample 1601331 | NCBI WGS metagenome assembly OLIX01 (sample SAMEA2452120, study PRJEB22498) | human gut metagenome | biome: human feces; feature: human gut; material: feces | place: Australia | collected 2012 | reverse complement strand
TGTTGCTTCAATTCCAAGCTTCTTTGGAAGCACAAAATTTCTTGCATAACCATCGTTAATCTTTACGCGCTCACCCTTTTTTCCAAGTGATTTTACATCCTGTAATAAAATTATTTCCATTTTTTTCTCCTCCAATTCTAATATCTATATCAGCCCTTCACTTCGTCACCCTTTTCTTCCTGAGCCATAAGCACATCCTTCAACATGCTTCTGGCCTCTCCAAGTGTGACATTGCGAAGCTGGGCACCTGCGACGTTCATATGACCGCCTCCGCCAAGCTTTTCCATTATGGTCTGTACATTTACCTCATCAATAGAACGGGCACTAATATAAATCTGATTTTCATATTCTGTCATCACAAATGATGCACGAATGCCACGAATACCCAAAAGCTCATTTGCTGCCTGCGCTGCAATAACTGTCGGATTTCCAGTCATGTCACTTGGACATACACTGATTGCATAGCGCTCATGGAACATCTCCACCTCACGCACGGCCTCTGCCTTTGCCTTGTAATCCTCCATATCATCACGAAAGAGCTTTCGCACTTTTGTAATGTCGGCACCATTTCGACGTAAGAAAGCCGCCGCCTCAAACGTTCTGACACCTGTATTATTCATGAAATTATTTGTATCCACAACAATTCCAGAATACATTGCATCTGCATCAGTCGGACGAATCTTGATTGAATCTGAATAATACTGCAATATCTCTGCCACCATCTCACTGGCAGATGATGCATAAGGCTCCACATAGCTAAGCACTGCACCCTCAATACAGTCACGCGACTGACGATGATGGTCAAGCACTACCACATGCTGTGCTAACTGCAAAAGCTGCGGACACTCTGTTCGGCTTGGTCTGTTATTATCCACCACAATAAGAAGTGTTCCTTCTGTTATCCTCTGAATTGCAGTCTCATTATCAATAAACAGCTTCTTTCCATATTCTTCATCCTCGGCAAGACGATTTAGAAGAGGTTTTATGCTGTTTGCAATAGTATTCAGCACAATATGAACATCCTTACCAGATGTTCTGGCTGCGCGATAAATACCAACTGAAGCACCAATACAATCTGCATCGCTGATTGAATGACCCATGATCAGCACATCAGAAGATGCCTCTATAAGCTCCTTTAACGCCTGTGCCTTGACACGCGCCTTAACACGCGTATTCTTGCCCTGGCTCTGTGTACGACCGCCATAATAGGTGATCTCATCCTGATTTTTAAGAACAACCTGATCACCGCCGCGTCCAAGTGCCATGTCAATTGCCATGCGCGCGTAGTCATAATTTTTCGAATACGTTCCGCCGTTTATGCCAAGTCCGATACTAATCGTAACATTTATCGTGTTTCCGATACTGATCGTCTTCACATCCTCAAGAAGTGAAAAATCATTTGCCTGCATCTCTTTTAAATGCTCGTTGCTGACGATGGCAAAATATTTATCATTCTCTAGCTTTTTAATAACACCGTGATAAGCACTGATATACTTTGTAATCTGACGGTCAATCAGCGCTGTCAGCAAAGGTCGTCTCGTCTCCTCTATGGAATCTAAGACTTCATCATAGTTATCAAGATAAATCAGCGCTGCAACAAGCTTTTCATCCTCAACCTTCTGCTTCCACTCAAGCATCTGTGTCTCGTCTGACAAATACACCGCATACATCATTGGTGCCTTTTTTCCCTGATCCTCTTCGTCAACAACGGTCTCCACAATATCACGAATCGACACAGCCTTAATCGTGATCTGATATTTTCTTCCTAGATACTCCGAATGGATCTGTGATGTTCTTTGATTCTTTGGAAACTGTCTGTCGATTCCAGGAAATAGCGTACCCAAATTTTTATGTGCATTGTTATTTAGCTGAACAATTCGCTGAAATGACTGGTTCATCCATATTAGACGGCCAGTCTCATCTGCAACACCATATGGAAATTCCATTTCCTGTAGCAGCTGCTTTTGAATCTGGGCATAACCTGCGCCAAAGCCAACCATGTCACTGTTAATTCTGCGGTGATAATAGATTGAAAGCGCCATAAGACATATGATCAGAACAATTGAGCAGGCGCTTGCCGCCACACCAGCCATCCAGTCAATCATAGTGATAATGATGCTTAGAATCAAAAGCGCAATACATACAAGCAGCGGCCAGTTCATATACGCACTTAAGCTTCCATGTACTTTCACAGCCTCCTGCTTTTGCGTCTGACGAAGCTTTTCCTTCTCCTCGCGCTTTCTGTCTATATCCTGCAAAGCAGCTTTTCTCTCTGCCGATATTCTCTCAGATTCACCCGGCTCCGGTACCGTTTCACCCGGCTTATTTTTTTCCTCCATATCCATCTCTCCCCTGCCTGTCATGCAGGCAACGTGAAATCATTCAATATAGTTACATTCTTTTCACAGAAACTATACGGAACAATTATAACACATCTAATGGTAAATGGAAAGTATTAATTCAGTACTCAGCCGCTCCCTGAACCCATACACCGTTCTCATCGACATAATACCTGCCATTATCAACCCACTCAGAACGTGCCATCGTTCCATCTGCCTTCACGTAATAATTTCCAATCCAGCTGGAGGATAGCATATAACCAGACGCATCGAAATAGTACCACTGTCCACCAATGAGTTCCCAATTATTTATTGTATAGCTGCCATCTGCATGGCTGTACCACCAGCGACCATTGCTGATCTGCCACTGAGCGACTTTACCAGGTTCCCAAATGCCATACTCATTGACATAATAGCGATTCTCATCAACGCACTCGGAACGCGCCATAGTTCCATCTGCCTTCACATAATAATTTCCAATCCAACTGGAAGTCATCATATAGCCAGATGCATCAAAATAATACCATTCTCCGTCAATTCTTTCCCAATCATTCGTTGTGTAACTGCCATCTGCATGCTGGTACCACCAACCTCCATTGTCTTTCTTCCACTGTGCTGCTGCCTTGCCAGGAACCCATACGCCATTTTCATCGACATAATACTTATTCTCATCAACCCACTCAGAACGTGCCATCGTTCCATCTTCCTTAACATAGTAAGCACCGATCCACTGACTTGTAAGCATAATTCCATCCTGATCAAAGTAATACCAGTTCTGATTGATTTCTCTCCAGCCTTTTAACGGCTTTCCTTTCACGACATATACCCAGCCATCATCTGTCCCATACCAGCCATCATTCCAAACAATTTCATATATATCGCCAGTTGAATAATATGGATTCCAGTCTGCAACAAATGTAATTGCACCATTCTCTTCTCTGCATCCATTTATGATCGCTCCAACAGAGTCCTCCAAATCATACAATACATATTCGGTACGATCAGACAGATCAAATTCTAAAATTTGATTACTTGAATTATAGCAAATACCTCCATCATAATAGAACAATCCAGTATCCTGCTGTCCGCTGTAAGCACCAGTATCATTGGTTGAAGTATTTGTCAAAATCGTTTCTGCACCAGTGCTATTGTTTCTCTCAATCAATGTAGTCCAATCAGAATCCATATAATAGCTATTGCCGCCTGCAAGCACAATCGGAGACTCACTATTTCTCCAAAACGCAGATTCATATGCATTGCTTATACATGTCATACCCTGCGCATTCCAACTGTAATGATCCATCTGACTGATTGCGTTATCACTAAGTAAAAAATACTCATGGCTTGCCATTCCAAATCTATCACTCACTGGATCATCATATGTACAATCTACATGATAGAGCTGTCCGTTAATACGAACAATATTCCAGCCATGCCGCATCTCATCACTCGGCACAAAATAACAGTCAATACCAAGTGAATTTAAAATGTACATATAGGTACACGCATAAGACTGGCATACTCCAATTCCACGCATAAAAATACCTTCACATGCATAAATGGAATAGGATGTATCATATTCTGAATGGCTAACAATATAATCGTGGATTGTCAATGCCTTCTGCTCCTGTGTCATGCTGTCATTTACAAGAGACTGATAAAAAGCAAGCTTTGCATCGACCTGTGCAAAATAAGCTTTTGTTTCCTCTATTGACAATGGATTTTGAATGTCTGCCTCCACATATAATCCATCTTCTGCATAATAAAGCGCTACAAACGATCCTTCTGGGAAATATGGAGAATATCCATAATAATAAGGAAAGACACACTTTGTCTCATAAATATTCATATCCGAAATATCGACCGTTGTCTGTCCACTCAGCATGGCATCCTTCACACGTCTCTCAATCTCTGAATAAATCTGATATTCAGAAACATAACTCTGCGGACTAATCTGGTTATCCTCCCGTTTGGCATACCGCTGCTCCATCTCCTCATCTGCCTGCTTCACTCCAATCGGAGCTAAGCCATTTCCAGACTGGGATAGTGCTGTTTCATTTCCTGCTGCCTGACTTCCCAAATGATAGATTGCTGCTGTTCCATTCTCAGCGGCAAAGCTGCTTTGTGGGCTAATCGTGCATGAGAGCACCGCCAATCCTACCAATAATTTATTAATCATAAAGTTCTCCTTCCTCTCTTTTTGGTATCTTCAGTATACCGTCTAACCGCTCTCTTCGCAACCCAAATCTTGACGGTAAAAATCTTTACAATAAAAAGGAAGCTGGAAAGCAGCAGAAAGAGCCCTGCTTACGCAAGACTCTTTCCATAGCGATCAACTCTTAAGATTCCATACACCATAGCCATCAAATTCATACAGAACGCCATCAATAACTGTCGTTCCAGTCACTGCATGACCGTTTCTGATATAATACCACTTTCCACTGTCATCCAAATGCCATCCGGTATAACTTGTGTCAATGCCTTGGCAAGCGCCATTTACATCGAAGTAGTACCAACTTCCATCATCACCGCAAGTTCCATTGCACCGATTTGTTTTTATTTTTATTTTTTACATTTCAAACCGTTTTTGTCTTTAAAGGCTTTCTTTAGTATAACGTTTATTTCTATTTCTTGCAATACCTGTGACAAATTTTTATTCATATCAGCCAATCCATATTCCATCTTCCCCAAAATAATAAATTACCCCATTGATCATTTTGATTCCTGTGCAAACAGTACCATTATCCTGTATGTAAATATAGCCATTACTTAATAATCTCCATCCTTTTTGTGTCACAATTGCTCCGTCCGAATTAACATAACGAAGACCATTTTCTTTTACGATTGTATCTGCATACATTTTACCATCACTTGCAAAAATATATTCAATACCATTTACTGTAGTTCTTCCGGTCGTGACTCTTTGTCCTTTCATAAAATACCAATCATTTTCTTCTTTTGCATAATACCACCCATTTTCACAGCCTCTTATTCCTCTATAAGCTCCATTTTGATCAAAATAACACAGCCTTCCATTAATCACGCGATACCCTGTACACATCACACCAAGTCTTCCATAATTTATTTTGTCAATTGTTTTCTCTGCAAAACAATCTTCTTCTGTCAAAAAATAGTATCGTTCCGTTCCAATCATAGCCCATCCTGTGATGTACTCTGATTTTGAATTTAAATAATACCATTTTCCATCCAACAGCTTCCAACCCGTACCAGACAATCTAATTCCATCTTCTCCATAACAATACTCTGACAAATTTGCTGTACTCGCTGTGTTTTTCATCATTATGCCGTTTTCAAAACAATACTCTTTTCCATCTATCTCTGCTTTACCATTCAAAAGATTAGCGCCATATTTATAATACCACTCACCATTTATAAGATTCCATCCTAATTTCATATCATTAGATGAACCTATATATATTCCATCTGCATCAAATAAATCAGCTGCTCCGCCTTCCTGATAAACCAGACCTGTATCCTTATTAATTCCTTCAAAACAATATTTTTTTCCATCTATTTCAAGCCATTCATTTTCTGCCAACGTACCATCTTCTTTTGCATAACTACTTCCCCCATTTACCCATCTGTTTTTCTGACGAACTCCATATCCATCCACAAAAAAATGTTTTTCTCCATCAACTCCAATCACTTTTTCTCGCTGCATACAGCCATTATCAACGAAATACTCACCTACCCAACCGCTATAAGGTTCTCCATCTACATAGTAGTAGTACTCACCTCCATAACAGCTCCAGCCTTCAGATAAAATAGTTGTGATGGTAACTGAACCATTTTCATCTGCAATAATCAATTTCCCGTCCACTATTTTATCACCAATCAGCATAGTGTAATCTGACTCATCAAAATAATATTGGACACCATTAATCACTTGAAAACCCGTACAAATCTGTGCAGTAACAGGATCCGCATAGTACCACGAACCAGCTTTAAAAATCCACCCTACCATACACCATCCGCCTTCGCTGTACCATCTTCCTTCAAACTGCTCATTTTTTCGCATTATTCCCTGACTGTCAAATGTATATCTAGCCCCATCCGATGTCTGAAAATCTGTATCTGTCAACATTTCTCCGTCTTTAATATAGTAATAATTTCCATTCAGTAAATTCCAGCCTTCTTTATTGATTGTGCCTTGTTGATATCCATCTAAATCATAAAGTGTATAGCCGTTCTCAGTCTTAATCATACCAGTTTTCATGATTCCATTACTGTCAAAATGATAACAGGTTCCATTTATCATTACATCGCCAACTGCAAGTTTTCCTGATGCAGTAGCATAGTACCAAACTCCTGATGATGTATAGATCCATTCTTCGGAATACATAATTCCATATTCATCAAATCCATAGTATCCATCATCAATCCACATTATACAATTTTTCATTCTATTTTCGTCTAATACATAATGATATCCTGTCTCATCCAATTCCCATCCATCTGAACAAACTGGTTTAAATTGCTGAATGCTATTTCCATCTTCTCCATCACATTCTAAAAAATCTGTATCATCGATCATATCATTTAAATTTTCTTCTTCATTTGTAGCAATCATATTTAATTCTTCATTTGTTTCCTCTTCAAAAAGCTCAGTGTCCTCTGCTAATGGTTCTTCTTCCATTATTTCTGATGTTACAAATTCATCCATTACTTCATCTGCCATAGGTTCATGTATTGTCACTAACGTAGTAACTACTATTACTTTAATATATATTGCGGCTTTCAACAATTTTCTTACCATCATAAAAACTCCCTCCATTTTTGATTCAAAATTTTTATCTCTCACTCGACATATATTGTAATATACATGGCAAATGGCAACACAATATTTTTTTCGGCATTAAATGTCCTTAAAGTTTTCTTTAGTATAATGTTTATGGTTGCTTCTTGCAATATCTGTGACAGACTTTTCCTTATTTTTGCCACACGTAAAAGAAATTTTCATCAAAAGTTTCCTGACAATGTTAAAATAGTAAGCTGCGATTTATAATGCCCTCACGGGCTGCTGTGCAGAAGATTTTTCCTCTGCACAGTTTTTTTGTAACTATGATTCAAGAGATAAGCTCTATGCATAATGAATGGCAATTATTCAGAGATCAATACACCATTTTCATCAAACTCATACCAGACATTATTGATAACGGTTCTTTCTGATGTTAAAGCTCTGCCGCCTCTGATATAGTACCATTTTCCATCTGCCTGATACCAACCAGTTTTTACAATACCATTGCCGTCACGGTACTGCCCAATCATATTCCACATTCTGGCAGACATAGTTATAGATTGCAAATATTTTACTGTAATCATCCTTTCCATCTAAATCAAGATACTGAATAATTTCTTCTACTTTATCTGCAAGCTCTTTATTCTGATCTTCTGTCGGCATACTAAATATCTGTGGTTTCAAAATTTGTTATTCTGTCAATACCTTTGACAATGCATTCTCCGCCGCAAACGCCGGACTTTGTGATGATATAAGGATAGTAAGTCCCATAATACCGATCATTTCTTTTAAAAATCTCTTCATATTCTTTCCCTTCCTCTATATGTTTTTTCTTTTATTTACTTCCGTCAACGTTCTATCTTTCTTTCAGTATACGTTCTCACATATATTTTTTCAATACGTGTGACAGCTTTTCACTTATTTCTGTCACACAACTTTTGTCCCTATTTAAAAAAGCCAGGCAGCATCTTTTGCCACCCAACTTTTTCATTTAAAACTTAGATTTGATTATCAATCGCATTTTTTCATTTTCTTTTACCATCACTTCGATGATTGATTATCAAATTAGGCAATTAAAATTCCATTTGCACTAAAGTAATAGGTAACACCATCAATTACCTGTACTCCTGTGCATATAGTTCCGTTTGCTTGAATGTATACATATCCATCAGATGTTAAAAGCCAACCCTGTGTTGTCACAACTACACCATCTGCATTGACATAACGCAGACCATTACTATTTGCAACTGTATTTGCATACATCTTTCCATCAGGGCCTAAGATATAGTTTGCTCCATTTACAGAAATCATTCCGGTAGAAACGATTCCGCCCTTCATAAAATACCAGATACCATTTGCATTGTACCAGCCATCCTTTGGTCCACATACACCCTGGCATACACCGTCCTGATCAAAATAGTACAGCTTATGATTAATCACACGATATCCAGTGCACATAATTCCGACTTCATCCAGATTAATATCACCCCAATAAGCTTCATATGAATACTCAGAACCAGGCATGAAATAATACATCTTTCCATCAATTCTTGCCCAATACTTTATATACTGTGATCTGTTATTCAGATAATACCAATTTCCATTGATAGATTTCCATCCTGCACCAGTGAGCATTGCTCCATCTGCACCATAGCAGTAATCAAAATACCCATCAAAGACACCATCCTTACTTGCCATATTGGTCATCATTTTTCCATCTTTGAAATAGTAGGTATTTCCGTTAATCTGTGTTTTTCCATATTCAAGTCTGCTTCCTACCTGATAGTAATATTCGCCCTGAATCAAATTCCAGCCATCATGTAAATCTGCAGTACTCACATAACCGCCATCCTCATCTAGTACATAAACATGACCATTCAAATAGAAATTCTCGGTTTTCTTTTCTGTACCGCTGAAATAATAGTCCTTACTTCCAATAGTCAGCCATTCATCCTCTGCCAGTGTACCATCTGCCTTTGCATAGCTACTTCCATTATTAACCCAGGAATTTGTCTGGTAAACACCATACTCATTTACCCAATACTGGTTTCCACTCTGATCAACAACAGCTGTATCGCGCAGCATCAGTCCATTGCTTACATAATATGCGCCAACCCAGCCGGTATATGGCTTTCCATTCTGATAGTAATAATACTCACCATCGCAGCGACTCCAGCCATCTGCTGCAATCTCACTTACTGTAACAGCTCCCGATGCATCTGTTTTTACGATTTTTCCATCTACAACCTTCTCACCAACTAGCATTGCACCATTCGTTTCATCAAAATAGTACTCAACTCCATTGATCGTTTGGAAGCCTCTGTACAGCTGTGCAGTCTGCAAATCTGCATAATACCATGTTCCAGCCTTTAAAATCCAACCAGTATACGCCCAACCGCCTTCGCTAAGCCAGCGATTCCATTCATACTTGTTCTTTACCATTCTTCCCTGATAATCAAATACATACCATGCACCATCTGGTGTCTGATAATCTGTTCCTTTTACCAAAGAACCATTTGCCAGATAATAATAATTTCCGTCGACCAGATTCCATCCCTCTGAATCAATTGTTCCGATTACTTCTCCGTCATCTCCATAAAGTGTGTATCCATTTTCCGTTTTATTGACCTCTGTCTTCAAGCTTCCATCTTCGTTAAAATGATACAAAGTTCCATTAATTTGAACATCGCCAGTCGCAAGCTCTCCAGATGCATATGCATAATGCCAGATACCACTGTAAACCCATCCATTTGCTGCCATGATTCCATCGGAATAGAAGTAATATCGTTTATTTTCAATCGTTGCAGAACCATTACTTTCCATGATGCCAGTATTTCCAAAATAGTACCAGTTTCCGTCAATATACTGCCATGTACTCTTGAGGATTTTTCCATCACGCACATAGCACATTGGACCACCATCTACTATATTATAAAAACCATCTACACATTGAATTACATAACCATTTTCATAAACCGCATATGCATCACCGCTGTCACCATCACTAAAGAACGGCTGGTTTACTACCATTACCGGATTCATTTTATATGTATGGCCACCGTCATTTAAAAGGCCAATATACAAACTGCCATCCTCATTTACATAATACCAATAGCCCTTCTGCCAATACCAGCCTTTTGTCAGGACACGTGCACCACTTGCATCAGCAAGATACCAATTTCCGTCTATATAATACGTGTCGCTTGCTATCATTCCATCGCCGCCAAAATAATAAATCTTTCCATTGATGGTCATTGCCTTATAGCGTACGCTGTTTCCATTTTCATCATAGTAGTACCAGGTTCCCTTACTATTCTGATACCAACCAGAAATATGAGCTGATCCAATTTCTGCTGCCTGCGCCTCGGCATCTGTTGCTTCGGCTGTCTCATCTAACTCAGCATTCTCAGACTCTGTGGATTCTAAGGCTGACTCGGATTCAATTTCTGCCTCTTCTGCCTCAGATTCTTCTGTCGATTCAATTGTTATTTCTTCCGTGCTTTCGCTTTCTGCCGGCCGCTCTGTAGTTTCTTCTGTTGATTCTTCTACTGTTTCCGTCAAAGTAACATCGTCTTCCTCAGTTTGAACTTCAATAGCAGATGTAGTTTCTTCCCGTGCTACTTCTGCCGCCATAACTGGTCCTTGCGCAGACATCATCACTGCAAGACCCACTGCACCGATTTGTTTCTTTGAAATTTTTTTCATGTGTAATTTCTCCCTTCCCTGGGCAATACTGATTCACATTTCTTTTTATTTTTTGCCCGTAAACTTTCTTTCAGTATACCATTTTCAATGTTTTTTTTGCAACGTTTATGTATTATTTTTTTTGAATGTTTTTTTAACGAAAAAGAGGTCCCGCATTTTCTGCAATACCTCTCTTTTCTACTCGCTATTCGCTTTTATCTTTTAATTCATTCCTGCATTACACCATCTTTATCAAACTGATATGTTATACCATTAATATAGGCACTTCCCGTTGTAACATATCCCCCCTTCATAAAGTACCACTTTCCTTCTGCCTGATACCAACCACTCTGCGGTCCACACTTACCCCAGCAACTTCCATCAGCATTGAAATAGTACAGTTCACCATTTATTGCATGATAACCAGTATACATATAATGATCTTCAGCGTCAAAATAATATTTCACACCGTTTATCATTTTCCAACCACTGACTGCCTCAGAATAATTGTTAAAATAGTACCAATTTCTTTCAAGCATCTGCCAACCAGTATAATAGCATCTTCTGCCATCGCTTCCGTAATAGTATTTTCCACTATCTTCATAGCGACAACCCGCATAATAAAAAATACCATTATATTCTTTATGTGTAAAACCTGTAATCATTCTTCCTCGGGTATTAAATGCATACCAGTCTCCATTAATCTGCTTTATCGTTCCACATAAGAAGCTTTCGCCTTCTTTATAATAGTAATACCCATCAATCAAGTTCCAGCCCTGTGCATAGTTAGCAGCAGGTATGTATACGCCTTTTTCATTAAATACATAAATCTTTCCATTGCTATCCCAAGAATATTCTTGTTTGCACGCTGTCATACCAGATGTAAAATAATACCAATCTCCAGCAATCTGTGTCCAACCATAAGCCATATTTCCATCTGCTTTTCGATAAAGCAGATCCTCAATCCAAACATCCGTTTCCACCATTTTCCCGTATTCAACCAAATATGTTCCTATCTGACCCGTATATGGTTTTCCATCCTGGTAATAATACCAGTCTCCATCATGAAAACTCCATCCATCTTCTATCGGTGCAATGCTCACAATTTCACCACTATCATTCGCGGTTATTACATCATTACCAACGACTCTCTCTCCTACCAGCATTTTTGGCATAAAGTAATATTCCACTCCATTGATTGTCTGGAACCCTGAATACAATGTTGCTTTTTCTTGATCTGCGTAATACCACTTTCCTGTATCATAAATCCATCCTGTCATAGCTGCGCCAGACTCACTGTAATATCTGCCTTCATATTCTATATTATTTCTCATTCTGCCAGATTCATCAAAGCTATACCAGTTTCCATCGGACAATTTACATGTTGTATTCTTCAACAACATTCCGTCCTTTAGATAATAATACACTCCATCAACCAGATTCCAGCCTTCCTGAAATTTAATCGTTTCTGCTATACTTCCATCATCCCCATAACGAATTATTGCATTGTCCTGTTGAATTGTTCCGCTCTTAAGACGCCCATCCTCTTCAAAGTGATACAATACTCCATTAATTGTACAATCGCCAGTTGCTAATTCTCCAGATGAAAATGCATAACACCAAACTCCGCTTCCATCCGTAAACCAACCATTATTTTTCAATATTCCATTGGAATCAAAATAATACAGCTTACCATCAATCTTATAGCTTTCTCCACAATATGCCGCGCCATTAGAAAAATAATACCATTCATTATTGATAATCTTCCAACCGTCATCTACTAATTTTCCATTGATGAGATAGTAATAATAGCGAATTGGATCTCTCCAAGACTGCATTTGAGCTACGCTATAAAATCCATCTGATAGCTTGGATAAATATCCATTTGAATCAATTTTATAATAACTGTCATCTATTTCTATAAAATCTTTTCCCGTAATCATTTCTGGATTCAAATAATAGGTATGACCATTTTCTGTCAAAATACCTGTATATATAATTCCATCTTGATTCAGATAATACCATTTTCCACCAGTTTGATTCCATCCCGCATTTTTTATCTGTATTCCGCTTTCGTCAAACAGATCATTTCCTGCTGAACCCCCTTGCATCATTTCTCCATTATAATTAAAATAATACGTATTTCCATTAATGGTAACCAATTCGCTTACTGCTCGATGTCCATCCTCACAATAATATTTCCAATTTCCAAAATCGTCCTGAACCCATAATGATGTATATAAACTTCCATCTTCTTTTGCACGACAATATATATACTTTCCAGATTCATCAGTAAAGTAAAATTCATTTCCCTCATATTTATTGTCAGATGCGTCAACCATTACACCATCCGCTTTAAATGCGTAATACGCACCATTTATTTCCAATATTTTTTTCTTTACGATTTCTCCATCTTTTATATAGTAATATTTTCCTTCGTTTAAAAACCAGCCATTTTCTGGCATTTTTGTAAGGCTTCCATCTTTTTGCGCAACATACTTTTCATCATTCAGCGTATAAACGCCCGATGTTACCATGCTTCCAAATTTATCAAAATAATATAACGTATTATTTATCTCATATATTCCATCCGTATAGTACGTTCTACCAGACCCATAATACATCCAACACTTATAAGTGTAATTATAATACCACTCATTCATGTAAAGACTTCCATCTGACTTAGCGCGATAATACACTCCGCTTTCATCACTGAATGTAGTATCTGCATACATTTTTCCATTTAAATCAAATCCATAATAACTGTCTCCAATTTTTTGAACTTTATTTCTAATATTATGGCCATTTTCATCATAGTAATAGTAAGTTCCATCTTCATTCCTGTACCATTCATTCACATAAAGACTTCCATCTGACTTAGCACGATACGTATTAGACTCAATACTAAACAACGTATTTGTATATCGTTTTCCTTTTGAATCAAATCCATAATAACTTCCGTTAATTTTTTCAACACAATATCGTAATAACTTTTCATTCTTCACATAATACCAATCTCCACTTGCCTGTGTCCATTGATTATTTAATAGTTCAGTCACTTTTCCATCTGAATCAGTTACGTATATTGCCCCTTCTATTTCCAACAACGCATTCTTTGAAACTCTTCCCCCATTAAAATAATAGTAGTTCCCCGAAACCTGTTGAATTCCTTCATAGGCAGTGCATTCCTCCCCATAATAATAAGAATTTCCATCTGAATCTTCATACCATTCATTCTGATAAAGTGTTCCATCCGATTTTGCTCGGTAATAACCAGCGGCTCCAATTGGTACAAATTGATCTCCATCCCATACAAAACTACTATCAATAAAAAATTCCGTATTTACATATAATTTTCCATCCTGATCAAATCCATAATACGCATTATCAATAAAAATCACTTCTTCTGTAACGAGACTTCCATTTTTTACATAGGTACGGTTTCCATCATTGTCCGTATGCCATCCATCTGTAATGGCACTCTGAGCTGCTACTATATTTTTTCCTTCTTCCACAGCTTCCGCCGTCAGTTCATCTGTTTCCTCTGTAACTACCTCAATAGCTGTTTCTTCCACTACATTTTCTTCTGACGCTGTTTCTTGTACAATAACAGAATCTTGCTCTGAAACAGTCTCCTGTTCTGTAACTGTTTCCTGTTCTGCGGCTGATACATCTTCTACGACTGTTGCCTCTTCTTGAGAGTCTTCCTGAGTAGCTTCCTGCGTCACTACTGTATTCTCTGTTTGTGATGTTTCAATTTCCGCAGCCATTGCCGTACTCTGCGCTGTCATCATTACTGCAAGTCCCATTGCTCCAATTTGCTTTTTTGAAATTTTTCTCATATAACTTTTCTCCCTTTATTTTTCACAAAAATTTGTACTATTTAGCATTACTTTGATTTTATTATAGCATTTGCCAATTTTCAATTCAACTGTGCTCAAATATGTGACGAATTTGACTGTTTTCCTGTCACACATTTTTTGTAAAAAAGAAGCACTACATTCTACGTAGCGCTCCTTCTTTAGCTTGTTATAAATTTTAGTTATCAATATTGTTTTACTAATAGTTGCTTTTAATGAAAACTCATCCCACATTTTCTTCAGATTCAATCCAAGCTCCATCTGTGCCCAAATTATATTCTATTCCATTTATTACTTGAATTCCAGTTTTCATTCTTCCATTTTCATCGAAATAATACCAGTGATCTCCTACCAGATACCAGCCAATGATCATTTGTCCACCATCATAGAGATAGTACCAGTCACCATTTAACTGAACCCAACCTGTTTTCATTTTTCCATTTTCATCAAAATAATACCAGTGATCTCCTACTGGATACCAGCCGCTAATCATTGCTCCGCTATCATAAAGATAATACCAATCCTCACCTGACTGAAGCCAACCTGTTTTCATTTTTCCATTTTCGTCAAAATAATACCAGTGATCTCCTACTGGATACCAGCCGGTGACCATTGCTCCACTATCATGGAAATAATACCAATCCTCATTGATTTTTTGCCAGCCAGTCATCATAACGCCATCATCATCAAGGTAATAAGAATTTGTTTGCAGATGTATAAAACCTGTGCTCTTTTCTCTTCTGGCATTATAATAATACCACTTTCCATCGACAAATTCCCAACCATGTTTATGATCAAATGATACCACCTGACTGCAATCTGTCAAATCTACGTATGCGCCCTTGACTAATACATTCCCACTATTAGTATAAAGATAAATATGTGTAATATATTCACCTGCTTCCGATTTATGTTGTGACGCTGGAATCTTTACAGATGCTACCTTTCCATTTACACTTGCCTTATGCCATACAATATCATCCTGACCATTTTTCACAGTCCACGTTGGCATTAAAACCTGTTTAATTCCACTTGATGCCGTAACAGTAACATTAATCTGATATCCATCGGATGTAATATCTGAAATCTGAATATCATCAATCGAATTCTTCTCTTGATATGTAATTAAATTTGTATTACTATTCAAATTTGTGTTTTCAGTCACCGGAAGCAGAACATACTTGGCATTTAACCCATTGGTTCCTTTTGCTGCATTTGTCACACATACTCCTGTGCTGTCAGAGTATGCCTCTACGCGCCAAATTTTATTATATTCGCCTGAATATGTTCCATCATCCAGTAAAATATCAGTACCTAAATATTTTTTCTCCATCCATGTATTTGGATACTGCGTTATGGAATTTAATCCCAAAAGAAGATCTTGTCCCACACCATAACGCTGTTCCAATAGCCCTGTTACGTATTCCATAGTTGTCTGTAATACTCCCTGCGGATTTTCTGCTGGATCATATTCACCCTCTTGACGATCAAATGTACCTAATGATACTGCAATATGTCCTCTTGACTCATTTGGAAGAATCAATACCATCAACGTTCCAGGTACCACAAACGCATCGGGATTGCTTATAATATCTGTATTTTTCGCAATTAACTTATAAGATGCCTTACAGCCATTACCGTGAAATGTAATGATATCTCCAATATTTGTTCCAGCCAATCTGCTGTTCCAACCGGCTGTTGAAATCGGAATCCCAGTTAAGCCAAATTCCTGAAGACATCTCATGACAAGTGAGCTGCAATCATAATAGTTTTCTTCATATCGCTTTGACTGGCTGTATCCTTTTCCAACTTTTGATAACAGTGACTTGATAAATTCGGTCTGGCTAATATCTTTTTCCCCAACTGCATACAATTCAATCTCATCTATATCTTCTGTTTCTTCTGATATTACCTGTGCATCTCCACTAGGTTCTCCCGACGATTGAACACTCACACTTTTGTTTGAAGTTTCACCTGCCATATTTTCTTGATAAGGTATTACACTTATACACATCCCAATAATTATGGGAATTACAACACCAAAAATTTTTTTTCTAAACATAGCCTTCTCCTTTTTTATTTTTCGAAAACCATTTTATTCCTTCATTGTTTTTATGTCAAGTAAAATAAAAGCTTTAACATAATTAACATTTCTGAAGCGTTTGTAATTCTAGTAGCCTGCAAAGAAAAAAGAGCTGCACTTTCGCACAGCTCTCTTTCATGTTTTTAAATTGGATTAAATAAAATCATATCAATTTGTTAACACAATTATCAATTCGCTACCCAAGCGCCATCTTGATTAAAAATATAAGTAGTACCACCAATTACTTGTGTTCCAGTTAGCATCACGCCATCGGCTCCCATATAGTACCAGGTGCCATTTAGATCTAACCAACCTGTCACCATTGCTCCACTTCCTGACAAATAGTACCAGTTATTTCCAATTAAGCACCAACCAACTGCCATTGCTCCGCTTCCATCAAAGAAATACCAGGTGCCATCCACAATCTGCCAGCCAGTCACCATCCAACCATATTCATTTAAATAATACCAAGTATTGCCTAGAGAAAGCCAACCTGTTTTCCTAAGACCAGTCTCATCATAATATTCCCAGTAACCATTTATCTGATACCACTGAGAAATATACAGACTTCCATCCGCATGTACTCGATATTCTCCTTCTGTATTCGGAAGTACGAAAGTTGTATCAGAAAGCATAACTCCTGAATAACCAAAATAGTAATAGGCATCCCCGATTTTCTCTAGGCATTCTCTCAAAAGCTGACCATCTTTTACATACAGATAGTTTCCGTCTACCAAGTTCCAACCATTTTTCGAAAGCTCTACTGCCTCTCCACTGGATTTGCAATAATAATTTTTGCCATCTACAGTAACACTTTCATCTTGATACATTCTGCTACCAAAATAGTAGAGAATTCCATTTACCTCTCTTAGTCCGAAATACATCTTTGCATCGTCTCCGAAATAATACCATAAACCTTTATAGTTCATGTACCATTCATTTCTATAGAGGTGGCCATCCTCATGTGCCCGGTAATAGCAGGTGTTTCCACTCTCTGAATCTAACAGATTAAACTGTTCATCCGCAAACATATATCCATCGCTATCAAATCCATAATAGAAATCGCCTATTTTTTCAACGCAATTGGTTAGAACCTGACCATCCTTGACATAGCGATATTTCCCATCTACTTTTGTCCATCTATTATTTTGCAACTCTACTGCGATTCCATCCAGATTGCAATAATAACTCTTTCCATCTACAGTAATAGTTTGATCTTGATATAGTCTGCCATCCTCCGAAAAATAGTAAAGTGTTCCATTTATCTGTGTTAAACCAGAAGCCGCCTTTCCTTCATCTCCGTAATAATACCAAATGCCATGGCCATAGTTATCATACTTATCATACTCATACCACTCATTTACATAAAGACGTCCATCCGCTTTTATGAAATAATAGGTATATTTTTGGGTTGCCTCGTCCCATCTCGTTAATACTGTATTTCGATACATCACTCCTGTAGAGTCAAAGCTATAATAGGAATCTCCGATTTTTTCCACGCAATCGGTTAAAACCTGACCATCTTTGACATACTTATCATTTTCACCGTCCTTAATCCAGCCATTATCCTGAATTTCAATCACTTCGCCACCAGACTTACAATAATAGTTCCTTCCATCTACAGTAATCTTTTCATTTTGATATCTACAACCATTTTCAGAAAAATAATAAAGTGTTCCATCTACCTGTGTTAAGCCTGAAGCTGCCTTTCCTTCGTCTCCATAATAAAAATAGTAAAGACTATTCCCTCGCTTGTCAACATACCACTCATTCACATAGAGACGTCCATCTTCCTTCGCACGATAATACGAACTAATTTGGCCTTCGAAATCCCTAAGAATAATATCTTCATTCGCATACATAACGCCTATGTAGTTAAAGCCATAATAGGAATCTCCAATTTTTTCTACACAATTGATTAAAGCCTGCCCATCTTTCACATACATAAAATGATCATCTACTTTGGTCCAATCATTGTTTTGAAGTTCTATCGCACTTCCATCTGGTTTGCAATAATAGACCTTTCCATCTGCAGTAACGATTTCGTTTTGATATCTCCAACCACTTGGATAGAAATAGTAGCGGATTCCATCTACCTCCTGCAAGCCTGAGTACGCTTTTCCATCCTCTCCGTAATAATAAGTCCTATCTTCCTCAACATACCACTCATTTCTATAGAGATGTCCATCTTCTTTTGCGCGATACTCGTCGGATCTTTCGTTTTTCTCATTCCAAATTCCAAAGCTTCTATTGACAATCAAAAAGCCTTTCTCATCGAAGCCATAATAGGAATCTCCAATTTTTTCCACGCAATTGATTAAAACCTGACCATCCTTGACATACAGATTTTGGTCATCTATCTTGGTCCAATCATTGTTTTGAAGTTCTATCGCACTTCCATCTGACTTACAATAATAGCTCTTTCCATCTATGGTAACACTTTGGTCTTGATATCTTCGACAATATTCGGAAAAACAATACTGTATTCCATCTATCTCATGTAAGCCTGAGTACGCTTTTCCATCCTCTCCGTAATAATAAAAAACTTCCCTCTCGTCGGTATACCACTCATTTGCATAGAGTCGCCCATCTTCCTTCGCGCGATAATACGAACTCATTTGGCTTTCAAAATTCCAAATAGAAAAATCTCTATTCGCATACATAACGCCTCTGTAGTCAAAGCCATAATAGGAATTACCAATTTTTTCTACTGTATTTGATAAATACTGACCATTCTTTATATAGAAGTAGTAATCTCCCACTTGATGCCAGCCATCACCAGAAATGTCACTTACATAGCCTTCAGGGTCACAATAATAGCTTTTTCCATTTTCCGAAACACACTGATTTGTGCACACCTCTCCCCAGCTAAAATAATAGGTTTTCCCATCTACCTCGTGCAAACCAGAATAACCTTCTCCTTTTTGTCCGTAATAATAATGGTTTCCCAACTGATTAGTATACCACTCATTTACATAAAGACTTCCATCTTCCTTTGCACGATAGCACGCCATCACGTAATCTACACCATTATCGCTCTTATACATATTAAAGGACTGGTTCACATACAGAATTCCATTTTCATCAAAGCCATAATAGTTTCCATCAATCTCAAGCACCTGATTTTGTACCAGTTCTCCGCCTTTGATATAAGTGATGTTTCCATCATCATCCTGACACCAACCATCGGTAAGTGTGATCAGATCAGTGATCTGTTCTTCTGTCGGCATTGCATATGTCTGTACGTTTGAAATTTGTGTCTCCGCCAACAACTTTGCCGACGATGCCTCTGCCGCAATTACAGGACTTTGAGATGACACGAACATCGTTAATCCCATGATACCGATCATTTCTTTTAAAAATCTCTTCATATAGTTTCCCCTCTTTCAGTGTGATTTTTTCCTTTTACCTCGAAATACTATCTCTAGTATAGCCCTATTTTCCAGAACTGGCAATCTGTGACAATTCGTGTGACATATTTTTAACTATTTGGGGCACACCTTTTTACGCAACTTATTTTAAACATACTGTAGCTTATCTTTATACAAAAAAGCCGGACAGTTTTCGCTGCCCGACTCCTTTTACTCATCATTCAAGCTCTTCACTTATATTGTTTTTTGCTGATCATGATAAACTTCATTTACAGCCAAACCATTCCACTAAAATAATAAATTTTACCATTTATGGTCATTTCCTTATAGCATACCTCATCTCCGGTCTGGTCATAATAATGCCAATTTCCACTCCTATCCTGATACCACTCGGAAATGTATAAGCTTCCACTTGCCTTTGCGCGATAGTTTCTGTAATTATATTAGAAACTCTTTCCAGCATACATGATTCCATTCTCATCGAATCCATAATAGGCACCATCAATCTGCATGATGCAATTCTTTACGATCTGGCCATTTTGTACATAGGTGTAATTACCTGCTGCATCCAACTGCACTGATTTGCTTTTTCGAGAACTTTCTCATATGAAATTGTCTCCTTCCCAGAAATTGTCTTGTTAACTGTCTTCAGTTTTAGACATTTTCTTTAGTATAGCATTTTCAACAAATTTTTTCAATTGCAAATCCAGACTCCGTTTGCATCAAACTCATACAAAGTGCCATTTACATAAATGGTTCCTGTCGCTGCCTGACCATTTTTAATATAATACCACTTTCCATCCTGCTGATGCCAGCCAGTAAATGTGTTATCAACGCCTTGGCAAGCGCCGCTTGCATTAAAGTAATACAACTCACCACTAATTACCTTATATCCAGTGTACATGAAATGATTGGTCTTTCCAAAATAGTATTTTGCACCATTAATGATGTTCCAGCCATCTACTGCCTCTGACTTGGAGTTGAAATAATACCAATTTCCATCAATTACCTGCCAGCCAGTGTAATAGACTCGCTTGCCATCTGCTCCATAATAGAATTTTCCACCATCATACGTGTATGTATCATATCCAAATGTCTCTGGTGATGAGAATCCTGTCACCATACTTCCGTGTACATCAAACAGATACCATTCTCCATTAATTTTCTTCACCTGATTTTTTACAAACTGGTTTCCCTCTTTGTAATAATAAATTCCATCAATTAAAGCCCAACCTTGCGCATAACCATTCGGTGAGAGATAAGCCCTATCTTTCGTATAGACCCCATTTTTATCCTGAGGATCATATGACGCAGTAACTCCTCCCGCTCCGAAATAATACTGCTTTCCGTCAATTTTTCTCCATCCATCACAGATCAGTGTACCATTCTCTGTCGCATAGCTTGCTCCATTGTTACACCATGTATTGGCAAGATACCTTCCATCCTCTCCGATATAATAGCTTTTACCGTTCCATAGCACGATTTCATTATGAATCAATTCTCCGAGAATCACATAATAATCACCAACAAAACCGGTATATGCAGTTCCATCCTTATAATAATACCAATTTCCATTGTAGCTTGTCCAACCGTCTTGCGGCTTCTTTTTACTAATTACTGCTCCACTTGCATCTGTCGTGAACAATTTTCTGTCTACAACAAACTCACCAATCTGCATCACTCCGTTTTGATCAAAATAATAGGTCACACCATTCATCACATGAAATCCTTTATATAATAAGGCAGTTACCGGTGACGCATAATACCAGCTACCATCAATCTTGAACCATCCAGTCTGTGCTGCTCCTGAGCTTCCATAGAAGCGGCCATCTACGATTGTATTGACTCTCATTTTTCCTGTTGTATCAAAACCGTACCAGTTACCATCCAAAAGGCAACGGCTTACATCTTTTAAGATCGCTCCACCACTCAGATAGTAATAGTTTCCATCAAGCAAACTCCATCCCTGTGATTTTCCAGTTTCTAACAATGCGCCATCCTCGCTGTACAGCTTGCAGATTCCATCCTCAACCACGACACCTGACTGCATTTTGCCATTTTCATCAAAATGATATGCAGTGCCACCAATAGTTACATCTCCAGTTGCAAGTTCACCAGATGCATATGCATAATACCAGCTTCCATCCTCATGCAGACCCCAGCCCTGACTAGCCATTGTTCCATCCAAGTTGAAATGATAAAGTTTTCCGCCAATCGTTTCGTTTGTTCCAGTTACTGCATAGTATAATCCGGTTTCATCTGTTTCTGCGAAATAATACCAGTTTCCATCTTCATTCAGCCAGCCTATTCCCCAAGTTTTTCCATTTGACACATAGTACAAATGATTTGAGGTGTCTTTTTGATAAAATCCATCTGTAACCTTCGTTGCCACTCCATTTTCCACGATCTGATAAGCGACACCATCTACCTCTACCAAACTGATATTTTTCGCCATCTTCGGTGTAAGATAGTAGGTAACACCATTTTTTTCCAAAATACCGGTATACAAACTTCCATCGTCTAATACATAATACCAATTACCGGCTACGAACGCCCAACCTGGCGTTTCTACCCAAATTCCATTTTGATCGGCAAGTCGATAGGTAGTTCCCATCAGCACTGCACCATTCGCAACCAAAACACCTTCGTTATCAAACTCATAGGTAATTTTACCAATCTTTGTTGTTCCTCTTGCCTTCTTCGCATTTTCATCATAGTAATACCAGTTTTGATTGAAATCCTGATACCACTGAGAGCAGTACAAGCTTCCATCGGCTTTTGCACGATAATAACTCTCACTGCCATCATCATGACGATAATAAACATTCGTATTGGCATACATTTCTCCTGCATAATTAAATGCATACCAACTGCCATTAATCTTATATGCTTTACTCGTTATCAATTTTCCATTTTCAATATAATAATACTTTCCTCCAGCCTGAATCCAACCATCCTTTGTAATCTTCGTCAAGCGACCACTTGCATCTGCCATATAGACATTAACTCCATCCGTACAAACGTCCGAAACTGTCATATAGCAAAAATTATCAAAATAATACTTTACACCAGAAATATCATAAACTCCACAGCGATATTCCTCAGCGTTTCCACCATAATAACTCCAATGACTACCATCATAGTACCAAGTATTAACACGAATTGCGCCGCTTTCATCTGTATTCAAAGCTTTTGTGTTAAGTTTTCCATTGTAATCAAAACGATACCATTTCCCAGCAATCTGTGTCGTACAGTCCTTTAATACGATTCCATCCTGTACAAAATACCAGTCACCACTGTCACTCTGATACCACTGATTATTTGGCATTTCATGGACGATGCCATTTGCATCGCAATAATAATTGACACCGTCTAATACAATCGCCTGTGAAACAATAAGTATTCCCTCCGAATCAAAGAAATATTGAATTCCATTTATAGTCTGCAATCCCGTACATCTTTTTGCATCTTCTCCGTAATAATTAACTCCATTTTCACCTGAAATCCATTTGTTTGTATACAGAACACCGTTACCACCTGCTCGATAATACTTATACTCTCCACTCTCTGAATCCCAAACATCAAATTCTTCATCGACGTACATGCTTCTATCATAGTCAAACCCATAATAGTTGTCACCAATTTTTACGACACAATTTGTCAGAAAAACACCATCTTTTATATAGAGCCAGTTTCCATCCTTTTGAACCCAACCACCACCTGTTACATCTGTTGCAATTCCTTCTTCATCACAGTAATAAGTTTTATCATTATCTCTTATGATACCATTCTTGTAAAGCCAACCATATCTATCGAAATAATATTGTTTTCCATTTATTGTATGAATACCGGTATATGCTTTTCCATCTTCTCCATAATAATACCAATTGTAGGAATCCGTATACCATACATTTACATAAAGACTTCCATCTTCTTTTGCCCGATAAGAATAACTCGTTCCATCACTATAGCTAGTATTGAACGCCTCATTCACATATAAAATTCCGTTATAATCAAATCCATAGTACTTTCCGTCTATCTGCTCAACGCAATTTCTTAGAAAATCTCCAAATTTTACATAATATTTTTTTCCTTCATTTTGAACCCAACCATCATCTGTTACATCTGTCACAACTCCATCTGAATCACAGTAATAAATTTTGTCATCACCATCTCTTATGATGCAATTCGTGCTGAGAACGTAATATTCAGAGAAATAATATTGTTTTCCATTTATTGTATGAAGACCTGTATATGCCTTTCCATCTTCTCCATAATAATACCAATAGTATGGATCATACGAATCCCTGTACCATTCATTCTCATAAAGACTTCCATCCTCTTTTGCCCGATATTCATAATGCTCCACTCCGTCCGTATCATACATGTAAAAATTTGTATTTACATACAATATTCCTCTATAATCAAATCCATAGTGCTTTCCGTCAATTTCAATAACCTTATTTTCTACAATTTGACCATCCTTCACATAAGAAAAGTTTCCATCATTATCCTTATGCCAGCCATCTGTCAGTACTTCTTGGTTCTCTGCTGCATATTCTACCGCTGCCTGCTCACTTGAGATTTCAGTTTCACTTGGCTCTGTTTCGATTACTTCTGTTGACTGAATCTCCTCTAACTGAGATTCTTCCTGATTCGCTGATTCTGAAGTCTTTACTTCTACAGATTCGTCTGGCTGAGCCTGAGTTACATTTTCCACTTCTTCCGTTTGTGATTCTACTGTTTTCTCATTCTGAACTTCTGCAGCTTCTTCTGGCTGCTCTTGTGTTATTTCCTGCACCGTTGTCTCTGGTGATGTCACCACCTCTGCTGCCATCACCGATGTCTGGACTGCCATGATTGCTGTTAGTCCCATTGCTGTAATTTGCTTTTTTGATAATTTTTTTCTCATGCGTCGTACCTTCCCCTTCCTGAAGACAATACTGTTCACTATACTACCATGCTCACTATACTTTTTGTCTCATTTTTTTCAGTATAATACATTACCATTGTTCTTTCAATATGTGCCCAAAAGTGAGACAGTTTTTTTCTCATTTTTGTCACGAATTTTTTGAAAACTCATTAAAACAAAAGAGAGAGCCATGCTTGATATTCCCCCTGTCAAATAGACCGAGGCATATCGCATAGCTCTCTCCTACATTCTTAGATTTTACTTAGGCGAATTAGGCATCCGATTTGCCTAATATTACTTCAAACTATCAATTTTCAATCAGCAATCCAAACTCCGTTTGAATCAAACCCATACAATCTACCATCTACAGCAATGGTTCCTGTTGTTACATGACCCTTTTGAATGTAATACCAATCTCCATCCTGCTGATGCCAACCTGTGAATGTATTGTCAACACCCTGGCAAGCGCCGCTTGCATTAAAGTAATACAACTCACCACTAATTACTTTATATCCAGTGTACATGAAGTGATTGGTCTTTCCAAAATAATATTTTGCACCATTAATGATGTTCCAGCCATCTACCGTCTCTGACTTAGAATTGAAATAATACCAATTTCCATCAATCACCTGCCATCCAATATAGTTGACTCGTTTGCCATCAGCTCCGTAATAAAATTTTGCATCATCATACGTATATGTATCATATCCAATTACCTCTGGTGATGAGAATCCTGTTACCATATTTCCATGTGCATCAAACAGATACCAGTCTCCCTTAATTTTCTTTGACTGGTTGCGTATAAACTGATTTCCCTCTTTATAATAATAGATTCCATCAATCAGCTGCCAGCCCTGTGCGTAGCCATCCGGTGACAGATAGGCACCTTCCTTTGTGTAAACACCTTTTCCATAATAGAAATATGGGTAAAGTACACCTTCCCAATAGAAATAGTACTGCTTTCCGTCAATCGTTTTCCATTCACTACATACAAGAGAACCATCTTCGGTTGCATAGCTATATCCATCATTGCACCAGGTATTGACAAGATATTTTCCATCTTCTCCGACGTAATATCTTTTGCCCTTCCACTCCACAATACGGTTGCTAACCATCTTACCATCAATAACATAGTAGGCACCAACAAAACCAGTATATGCAATTCCATTTTGATAATAATACCAGCTACCCTGGCAGTTTGTCCAGCCATTTTTCATAGTCGTCTTGCTGAGCACAACTCCATTTTCATTGGTTGTAAACAGTTTTCCATTTACCACAAACTCACCAGTCTGCATGGTTCCATTTCGATCAAAATAGTACTCAGCTCCATTGATCACATGAAGTCCTGTTTTCAACAAAGCATTCACTGATGATGCATAATACCATTTTCCGGCAACTGTAAACCATCCAGTCTGAGCAGCTCCTGTTTCTCCGTAGAAACGACCATTATCTATTGTATTGACTCTCATTTTTCCTGTTATATCAAAACCGTACCAGTTTCCATCCGGAAGCTTATAACCCCAACTCTTTAAGATAACTCCATCTCTCAGATAATAATAGTTTCCACCAAGTAAACTCCAGCCATCTAAATTTCCAGTCTCTAGTAAAGTTCCATCCTCACTATATAACTTACAAATTCCATTTTCTACAACCAAACCACGCTGCGTTTTGCCATTTTCATCAAAATGATATATAGTACTACCAATGGTTACATCCCCAGTTGCGAGTTCACCAGATGCAAATGCATAATACCAACTTCCATCATCATACAGCCCCCAACCTGAAGAAGCCATGGTTCCATCCGAGTTGAAATGATAAAGTTTTCCATCAATTGTTTCGTTTGTTCCGGCTACTGCATGGTAGATGCCCAAATTATCCTTTTCTGCAAAATAATACCAGTTTCCGTCAACGTTCAACCAACCCTTTGTTGCAATCCTTCCACCTGATACATAGTATAAATGATTCAGTACATCTCCTGGATAAAATCCGTCAGCAGCTTTCGTTGCCAATCCATTTTCTGCAATCTGATAAGCAACACCATCTACCTCTAACAATCCAACATTCTTTGCCATCTTCGGACTCAGATAATAGGTTGCTCCATTTTCTTCCAAGATACCTGTATATAAAGTTCCATCATTCAATACATAGTACCAACTATCAGACACGCAAACCCAACCTGGAGTCTGTATCCAACTTCCATTTTCATCTGCCAGTCGATAGGAATCCCCCACTTCTACTGCGCCATTCGCCTTCAAGACACCGTCCACATCAAAATAATAGGTAGTTTCCCCAATCTTTGTGGTTCCTCTTGCCATGCTGGCATCTTCCTTATAGTAATACCAGTTTTTTTCGTCATCCTGATACCACTCAGAGCAATACAAACTTCCATCTGCTTTTGCACGGCAATACTTACTTTGCCAATGACAATTAAAGTCTCTGTTTACAAACATACTTCCATCATAGTCAAACCCATACCAGACGCCATTAATATTGTAAGTTCCTTCTTTTTTCATCTGACCATTTTCTACATAATAATATATTCCGTTAACCAACTGCCATCCATCTTTTGTAATCTGCGTCAGTTGACCATTTTTATCTGCTATATAGCTATTTGTACCATCTGTGCAAACTTCAGACACAGCCATTCTTGAATACATATCAAAATAGTACTTTGCACCTGAAATCTCATATGCTCCATATGTATAAGCCTCACCCTGTTCATTATAATAATACCAATAGGTGCCATCATATACCCAACTATTAATACGAAGCGCTCCACTTGCATCAGTGTTCAAACCACCAGTTTGTAACTTTCCATAATATTCAAAATGATACCACTTTCCGTCAATTTGCGCTGTACAATCTTTCAGCAATTTTCCATCCTGAACATAATACCAAGCACCATCATCACTCTTGTACCATTGATTGTTCGGCATCTTATGAGCGACACCGTTTGTATCGCAATAATAATTGGTATCGTCTACCAAAACTATTTGTGAAGAAATAAGTGCTCCTTTCGAATCAAATAGATATTGAATCCCATTGATTGTCTGCAAACCGGTACATATTTTTGCATTTTCTCCATAGTAATTAATTGCATCTTCACCTGAATACCATTGATTTGCGTACAAAGCACCACTCTCTGATGCCCGGTAAAAGTAAAATACTTTGTCAGTCGGATCCAGAGAGCTAAATATTGTATTGGCGTACATCTTTCCATACCAATCAAATCCATAATAACTACCGCCAATTTTCTCGACACAATTTGTCAAGAGCCGACCATCCTTCACATAAGTATAGTTTCCCTCACTATCCTGATGCCAGCCATCTGTTAGATTTTCTGCAAGCACATATTCATCAATTACATTTTCACTCTCACTTGATTCTGCTTCTATTTCTGTTGATTCTTCTGCCGATTGAACCTCTTCCGATTGAGATTCTGCTTCAGTTTCTTCTGTCGACTGAATCTCTTCCGATTGAGTTTCTTCCTGTTTCGCTGATTCCGACGTTTCTGCTTCTACAGATTCCTCTGTTTCTACTGTTTCCTCTTCCTGCGCCTGAGTTTCATTTTCCTCAAGTGATGACTCTACAGTCTGATCCTGAGTCTCCACTTCTTCCGTCTGCAGTTCTGTTACTTCTTCCTGCTGTTCTTGTGCTGTCTCCTGCACAGTAGCCTCTGGTGATGTTGTCACTTCTGCTGCCATTGCTGGTGTCTGGACTGCCATCATCGCTGCGAGTCCGACTGCTCCAAGTTGTTTTTTGGATAAATTTTTCTTCATGCGTATACCTTCCCCTTTCTGAAGATCATTGCTATGTTTCAATGCACCTTCTTAAAAGTTTTTTTCATTATACCCTTTCTTTTTTCATTTTTCAATATATCTAATAGATTTTTCGTCCATTTTTGCTATTCTTTTATGAAATATAGATAACAGCAAGAGAGAGCCATGCTTGGCCCCTGTCAAATAGACAGAAACATATCGCATAGCTCTCTCTTATGTTTATTCTTAAATTTAATTAAATATTTTTAGATCAATCAGAAATCCAGACTCCGTCCTGGTTGAAGACATAAGTATTGCCATTGATTATATGTGTTCCGGTCAGCATCGCTCCATCGTTACCCATATAATACCAAGTACCATTTAAATTTAGCCAGCCTGTTACCATGACTCCACTTTCTGCCATATTGTACTGGTCAAGCTTTTTTGTAACACTTTGTTCGATAAATACCTATTTGTAACGAGCCTCCATTGGTGTTAAATAATTATTGTGTGAATGAGGGCGAACATAGTTGTACCAATTTATGTATTTAGTAGTGAGTTCATCCATCACCTCTACATTTGAAAATGAAGTTACGTTATAAAAATTGCTTTTGAAAGTATTATAAAATCTTTCCATCGGAGCATTATCATAAGGACAACCAGCCTTGCTCATACTTTGTGTTATATTATTGTCTTTACAGAAATTTACAAATTCACATGATGTAAACTGAACTCCCTGATCTGAGTGCAAAATCACTTTAGGATGTTTTTCCTTTTTAAGGGCTGTCTTCAGAGTATTTATTGCCAAATCAGTATTAATACAATCACTGTTTAATGAGGCGACAGCTGACCTATCATACAAATCAATAATTGAACAGTTGTATCTGAACTTCCCATTTGGCTGTCGCATATATGCGAAGTCTGTACACCATACTTTGTTTTTGCAGTCGACAGTAAATTTCTGGTTTAAGAGATTGTCAAAAATTTTATTCTTTTTGCCTGTTTTATAGCCTGGCTTGGAATGCATAATTATCGCACATAAGTTCAATTGCTTATTCATGTATTTAT
>OLIX01000817.1_pt1 | contig 30732 bp, 22 predicted proteins | sample 1601331 | NCBI WGS metagenome assembly OLIX01 (sample SAMEA2452120, study PRJEB22498) | human gut metagenome | biome: human feces; feature: human gut; material: feces | place: Australia | collected 2012 | reverse complement strand
CCATTGTGGAGCGGCTGGCGCAGCTCCCGGAGGTGGCGGCTTGCTACGACCAATGGTGGCAGCTGAAAGACGAGATTGCGGGCTACTATGGGCAGAACACGCCACCCCGCCAGCCGCTAACGCAGCGGAAGGAGTTTCGCTCTCTTAAAAACTGGATCATCCGAGAGGCAGAGGATATCTCGTTTTCCCCGTCTGCTGACAGTGTGGAGCCGGGGGAAAAGCAATCGACAGAGAAAACGCCGCCCATCCGTGGCTCTGCTGATGTGCAGCCAGTGGGAGAAGCTGTGTCTGCAAGGCATATTCCGGCAAATGCGGTCATGCGGCTGCTGCATCATATGGGGCAGATATTTAGGACGAGTATGCCGGTCATCCCACCTGCGCTGCGTATTGACTCCAAGCGCCGCAGGCGGTTACAGGAGAAGCGCATGGCCATGGGCCACAAGCGGAACAATCATGAGGACGAGCAGCTCCACCATGTCAACGACAACACCATGCGATAATGCAAGGAGGGAAATGCATGGGCAAATTTGTATATTTCACATCCGCAGAGAAACGGCAGGCCAACGAGGTTGACCTGCCGTCTTTTCTGTTGGATCGAGGCGAGAAACTCATTATGGCCGGACGGGAGTACCGGCTGGTCAGCGACCACAGCATCACCGTGCGCGGACCGATGTGGTATGACCATGCCGCACGGAAAGGCGGACGCGCCATCAGCTTCGTGCAGCAATTCTACGACAAGACCTATCCCGAAGCGGTGTCCATACTGCTGGGCCGGGACGGACAGGGCATTATTCCCATCGCAAAGCAGGAACCGGAGCCGCAGGAGCCAAAGCCTTTTGCCCTGCCGAAGCCTTACTTGACTATGCGCAGGATGTATGCCTATCTCACCAAGCACAGGTGCATTGACCGGGATGTGGTCACGGCGTTTGTGCAGGAGAAGATGCTCTATGAGGACGACCCACACCACAACTGCGTGTTTGTCGGTCTGGATGAAAACGGAGAAGCCCGGCATGCACATCTGCGCAGCACCGGCTCCCAAGGCAAAGTATTCCGCATCAATGTGGAGAGCAGCGACATAAAACACAGCTTCCACAAAAACGGGACGGACCGTTCCCTCTATGTCTTTGAAGCACCCATTGATCTACTGTCTCACATTACCCTCTACCCGGCAGGTTGGCTGGAGCACAGCTATGTGGCCTGCTGCGGCACCTCCATCCAGCCCGTACTGGAGCGCCTGCGGCAGAACCCGAAGCTGGACACGGTGTACCTCTGTTTGGATAATGACGAGGCGGGTGAGGATGCTTGCGACGGTATGCTGGATACCCTGGAGGATATGGGCTACGATGTGGAGCGTCTGCGCCCGGAGGGGAAGGACTGGAACGATGACCTGCGGGCAAAGCGGGGCAAAGCGAAAACCCCGACAGCATAAGGCTGTCGGGGTAAATTCATTCATCCAACATCAATTGCCCATCCAGCGCCTGCTGTTTTAGTCGCTGGAGCTGTTCTTTTTCTAGCTGGGCAATGCTCTTTTCGGGTGTAGGCAGATCTTCCGGCATTGTGCCGCCGATTTTTTCGATAGCCTCGCGGACCTCACTGCCGACTTTGTAATGCACGGCAGTGGCGGTATCAGCGCTATCCACGCCATCCTTCCGAAGCTTTTCCTCTGTTTGGGAAATACGGAACAGATTTGCGATCAGTTCCGTGCTGCCCATATAGTCAAGGATCTTCTGCCCTACTTCCAAATTTTTCTTCCGATGTATGTCGTCCACGGTCATGCCGCCGTACAATCCCATGTACCCGGCGTTTTGGAATACGGCAAACTCATCCGCTGTGATCACGCCGGCATTCCGTGCGGCCTCGGCCAACAGCTGATTCCACTGTTTTATATCGCCGCGAACGACCAACCGACGGCTGTCTTCGTCCAACTGATTAAATCGGTCCGCAACCTCCTGCCGATAAGTTTGGATAGCAAAGTAGGTTTGCCCCAAAGCAATGACCTCTTTGCGCGGATCGCCGTTCTGCACGATCAGATAACAGGCATAGCGAGACAATTCATAGTCGACAATGCTTTTTGTCGTTGCGCCGGCTTTAACGATTTTCCTAACCTCAGGAAAATCGGCAGCTGTGTCGTGGCCGCTGTTTTCACAGGCGATCATAGCGCGTTTGGTGACCTTGGCAAAATTTTCCCATTTTGCATAATCCAAAACCGGGGCCAATTCTCTGGCACACCAGTATTCAGACCCGTCGGGACGGGTCCTGCGTATATCCTCAAAACATTTATATTCAGAGGCAACGAGATGACTCATGTGCTGTCCCTCCCTTAGTTTTACACGATAATAGTAACATAGATCCATAAAAAAGGAAAGGAGAAAACTCGTGACAGATGCTCTATGGATCCTCCTTGCAGCGGGCGGCGTCATGGCGGCGGTCATAGGCTGCCTGACGCTGCTGAACAATCGCTACACCCTCAACAACATTAAATCCAAAACCGTAGGCGACGGCCAGCATGGCACGGCCCGCTGGGCCACTGACGCAGAGATCCGCAAGACCTATGCCCTCGTGCCGTTCCAAGCGGCAAGTTGGCGCAAAGGGCTGCACCGCCCGGAAGTGCAGGGGCTGGTGCTGGGCAGCATCAGCCATAAGCACGGCATCACCGCACTGGTGGATAAGGACGATGTGCATTGCCTTATGATCGGCGCATCCGGCGTGGGCAAAACGGCCTACTTTCTATATCCCAATTTGGAATACGCCTGTGCCAGCGGCATGAGCTTTCTGGCATTGGATACCAAGGGTGACTTAGCTCGCAACTACGGCGCCATTGCGGAAAAATACTACGGCTACCATGTATCCGTGGTGGATCTGCGAAATCCTACCCGCTCAGATGGCTACAACCTCATGACGCTCATCAACCACTACATGGATGCGGCGCAGGCCACCGGCAGTCTTGCCGCCCGTGCCAAGGCGGAGAAGTACGCCAAGATCCTGGCCAAGACCATCGTGTCACCGAATGGGGATGCAGACTACGGCCAGAACGCCTATTTCTACGATGCCGCAGAGGGACTATTGACTTCCGTGGTGCTCTTGCTGGCAGAATTTCTGCCGCCGGAAAGAAAACAGGAGCGGCGGCACATCGTGTCCGTGTTCAAGCTGGTGCAGGAACTGCTGGCTCCCTCGGGGGTACGGGGCAAAAACTGGTTTACCATCCTCATGGAAAAGCTGCCCCCGGAGCACAAGGCACGGTGGTTTGCCGGGGCGGCGCTGAACACATCCGACCAGGCTATGGCCTCGGTCATGAGCACGGTATTGTCTCGCCTCAACGCCTTTCTGGACTCCGAGCTGGAGCAGGTGCTGTGTTTTGACAGCACCATGAACGCCGAGCGGTTTGCGTCGGAGAAGTCCGCTATCTTCCTGATCTTGCCGGAGGAGGATCAGACCAAAAATTTCATGGCAGGCTTGATGATCCAGACGCTGGCACGGGAGCTGTTTGCCGTGGCGGATGAAAACGGCGGGCGGCTGCCTGGTCGTGTTGTGTTCTTCTGCGACGAGCTGGGGACCATGCCCGCCTTTGACATCCTGCCGCTGTTCAGCGCAGGACGCTCCCGTGGGCTGACCATGGTGCCTATCATCCAGGCGCTGGCGCAGCTGGAGAAAAACTATGGGCGAGAGGGGGCAGAGATATTGACCGATAACTGCCAGGATACCATCTTCGGCGGCTTCGCCCCCAACAGCCAGACGGCGGAGCAGCTCTCCAAGGCACTGGGCAGCCGCACGGTATTGTCCGGCTCGGTCAGCAGAAGCAAGAATGATCCAAGCCAGAGCTTGCAGATGATGGAGCGGCCCCTCATGACGCCGGACGAACTGAAATCCATCCCCAAGGGCAGCTTTGTGGTCATGAAAACGGGGACGCATCCTATGCAGACAAAGCTGCGCCTGTTTCTGGACTGGGGCATTACCTTCGGTGCGCCATATATTACCCCGGAGCATGCCTCTCGACCTGTAACCTACGCCAGTCGACAGGAGCTATTCCTCCGCATCGACCGGGCCTACGGAAAGAAGGGCACCCAACCTACGCAGGTGCAGCAAGCACCTGTTGCCGAGAGGAGAAGCCCCTATTCGGCAATGGGACTTTACAATGAGGACACAAAGACATGAGTTACTTTGGAAGCATCTATGCGGATCAGGAACTATCCCATCGGGCCAAGACGGTCTATATGTACCTCAAGGACCGCTCCAACGCCGACGGCACCTGCTGGCCCAGCGTCCGCAGGATCGCGGAGGACTTGAAGCTGTCCCGCCGCACTGTGCAGCGGGCATTAAGTGACTTGGAACATCATGGTTTTCTGGAACGCACCCACCGCCGTCGTCCCAATGGCAGCCTGACCAGCAGCCTGTATCGCATCAAATGAACGCAGACAGAGCGCACCTCCCACCAAGGGAAAGGTGCGCTCTCGAGTTGTCACGAGGGTAGCGTCACCATGGCGCATCCAGAAGGACTCACTCTATCGGAGGGTATTAAGACAGAGAAAGAACAAACAATAGCTCCTATGATCAGAATCTTCCGCCCTGGAGAAGCATGATGAGCACCCCGAAAAGCACAAATGCAAGTATCGGGAAAAGAGCTCGGAGGGTATTGCCTATCCTCACTTTTCTCTCGTATGCCGCATCCTCGGCGGACATGCCGTCTTTCGCTTCCTTCTCGTCGGAACGATACTTTAGCCTTTATTAGCTACTGTAATTTGTAACTGTCATCCAGTACCAGTTACTGACTCCTGAGCAATGTGTCAATCTCAGCAATGCGATTCTTCGCCTTGCTCAGCTCCCGGTGCCTGTCAGCAAGCTGCTTAACCTTGTATTCTACATCGTGTGATGATATAATTAACGACATATAATGACATCATTATTGTAGGAGGGAATTTCGTTGATTATCTACTTACAGATGATAGAAAGCGACGAAGATAAATCCAAGTTTGAACAGCTTTACATAATGTACAAGGGCTTGATGTTCCATGTTGCCATGAAAATTCTGAAGAATGAATTTGATGCCGAGGATGCAGTACATCAGGCGTTTCTATCCCTTATTGAGAATCTGAAAAAAATATCGGATGTCAAATGTCCAAAAACCAGAGCTTATATCGTTATTATTACAGAACGGAAAGCAATAGATATCATTCGCAGCCGATCAAAACTGGTAGATATGGAATTTTGGGAGAGTACCTATGGCATCGAAATCCCATTGCCTGGTGATCATGGTTTGGCCGATGCTATGGCACGATTACCGGCTGCCTATCGTGATATCCTATTGCTGCGCTATTATAATGGATACTCTGTACGAGAAATATCATCTATGCTGCATATAAAAAAGGATACCGCACAAAAGCAGCTTTGGAGAGCCAAGGCCGCTTTGCAAAAACATTTGAAAGGAGATGCGTAAAATGTCAAACATGGCATGGTCAGAACAGGAACTGGCCAATGCGGCAAAGCGTGTAGCAGAGTCCATGCTTACTTCATTCCCGTCTCCCAGTGAATGCGAACATGTATTTTCCGATGATTTTGAACATAGCATGGAGATATTACGAAAAAAAAGCAAGCGTAGGGTTGTTGCGCATAAAATATGGCAGCGGGCTGCGGTAATATTAATTGTGACGATTCTGTCTGTCAGCACATGGCTGACAGTTGATATACAGGCAAGAGAGCGCGCCTTCCAATGGATAAAAGAAATCTACGAGAGCATAACGATCTATCTTTTCAATAGCGAAGATAATGAAATAGATCACATCTGTTATGAGCCGTCGTGGATACCGGACGGATTTTCGCTGGTAGATAACTATCAAGATAGCGATTATTGTCTTCGCGTATATGCCAACGATACCGGAGAAAAAATGTTTTCTGTTGAATATACCTTGATGCAGCATACCAGCATGAGCACAACAGCACAGGAGTATAGCGAAGTAGTCAAAGTCGATATCAACGGAATTCCAGCGGATTTATACATTGGCAATGAAACTTCACCAGAAAAAGCTTTAATATGGGTGGACGAAGCGAATCAGGTTGTGTTTAATATACAGGGAAATATCAGCAACGAGGACATAGTGCACATAGCGCAATCCCTTATTTTGTCGATTCCTACAAAATAATAAAATCATGTAATTATGGTGTCCAAAAAGCACCCCCTTTCTCCGTTCTAATGCTTAGAAGAATAGAGAAAGGGGGTGTATTTATGAAAAAAAAGACGATTTCTCTCATCCTTGCATTGATCCTGTTGTTATCCTGCTCCGCGACAGCGCAAGCTACATCCGTACAAGCAGCTACGCCGTCGGCTTCAATCACCATCAATGGAACAACAGCTACATGCAGAGTGTCTATCGCCAAGCCTGGAAAAACCATCCATGCAACACTTCAATTATGGCAAGGCCGTACGATGATCGACTCCTGGGGCGGTAACGGGACATCGTATCTGCTTATCACAGGCTCTCATGAGGTAACAAAAGGGAAAACATATACAGTAAAAGTAGTATGCACAGTTGATGGGCAAAGCTTTTATGTGAATCCCGCTACTGCAACAGCATAATAGGTAACTTGTAATATAGATGAATATTCTATATTACAGTCCATGTATACAGCGGTTGACAGAATGAGGGAGATTCCAATGATTTAATCATATTAATTACATAAGTACATAAGAAACCCAAACATGTACAAAGAAAGGAAATAAAAATGAAGAAGATTATTACCTTGATTATGGCGTTTCTCGTATGCGCAGCAATGGCTGTTCCTGCGTTTGCATCTACAGCCGACACAACAATCACTGGTTTTAGTGTAAATGTGTATTCCTACCATCGTCTTACACCCAGAACAAAAGATGATTCATCAGCTGTGTATTTTTATTATCGTGACGGAAAGCGCGATCACATCAGAGCAAGAGCCCTTGGTGGATCCGCACAAAACGGATCGATGAATAACTGTACTGTATCTGGCGGAACTCGCGTGAATTATGTGACATGTCACAACGGGAATAAGTACAGTATCCATTCCTTCATTAATGAGGACGGCTATCGCTGGGCAACGCTCTCCTTCTCGTGCCCCAATCTTTTTGGTGAAACCATGTCCGGTGAATGGAGCCCTGATAGCGCAAACTCGTATAAGGATGCAACGCCCTGACAGTAAATCAAATACAAAGCGTTCAAAACAAGCCGAGATGGAGCAGTAAACATTAGCGGAGGAATAACATAATGGGGAACTGTATTAGAACCGAAATGTGGAAAGCATTTCACAACAAAATGATGCGCAGTGCATTGCTGATCGGTTTTATTCTTGTCATAGCTGATTTGGTTCAAACTGCAATTACCGTCAGTGACTTAGGCGCATCCTATGCACATTCCCCGGGCGGATATGATGGGTGCAGCTTATTTGTCAATTGGATCGGCGTCAACGGAGTCACCGTCGGGGCTGTAGTCTTCTATGCCGTTTGGCCATTTTTGGCTGCTATGCCTTATGGGTGGTCATTGTATGAGGACAACAGGTCTCATATGACAAATAATATTCTTACCAGAGTTCCGTATTCTCAATACCTAACAGCCAAAATGGCGGCTGTATTTGTTAGTGGCGGCATTGCTATTGCATTGCCGGTAACTACGGATCTGTTTGCATCCGCGATGGTATGTCCCGCCTGTATTCCTCGGGTTGCACTGCCTATTACAGGATTCTGTTCAGGCACAGCCTTTTTGGCGAAGCTATACTATACCCACCCTTGGCTGCATGCAATCATCTGGTGCGTTATTGAGTTTTTCTGGGGCGGCGTTGCGGCCAGTCTGTGCATTATCGTCGGGCATAAGGTAAAACACCGATTCTTTGTGACAGCAACTCCACTTCTGCTGTTCCTATTACTTGATTTCATTACCCCCATGCTTGCCGACGCAATGAACTGGTATATAGAGCTCTCGCCTTTAAGGCTGTGCAATTTGGCAAGTACAAATCCCAGTCCCACATGGATCATACTTGCGGAACTTATTCTTTTGACATTCGTATCTGTTCTTACGGGGATATATAGGAAATACAGACATGAGGTTTTATAGGCTGTTGCGCTATGATCTGCGGCAGGGATTGCAAAGGAGAAACTATCTGATTGCCACTCTCCTCTTTTCCATGCGCTTATTCGCAGTATATCGCTCTGTGCAATTCTATTGCAATGTGGAATCCATTTCAAGCCGGGGTTCAATTGGCGACTATATGCTGTGTCTATTTCGCGGCATGGCAATCATACAACACGGCTCTATGGAAGAAAAGGTGTCGGTCCCCATCGAATGGCTGATTGTGTGCGGCTTTTGCCTGTATATAACAGCAGCATATCCTGCGCAAGGTATCAGTGTACAAGGTCAGCAAGTTTTCCTACGCACATCGCGTGGGAAATGGTGGCTGTCTAAGTGTATATGGTGCATAGCAAGCTGTACTTTATACTTTGCCTGTGAAATGATTGCCATAATAGGCACAGCGATTCTGACACCCGTTACCTTCGGCCTAAACAACACGCCCGAAATCACCGCATTCTTGTTTTCGGAGGTCTTGTGTGGAGAGACAATTTCACTCACGCCGGCAAGTGTTATCCTATACGCTTTGCTCCTTCCGTTTGTGACGCTTACGGCCGTATGTATGCTGCAAACACTCTTAAACCTTGTGGCCCGTCCGGCCATCAGCTTTCTAATATGCTTTGTCACATATATTGCTGCCGCATATTTCCCCATTGAATGGTTGGTCGGCAACGGAGCGATGGTGATGCGATACCAGCTTTTTGATGCAAATGGATTGAGTTATCGTAAAGAACTGGTGTTTACACTGCTACTGTTGCTCTTATCAATAGGCGCAGGATATTTACTGATACAAAGAAAAGACCTCATATCTCTTGAAAAATAGGACGGTGATACGATGAATATTGTGGTGGATCATGTCACAAAAACCATTCACAGAGCGGTCGTGCTGCAAGACATCAGTTTGAATTTTGAAAGCGGAAAAGTCTACGGATTGCAAGGGGAAAATGGATCGGGTAAAACGATGCTTTTACGTCTGATGTGTGGGTTGATCTATGCGACAGAGGGCAGTGTTTCAGTAAATGATCGTCGCCTGGGGAAGGATCTGGATTTCCCTGAATCTGTGGGCGTGATGATCGAGAGTCCCGCATTTATTGACGAGTATACCGGGCAAAAAAACCTGGAGTTGCTTGCCGGTCTAAAACAGCTGATCTCGGTCTCCGACATCCATAACACCCTGCAGGCGGTTGGCCTGGACCCGAATGATAAACGGACTTTCAAAAAATATTCATTAGGCATGAAACAACGTCTGGGTATTGCTGCGGCCTTGATGGAAAAGCCCGATCTGCTGATTTTGGATGAACCCACAAATGCACTGGATGAGCAGGGCGTTGCTATGATCGCACAGTTGATCCGTAAAGAATGTCAGCGCAGTGCATTAGTAGTCGTTGCGTGCCATGATGCTGACTTTGTGCAGAGCGTATCGGATGTTGTTATTCAAATGCAAGCGGGAAGGGTAACATCGGTGATAGGCAAATGAAAGACAAAAAGAAATTCTGGCTGATTTTCTCCGTTGCGGCAGTAGTGCTCTTTGTTTGGATGATCCGCTATAAAGCAATTAATCAGGATTATCGTCAACGATGGTCTGCCAATACAGAGAAGACATACTCCGTTGGAGAAATCGTTCCTATTGCGCCGGATTTTGTCGGGTATAATTTGGCGGCTGAAGGCTATATGCTTCGGGTCAACCGTTTTGAAATTGTAGATTATCGTGCCTATACTTCAGCTTTGCAGTATGACGGGGCCGATCGAAGTCGAATCCCCGATAAGGTCGCATTGGTCAGCGTTACTGTTTCGCAGCAGAATAGTCCCGCAGAAGGATTCCCTTTAACGGAACTATCATTATACACCACGGATATGCTCATGAATATGGATTGGGATCTCTTGGGTGTGGTCAATCCTATATTGGACGGTGCCACCGGGATTCGGTTACAGGATGGCGCCTCATGTGATATTTTGCTGCCATTTGATCTGTATAGATATCGCTTCACATCCGCTGAATGGAATCGTTTAGAGCAAAGCAATATCTGGCTGCAAGTGACAAATTATCCTACCAGAAAAATCGTTCGAGTGAATATAGGTGAGGAGTAACTGTAGTTCCGGATTTTCGTATTACTAAATAGATGTTGCCATCCCTTATCTGTGCATTAGTAGAACATACACCATCCCGCAAGGGTAGTGTATGTTCTACTTTTAGAATATTGACAACTTGGGCTGCTGTTTTACAGGCTGAGTCATAAAGCATTCTTCCAGGACTCTCGTGAAAAGCCGCTTTTCAGCCCTTGCTTCATCAGTTCCACTCAGAACCAGTACTTCTTGTAGAACTCGCAGCAAATACCGCGGTATTGGTTCACAATAATTATTCTTTGATTTCTCCTATCAATTCAATCATTCCGACGGATTCTAAAAGTCGAAAGACTTGCTACTTTCTCATGCGGTCTCCCTTCCGTTGTCCTGTTTTCTTATTTAGAGGTATCCAAAATGAGGAAAAAGAAGTTATGTCTAAGCCGTTTGCTGCCTGTTATAGCGGCGCTGCTTGTACTCGTTATGTTTCGCACGGTTTTTATCCTGGGCTATGTGCCTACTAACTCTATGAAACCGACGCTCGAAGCTGGTAGCTTGATCCTCGGTGTACGAATCAAAGGCAGCTTTGAAGTCGGAGACGTTGTTATCTTTTGCCATGGCGGGAATCTTTTTGTCAAGCGTATTGCAGCGGTTGGTGGGAATGTGGTCATGCATAACGGAATCAACATGTCTGTACCCGAAGGCTCCTACTACATGCTGGGAGACAATGCGGATGACTCCTATGATTCCCGTTACTGGGACGAACCATTTGTACCAGTAACAACAGTCGTTGCTAAAGTATGGCTCCCGATAGGAAGTCGATAATAGAGGGGCAATCGCACGATTAGGTTGGCCGTGTGATGATGGATGCCAGTTTTTCCAAACCGTGCCGTTCAACAAAACGATAGGCATCAAAAAGATCGGAGAATTCCAGTGCTTCACTATAATATTCAGTGTAGCCCTGCGCTGACCTCATCAATGGATGTTGGCCGTTTACATTGATGGAAATATAGTATCTCAGCTCTGCCTGTTTCATTTTGTTTCGATTATCCTTTCTCACAGCATAGCTCTCATTATACGCCAGGGAATAGCCTTAATAAAGTTTTTTTGATAATTCCGCATCTTTTTCGACAAAAAAAGCCCGTCACTCAGAGGTAAACTCTCAGTGATGGGTCTTTATGAGTTTGTATGAGGAATAACAAGCCGAACTCGGCACAGCTGCCCTTGGCAAAAAAACAAGGCGGAGCTTTCGTAAATCTATACAATTTGCGAAAGGTTCGGAAAAACCCGTTGTCGCAGCGCCGTTTCCGGCCCGTGTGACGGAAATGTTGACGGCGCAAAGTCCGCCGCCGGGGCAAGAGAAAGGAAGCATATGCTTTGAACCACCCGCATCTTGTGCTCCAGGGAGGAATGGACATAGACCTGGAGCGTAGTCCGGACATCGGCATGGCCCAGCATCTCGCTCAAGCTCTTGATGTCCACACCCTGCTCCACGCAGCGCGACGCATAGGTGTGCCGCAGCACATGGAAATTTCGATAAGGGATCCCCGCCGCCTTCAGCAATGCGCGGTACTGGTATTGCAGTGTCCGCGGTTCCAGCGGAGCAGACTTACCGGACAGAAAATAGTTCTCCTCATTCCTGGCCGGGCAAACCGTTTGCCTTAAAAGGGCCAGCATATCCTCTGGCAGCGGGATCGTGCGCCGGGCGTTGTCGGTTTTCGGCGGTTGCACCACCAGGTGGGTGTGCATGCCCTTTTTCATTCGCTGGGCCGTCTTGGTGACATGGATCACCCCATTACATAAATCAATATCCTTATACTGGAGCGCACATAGCTCCCCCAAGCGCAGACCGGCATTCAGCGCAAGCAGGACCCCAACGCCCGCCATGCTGGGCGCTTCCAGGACCTTTTTTGCCAACCGCCCAATCTCGTCTGCGAAAAATACCTCGATCTTTTTTCGGTGATAGACGGGCAGTTCGGCATTCACACCGGGACAGCTGCAGTCCAGCTTTTTGGCTGTATACTTCAGAATTGACTTTAGTAATACGCCGATGTCCCTGGCGCTTTTGCCGGATAGTCCGCTTCGCTGCAAGCGGCGCAGGAAATCAGAAATCTGATCCGCCGTCAGCTGACAGATAGGGGCCGTTCCCAAAGCAGGCAAGATATAATGCTGCGTCAGATAGGAATACCGATTCCAGGATGATGCTTTCAGAACATGGCTTTTCTCGCTTAAAAACAGTTCTGCGGCCTGGGCCAAGGTCGCAGCAGATGCTTGCACGGCAGGCTTCTCTGGCAGCGTCTCAATGCATTGCTGCCGCTTGGCCCGGCACGCCTTATAGCTGTCGGCGTAAACATACCCATACTCAGCCTGCCCGGAAGCTGTGCGGCCGCGAATATATCGCCCCTCCCAGCGCCCGTCTTTCCGCTTGTAAATATTTTCTCCTCTTTTAGGCATGACCAACGCTCCTCCTTGACGATGTTTTTGACGGCGTAAACGATTTTGTGATTGGGAATATTTGTAAAATAGGCCCTTGAGTAGCAAGTGATTCTATGCGGCATTTATAATTTGTACCTACTTTTCGCTAAATTTCCGCAATTTAGGTATTGACTTCCCTCAAAAAAGACGATACAATGTGGATACATAGGTGGATTCTACTTTCGCAAATTGTATAGATTTACGAAAGAAAACTTCACCTCTACACCAACCAAAATCATTATCCCCCTAAAAGGATAAATGATACCGTAAAATTTCATAAGAAGTCCGAGGATGCTGCACGGCTGTTGCCCGAGCTGTAAAAGGCCAGGCGACCGCCTAAAAGGAAAGGGGTGCAATTCCCCATGCGGTCGGCACTGTAAGCGCAAGGATATGATCGAGGCGGGAAACCACTGGGACGAAAGTCCGTCATTGCGAGAAAATCGTGAGAAGACAGATCATAAACGCAGAGAGTATCTCATGGCGCAAGTCAGTAGAATTGTGTAGTTAGGACTCAAAGGCAGCGGGCGCTCTCTCCGTGGTGCTGATATGGCAGAAGTGTACGCTGATGACCCGGTATGGGTTTATCAGCGCTTTTTTTGTCATGAATCATTAAGGAGGTGTGCCCATGGGTAAAGTAGCAGGTGCGCAAAATTTTGACGGAGCGAATTGGTACGAGCAGCACATTGCCAAAAGAACACGGGATGCATTGGCTGAGCAGGACCGCGCTTTTGCGGAAAAACACGCAGGCGACAGCCTGGATCAGCTGGCGGCCTATCTCCGGCGCTGCGCCGGACATTGGGGAAAGTCCCCTGCCCCCATCGAGATCGTCGGTGGCAGTTACATCGCAGAGCGCTTTGGCGATTGGAAAGATGCGCTGAGAGCCGCCCATTTGAATCCTATATACAAAAAACCCCGCAATAGAGATTGCGGGCGCTATCAAAACGAAAAGAATATCCAAATTCAGCTGCATCGGAGCGAGCGTGACGCTAAACGGGCAGCACGGGTTGAGCGAGTCAAGCAACGCCAAAGCAAATACGCTGTTCACGAAGCCACAGAGGAAACCTTCGTTGCAACAGATGTAATGCTTGAGTAAGGTTTGCCAAGTCGAGGGCGGAGATCCGCCAGCTTTCCATATGGGCAGAAGGGGCTTAGCCAGCCCCTTCCGCCCAATCCTCTTAACGAAAGCACCTTTCGCCTTGGACAGATCGGAACGCGACACCAATTATAATAGGGTGTCGCGCCCCTATATAACCTTGTTATTTTCTTATTGGATGCGAAAATGTGCTCGCAGCTAAGGTAATAATGCCGGCAGGCCTTATTATAAAAAAATTTCTGAGAGGAGATTGGAAATGCAAAAGACAGCGAAAAAGTTCCTTTCAATGCTGCTTGCGCTCATGATGGTTCTATCCATCCTTCCCACGGCAGTCTTTGCAACGGAACAAGGCACAGTAGCTGCGCCGCTGGATAGTATTGTTCCCTATGGTGCGAATGACCAGACCACAGGAACGGCAACCATCAGTGTGCAGAACCCTGTGACCTTTACCGGCTACTCTGCTTTCGAGAATGTGCCCTACTACTTGGTCACCGTTCCCGCAGGCACGACCTATGTAAAGGCCACCTACAAAGACGCTGCCATACTGACCAATGCCACGAGCGGTGTTGCATCCGGCTACTACGCCGATGTGCCGCAGTGGACTGGCGGCGGTGTAGAAATGGCCTATACGGAGAGCGGTGGGGATATCACAATTACAATTCCCTTGAACTACTCCCGTACCGCCGAGGATGGGACTACGGTCCAAAAGAGCTTTGTGCTGGGTGCAGATGGTAGCGGAACTGCCTATGCGCCGGAGTATGACGGCAGCGCCAGCTATGCGCCCGTCCACTTCCTCGCCTTCACCTATGAAGGCAACTCGGCCCCTACGGTCGCTTCCGATGCAATCACCACAGCCAATGTAACACTTGGTAATGCGTGGACGCTGGATTTGGCTGATGTGTTTACCGATGCTGACGGTGATACGCTGACCTACACGGCGACTATCAACGGCGTTGCTCAGGCGCTGAACGGCACGATTCTGGGTTACACCCCCACTGCTGCGGGGACTTACACGGTGGTGCTGACCGCTTCCGATAATACTGGAACGGCTACCCACACCATCACCCTGACTGTAACAGATGCCAACCAGCAGATCCCGAGATTGAAGGAAGGTGTGTCCTCTACTGCAAGCGATACGGTAACGGCTGGCTATGCTTACAATCTCACCGACTTGCAGGCCGGTAATATCTTCGAGAATCCGGACGGCACAGCGCTGGACTACACCAACTACTATTATTATAGATCTGTTGGAGATACCAGGACCGGCCCCTACTATTTCACTCCGGCTCTGTTTGGCGGCACCACCATCCAGATCACGGAGAATGCCGCCGGTACATATGTCTATGAATTCCATGCGACCAATACCTACGGCGATTCTACGGACACTTGGACGCTGACTCTGGATGTAAGAGCAGGAACTCCGCAGAATTACACCTTCTATGTTGGCCAGGATATGAATTACTCCTCCAACGGCAATGTTTATCCGCTCATCAAGCTTTACAAGACTAAGGGCTTCGATACGAAGGGTGCCGATTACATCGGTAAAGATGGCGACACCTACATTTATCGGGAGGATGGCGTCGATTCCAGCCTGTACGAGAGCGTCCAATTTTGGGACAGCACTTTTACCAACACACTGAACTCCACAACGGGCAACAAGAACGGCAACTACAATGAGTTCTATGCTTCCCTGGCTCCCGGCAAGTACTCTTTCCGTGCGTATGGCTACAATGCCTCTACCGAAAAGTACGATATCTACCTCGGCGGCCACAGCCTGACCCTGCCCACAGAGACCAATGTGGACGGCGGCACCGGCGGCGGTACGAGCCTCTACCTGCGGCTGCATTCCATTTACACCACGAGCCGCAAAACCGATAACACCTACTTCACCGCAAGCGACTACACTGCCCGTATCTCAATGCCCAGCATGGGCGGCGATGTGCAGCATGGTGCGCCCTATACTTCCGGCAATTATACTTACTACCCCTTCATGCTGTACTCTGCCGGAAACGCAGCCCTTTGGAATGCCTATGTGGACCCCATCGGCACCTGTGCCGAGGACTACATCTTCACTCAGGCGATCAACAACACGACTGCCGCCGGATACACGGTTGTTACAAAGAACCTGGCGCTTTCCCAGGCCATCAACCTGACGGTGACGGTTCCTGCCTATGCGGACTTCAACCTGTTTTTCCAGAATAACAATTTTAACACACAGATCATTGAGCCGAAGACGGGCAGCACCAGTGGTGATGCAAACGCATCCGCTGACGCTACCAGAACGCTGACCTACAAAATCAGCAAGAGCAATTCCAACTACACCTGGCGCTTGAAGGACATCCGCAGCGGCACCACTTATGTGACCAAGGCCGGATGGCTCCAGAGCAGCACCACCAGTTTTGCGAAGGAATTCACCTTCAATGCTGGAGACTCCACGGATCAGTATTCCCACAGCTTCTCTAATCTTGGCACGATGGCCAAGACCCGTGACGAAGCGGAGATTCAGACTTTCTTGTCCCCCAGCGGCTACAAGTACACGAGCGGGACAGAGCGTATCCGTTCTTACCGCCTGTGGCAGATCATCAACTCTGACGCGGCAAATATCATGATTGAGCCTGAATTTGAGGTTCATACGCTGGCTGGTTCGCCCACCCTGCGGAAATCCAACGGAGGCAACGCCGAGAACAACTGGCTCGATGTGGAACCGAATGGAACGACCATCCTTGCCGTGAATTACAAGGCACTGGATGTATATGCGGCAAACGACACACATGGCACCCACGGCGGCTTCTATCCGGCCACGAATCCGGAGCGCACGAGTGTTTTTGTGCTCAGCAGCGAGGAAAACGGTACCGCAACGGCCAATATCACCTATAATTCCAACGGCTTGAGTTCTTCTCGCCCGACGGCGTGGGATTATAACTACGACAACTGGTTCTATCTGAGCAACGACACCGCCCCCACCCTGGACTTCACGGTGGCAAGCAATAGCGAAGACTATGGTGTGTCCAATGTTCAGTACGCCATTGTCACCACCAACAAGACCACCATGGAGAGCGCTCTCTCCGGCTGGACCACCTTGACGGCGGATTCCAACGGCAAGTACCATGCAAGTCTCCTGGGCTTCCGCAATGCGGGGCTGGCCGGTGGTACTGTTGTCATCAAGATGACAGCTAACAACAAGGTGTCCTACAGTCTGGCTCGCGTGGCCGAGGTTACCGCCACGGTCACCAACGCCTCCAATCCTCAGGAGACGGAGATCATGCCCGGCGATAAGGTGTCTCTCACCTTCGAGGGCAGCTACCGTGGCATCTACAAGTACAGTGGTATCTTCAACCCCACTACCTACAACCTGTTCTATTCCATCGGCGATACGGCCTATAAGACCAATGTCGCCCAGTATCAGCAGATGGATCAGGCCAAGCTGGAGCTGACAATCCCGACGAATGTGGACTTTGGCTCCGGCAGCACCGCCAATGTTCAGCTCACCAACGGTTATACCTACGGCTCCATGTACTCGGCGGCGAACCCGTTTGCCACCCTGTATAACATGTCGGATACCGGCGTGGGCACGAACTTCAATGCGGTCACGGTGAACTTCTGCTTGAACCGTTTCCCCAATGTGAATGTGGAGGTCACTCCGCGCTATAACTTCAAGCTGAAGCTGAATATTACCAATCCCACCACCGCCACGCCCACTGTGACGCTGACGGATGCCGCAGGCAATGTCCATACCGCCAACAGCAACGGCGAGTATGAGAACCTGCCTTACGGCACTTACACCTATGCGGTGCTCTGCGCCGGCTGCGACTATGTCTACGGCAGCTTCTACCTGGGCAGTGCAGACAAGGCCAATGTGTCCGGCGGTGTGCTGACCAAGACCATTCCGCTGACGGCCTCTGCTGCCGGCGCATGGGACGGCACCACCAAGACGCAGCCCACTTTGACCGATGGCGTGTATCAGATTGGTAACGCAGCGGAGCTGGCTTGGTTTGCGGCGCAAGTCAACGGCGGGAGCTATGCCATCAACGGTGCGCTGACAGGTGATATTGATCTGGCCGGCTATAACTGGACGCCCATCGGCGGCACTACCGCCAGCACGGCCTTCAAGGGCAGCTTTAACGGTAATAATCACACCGTGAAGAACATGGGCATCTACTATAGTGCCACCACTACCTCGGCTCCGTATAAGGGACTGTTCGGCTATGTGAACGGCACCAGCAGCAGCTACGCCACCATTCAGAATCTGAAGGTGACCGGCAAGATGTACCTGACCTCCACGGGCAGCGTTGCCAACGCCTATTCCGGCGGCGTGGTGGCCTACGCCAACTATACCAACATCTCCGGCGTTGTCTCCGATGTTGACATCACCGTTACCCGTGTGAATGGCAACTGGAGCAGCGTGGGCGGCGTTGCAGGCCGTCTGGTGAATTCCAACGCCACCAACTGCGGCAACGAAGGCACCATCCATGCCTATCAGTATGTGGGCGGCATCACCGGCTACGCTACCGGTACCATTACCGGCTGCTACAACGGCGGTGCGATCACCGGCAACGGCTATGTGGCCGGCATCGTGGGTCAGACCACCAAGGGCGTCACCGCTTGCTACAACACCGGCAGCATCACCGGTGCCGGCAACTATGTGGCGGGTATCGTGGCCTTTGCCTCCGGCGCGTCCGCTTCTGTCAAGAACTGCTACAACCGGGCCTATGTGGAGAGCACCGGCAGCAATGTGGGCGCTGTGGTCGGCATGACCAACAACGCCTCCGCTGCGATGTCCAACCTGTATTATCTGGACTTCACCTGCAGTCAGGGCATTGGCAGTGCCAAGAGCACCGCTCAGACGGCCACTGCTAAGACCAGAGCAGAAATGACAAAGAGCAGTTTTGTCAGGGCAATGAATACCGGCTTGACTACTGCCGCATTTGTTTCCAGCCGGTATAGCCCCGCCCTAAGTTGGCAGACGAATCTGAAGGGGTTGAAAACGCCAAAGGTTGGCAATGTCGATATGGATCCTTTCGGATATGTGGACAGCAAAGATGTAGAACTGCTACGGAAATATTTGGCGAACACAATTACACTGAACGATGACCAACTGGCGCAGGCAAATGTGAATGGCGACACTGTAGTAAATCAGGCGGATCTTGATCTCTTGGAGCAGTATGTTGCAGGCACAATTACCGTATTTCCTGTTGGCTGATGAGAGGTTAATCTATGAAAAGAATACTGGCATTATTTATGGCAGTGGTTCTTGTAATAGGGCTTCTCCCCTCCGCCGCTTTTGCGGCGGAGGGCGACAGCCCTATTGTTGTATCCACAGCCGACAAGACAAATGTGAAACCTGGAGAAAAACTCACTATAACATATACACTTGCGCATGATTTGGATTACATGACAGCGCTTGATATTGTTCTAAGGTATGATGCTACTCTCTTTCAATTCGTAAGTACGGATATAGATGGTAGCGTTTGGTTTGATAACCCCACTCAAAATGGCGCATATGGAGCCGACAGTCAAGCCCTTGTTAGAATAAGACAGTACAATGATGACAATGAAGAAACCATTGTTGCGGGTAAAATCTGTTCCGTTACCTTTGCTGCTTTAGATAATATTAGTGGTGCCCAAACGGCATCTTTTTTCAACGGTACGACAGGAGTATCGCGTTCAAGCATTGAGGTGGATGAAGAAACACTTTATGTCAAAGATGGTGCGTTTAACCATGGCGAGAGCGACCCGATTAAGGTGACTATTACACCTGATGGGGCTGGCCCTATCCCCACAGCTACCGGCTATACTGTTTCCATGGGTGCTGACCAGCAGGTTGCTGCGGGCCAGCAAGTGCGTATCCCTGTGACCGTCGCCTCCGGGGAAAAGGGCATCACCGGCTTCAACGCCTATGACATGACCTTTACCTATGACCCGGCGGCCCTGACCCTGAACACCAAGACCGGTGCCGCCGCCAACCTGACGGTGGAGGACAACAACGGTACCGTTCGGGTCCGCCGCTACGGCGATGCCGTGCCCTTGGGCGAGGCCCTGGCCCTGGAGTTCACCGCCAAGGCGACTGCCACCTCCGCCGTGACGCTGACCAACGCCAAATTTGATCTGGATGCCAACTCCATCAACTTTGACGCTCCGGAGGCCACCATTTCCGACGCCGACACCGTGGTCAACGCCAATAACTTCACCGTGACCCTGCCGGATGCGTTCACCTCTGACGAGACCCGCCTGGTCCCCAAGGGCGGCAGCTTCACCTTCAAGCCCGTGGACAGCCACTATACCTACACCTTCACCGTGAAGATGGGCGACAGCGCCACCGAGGGCTTGACCTTCGGCGCAAATGACACCTACACCATCGAAAACATCTCCGGCAATGTGGAGGTCACCTGCACCGGCAAGACCCCCAAGCAGTACGATGTGACATACAAGATTGACACAGATGTGGAGCAGGATGTGACCAAGGGCCCGGAGGCAGTCACCTATCTGAATGACTACTCCTTCACCGTCACCCCGAGGGCCGGCTACTCCTACCGTGTAATTTACAATGTAGACAACGGGGATCCCTTTGTCCATACAGTCATAGCGGTCCCCACTGCCAATGACGATGGCACCCTCACCTACACGATCCCTGGAAAAGAAATCGTTGGAGGTGTGGAAATATGGATCGACGCCAACACAGAATCTGGTATTCCGGTCGTGTTCACCGGCAACGGCGTTGAGGACGCAGCCTCCGGGAATGCAAGCTCTATGGGCAAGAATATGCCCTACTACTTCACGCTGAACCAGCGCGAGAGCTGCGACTACACCGTCACGGCTTACTATCAGCCCCTCGCCTCTTCCACAGCTTCTAAGAGGCCCGCCACCGTGCGCAGCCTTGGCAATGGGAAATATGTGGTCGAGGCCGTGAATTATAACGACTATCTGTATGTATACGCCCACAGCTGGAACCTGGTCGTGAAGGTGGAAAAGGTCTCCCACAGCGCGGAGGAAGTGACCGTGTCCAAATATCTGGAGCTGAACGACAAGACCATGATGCTGGTCACGGTCAAGGGCACCCCCGAGGGCGGCAGTGCCTTCACCTATGACGGCAACACCATGTATAAGGTCGAGGGCTACGGCACGGACCGGTATGCATGGCTGGTGATCGTGGACAAGGGTCAGACCCTGACCCAGGAGGAGGCCGCCGCCAAGGTCGCCATCTCTGCCGCAGACAATGTGGTCACCATCACCCTGGGCTTCGATGTGAACATGACCGGGAAGGTGGATGTCAACGATGCGCAGCTGGTCTACGACATGTATAACGGCGCATACAGTGACTTCACCCAGGTTTCCGTGGAGAAGTTCCTGCGGGCCGATGTAAACGCCACTAAGATGGTGGATCACACCGACGCTGTGGCCATCGTGAATCAGTTTAAGTAAGGTCCTGCCAGCCTCCCTTCCCCGGCGGGAGGGGAGGCTATCCCCCTTTGGGGACTTCGCCCCGGCCAGGCCGGGCAAAAAACGGCCCAACCGGGCGGAGAGAGAAGGAGAACAGCATGAGAAAACGCATTTTTACACTATTGGCAGCCCTGTGTCTGCTGCTGTGCCTGCTGCCCACCGCAGCCTTTGCCTCGCAGACGGGCGGCAAAACGGACGAGAGCCGCAGCTACAATTTTGACCTGTCCGTAGGCGGTGCATACGAGGTGCGGGCCACCACTGGCGAGACCATCACCGTGACCCTGGTGCTCAAGCGCACCGACGCCCAGGAAAGCGCCGATATGTACGGTATGCAGACGGAAATCGAGTACGACGACACCTTCCTCCAGCTGGTGGACGGCAGCGTCATGACCGCCCCCGGCATCCGTTGGAGCGATTTAGGCCGCCGCACCGGCGGGCGGGCCTTCTATCTGAACTTCGTGTCCTTTAAGGGCGGCGAGGCTTGGGAGCCGGAGGTGGTAGTCGGCAGCTTTCAGATGAAGGTCATCGGCACGAAGGGTGTGTCGCAGCTTATCCCCACCAACACCCTGGTTTCCACCCAGGACGGCATGGCCGGATACACCGTGAAGGATAATAGCGTGTCCGTCATCGTCACCACGGACTGCACCGTTACCTTTGAAAGCAACGGCGGCACGGAGGTCCCCTCCCAGACCGTCCAGTACGGTGAAAAGGTGAAAAAGCCCGAGGACCCCATCCGGGAGGGCTACCACCTGGAGGGGTGGTACAGAGACCTGGACCGCACCCAAAAGTGGGACTTCCACAAGGACACCGTTAAGGGCAACATGACCCTCTACGCCAACTGGGCCGAGGGTGCCGCCGCAGGAAGCGTCACCTGGTGGATCATCGGTGGCGTGGGCCTGCTGGCCCTGCTGCTGATTCTGCTGGCTCTGCTGGGCAAGAAGAAGGTTCGCTTTGAGACCAGCGGCGGCACAGAGCTGGAGGCCGTTTCCGTGAAGCGAGGCAGCGTCATTGGCGAAGTCATGACGCCCACGAAGCCCGGCGCAGTGTTCGGCGGCTGGTATGCAGATCAGGCGCTCACCAAGCCTTGGGATACACAGAAAGACCCGGTGCGCAGCAACATGACGCTCTACGCACGCTGGATGTAATCTACGCATAGATGAGGTAAACAAATATGAGAAAACGCATACTATCTCTGCTGCTGGCACTGACTTTGGTTCTGTCGGCAGGCGTATTCGGCGTCATACCGGCGCTGGCTGCGGATTCCTGCGTTTCCGTGAAGGCGGATGCCGTCACCACCGGTGAGGTTGTGGCCGGCAGCCTGCTGGAGATCAAGCTGACAGATGTCTTTGAAGATACGGACGGCCATACGCTGACCTACACGCTGACCAACGCAGCGCAGTTCAGCGTCCAAACCAAGGTCAAGGACGGCTCACTCTATGTATCAGAGAAAGACCCCGGCACCTATACGCCGAAGGTCAAGGCGACCTGCTCGGACGGCAAAGAGCTTACAGTGACCTTTACCATCACGGTCACGGAAGCTCCCCACGGATTGGACGCACAGTATAACTACGATGAGACCCCCGCCAAGGAAGTCACGGTGTATGTGACCATCTCCAACGACGGCGTGCCCATCCGAGGCCGCGACGGCACGGTGCTGTGCCACAAGGCCATCACCGTCCCCTACTTTGACTTGGGCCGGTACAACTTGGACGAATACTACCGCTATCACACGGAAAACGGAGAAGGCAAATACATCGACGAGAACATCGTGGAGCGGCCCACCGGCCTGCACCTGTATCTCTATCTGCTGGAGCGCTACTTCATCGGCCTGCCGGAGGAGCAATGCTGCAAGGGTGCCTATCCTCGTGACGCGCTGGCGAGCTTTAAGCTGGGTGAAGATGTTTGTTACATGGATGAAACACCGGCCTATACGGCAGACAGCTTTGCCGCTCTGACTATCCCCGGCTCGCCCACCAGCCTGTATATGGCCAACTTCTGGGGTCATGATGAGAACCTGATGTACTACCGCAACCACTGCTTTCCCTACATGAGTCCCGGCTGGGGCTCCACCTCCGACTACATCGTGCTGTCGGACGGCGATACGTGGGATGTGGCCATGTTTACCAACTGGAGCTTCTGGTCCAGCGGCGGTGCATTTACCTGCTTTGACAAGGACGCGTACAATGCCCGCCCCGGCATGGAGATGACGATCTCCTCTCAGGCTTACGGCACGACCTTTGAGGGCAGCGACTTCTATCCCTTCTCGAACCTGGATGTGTTCCTGTATAACGACAAGTGGGAGCAAATCGAGCAGTACAAGGAAGCGGCTGACGGAAAGAGCACTTTCTCCTTCACCGCCCCCACAGAGGAGGGCACCTACTACCTCGTGGGCATGGACCCCAACCGGACGATCCCCAAGGACGACAGCGGCGGCACGAACTATGCCAAGATCGCACCGGCCACAGCCATCTTGAATGTGGCGGCGGACGCCGAGCTGGAGCGCCCCTTCCAGTCCATCTCTGTCAACGGCACGAAGCTGAATGCAAAGAACATTTCCTATGAGGGCATCGTTACCCTGGGCAGCGAGGACAACGAGGAGTTCAAAAATGTCTACGAGGAGATTCCCAAGTACCATGTGATCGTTCCGGAAGGAACAGAGAGCGTTGACATTACCTACAACGAGGGCGTGGATATTTACCACGCAGACGCTACTGCATACGGCTACGAGACGGACCTTGCTGTAGATGTGGTGTCCTCGGCAACTATCCGCTCTGTTACCTTGAAAAACAGCTACAAGGCCAACAGTGACGGCACCCAGACTGTCACCACCCCCGTCACCCGTTATATCCGCAATGCGGACGGAACAGCGATGGCGGTCACACTGGAATCCAGCAGCACTAATAATTTTAGGCCCGTCGCCCTGTTCACCTTTGAGTATGCAAAGGCAGACACGAAGCCGGATGTGATATATGGGGATGTGAACGGAGATGGCATCATAAATTCCACGGATGCAGCAATCGTCTATCGCTCGGTTAATGGAAGATACACACTGACAGATTCTCAGAAGTTGTCGGCAGATGTTAACGGCGATGGTGCTGTAAACTCCACAGATGCTGCGTTGATCTATCGTTATACAAACGGGAAAATGAGTAAATTCCCCGCAGAATCCTAAATACCATAAGGAGGTTAAACACAAAATGAAAAGAACTCTTTCCATTCTGTTGACAATCGCCATGATTATCAGCCTTATCCCTGCTGTATTTGCTGCTGATGTTCCGACGATGTCAACAACAGTTGATAAGACAGAGGTTCAGCCGGGTGATACGATTACGCTTACACTGTCGATCGACAAGACCATTACGAACCTGAATAACTGGGAGTGGGCAATTTATTTTGACAAGACTGCTTATGTCAAAACCAGCGGCGAGCTTGAACCTGGATGTATGTCGGGCACGGGCACTACTGGCGCAGTGGGAGATAATGTTGATATCCTTGGTAAAAATGCCATCCGGGTATCCGGCCTAAGCACTACAGGCGACCCTGTCACTCTTAACGCCGGCAAGATTGCCACTGTTACCTTTACGGCAACGGAGAACATCACGGCAGAAAACGCTCGCATTGAGGTCAAAACCGAAGCGCTGCCTGACTATGATACGCTTAAAGACAACGATGTCAAATTAACCGGCAACATCATTGATGTCACAGTGAAGTCCAGTGAAGCCAAGGGCTACACCGTGTCCATGGGTGCGGACAAGCAGGTAGCCTCCGGTCAAATCGTGGAGATCCCTGTGACCATCGGCAACAACGACGGCAAGAACGCCTACAACGCCTACGACATGACCTTCTCTTTTGACCCCACCATTCTGACGCTGAACATGGAAGCCACCAGCATCGAGGGTTATCGCGTGATTCCCGGCAGCGGCACCGTGCGAATCGTGCGTTACGGTAAAGCCGCCGAGCTGGGCGACGCGCTCACTCTGAATTTCACCGCAGCCGGTCAGGGCCAGTCTGCGGTCAAGGTCACGGCGGCGTATGTGGATACCAATACCAATGCCATCGAACTTGATGCCCCCGCCGCCATCGTGCTGAACGGTACGACCACCATCACCGTCAACGGCTACACCGTGACTCTGCCGGACGACTTCACTCGTACCGATGCAACAGGCTCCGTGATCGAAGCGGGCGGCAATCTGACCTTCGTTCCCAAGGACCCCAACTATGACTACACCGTGACCGTCACCGTCGGCGGCGGCGAGACAACGACAGTTAGCCCGGACGAGAATGGCATCTACACTGTGGCGAATGTCAACGGCAATGTGGAGGTCACCAGCACTAAGACCCCCAAGACCTTCACTGTCACCCAGGGCAATGATACCACCGGTGCTGCGACTGCTACTTACCAGACTGACTACACCTTCAAGCTGACCCCTGTGGATGGCTATGTCTACAAGATGGCTGTGACCATCGGCGGCAAGGCATACACCGGCTTTACGGCCCAGGTAAATGACGACGGCACCACCACCTACACCATCCCCGGTGCGGATATCACCGGCGAAATCGTCATCAACAGCAATAAGCAGGTCAAGCTGCCGGAAACCTACAAGGTCACCTTTGCAGGCACCGGCGCAGGTGATGCTACCGGCGAGAGCACCGTTCAGGAAAAGGCTAACTACACCTTCACCGTGGCCAAGCAGAAGAACTTTGAGTACACCATCACTGCCACTATGGGCGGCAAGGATGTGACTATCACCGAGGGAGCCGACAACACCTACACTATCGCCAATGTCACCGGCGATCTGGTCATCACCATCGAGAAGAAATCCACTCTGACCATGGAGGTAGCTGTTTCCGAGTATGTGCAGATGGATAACAAGACCGTGTTTCTGGTAACCGTGACCGGCACCCCCGAAGAGGGCAAGGCTTTTGCCTACGGCGATAATGTCATGTATAAGACTACCGCTTACGGTGAGAATGTGTACAGCTGGCTGGTGATTGTGGACAAGAATGAGGTATTCACTGTGGCTACGGCTGAGGCCAATATCAACCAGGCCAGCGCCACAGCCGAAGAAGTGAAGCAGAGCTATGATGTCAACGAGACAGGCGTTGTGGACATCAACGATGCGCAACTCACCTATGACATCTACAGCGGCAAGTACACCGACTTCGAGAAAGTCTCTGTGCGGAAGTTCCTGCGCGCGGATGTGAACCTTGACAAGGCCGTCAACTCCACCGACGCCGTTGCGGTCGTCAAAAATTCTAAGTAAACCAAGGCGAATCCATAGCTTCCCCTCCCTTTTGGGAGGGGAGGCAATTCGCCATATTTTGGGGCTTTACCATTGCCTCCTGTTTTAGGAGACGATGGTAAGAATCCAAAATAAGCATTTGGAGGATACCCGTATGAAAAAACATAGCGGACTATATAGCGCCGTGAGTATTTTGCTGGTCATTGTGCTGGTGGCAGGGATCAGCATCTCACTTCTTTCCTCCGGTCGGACAAGGCCGGAGAATCCCATCAGCACTCAGCCGGATCGGCTCCAGGCAGAGTCGCTGCAAGGCTCCGGCAGCACTGGCGGACAAAGCTCCGGCAAGGATAATACAGAGAATACGGATACTGCCCAGGACCCATCAGAGCCGCAGAAGCCCGACGAGCCACAGAAACCTGATGAGCCACAGAACCCGGATGACACGCAGAAACCCGATGACACCAAGCCGGATCCATCGGGCCCCACAGACCCCACGGATAACCCCGGCAAGGGCGACCAGGGCGGCTCCAAGTCAGACGATAACAAAGGCGGCTCCGAGGATTCCGGTGACCATGGTGATGGCACCGGCGGAGACGACGGGGACCACGGCGGCAGCGGAGGTGACCACGGCAGCGGCGGTGAGGAGGATGATACCCCCCGCATTTATACGACACTGAAAACCCAGCAGCTTACCAAGGCAGAGCTGCCCGACAGCAAGCTGACCTTTGTGGCCTATCCCCTGGGTAAGGGCGATCTGCATATCCGTGTCCGGCTGAAAAATGAGACCAATTCCGGAAACGGATTGCTGCTTACTTCTCAGAATAACCAGGACTACGAGGCACAGCTGGATTTCAACGCAGATAACCTCTTTGTGCTGTCTCTTTATGATGGGGAGACCTTTCTGGGACTTGTTCAGTACCGGGTGGGCTATTACGCGAATCTTGCGGACGATACCCACCCGACGGTGGGGGACTATCCACCCTCCATCGTTACCAATCTGGACGGGGCCAGCCTGGACATGAGCTCCCAAACCTTCCCCTTGACGGTGATTGCCCGTGCCAACGCAGAGCTGGGAGCCGGTGTGATCTATTCCAATCAAATTCGGGTCACGCTGGACGGCAAAACCGTGGAAAAGAGCTACGGCGATTCTCAACCCACCTACGAGTTGTATTTCGATCCCCCTCAGTTGGGCGATGAAGAAACCCACATTGTCCGGGTGCTGGCCTGGGATGGTAACGGAAACTCCACCATGAAGGTCTACACCGTCACCTATCACCAGATCAGTGAGGGCGACCCGGCAGGCTCAGTGGATGTGGTGCTGGATGCGACCACCATCGGCCTGGGCATTCTGGATACCGGTACGCTGGACATCGTGGAGGGCGAAACGGCGGCATCCGTGCTGCTGCGCTTCCTGCAGGAGCGCGGTTATGAGCCGGATTACCAGGGGTCCACCACTATGAACTTCTATCTGCGCCGGATTAGCCGGGGCGACATTGCCTACCGTGCCAATGTCCCGGAGCATCTTTGGGAGCTGATCCTGCGGGACGGCATCACCACCAATGACAACTATGACCGGGACAGCATCGGGGAGTTTGACTATACCCAAGGCTCGGGCTGGATGTACTCCATCAACGGCACCCTGTATGAGGGTACCGGCATGAGTGGCTACAAGGTCCGCAACGGCATTACCATTTATGTGCGCTTCACCCTGTCCTACGGCAAGGACATCGGCGGCTACGATTCCACCGGAGGCGGCTACGGTTCACTGAGCAGCTACTGCGGCCTGTGGATCAACGGCGGCTACCAAGCCCTGGGCCACGACTTCGTGGAGACGGACCGTTTGGAACCCACCGAAACAGAGGATGGTTACATCCACTATCGCTGCTCCAAGTGCCATGAGGAGAAAACAGATATTCTCCCGGCCACCGGCGGCGGAACGGAGCCAATAGAGCCTGCCCCTACGGAGCCCGGTCCCCACGGAACCGACGCCCACGGAACCCAGCAACCCTACGCCCACAGAGCCAACTTCCGAATAGGACCGGCTGATGCGGCGGAGGATGGGAAACGCTCTAACGGGACACGGGAACGGTAAAGTAGAAGGGCGTTGAAACGAACGATGGAGGATACTGCATGAAAAGTGCAACACGAATATTAGCGGCACTTCTTTGTGTGCTGCTTCTGCTCCCAACGGTGGCCTTTGCGCAAGCGCAGCCTTCTTTGGAAAAACAGATCGCACAGAGTGCGGAGGGAATGTCCGCTCTGGGCGGCAAGAAGGGTGAATTGCTGAAAGACCGGGAACTGTTTCCTGCAGGCGATTCCGTCTGCGATTGGCTGGCCATAGCTATGGCGCTGTCCGGCACAAGGGAGAGCTATTCCGACTATTTGGCGGAACTGAAGGCCCATGTGGAGGACGCATACGCCAAAAACGGATGCCTGGACCGCAACAAGGCCACGGAATACCACCGGATTTCTTTAACGGTGCTGGCACTGGGGGGCAACCCCACCAACTTCGGCACGAAGCCCGACGGCTCGGCCATTGACCTGATCGCAGAGGGTACTTACAACTATGCCCGTGATCCGGGCGCTCAGGGCTTAAATGGCTGGATATGGGCGCTGCTGACCTTGGATGCCGGGGACACAGAGGTCCCGGCAGACGCCCTGTATTCCCGGGAGGACATGGTAAATGCCATTTCCGTTGCTCAGGAGCCGGACGGCGGCTTCGGCCTGATCCCCGGAAAATCGGATGTGGACATCACAGCTATGGCGGTGCAGGCCCTAGCTCCCTATCGGAACCAGATGGAGACCGAGATCGACGCAGCACTTTCCTATCTTTCTGGCCAGCTGACGGACACCTGCGGGTATATCGCCTACGGCGATGAAAACGCGGAAAGCACCGCCCAGGTCATCCTGGCCCTGTGTGCGCTGGGCATTGACCCGGAGACGGATAGCCGTTTTGTTAAGGGCGAGCACACCCTGCTGACGGAGCTTTCCCAGTTCCGGGAAGCGGACGGCACCTACCGCCATGTGCTGGAGGGGGCCGGCGACGGCCTGGCAACGGCCCAATCCGTCCTGGCCTTAGTGGCTGTGCAGCGTGTGCGGTCCGGGCAGCCGTGGGCGCTGCATTTTGACGGCACTCAAGCGCCCCGTGAGGCATTCGGCACAAACGGAATCATCATCTGCGCCGTGATCGGTGCGGTAGTCGTAATCGCCGCCGGTGCGATCTACATCATCGGCAGAAAGAGGAAAAAGGCATGAACAAGCTGACAGATCAAATTCAGGCAGAGGTTAACAAGGTCGTTTTGGGCAAGGAGGACATCGTCCGCAAGGTGCTGCTGGCCATCCTGGCACAGGGCCATGTGCTGCTGGAGGATGTCCCCGGCGTGGGCAAGACGACGCTGGCCAAGGCATTTTCCAAAACGCTAGGTCTGGACTCCAAGCGTGTCCAGTTCACCTCCGACACCCTGCCATCGGATATCATCGGGTTTTCCGTATTCGATAAGGCAGACGGCAAGCTGAAATATCAGTCCGGAGCCATTATGACCAATCTGCTGCTGGCGGACGAGATCAACCGTACCTCCAGCAAGACCCAATCCGCTCTGCTGGAGGCTATGGAGGAGCTGCAGGTCACCGTGGACGGCGTGACCCGGCCCCTGCCGAAGCCCTTTATCGTGCTGGCAACGGAAAACCCGGTGGGTTCTGCGGGTACGCAGATGCTGCCCGCATCCCAGCTGGACCGTTTCATGCTCCAACTGAGCATGGGCTATCCCAATCGGGCCAGCACGGCGGCACTGCTGAAGGATCGCCATCATGTGGACCCGCTCTCTGCCTGCCAGACAGTGACTTCCCCTGCCGAGCTGGAAAAGCTCATTGCAGAGGTCAGCAATATCCATGTGGCAGACCGAATTTATGACTATATTGCAGAGCTGGTGGATCTGACCCGCTCCAACGCCTATGTGACCCTGGGTGTCAGTCCCCGTGGCGCTTTGGCTGTGACCCGTGCGGCCAAGGCCAACGCCTACTTAGAGGGCCGGGACTATGTGATCCCTGACGATGTGTGCGCCGTGTTCCCGGATGTGTGCGTCCACCGTCTGATCCTCAACTCCAAGGCGCGGCTCCAGGACTATACAGCGGCACTGATCCTGCAAAATGTACTTACCTCCGTCCAGAAGCCGGATGTCCGGGAATTTTCCAGCAAATGAGAAAAACGATCTTAGGCAGCGCCCTGTGTTATCTGATCCTGCTGCTGGCGTTGGCGGCGCTGCTTCTTACAAGCGGCTCCTTCTGGGCGCTGGCCGGACTCTGCTTGCTGCTCCTGCTGCCCCTGGCCTCCTGGGCGGTC
>OLIX01000811.1_pt1 | contig 30906 bp, 28 predicted proteins | sample 1601331 | NCBI WGS metagenome assembly OLIX01 (sample SAMEA2452120, study PRJEB22498) | human gut metagenome | biome: human feces; feature: human gut; material: feces | place: Australia | collected 2012 | reverse complement strand
CGACGTCCCCGTCCCGCCGGACACGGACCTCACGGAGGGGTGCCCCTGCTGCTGGATCTCGTGATCGCTGTCCTGATGCTGGGCTTCGATCTGTCCATCACCCTCTTCGCCCGCTACCAGGAGGAGCTGGAAAAGTCCCGCAGGCTGGAATCCGCGCACGTGCGGAACGAACTGGAGCACCTCAAGGCGCAGGTAAACCCGCATATCTTCATGAACATGCTCAACAACATACACGGAATGATAGAAATGAACCCCGCCAGGGCGCAGGTGATGATCATGGAACTGTCGAAACTCATGCGCTACGTGCTCTACGAGGGGGCGAAGCCCCGCACCCTGCTGTCCAAGGAGACGGATTTCATCGCCAGCTACGTGGAACTAATGCGCAAGCGCTATTCCAGCCAGAAGGTGCGCATCAGCCTCGAACTGCCGGAAGGGAACCGGGAGCATGTGTTCCTGCCGCCCCTGCTGTTCATCAGCGTCATCGAGAACGCCTTCAAGCACGGCATAAGCTACCAGAGCCCCTCTTTCGTGGAGATACGGCTGTATATGGAAAAGGACACCCTCCACCTCGACTGCGTGAACAGCGTCCACAGGCGTTCCCCGAAGGACGACCGCACGGGAGGCGTGGGACTTACCAATCTAAGGCAGCGGCTGCAGCTGCTCTATGACGACGGCTTCACGCTGGACATAACGGAGAAGGACGGGAAGACCTACCATGTAAACCTGATAATACCTTGTGAATATGATACGGATACGATGCATAGCCGTTGACGATGAGCCGATGGCACTGGAAAAACTGGAGGACTATATCCGCAGGGTGCCGTTCCTCGAACTCGTGGCGCTTTGCGAAAGCCCCCTAGAGGCGGTACAAATGATGATGGAACAACCGGTGGACGCCTTGTTCGTGGACATCTCTATGCCCGACCTGAACGGCATGGAGATGGTCTCCTCACTGCCCGACCCGCCGATGGTGGTCTTCACTACCGCCTACGCGGAATACGCGGCGGAGAGCTACCGCTTCCCCGCTGTGGACTATCTGCTGAAGCCCTTCGATTTCGCAGGCTTCCAGCGGGCGGCGGGCAGGCTGCTGAAACAGGCAAGCCTCGCGTCGGCACGGCAGGCGGTACCCAGAGAAGACTACCTGCTGGTCAAGGACGGATACAAGTACGTCAATATCCGCATTGCCGATATCCTGTACATACAGGGAATGAGGGACTACGCGCAGATATACTCCGAGGGGAGGAAACCGGTCATTGCAGGCACCTCGATGGCCCAGATAAAGGAGGAGCTGCCGCCCTGTTTCCTGCAGGTGCACCGCTCCTGGATCGTCAACATCAGAAAGGTGAAGGAAATAGAGCGCATGCGCATCGTCATTGGCGGGGAGCGGATTCCGGTAGGCGACAGTTACAAACAGCAGTTTATGGAGTTCCTGCGCCTCCATACGCTAGACAAAAAGAAATAAAACAAATCCCTCATGGGGAAATATCATATTTCTAAATAATAAGTTTTAAATTGAAAAGAAAATGAAAACGAAAGGAAACAGATTGCTAAAATGTTTGTGCCTGGCAGCAGTTATGACGGTGGCAGCCGGAAATGCCTGGGCACAAGACCTGAAATCGGTGTTGAACGGTGTGGTGAAAAGCGTGGTGGGCGACAAGACGACCACGGAATCCTCCATCATCGGAACGTGGACCTATGCCGCACCGGAGTGCCAGTTCGAAAGCGACAATTTGCTGGCAAAGGCCGGCGGAGAGGTGGCCGCCAAGGAAGTGGAGGAGAAAATACAGGCGGTATATGAGAAGGTGGGGATGGACGGTTGCCAGTATATCTTTGGCGAGGACGGCTCCTATTCGTACACCTTTAAGGGCAAGACCTCCGGTGGAACCTATACTTTCGACAGTGAAGCCAAGACCATTACAATGAAAAGCAAACTCGGTATCAAGACCGTTGGATACGTGACTGTAACCGGGGATGAGATGACCCTTGTCTTCAATGCGGACAAACTGATGTCCGTTTTGAAAACCATCACGGGCACTGTGTCGAGTGTCAATTCCACGGCATCCACGATCAACAGCATCGCGGACTCGTATGACGGGCTCAGGCTGGGATTCGAACTGAAGAAGTAATAAATCTGGTTAGTTTGTGATTCGTGGGAGATGGTGGGCGGATTCTGGTGAATGGCAGGTGAAAGCGTCAGTTTCCGGACTTTTCTACACCTCCCCGTTTTTTTACTTACAGACGAGTAGGATAATATGGTGAAAAGTCAGTTGCGATAATATTTATAAGAACGATATAAACATTAAAATGGTTTGTATATTTTATTTTGTGGTATGGTATTCATGTAGAAAATATTGGACAGTCGTAAGGTTGTTTATATGATTATGTATTTGTAACTCAATATTCACATTTTAATTTATAATATTATGAAGAAATATCTTGTAGAAATGGTGGGCACAATGGTTCTCGTGCTAATGGGATGCGGTAGTGCAATATTTGCTGGTAATGTTGCAGGAATGGTAGGTGCCGGTGTTGGAACATTGGGTGTGGCGCTTGCGTTCGGTTTGTCAGTTGTGGCGATGGCTTATACCATTGGTGGTATATCGGGTTGTCACATAAATCCGGCCATCACGTTAGGCGTGTTCTTCAGTGGCCGTATGAACGGTAAGGATGCTGGGATGTACATGCTTTTCCAGGTTATTGGTGCTATCATCGGCTCGGCAATCCTTTGTCTGCTTGTATCGACTGGCACGCATGAAGGACCGACCATGACAGGAGCGAACAGTTACGGTGAAGATATGTGGTTGCAGGCATTCATCGCTGAAACCATCTTCACTTTCATTTTCGTATTTGTAGTACTGGGAGCTACCGATGCCCGGAAGGGTGCCGGAAACTTTGCGGGGCTGGTGATTGGGTTGACACTGGTGTTGGTTCATATCGTGTGCATACCTATCACGGGAACTTCAGTCAATCCCGCCCGTAGTATTGGTCCGGCTTTGTTTGAGGGAGGTGTGGCTCTTAAACAGTTATGGCTGTTTATCGTGGCTCCATTCATGGGAGCGATATTGAGTGCTTTGGTGTGGAAAGGTTTCTTCACTGACAGCAAAGAATAAGAGGAACTGATCTTAATACAAAAGTTTTTATTAATATGAAATTGAAAATTTATTATTTAGCAGCACTGTTGCTTTTTGTAAGTTTATTCAGTGCTTGTAGCGATGACGAAAACGAGGGTTGGGAAGAGCTGCCGACCACGATTGAGATTGATGGCAGCAATGCCACGATGACAGTCAACGGTGAGACGAGCACCACAGGACAAGTGACATTCAATGCAGAGAGCGAATCGCGAGCCACACTGACATTGACAGACGTGGTGGCTGGTTATCCTGACCTGCAAATTCCTGTTGAAATGACACTCGCGACAGACGGAAGTTCATACACTTTTACAGGAAGCACAACTGTGAATACAGCCCCACAAGTGAGGTCTGTTTCTGCCGACCCTGCCCTGTTGACTGTGGATGCCAGCGGTACGATTTCCGTCAACGGCAAATTTTCACTCGATTTGACCGCCTACGGTCCGGGACTTAACTTTGGTACTTATACAGGTGCGACCCTGAAGCTGACTTACAGCGGCGTGAATATGATGGGAGCCGCTGTATATTATACCCTGTCCGGTACTACTCCCGTTCTGACCTTGGCAAACATTGTCCCGGATGAACCAAGTGTCTCCATAGAGAGCGTATATACCGACCAAAACGGTGCTTTCTCCGGTACAGTCACCACATCGGGAGGTGCGACAGTAAAATATGAAGGTACGGTGAATGTAGCCAACGGAATGACGCTTGCCTTGAATGTTACAATGCCGGACGAGCTGCAATTAGCCGGCACATACGGCTGGGCGGAGATAGAGAATGCAGGGAGCTATGAAGGGCAACAGGGGATGCCTTCAGGTTCAGGCTGCTATATAGATATAGTGGATGATAATGGGTCAACAGGAGGAGACAACTCCAGCCTTGCTTTCATCGTAAGACCGCTTTTGGGTGGCATCCTGCCCCAAGTATTGGACAATGTCACGTTTTCTGCGGACGGAAACATTCGAGCCGATTATTCTTCCGCTTCCGTGACTATTCCTATGGCTGACGTATATAATTTGAGCAACACTAGCGAGCAAGTGATGTGGATGTACTACGGCATCATGGCAGGTGGTTTCACTCAAGACAAGCTGGATACGATGCTCAGTGGTCGCACCTACCAGTCTTCACCTGCCAATCTGGCGTATTGGTTCGTAAAAGACGGGCAACTGAATGTGAAGCTGAATATTGCCGCCATCGTATCTCAAGCAATGACTGACAGCGGCGTGACTGATGCGGGATTGGATTTGTCAACCATCATCAATCAGTTCTTGGACACAGACGCACAAGGCCTGCAGGAATTGTTGGCAGGTCTGTCTTCTTTGATGGGAAACTACGCCGATTTTGTAAAGTTGCTGGCAGAAAAAGCGGACGCTGACACATTGAATACATTGCTCGATTGGGTGAACAACGGCATTCCTTTGAACTTGGAGAAGACAACAGACGGTCATACCCGCATATATCTCAACCGTGACGACTTGGATATGTTCATACAGTTGCTGAAGGATTCTGAAATATACGCTGCTTTCACTGCCATACTGCCTGCCGAGACTCAAATGGCATCCGGATTTATTTACCAAATCTGCAACGACTGGGAAAACCTTTCAACCTTTAATGTGGGGTTGGATCTAATCAAAAAATAAGTATTAACTAAAAAGCGATTTAACAATGAAAAGATTTGTATTATCGTTGATTGTGTTTTGCACAATAAGCGCAATGGCTGTTGTTCAGGCTCAAACTACTTATACGGGAACGTTAAGTGTATCTGCCTCCAATGGGGTTACTTCTTCTGATGAGAATGTTCAAGTAACGGTAGTTGATAATGGCATTACGGCTACATTGACAATGTATAATCTTAATATCGGAGGGTATTCGGTTTCGACCGTAACAGCTACACTTGAAAAAAACACAGATGGAACAATTACAGGGTGCAGTAGTATTTCTGTAACCGGTTCATTGCCTGGAACTGTAACCCCTTCGTCTGCAAGCGGTCTAATTACAGATAGCAGTTGTTTTGTAGACATGACAATGAGCGCCATGTTTGGGATTGTTACTGTTGATGTCAGTTTCCAATCTAATTGAGGGACAGGATAATCTGCTTATAAAGAGGGTGTGTCAAAACCCTCTTTTTAACAAAATCACCCTTGCTACAGATTGAACTGCACTCCTAAAGTTTTGTGTCCAACTTTTGGGGTGCAGTTCAGATATCTGTGACAGGGGTGATTTTCATATTTTTGGTGTTTTGACACATCCCCTTTATTTTGTAATCTGTAGTAGAATGTCATTGCTCTCTAAAGAAAGAAGATAGTCGGTTTACCGCTTCAACCTTCGTTTCCATTACCACATCGGCATATACCTGTGTTGAACGTATATTTGTATGGCCGAGCAATTTGCCAACCATGTAAAGGTCGCCCCCCGGCTGCCAATGACAGCGTGGCAAACGTGTGCCGGGCCAGTGAAAGCTGACATTTTTTCTATCTCGGCAGTAGCGGCAGACTTATTAAGGCATTTGTCACAGGCACTTAGACACGTCATATCGAATATCTTTTGCCCCGGTTTGCAGCCATTTCTATCCGGCAACCATTTCAACGCCGATTGATTCAGTGGTATTGTTGCCTGTTTCCCAGTCTTTTGTATCGCACGGATTGAAACCACCAAACCGCTATCGGCTTGCTTTATATCCCGCCATGCCAGCGTACAGACATCACTGTACCGCAGCCCGGTAAAACAGCAGAACAAGAACGCCCGCTTGGTTGTTTCGTTGGTGGCTGGAGCAATGGCAAGTGCAAGCAATTCTTCTTTCGTGAGGTAATCCCATTCGGATTGGGTTTTGGTGATTCTCTCGTGCTTATTCATTACCCCTTCATTTACCGCCGCATTGAGCATACGCACCAGTATTGTCTGATGAAGATGCAACGTGCGTTGCAACATCTCTCTCGGGTTGTCCGGCGATTTCGTGTTCCGGTAGGTGTTTTGTATGAAGTCAAGTAACCCAGCAATGACTTTCTTGTCGATTTTCAACATCAGGTAATGAGGTCTGCGGCGGTACTGCAAATATACCTTTATGATATTGACCGTGGAACGGTGGTTGTGATAAGTCGATTGAGAGTAGACGGGTTGCGTCTAATCCCCTCTATATGACTGTTAAGCTAGTCGGCAAAAATCCGTTTGGATAGTTGGATTGGGTTGCCGTCCTCTGTTTCCGTTTCGTCCCGTCAATGCCGAGTAGCCGTTTCGATTTTATCTCGCTCGCCTTTACCAACGTTATTGAGCCGTTTTGCGTCGGGTACATTGTCCGGCACGAGGAACAAATTTAGATACTCATTCCATCTTTCCCCCTTTTCGTAGAAATCGAGGTATATCGAGCAGTTTTCCGTTTTTAATACTCTTGTGCGTATCGTTATTTTCATTTTTCCCCTCCTTTCGGAAACGAACAAATTTCTCTCACTCGACAGGACACCGTTGCAGGCGGTGGACTTTGAATCCCTTTTCAGGGAATACCTCAAACCGTTCGAACTCCGGTACGGGGAAGCGAAAAACGCCGCTGCCGACTCTGGCGCGAATATTCGGCGATGAGTAGCCGGTTGGATTTCCTGCCTCTGGATTCGGAAGAATACAGGTCGCTCGACACGGAATGCGGTGCGGAAAAGGCGAAGTATGACCAGGCCCATGTGCAAGCGAACCTGTTATATAAAGAATGGGTTGCAGGAACGTGACCGGAATTTCTGTCTCTATTGCTTCAAACCGATATTCCTCGACGTGCTGGTGGGGCGTCTGCAAGGGATCGCCGGAAGCATCATCTCCGACATCAGACGCATGAAAGAGGGAAAGCCATGAACCGTGCAAGTCTGCAGCAAGAGACAATCGCATGGATGGACACCGTTGACCTCGCCCTGTGCCTGTTCATCTACGAGGTGTGCAACGACTACCAGTTCGAGTACTGTCCGGGCAGCGACTTCATGAACTTCCTGAACCTGATACCCACCGGACGGGCGGTCATCGTGCGTCCGAAAGAGAATCTTCGCATCTGTTACATGGTGTTTTCCATCGCCCGTACCATCAGGTCGCGCGAGCGCGGGAAGCTCTGGTCGGAAGAGTTCCTGAAACGCTGCGGCATATCCAAATCATACTACGACAAGCACTGCAGTGCCGTTTGCAATAAAGGTACTACAAAAGAGAACCAAGATTTCCGCAAATCCGTCGACAAGGCCGTTGAAAACGCGAGACGGCTGAACAGTATCCATAGCAACCCGCCGTTTCCCCATTCAGCCCGGTATCTCCCCATTACAGCCATGCGCTATACCATTCATTCACAAGGGTATGGCGCATTTTTTTGTATGCTCGGTATTGAAGAAAGGTAACGCCCGGTGCAAGGCTTCCGAACCCGGCAAGGGGCGCAACCTTATGGCAAGCAAGCTCGAAAGCATATGGAGGAAGCTGCACGTGGCTCCCAAGGCAAAGGTTGTTTCAACGAAACCTACCGCGAGTACGCCGTTACCTACCGCAACCTTACCGGCACCAGTCTGGGCACAAGGAATGGTACCGGTCCAGCAATATACCGACTATTGTCCCGGTACTATCCCGTACCGTATCGACAATGACGGGAATGGGCGCGCCGTTGCGCCCGGGAAGCGGAAAGAATGATCGGCAGGAAACCTAAGACCGGACGAAAACGATAAGAGACATGAGCAAGGACAGATTCGATTTTTCAGAAATAGACGCGGCGCTCCCAGTAGCCGAAAGGATGCAGGAGAAAGACCGCCTGACCGACACGCTGGAAAACAAATACAAGGCCGTCGGCATTCTTAGTGACAAGGTGGAGAAACTTGAAAGCAGACTCTCGGAGGCCCTGCCCGGACTAGGTATCTCTTCCCTGCGGCAGACAAATACGGTTCTCCGTCAGCGAAGAACCCAGACGTGTGCTTGAGCGGGAAGAAGGGGCGATTTGCCGGAAGATAACCGACAGGATTGACAAGGAAAGTGCGAAACTGCTCGACCGCCTGTCGATGAGAGACCGCGTAGTCATATCCGCCACCGCCTTCTGGTGCATGATGGAGGTGATTATTTTTCTTTTGGTGGCTTTTACTGGTTCCTGTATGGCCAACGTCCGGTTCATACACAGCGTCATGCTGTGAAAAGTGCTTGGTTATTCCGTTGGTTTTCTTGTGCTCTTCATCGAGCTGACTGTTTTTGTCTGCCATAAGCTGAAACGATAACTCCAATATATACAACAACAATGGCAACAGTGAAAACCAAATTCCGTGCATCCTCTTCCGAAACGAAAGAGGGCACATTGTTTTATCAAGTGATTCACAACCGGATGGCAAGACAGATCCATACCGGTTACAAACTGTACCCGCATGAATGGGACACCCGACATTCGATGGTGGCTATACCGCCGGATATTGACGGGAACCGCCGGACTTACCTGATAGCATTAAAAGGTAAGGTGGCCGAGAGCATTATCATACTGAAAGACATCATCGCGAGGCTTGACCGTGCAGGCAAGCATTATACAGCCGATGACGTAGTGGCTCGCTACCGGTCACCTTCAGAAACCGGAGGATTCATACATTTTACCAACGGTCTGATTGAGGAACTGAAACGGACGGGCAGAGAGCGTACCGCCGAACGGTACACGACTGTCCTGAATAGTTTCAAACGTTTCATGGCGGAACGCGATGACATCCCTCTCGACCGGGTGGACTCCGGCCTGATGGTAGAGTATGAGAGCCACTTGAGGGCGGACGGCGTATGTCCCAACAGCTCCTCCTTTTATATACGGGGGCTGCGGGCCATTTATAACCGGGCGGTGGACAAGGAGCTGACGGTACAACGGAATCCTTTCAAACATGTCTATACCGGAATAGACAAGACTGTCAAACGGGCGGTTCCACTGGAGACTGTCCGCCTGATCAGAGACCTGGACTTGACGCTGGAACCGGCCCTAGATTTGGCGAGAAACCTCTTCATGTTCAGTTTCTATACCCGTGGCATGTCATTCATTGACATGGCCTTCCTGAAAAAATCCGACTTGAAAAACGGCATCCTGTCCTACCGCAGGCAAAAGACCGGGCAGCAACTGTTCATCAAATGGGAGAAACCCATGCAGGAGATCGTCAACAAATACGATACTACGGAAACTCCTTATTTACTGCCTGTCATCAGGGATATGAAACGGGACAGAAGAAGACAGTACAAATCTGCCGTTCACAGGATTAACTACCTCCTGAAAAGACTAGGGAAACAGATCGGATTGGCGATACCCTTGACAACGTATGTCGCAAGGCACGGATGGGCCAGCATTGCCAGAAGCAAGAACATCCCCATCTCCATTATTAGCGAGGCGATGGGGCATGATTCGGAGAAAACCACACTGATCTATCTGGCCTCGCTGGACACGTCCGCAGTGGATAAGGCAAACAGTATTATCCTCAAATCTTTATGAAAGAGAAAAAACAGATGGAGGGATATTGTTGAGCAAATTCATCATTCTCTCTGTAGGAGAAACACATATTAATGCAAAAATAGAATAAAAACTATAAAGAGACAATAAAAACAACAAAAATATTTTCTCCTGTAACAAAAATGTTGAGCATTTATTTGCCAAAGTGCTTGTCTTACTCAATCCGGGCACCTTGTAATGTATTCATTTTTAGTAATATACTGCAGATTTCATTTCTCCTACAGAGAGATGTACTTTTTAGGTATTAAATTAAAAAAAAGAGAATTTATGAAAGAAAGATTATTAATGTTATTAACATGCTTTTTCCTTGGTATGGAATTAGTATTGGCTCAGACATCCACTGTTACGGGTATAGTGGTTTCCGATGAGGATGGCGAGCCTATTGTTGGGGCATCAGTATTGGTAAAAGGTACCACTTTAGGCTCTGTAACCGATATTGATGGAAAATTTTCAATAGGGAACGTACCACATTCCGCAAAAACATTACAGATTTCGTTTGTAGGAATGCAGACTCAGGATATTGCTATTAAACAGGGAATAATCAAAGTGATTTTGAAATCCGATTCGGAGATGTTGGACGAAGTGATGGTGGTTGCTTTCGGTACGCAGAAAAAATCCTCATTTACAGGAGCCGCCTCTGTCGTGAGTACGGAGGAACTGTCCAAACACGTTACCACCAATGTGGCCAATGCGCTGGTGGGGACGACTCCCGGTCTTCAGCTCCGCGGTGGTTCCGGTGCCCCCGGTGCCAGCCAGGGAAATATAAAGATCCGCGGTATCGCCTCCATGTATGCCGAGACCGATCCGTTGATTATTGTGGACGGTGCGCCTTATAGTGCCTCATTGAGCAATATCCCGCAGGAGGACATTGAATCGGTTACAGTATTGAAGGATGCCGCTTCTGCCGCTTTGTACGGCGCACGTGGTGCAGCCGGTGTTATCCTTGTCACAACTAAGAACGGAAAGAATAAGAAGGCACAGATCAACGTGGATGCCAAATGGGGAGCCAACAGCCGTGCCGTGCAAGATTATGAAACCATTAATGACCCCGGCAGATATTATGAAACGATATACGGTCAGTATTACAATTACTATTATTACGGTCAGGGGCAAAGCATGGAAAATGCTAACATCAATGCCAATACCACAATGCTGAGCCATCTGGGTTACAACATTTATACAGTTCCTGAAGGACAGTATCTTATCGGTACAGATGGCAGGCTGAACTCCAATGCCACGTTGGGGCGTAGTTATGAAGCTAATGGGGAAACCTATTATCTGATCAACGATAACTGGCGAGACGCCGCTTACAGTACCGCGCTCCGTCAGGAATATAATGTAAGTATTAATGGTGCGATGGACAAAGGTTCGTTCTATGCCAGCCTGGGTTATTTAGACGAGGACGGTATCATCGAATACTCCGGATTCAAACGCCTGTCCGCGCGTTTCAAGGCGGACTACCAGGCAAGGAGCTGGCTCAAGATGGGAGCGAATGTCGGATATACCAATTCCACAACAGAATCGAATCCTAATCTGGGTACTTCATGGTCCTCTACCAACCTGATGTATTATACCTCACGCATAGCTCCCATTTATCCCATCTATGTACGTGTGCTGGACGGGAACGGAAATCCGCAAATACGCATCGACGAGAACGGAAATCCGCAGTATGACTATGGTGTGGCTGCCAGTAACTATCCGGGTCTGACCCGTCCGTTCCTGGCTACGGGAAATCCTTTAGGTTCCAACCGTTACAACGATACCACTTCCAAAGGCAGCAAGCTGAACGGCACCTTTACTTTGGACGTCAATTTTACGGATTTTCTCAAATTCAACGCCACGAGTACCGTGGACTGGGGACATACCAATGCATCATATTATGAGACATCACTCTACGGCCCGAAAGTTTCCGTAAACGGACAGATAGACAAGTCGCAGACAGATGTGATACGTCAGAACCATGTGCAGACTCTTACATATTTCGACCAGTTCGGTAGACATAATGTTAATCTTTTGTTAGGACATGAATACTATGACACCAAGACAACTTATCTGTATGCTTATGGCCAGGGAATATTCACGCCTGACATCCAGGAAATCAACGGTGCCGCCAAAAAAGTAAGTTCCAACTCCTACACCACGGAATACAATGTGGAAGGTTACTTTGCCAGCATGCAGTACAATTATGATGACAGATATTTTGCATCGGCATCCTACCGTCGTGATGCGTCCTCACGTTTTGCCAAGGCGAACCGTTGGGGAAACTTCTGGTCAGTAGGAGGTGCATGGCTGCTTGATAAGGAAGAATTCTTCAATGTCAGTTGGGTGGATCAGTTGAAGCTGAAATTCTCCATCGGCCAGCAGGGTAATGACAACATCGGTAATTGGGCGTACACCGACCTTTATTCGCTGACTGCCGCATCAGACACGCAGATGTCCGCCTCATTCTACCGTATAGGTAATCCTGACATCACATGGGAAACCACTACGAATATCAACGTGGGTGTTGAATTCAATCTTTTCAGAAACCGTCTGACCGGTAGCATCGACTATTATAACAAGAAGACCACAGACCTGCTTTTCTGGCTTTCTGTGCCGGAATCGGCCGGTTCGCGTGGATATTACGGCAATATCGGTGACATCCGTAACTCGGGAGTTGAATTGAGCTTGCAGGGATCAGTTATCCGTACAAGAAACCTTGACTGGAGTCTGCAGTTCAATATCTCCCACAACAAGGACAAGATACTGAAGCTGCCGGCATCCAAGATAACCGAACTGGGAGGATTTACGGAAAACGACATGTGGTACAAGGAAGGCGGTCCGCTTTACAACCAGTTCCGTGCTGAATACGCCGGTGTGAACGAGAAAGGTGAGGCTACCTATTGGGTGGACGCTGAATTGGGTGAAGGCGTCACCAACCGTCCCGGCAAGAACCATGACTATACTACCACCAATCCTAACAATGCCACCAAGTATGAGCAGGGAAGCAGCCTTCCCGATGCTTACGGAGGTTTCGGCACTTCCCTTTCTGCATACGGTTTCGACCTTTCACTGTCATTCGACTACCAGATAGGCGGTAAGATTTATGACAGCCAGTATGCCGGACTGATGTCTAACATTGCGGCTGCAAGTGATGCCGGTTCCGCCATCCATGTGGATGCACTCAAGGCATGGTCCCCGAACAACACCTCCAGCAATATTCCGCGCATGCAATATGGCGACCAGTACACGGCTGCCGCTTCCGACCGTTGGCTGACCAGTGCAAGCTACCTCAACTTCCAGTCCTTCACGGTGGGATATACATTGCCCAAGAATCTGGTTTCCAGTCTTGGCCTCAGCAAGTTGCGCATATACGCCACAGGCGAGAATCTTTGCTTCTGGTCGGCGCGGAAAGGACTCGATCCACGCTATTCATACTCTTCCAGCGAGTCTATCAATGTATATTCTCCGGTACGTACCATTATGGGCGGTATCCAGTTGACATTCTAAACTTTAAAGTAAAAAGAAACAAATATGAAAAATATTGTAAAATTATTTTCAATAGCTACAGCCGGCCTCATGCTGATGACAGGCTGTATCAAGGAAATCGACCCGCAAAACTCGACCATTACAGCAAACCAGGCCGGAAACGCTCCCAGCTCGTTTGACAACTTTGTTACGGCAATCACCAATTCATTGGCAGGTTCATTTACTTATAGCGGTAGTAACCAATATCCATATGACTATGGGTATTCGTCCTTTTTCCTGCAACGTGACGTCATGGGGCAGGACATCGCCGTAGAGGACTCCGGTAGTGAATGGTACACTACATGGTACGGTTGCGGAACGGGTCTGGGACCTCAATATGCGGTTTCCCAGGTTCCTTGGACTTATTACTACGGATGGATAAAAAGTTGTAATACCGTGCTCTCACTGGCAGGCGAGGAACCAAACGAGGACAAGAAGGCGGGAGCCGGGATTGCTTATGCCATGCGCGCCATGTTCTATATGGACATAGCACGGATGTTTGCCACGAAGACCTATGCCAAGGACCTTTCCGGCATAACGGTTCCCTTGGTACTGGAAACTACTTCGTTGTCCGACCTGGCTTCCAATCCCCGTGCCACCAACGAGGTGATGTGGGCACAGATACTTTCGGATCTGGACAAGGCGGAAACTTATCTTGCCGGTTATGACCGTAGCGATGTATATACGCCGGATGTTTCTGTCGTTTACGGACTGAAAGCGCGTGCTTACCTGACAATGGAAAACTGGAGCAAAGCCGAAGAATACGCAAAGAAAGCACAGAACGGCTATACGGCAATGACAGAGAATGAGTTCACATCCAGAACTTCCGGTTTCAATACTCCTAATGCTTCTTGGATATTCGGGCTGACATTCAAGGCGGACGATGCCAATATTCTCCAGAATGACGGGGATAGCAGCTGGGGAGCACAGATGATTATTGAGGTGAGCGCTTCCCAATGTGGCTATGCTTCCAATTATGGTACCCCAAAACGTATCGACTACCACCTTTATCAGACTATTCCGGGAAGTGATTTCCGTAAAAAGAGTTTTATTGACTTTGCCATCGATGAGATGAATGAAGGGGATGCGCTGATTGCCTTGTCCGAATATTCCGATGCTCCCGAAGGTATTCTGACTACTGCTCAAGGTACGGGTTCGGGAGTTGTGGGCGGTCTGGAAGTAAAGTTCCGTCCCAAGGATGGCATACATGACAACCAGTATCAGGCCTTCACCGTGGCAGTACCGTTGATGCGTGTGGAGGAGATGATGCTTATTGAGGCGGAAGCCGCCGGAATGCAGAGCGAAGCGAGGGGAATAGAATTGCTGACTTCGTTTGCCAAGAGCCGTGACCCGCGGTTTGTATATGGCACGCACTCTTCGGAAAGTTATGGAAGCAGCTATGCTACCGCATTCCAGAACGAGGTGTGGTGGCAACGCCGTGTGGAATTGTGGGGAGAAGGTTTTGCGACTTTTGACATCAAGCGTCTGGACAAAGGTATCATCCGCAGCTATGCCGGTACCAACCATCCGTCCGGATACCAATGGAATTACGGCATTTATGATACCAATGACGGCAACCTCTATCCGAATTGGATGGACCTCTGCATTGTACAGACAGAAACCAACTATAATACGGCATGTGTGAACAACCCCACACCGTTGAAACCGACCGGAGATTCGCCGGAATATAACTGGTAAAAACACTAACATATAAATGATGGAAAATATGAAAAAATACATATACAGTTTGCTTGCGGCATTGTTTGTCTCCGCAGCCTTGATTTCATGTACCGAAGAGGAAGGTACCGAACCGGGTAATGATTCCGTACCGTCGGTTATCATATATCAATATGCGGCCAGCCGTCCGAACAATCCTGACAATGACATTATGGTGCGTTTTGCAGCCAACAGTAAAACCACAGAGGCATATTATCTGGTAGAGAAGACTACGGAAAAGGAAGCGCACGTTTCATCCATGGGTGAAGAAGGGTATAAAGATTATGTGGTTTCCAATGGCGTAAAGATTGACGGTATCTCGGGAGCGTCCAATGCCGATGTGACCATTACAGATTTGTATGGTGCCTATACGATAACGGCTGTAGCTGTCAGCGGGAATGTAAAGAGTGCTTCAGAAACATCATTCACGGGGCTTGAGTGGAATGATGTGGTTTCCGGAACCTATTATTTTGGAGCCTCCGCCAATCTGATCAATGCCCTGGGGCTGACTTCATCCCCGACTTGTCTGCAGGTTTGTACAACGGATGTCGGTTTATATCGTTTTAAGGATGTGTTTGGAACCGGTTACTCCCTTAAGATAAACCTGATAGACTACAAAGGCAGTGATGGTTCCGGTGAATACCAGTTCTTTAGGGTTCCTGTTGCGGAAACGTCTTTTACATATGGCAATTATGGAGCCGTCGGCGTGCGTGATGTGGGGTATTGGCAGGGAAGTGACGCCTGGGTTACTGACTATGGTTATGAGAGTGGTATGTATGCTAATTACAGCTGTTTCCTCTGCATACAGTATTTTGTATCAGCCGGTAATATCGGTTATGGTTATGACCAGTTTATTGCAGAATAATTACTATGTAACATAAAAACTACTGTGTTGAGTAGTTCAATTCTCTCTAATGGGATTAATCTCCCTAAAAGTTTAACTAACATTGAATCTTTACTTTGAAATGTAAAGGGAATGGGGTGCTTTCTCACGAAGACACCCCATTTATTAATAAATCAGTTTGTATAATATCAAACCTTCATAATACCTCCACATTAGGAAAAGCAAGTTGTAATCAAGTTTAAAGCTCTCTAAAGAAAGAAGATAGTCGGTTTACCGCTTCAACCTTCGTTTCCATTACCACATCGGCATATACCTGTGTTGAACGTATATTTGTATGGCCGAGCAATTTGCCAACCGTGTAAAGGTCGCCCCCGGCTGCCAACGACAGCGTGGCAAATGTGTGGCGAGCGCTCCGGCAAGTGACAGCTTTCAGAGTCTTCCGCATCCCCTTTTTATATACAGGCCCCCATGACAAACAGATCATCTCGTGTTTTCCGAAACCATTGTTCCACTTCTGTCCGCTGTCGGACTACGAAGTGGCGTGAGACGGGGTTGCGAGATTCTTTGCTCTATACCAGTTACGGATTTCTGTACGGGTTACAGTGGTTCTGTTGTTATCTTTCTTTTTTAACAGACTATTAATAATTCCTTATCAGCAGTTCGTTGACCGTCTCCCTTTTCTCGGCTATGGAACATACCGAGCGGAAGATGCTCAGCCGTTGGATATGGAAGCCGGCGTACAGGTCGTCGAAGAAAGTGTTCTCAGGATTCTTCTGACGGGGGTCGGAGTTGGAGAGCACTCATTTGCTTCCCTTCTCTCCCAAGTCCTTGCAGAATCCGGCCAGCTCTATCTGGCAGTCGTCATCGAAGTCGTCCGGCATGTAGGAGGTACAGGCACCGGCCTCGTTGACGGGTTTGTAGGGCGGGTCGAAGTAGAAGAACGATTTCTCTCCCGCGTATTTTTCCGTCTGGCGGTAGTCCCCGTCCAGAATGATGACGCCCTGCAGCAGCTTGTGGTTGAAGCGGATCAGTTCCTCCTCCAGTATCCTGGCGCGGCTGCCCGTACCGAAGGTTACCGAGAGCCTGCCCTTGCGGTTGACCGAATAGATGCCGTTATAGCAGGTGCGCATGAAGAAAATGAAAAGGGCGGCACGGGTGATGTCATCCGGGTGCTCCTCGTTGAATCCCCTTCGCTTTTCCATGAAATAGTCCCTTCTTTCCGTACGTTCCTCAAGGGCGTGGTATTCACTCTGGATGCCGGCAAGCAGTCCGACCAGTTCTTCCGGCGTGTCGCGTATGACACGGTAGACATTCACCAGGCTCTCGTTCGAGTCGTTGATCACGCAACGGATATGCGGATAGGTCTGTCTCAGTCAGAAGAACAGGGCGCCGCCCCCGACAAAGGGTTCCACATAGGTTTCCATTTCCGTGATATTTTCCGGCAGAGACTGGATCAGTACCGGAAGCAGTCTTCTCTTGCCTCCCACCCAGGGGAAGCAGGGTTTGCCGGGCAGACAGCCCGCGCTGGTTTTCTTCTTTTCCATGATTCGATAAATTAAAATGAATGGTTAAAACTATTGTTACCCGTCATCTTCCGTTTCCAGCAGATGTTTCAGGTTCGGATCGTTCTCTATGCGGCGGAGCTCCTTTTGGATGATCCCGCCCACTTCCTCCTTGATACGGTAGTAGTTCCGCTCTATCTCTTCCCGCATATGGTCCTTGCCGTCCCCGCCGGTAAAGTCCGTAATCACGGGGATCGGTTTGTAGGCTTTCGTCTCGGCCGCCACCCTCGCGTTGTCCACGACGACCTCGCAGTGGAAGATTTTCTGTTCCATCTTCTCCTGGAAACTGTCGCAGACGCTTCCCACGAACATGCCCTGGGAGAGGTTGGATATTTTCGAGGCCGGTATCAGCGAGTCCAGCTGGGTGCTGATGCTGGTCGATGTGTCCTCACGGGTCATGTTGACGGACTTGCGCTGCTGGAGCACCTTCCCGAACCGTTCCGAGAGGTTCTTGGCCGTTTCCCCCAACACTTGCCCGGAAAAGACATTGCCGACGGTATTCTGGATGACGCGCGCCTCCTTTTCACCGTAGTCGCGTACCAGCTGGCTGAAATCCTGCGCGCCCAGGCAGACGGTCACCTTGTTGCTGCGGGCCGTGGCTATCAGGGTGTCGAGCCCTTTGAAATATATCGTCGGAACCTCGTCCACCAGGATGGAGCACTTGAGCTTTCCCTTGCGGTTCACCATCTTGACGATACGGGCGTTGTACAGCCCCAGGGCCGCCGAATAGATATTCTGCCGGTCCGGGTTGTTGCCCACGCACAGTACCTTTGGCTCGTCCGGGTTATTGATGTCCAGCGTGAAGTCGTCCCCGCTCATGATCCAGTAGAGCGAGGGGCTGATCATGCGCGAGAGCGGGATCTTGGCACTTGCGATCTGGCCCTGGAGCTGCTCCATCGCCCCGCCTTTCCAGGCGTCCATGAAAGGCGAGAGATAGTTCTCCAGCTCCCTGTACGAGGTCAGGATGGTGAATATGTCCGAGTAGGGCTTATTCAGCAGCTCGATGGCGTGGGGGAAGGTACAGTACTTCCCGTTCTCGTAGATTTTGAGATACCATATGATGGCGGCGAACAATACGATCGGACTCTCTACGAAGAAGTCACCCTGTTTCTGTATCCAGGTCTTATTTAAGTTTAACATGATCACATACGCCGATTCGTAGGCGTCGGCAATGTCAGACATGAAGGCCGGGTTGATAGGGTTGCAGCGGTGGCTGTGCCGCGGATCGTCGAAGTTGATCACGTAGAACTGAACGTTCGCCTTGTACTTGTCCTTATTCTTGAGCAGATGGTTATAGACGATAAGGCTCAGGTCGGGAAACTTGAAATCATAGCAATAAAGCGCATAACCTTTCTCTATCTGCTGCTTGATGAACTGGTTGATGACACAGTAGCTCTTCCCGCTGCCCGGTGATCCGACCACTATGCAGCCCCTTTGGGGCAATACGACATTGATCCACCCATCATGCCATTTCTTCTTATAATAGAATCGTGTGGGCAGGTTCACCGAGTATTCGTTGGTGATCAGGCGGGTCTCCTGCATGAAGGACTCGTTCTCCTCATTAAAGACGTCATCCATCAGGTGTTCCTTTAAAAGACGCCCGATCCACATGCCTGCGGTGAGCAGGCAGATGTACCCGGTGGCAAGGGCGGACACATACGCAAGGGTGGTGAGCGGAACACTCCAGCCGGCGGTGAGGAAAAGCTCGCTTCCCCAATAGAGGAGCAGCCCGGCTGCCAGGTAGCAGCCGATACGCCTTCATGTCATCTCCGGGACCCTCCGCCCTTTGGCGCCCATCGAGGAGAAGAAAAGGAACATCAGGCTGAAGCATTTGGTCACGGGGGAGCCGGTGAACAGTCCGGTGTCACGCTGGAAGTTCAGCAGTATCCTGTCCACCATGCCGTTGGTACAACCGGCGGCATGGAAGAACGGATAGCAGAAATAATAGATGTTCATCACAAGGAACAGGATGCTGACCGCCCGCATGAAGTCGATGGTCTTGCCGAGCCCTCTGGAATCTTCTTGTGCCATATGGGTTATGATTGGTTGTTATACGTGAATACTTCGTTAGTTGATCCGCGGGCCTTTCCGCCCCTTCCTCTTTTTCTTCTTTCCATAAATATTCCGGGGAATGTCCTCAGCCGGGTAGGGACAGGATTCCATGGAGAAGATATCCAGCAGGCCTTCCGCAAGCCCCGTCTCCCTTGTGTCCGTATTCACGGGAGGTTCCTGTCCGGGAGCCGGCCGGTCGGGGACGGACGGGGGCGTGCCGTATTTCCGGTTGATAACCGAAGCGGAGAACTCCTTGCCGAGCGCCGATCCCTTGAAGGCCGCCCTGGTATTATGGTCTATATAGGTCACGCCGTAGATCACGCCCGTCCCGTTCTCCCAGAGTACGGGCACGATGCCTTTGCCTGCCAGCTCGTGCAGGAATCCTTCACGGGTATCCCGGCAGAGTGCCGTACGGATGTTTTCCCTTGTCTTTTCCGGCAGGGGATGCTTTTTCATCCATGCCCTGCTTTGTGAGAACCTCTTTTGGAGGGCACGGTATCCCACGCTTTTCCCGATATCGCTGGATTTGATTCCGACCCCGGTACGTTTTCCATTCCCGTCGGTCGCCGCATAGACCAGGCCGTCGCAACGTTTCCCGTCCACGACCTTATGCACTTCCTCCACGGTCACGTTGAAAAGTCCGAGCAGTGCCCTGAACTCCTTGAACGACTGGAAGCGGTAATTCTGCACGGCCGGTTTTGCCACACCCGCAATCTGGTGTTTCAGATCGCCTTTCGTGTAGTCCACCGCGGTCATCGGCCGGGAAGTCCTGTATTCCTCCCCGCGTGACTGCAGCAGGCCGTATTTCCTTTCCAGCTCCCGGCAGATGTCCGTCGAACGTTCCCATTCCTTGTAATCCCTCAGCTTTCTTCCCTGTTCATCAATACGCAGGGAGACTATATGGATGTGAGGACGCGCGTTGTCGTCATGGCGGAAGATAATGTAAGGCTGGTCGCCATATCCGAGCCTGTCCATGTATTCCCGCCCGATGGCTTCCAGCTGTTCGTCGGAGAGCACATCATCGGGATGGGGATTGAGCGAGAGATGGATCACCGGCTTTTCCGTCCGGCGGTTCATGGCAAGGTAAGGTTCGAAGCTGCGCATGCATTCGGCGATGCCGACCTTTCCCTCCGGTGTCTCCATCACGCGGTTTCATGTCAGTGTCCGCGCTTTCCCTTTCTCCACTTTTTCCTGATTGTAATACAGCGCCCCGTAGATGGCAGTACCGGATGTTATCTTTGCAACCATTGTTCGAACTCTTTGGTAAGACGGATGATTTCCTTGTTCAACGATACGAGCTCCACGGTCAGCTGTTCCAGCTTGTAAAGCAGGGCGAGGGCTTTCTTTTCGGTCAGCTCCCCGCTATGGATCGCCTTGACAACCTGGTTGTAGTTCACCCCGATGCGGCGGTACTCGCTCTGCAGGTTGGTGAGCTTGATGTAGTAGTCCGTGGCCGCCTTGTCGATTTTCACCACTTTCATTGGCTTGTCGAAAATGGCCGACAGGATGAACTGTGACTTGGTTCCGGCACCGGAATTCTCATAGAGCCGCTCGAACTCGATGTTCTGGAGCTCGTTCAGACGGAATCCGTAGTAATAGGAATGGAGCTGGGAGGATTCCTTCGGACTGCGGCCCCCTCTTCATGTCCGGGAGGCGGCCGTTTTCTCTTTCTTGTACATCTGTTTGATCTTAGCCATATTATTGATGTTTTTACCGATGGCAAAGTAAATGATAATTCGGGTACCTGCCTAATTTCGGAAGGTGACTATTCGTGACAGGAGATGACTATTCATGACAGGGGGATTTTCCTCCCTGTCATCCGTTCCCGATCCCGCAGTTTATGATGTTCTTTTCAAAGGCTTCCCGAAGTCTTGGGAGCAGTACGGAGAGGTTTTTCTTACGTCTGGCAAGGTCCGCACGCAAATCGTAGGGCTTGGGGATTCGGATATGCAGGAACTCCTCGAATGCCGCCACCAGGGAGGCGAATGACTGGCGGTTGCCGTTGCTGTCCGTTATCACTCCCAGGTAGTACAGTGAGGCGATCAGTTCCATCAGGTTCACCAGGGAACCTTTCCAACGAAGGGAGAACAGAACTGTCTTTCCCTTGCCGGTATCGGGAATGGTATCGCGGCATTCGGGATACCGCAGCGCGAAATGTAACAGTTCTATCTCCGTCTTGACAAGGCCGGATGCCCTTATCAGATAGATATGCATCCGGCTGTCAGCCCCGCTCCCGGCCATATTCATATAGGCATCCAGCTCCGTCTCCATGTGGCGTAGGCAGCGCAGCCTCTTAGGTATGGGAAGCCCGCTTTCCGCCAGGGAGGCCAGATGGTCTGAAAATTCATCGTAAGCGGATGACAATACGTTTTCCATAACATTTTTTCTTTCCAGGACGGCTTCCTGAAGATGGTTCAGCAGGCGGTGTGTTGTTGATGTTTTCATGTACTCAAACTTTAGTTTAACAATTCATGCCTTACGGCAGAATACTAAAGGCGAATATGGTGCCATCCGGTGCCTGTCTATTGCACTTTCTTGTTAACAGTCAGATATTCAGTGAAATAAAATTATCCGTTAAAAACAGGTACAAAAGAAGAAACGTACACCGCTTTACTATAACTGTAAGGCGGATGTACATTTTCTGTAAACCATGTACGACCGCTTGTATGACGCTCTCATTCCGCTGTGGTTCCGGGAAGAGACTCACTGAGCTGGTCCGTATTGTACAACGGTTTGCTCATGGAACATGGCCGTCCGTTTGGAGAGAGCCTTCTGAAAAATACCCGGCCTGTACTTGGATTTGGCAAGAATATGAGGGCAAACGGTCTTCCGCCGGTCAAGAGCCGGAAGTACCCGTCGGTTCCCCATCGGCTGTATGAAATGGGCTTTCCGGTAATCCGGCGGAGTTCCGCCACAAGAGGGGCGAGCAGTTGCGTTTCTATAATTCCGGATATGTCGTCCCTTACGGGACGAAAACCGGGGGCGGTGGGAAATCCCATCCGCTACATCCGTTGCCGGTGTTCAAGATCGCAGACCTTGAACATGAATCTGGAACACAAGGGTTGTATGTTCATGATCATGTCATATTAAAGGTTCATTGTCGGTATCTGCCGCAAACATATCCACAAACGGTTTTGGATGCAAGCGACAGCCGGAATAAATGATACTTTTCCAGCCGGGGGATCTGATTTCACTACTCCCTTTGGGAAGAATGCCGGCCCGTTCATATAATCCGGTATTTTCTTAGTTTCTCGTACAGGGAGGTCCGGCTGATGCCGAGTATCCGGGACGCACGAGCACGGTTGCCGTCAGTCCTCTCAAGAGTGGCAAGAATCAGCTGCTTTTCCTTCTCCTCTTCCGACAGGACCGCCGCCTTATCCTGTCTCATCCCCAGGTCCAGCTTCAGGGAGTCCACGGATATCCAGCCGTCCTTGGCAAACACGACCGCGCGTTGGACCGTATTCTTCAGCTCCCGGATATTTCCCGGCCAGACGTATTGTTGCAGTGCGGCAGCCGCCAGCCGCTCGAAGCCGTGAACCTCCTTACGGTACTTTACGGAAAAATGCTTCAGGAAGAATCCGGCAAGCGGAAGGATGTCCTCCCTGCATTCCGAAAGTAACGGTACCCGGATGGTATACTCGTTCAGCCGGTAGTACAGGTCTTCACGGAACCTCCCTTCCGCTATGGCTTCCTCCAGGTCCGCGTTGGTGGCGGCGACAAGACGGACGTCGAAAGGACGTTCCTTTACCGTTCCGACCGGCAGATAACGCTTCTCCTGCAGGGCGCGCAGCAGTTTCATCTGGTTTACGGGAGTGAGGTTCCCGATTTCATCCAGGAACAGCGTGCCGCCTTCTGCCGCATGGAAAAGTCCAACCCTGTCACTGTCCGCTCCGGTGAACGAACCTTTACGGTGGCCGAAAAATTCGCTCCCGCCAAGTTCGTCGGTCACGGTCCCGCAATCCACGGCTATGAAAGGTTTGTTCCTGCGTAGGCTCTGTTCGTGGATCTCGGCGGCGATATGTTCCTTGCCCGTGCCCGACGCGCCACGGAGCAGCACGGACATGTCGGAACGGGCCACCGGGCCTATCTGCCGGTACATCTCACGCGCCTTTTCACTTTCACCACGATAGAACTCCGTTCCGTCATGCCTCGGACGGTTGAATACTTTTTCAATGGCCTCCAGCAGCCTTTCAGGTTGTACCGGCTTGCAGAGGTAATTGACGGCCCCCAGCTGCATGGCTTCCACCGCGTTCTCCACCTGGCCGTAATTGGTCATGATAAGGAACGGGGCAGAACAGTATTTTCCGTTCATCCATTCCAGCAGCTCCGTACTGTTGCCGTCAGGCAGGCGCAGGTCAGCTAGGATGAGGTCGAACTCCTTTGCCCGGAGTTCCTTGCGGGCCGCCGAAAGCGTACCCACATGGACGGTGTCCATTCCTTTCTTCCTCAGCCAGTTGCCGATACTGCGGCCGAAGACAACGTCATCCTCTATAATCAATATGGTTCTCATGAGTGTCTCATTTCATTTTCCTGTCTTATGTTCCTCTTCATGTTTTCCGCACAAGCAATCAGTCTTTCAGCGGCTTCCCCTATTTCACGGATACATTTTATCCGTTCTTTCGTCCAGAGTTCCGGATCGGACAGTACGATGGCTTGCAGTTCCTCCGCCGGATAGTCAAGGCGGACACTTGTCCACAGGGGAAGGTTCTTGTGCAGAACCTCCCGGATCGCCAGCCGGTCATTCTTTTCCAGTGCCCCATGCAACCGGTCAAGGTCCTTACGGCTTTCCGAGATGAAGACTTCAAGCATCCCCTCCTTGTCGTCTTCTCCCGAGAGGATCAGGGAGAAGTCCGGCTGCCATGCCGTCTGCCTGTCCCTGCCGACACTCCGGGAGACGGCCTCCATCAGCTCCTCCATCCGAAAAGGCTTGCGGACGTATCCGGCAAATCCTTCGGAGAGGTATTCCTCTTCCGGTTCCACGCCAGCTGTCAGGGCCATGACCGGAATCTTCCTCGCCCTTTCTATATTGGACGAGCGTAGTAGTCCCAGCAGCTCGAACCCGTCCATATCGGGCATCCGGATATCAGTCAGCAGGATGTCGTAATCATTTTCCCGAAGTTTTTCCACCACTTTCCGGCAGTCGGTACAGCAGTCACATTCGACCCTGTTACGCCTGAACATTTCACGTGTGAGGGAGAGCTGTCTCGGGTCGTCGTCAAGCAGGAGGACACGCAGCCCTTCCATTTGATAACCGGCCGGAAGCGGCGGTTCCTCTTTCAGGGAACCACTGCCGGCAAGGGGGAGGGGCATCAGCACAATGAAACAGCTCCCTTCGTCCGGCCGGCTCGTCACCCGGATGGAACCTTCCATTTGTGAGGCCAGACGGGAGGTGATGGCAAGGCCGAGCCCGAATCCGGAAATGCCGCGGGCATTGTCCAGCCTCTCGAATGCGTCGAATATCCGCTGTCTGTCTTTCTCGTCCATTCCTGTTCCCGTATCCTGTACCTTGACACACAGTTCCCCCTCATGGAATGCCGCTTCCAGCCGGATGTATCCCTTTACGGTAAATTTCAGGGCGTTGGAGAGCAGGTTGTTCACAATCTGCTGCAGATGTCCCCTGTCACTGCAGACAATCGCATCCATACCGGAGAAACGGGTCAGCATCCGCAGCCCCTTCTTCTTGACCAGGGGTGTGTAGTTGTCCGCAATCTCCCTGAACAGGGATTCCAGGCGAAAGATGGAGACGTTTTCCTGGACCTGTCCGGTATCCAGCAGGTAGAAGTTCATCAGCGTGTCCACCAGCGAGAGCATATAGTCTGACGCATGCCGGATATTCCCGGCGTATTCTTCCTGCATAGCCCTTTCCTGTTCACCAGGCAGCAGCTCCGCCGTCCCCCTGATAGTGGCAAGGGGCGAGCGCAGGTCATGAGCGATGGTAAGCATCATGCGTTTTCTGGACTGCAGGAGCTCCGTATTCTCACGGTTGGAGGCTTCCAGTTGGCGCTGGCACCGGTTTATTCTGTTCAGGTCCCGATGGACTATTACATAAAGCAATATGGCGATCAATGAAGTAAAAAGACTCAATCCGGTAATAATACAATAATTTTCCTCCCGTTCCATAATATACGTTTTATATTGGGCGGCAAGACGTTCGTTGTTTTCTTTTTCAAAATCAGCAGCAAGACTGTTCATTTTATGATTAAGCCGGATACTGCTCGAATACAGACTGTCCATTTGCGCAAGAAGGCGCTTTTGACGTTCGCCCTGTTTTTGTGAAATTTCACGATTAAGGGAACGAAGCATGGAAGACGCCTTCTTACCGGAGTTGTTTCCCGACAACTTCCGTTCCTGTTCCTCTTTTTGTTTCAAATAAACAGATTTATTCTCTTTTTTCCGAAATAGGCTTGAAAAGAAATTACGCTTTGGTTGCTTGTCTCTTTCTGCAGAACCAAAGGCGGGCTCTAATTTTTGTTGGCTCCATACCGTTGATTCTATAATGGGGATTTTTTGTTGAACCCAGCTGCTGACCTCTTCCAATTCACTGAATGTATTCACAATTACGTGAAGCAGTTGCTCCTTTTCCTGTAATAGACAGCAAAGGGAATCTACGCTTCTTTGCTGTTCCATTGTCATCATATTTCTTTTAAGCCCCTGCAATGTACTACATGTTACTTCCCTTTTTTTCCGGTACTTTTGAAAGTCCTCTTCTTCCCATGATATGACAATTTCCGCCTGCGAAGCGAGATCCAACAGATTTATGTAGACCTCTTCCGTCATACGGTGTATTTGCTTTAAATCAGACTCTTCCCTGTGTAATTCGTTCCTTTTAACCTGCTCCCTGCGGAAAGAATAAATAGTGAATGCCAATAAAGAGATCAGGACACAATAACCTGTTAATATTTTGAATTTTAAATCCATCAGGCTTCAAATCATTTATCACAATAACATTCTGATTAAAAAATAATACCCTATACTACCAAAGTAATAAAAGTTTTCTGCAAGGTTGGAGCAAGCGGCTGACAGTTCCAGCGGACTGAATTTACTGTCGAAGGCATGGTTCAAGTCAGCCTTATGAAGTATTTTCCCTTTTTTGCATATTCCGGTACTTGTATACTGTTCATCAGTCAGTATCTTCCGAATTTTGGTTTCGACTTTGCCCCTTTTCTTTTCCGTCTCCTCCCGTGAGGGGCTAGCTCCTATTGCTCGGCTTTATCCCTTCCAAATTCTTCTTGAATTTCCTGGCCTGCTTGTCACTTTGTTCCAGATCGGAAATCATCCGTTCGATGTTCTGGTCGGAAGGTTTTCCATCATTACCGGAGCGATCTTAGGACATGCCAGTTAATGAACAGAGCCAATCAATGCAAATATTAAACACAATATTTTTTTTCTCATAACTTTCTTCCTTATCCTTATATAGATTACACAATAAGTAGCAACCTGCCACATATAAAATACTTTCTCCATTCCCATATTTTAAATCTTTAATCTTTTCTGCCCTTCCATTTTTGTGAAAGGGCCCGGTTCACGAAACGCGGACGGGCAAATGCCCTTCCCTCTTGCGTCAACGTAGTAACCCGCACTGCATTCCGCAATTGTTGCTGCAGGGGCTGGTCAAATGTTACAAACTCCTCGTATGTGGGGGACTTGCCGCTTCCCCTTCTCATTACCGCATCATAAATGGCCTCGCGTGAGGGTGCGTTGAATCCTGTCGTATTGCTATTCATCATACTTTCCTCCGTTGGACGGTACACTCCGGTCATATAGGTGCAAGCCCCCTCGTAGATACCAATTCCTTCTGACGAGTAACGGCTGTCATTCAGGAAGGCGGACCATAACACCTTGTCCGTGTCCGTGGTGAAATCCACGTTCCGGGCCCAACCCAGAGTTTGCATGTACTGCACGATTTTCACTTCCGAAGCGGGAATGCTGCCATTCTCCTTGTAGCTGTATTCATCCTCCAGCTTGGCAAAGCCATGGCCGACCGCCTCATGTACAAGCACCTGCCTGAAACTTTCGCTCTCCAAATTGTATATGACCGGACAATAAGCGATGGCAAATTCCACCACTCCCGATTCGTCACTGTATCCGAAGTAAGTAGTCCCCGCATAGGCCGATGAGTTAAGAATCACAACCGCCAGCGCCTGCGTGAGGTCTATACCGGGCACGAGCGACACGTATTCTTGAATCTTTTCATCATCACCGGAAATTCCGGTACTCGAACCGCCTTCCAGCTCACAGTTGAACACGGTTTCGTAACCACTGCCAAAACTGTTGTGTCTCGAAACTGCCGTTATCGCATAGACATTGAAATGGTAGCGCAGCGATTTCAACGGCTCTTCTGAAAATAGATTCTCCATGGCTTTCTCCATCACCCGATCGTAAGTGCCGTTTGTTATTTCTGTATCGATAAAGCCGTCTCCCATGAGTACAACCGGAAGCCCGTTCTCCTCAGTTGCTTCCTGCAGGATACGCACGTTCCCGTCTTCCGTGTAATCAACAGACTCCCCTGAAGCCACTCCTTCCTGCACAATGGTTGCCGTGTTCAGCAGGATACGTTCCCGGTCGGATTCCTTATAGAAAAGGACATATGCAGTCCGGGAGTTTCCATCTGTGTTAGGCTGGACAGTCAGGTTGATAATGTATGAAACAGCCGAACGGGTCCGTGCAGATTGTGTCAACCAATTGCCGGAAGAACCGTAAACGGACAGTTCGTCATCATCAACATTCGTCGTGAAAGGGATGGACAGAATCCCCCCTTCCGCCATTATGTGGAAGGTATCCTCTTCCAGTTCTACATAGTCGGCGGCCAGTTGTTCCACCGTGAAGCTCTGTACCAGTGTGACCGAAGTCAAGGTGACAACCGCTGTACGGGCCACATGGCTGTTGTTCTCGCTGGTGGCGGTCAGTGTGAGTTCATACGTGCCGGCATCACCCGAAGAGGGTGAGACGTTCAGCCATTCTTCTGTCGTGGCAGTTTTCCATTCACGTGCGCTCGTAAAACTGATGGTAACTCCAGATTCCGCACCGGATTCCAGAATGATTTCTTCCTCTGTCTCCATCGTGAAAGCCGGGGCGATCTCTTCTTCTGCGCATCCGGACAGTAGGAAAAACAGTGCGAAAAGATATACAGTCAAGTGCCTTATACTACAAAAAAATATTACCTTCATATTCCAATTTTATAATCTGTTTTAAAAGTTATAGCCAGTCCCGCGCTGATGATTTCCTTGCATTACAGCTAAGCTTTCCGACTGTTTTCTTCATCTTCAAAAGTCTTTATATCGTTATTATATTTCAGGATGAGAATGACGGAAACGAAAGAGAACAGAAAGCCCTATCATGCAAAAGAAATGATTATTTCGTCAGGTAAAATCGCATACAAATTCCTTGCAAAAAATCAATCAATGGTTGGAAAAGGATTGCAAATGAGGGGAGAGATTTTCCCAAAAGAACCATGTCGGTTACGACACGGTTCCGTGTGACCGACTTCAGTTATGTAACACATGCCATACCCGAATCTGTTACGCCCCCGAACACCCCGTCGTATGATTCCGAGATACTGCTGATCGTGGATGCCACAGTGCTGACTTTTGATGTAGCCCCCATAATGGTCTTCAACACGGACATCAGCCTGTCCGCATTGAAAACCAGACTCATCTCATCGCCGCTCACCGACACGTATCCCATGCTCTTGATTCCCAACTTACTTTTCATCGTGACTGTCTTGGCATCGTTGTCAAATGTATAAGTACCGCTGGAGGTACGGCTGTTGGTGGTAAGTAAATAGGAACCATCCTCATTGAAGACATACTGACAACCATTCATCCCCACCTTTTCGTATACGGTCTGCATCTTTTCCTCCACTTCTTTGGCTGTGACTTCGCCACTGGCCTTGGCCAGCAGACTCTCGCTCTCAAACTGGCATTCCGGTCCCGTGTATGTCCACGTTCCGAGAATGGAAGACTCTGTGGTGGCCTTGTCACCGACAACTGCCTTCGTCACTCCGCTTAGAATTGATTTCAAATCTTGTGCACCGGCATTTATAGAAACCGTGACTATGACTGTCAAACACAAACATTTTAACAAGTTCTTTTTTCTTCTCTTTATCCAATTTATAAATTCACATGCAAATATATAATCAGATGATTTTTTAACAAGAAAATCTATACGTTCGACAGTACGTTGTACCAATATTCCAGATAAAAGAAATACAGGATTGCGATGTTTATCCGACCAACCGGCGGTATCCTGAGCAGTAATCATGATACCAAAGCCAATGAATACGATATATATGAGGATAAAAGATAATTCAAGTTTCATAAAACTATATTTATTTAAAAACAAAGATATGGGCCTATTCTCTTAATGAAAAAAGAAATCGACCAGTCGCTCTTTTTCATCTGCCAATTGACATAGATGGAATATCCGAATCCGGCTTGTTGTTCTTGCAGGTAAAAAATCCGTTGTCATTTAGCAGGTCGAATATTGATATAAGAGGCCATGACTCTAAGACAAATAAAAGTGATTTTTTGCATGGTAATTCTTGTTGACATCAAGAACATTAAATATTATGAGGCAGTACAGCTTTTAAGGTTCTTTCTCGCTGTGTACCAGGCCCCACTTGTTAGTATATGTGCTGTTCAGTCATAAGGCCTGCTTAAATATTGTAGAGTTACCTACTATATACAGTTTTTTTCGTTCGGTGTGTAACTGAAATTTCCATGCTGAAAAACATTCCTCATCATACTATTACACCTCCACTGCTTTGACTTTACCAGCTATATCCTGTCATCTTCCAAATTCTCAGTCAGAAACCAATCGCAATATATCATTCGTCACTCACAAGACGCATACTGTTTCGGCAAAAAGCAGTCAGAAATCGGCATGTCTTTTGTATGACGAGATACTTTGTCCCTGCTGAAACTTCATCAATACCCTTGAAACAAGGGAGAAACATTCGTCGAATATTCAGAATCCCTTGCAGCACAGTAGGAACATAGTCATCTATAGATATATCGAAATGTATCGACTGTTTTAGTGGAAACAATCGCTGCATTTGTTTTCCGCTATTTCTCCGAACATTCAAAGGATTCACGTCATCCAAAGCGAAAACAAGTTTTCCCATAAAATGCATTTTCCAAGATACTTCTACAACTTTGATTTGCGTCATATAATAGCATAACTTTTAATTATTGAAGCGACTTCGGAGCATGAAGTGGGTAACGGTTTAATGGCGTCTTATGCCGTTAAACCGTCCGGTTTTCGTTAAACGAAAACACAACTTGCTGTCCCCTCCACGGGGACAACGTTTTTAAATTGAGCTGTTATTGCCCTACACCATCGGACTTTTCGACGAAAAATTTAAGGAATAAACACATTTCGTCCCTTGTTTTCCGGGCTGAACATGGCTATGTTTGGCACATTTGCTTGGTTTTACACATCCGCAAAAGGAGAATTTAAGGATATTCCACAAGTGTATATCGGGATTTGCTGTTTATACACAAATGTTATATAATTATTTATTGGTATTATGCATTTGCAAATGGAGAATATAAGTATATTCCACAGGCATCTTGGGACAGTAATTGCTTTCGGTACACAATCATTATATTATTAGTTATTGGTTCTACGCATTTG